>Ga0207796_1000009_pt1 | contig 94320 bp, 65 predicted proteins | sample Pon1CUnioCityCA_6_FD_187274 | JGI IMG/M metagenome (GOLD analysis project Ga0207796, IMG submission 187274) | Marine sediment microbial community from Union City, CA, USA - Pond 1C Sediment 1 (SPAdes) | ecosystem: Environmental > Aquatic > Marine > Intertidal zone > Salt pond sediment ... | reverse complement strand
AGCCACGCATTGTCTCCTGCAGTCGTATTCTGTGCCTGCAGACCGACCAGGCCTAGCTCGCCCCAGGTCTCGCCGAGAGGCCTTATCCCATCCGGCAGAGCATCCAGAGTGGGCGCGCTCCGTTCATATGCGGCTACGCCTACGTAGGTCCACCATGCCTCAAACTCTTGTTGACAAACCTTGAAGAGATTCTCCTCCGCCCAGTTCGGCAGGAAGTCGTGTGGAAAATAGGTTGGCGGCGGGCCGTACACAAACCAGATGCGCCCATATCGCCGCGCCCAATCTGCAAAAGCCGCCCTAGCCTTTTCTGTATCCTGATTGTTGTTGTAGCGCGGGATCGCAGTCTCTGGATAGGGGCCATCATAATAGTAGTCAAAGGTCAAGCGTATCACAGGATGGTGTAGCACGATGGCATCGCCGGGTCGGGCCCGATCTTCAATGTACCGCACGGCTCCACGGATGTCATCTTTCCAGAAGTGATGCGACGTCAGGATATCATAGCTCGCGTCAAGCCTAAGGAAGAGCACCAGGCCCAGGATAACGAGAAGGCCTGGCTTGAACCGACGCCGCAGCGTCGTCAGTCCCTGAGCCAGCAGGAGTTCCCACGCTGGAGCCACTACCATTAGGTGACGCGGATTCATGTAGTTGGGCTTGAGAAGAGAGAGCGCGTATTGAGTCAGAATCGGCGCAGCCAGATATCCGAATCCTATCACCCAGGCTCGGCGTCGTCGGCGGATTCCGAACATGAGACTGCCAATGGCGAACAGAACAAGAAACGGAATGAGACGCCACCAAGGTTGAACGGCCGAGCGCGTGGGACCCAGGCTGAATGAGCCCCAGGCTTCCCGCAGGATGACCGTCAGGGGGCGGTACGTGAATGAGAACGGCTGCATCTGGAGCAGACGCCACATAAAGGGCACGAGAGGGAGGACCGCCAGGACAAGGGCTGCCAGGATGGCCGGGATTCGACGTCGACCTGCCTGCAGGCGGGTCAGGGCGTAGACGGCGAGCTCGAATGCCAGGAGGAGAAACCCTGCATAGTGAGTGTACAGAAGCGCCAGCGTCACGGCGATGTAGGCAGCGTAATCCCTGCGGCGTGGCCTATCCCGAAGTAGCGGCAGGAAGGAGTAAATCGATGCCAGGCTGAAGACGATGAGCCAGGTGTACATCCGCGCTTCCTGGGCATACCAGAGGTAGAACGGGGATATGGCACCCATAAGGGCGGCCCATAGACCGGTCTCGCGGCCAAATAGCGAGCGTGCCACCGCGTAGAGAAGCGGCACGGCCAGTGTCGCTGCCACAACCGAGAGAAACCGGAGCGCGAATTCGCTCTTTCCGGCCAGCTGGATCCAAACGTGCATAAGCAAGAAGTAGAGCGGGGGGTGGAGATCGGGCGTCTCGACCACCATCTCTGGCTCCGAGGCGTCCTGATAGTCGGGATCGACAGGGATCAGGTTGACATTCTGAATGAGGATGCCGAGCGGTTGCTCGGCTCGGCGGAGTGTTAGACCCTCATCGCTCCACAGGCCTTTTCCCCCGAGGTCGTAAACGCGCAAGCCGAAGGAGAGGCCCACCAACAGGATGAGGAGCGCACGCACCTGCCACGACATCAAGGAGTGACCCAGGAGGGAGTCTTGATTATCCATTCTGCGCATGTTACCGCACTTTGCCGCAATCTCAAGAACCGCCGGGCTGGACAGTCACCGTATCCAGAAGCACAGCGTCACCCTGGACGGTCCCATCTGGCCCCAGGCGCGGCAGACGCTCTCCGGTTTCCAGCACATACATCCCCGCCAAAAGAGGATATTCTCCTGAGGGTAACCCGGCAGGTATGGAGATCGTGCGAGTCTCTGTCACGACCTCCCCAACGTCCCAGAAGGATGTGGGGTAGGTGCCGTTCTGCGGCTGGTCATCGTGCTGGGCGTGAGGTGGGCCATCGGCCGCGGCGAGGTGGAGGAAGACTGTGTAGTTGTCTCGCGCGGGTGTCTTGGCCTCCCAGTAGAGGGTGACCTGGATCGTCTCTCCCGTCGTCACCTCCAAGTCATCGGCCTCGTAGCCTAGAAGAGTGATCTTTCCGCCAAGATCAACGCCCAGACGTTGTGGAACCGTCACCACCGGGTACTGCTCCGGTGTCACCTTAATCTGATCCAGCAGCACCAAATCAATCGGGGAGCCATCGGGGGCGTAAGCTGTCAGACGGTCGCCGCCCTGATTGTGCCAGCCGATCTCAACGTCGTAAACCGCAGGAGCTGGACTCGCCTGTCCCAGATTGACGTCGATGACGTCGCAGAATCGATCGCCTACCGACCAGCGGCTGGTGGGATAGCGTCCCAACCCGGGATGCGTGCTTCGCGCACCGATGATTCTCTCCTCTTGACCGAGGAGATGAACGAAATACACGTAGTCCTGCTCCATGACAGCGAGCGATTCCCAGCACAATGTAATCGTGACCTCCTCGCCGGGCTTCGCGCGATGGCTGCTGAGGTTCTCACCGACAAGGCGGATCGATTCACCGAAGCGCAGGTCGGCCGAATCAACGCGCGCCTGTACCTGTGCAGGCGAGAGCATCGGCGGAGAAGCGTAGGCGGGTCGAAGCACGCCGACCAGAGCGAATACGGCGAGCGCGATCAGGCCAGCGACGAGAGCGATGTTGGTCCAGTCTGCGCAGCTGTTGCGTCCCCATTCCCCAAGTCCGAGGGCGCAGAGCGGGGCCAGGAATCCGAGAGAGACGAAGAGATACCGGCCGAAGTTGGCCGTATCGATCAGCGTCATTCGGACGAATACCGTGAGGGCGGTCACCAGGGGAGCGCTGACCAGCACAAGGAGGGTGCCCGAGGGGAGGTCACCTATGTGATCCAATGCCCTCGATTCACGTTGGGACCGATGCCGGGACCATTGTAGTAGCCATCCACCCAGCGCGAGGACGCCGAGAAGCCGAGGGAAGGCGTAGGCCCACTTGGGCATTGGGATCTGACCGTAGCCGAACACCCCCCAGAAAGAGTCGTGCAGGAAGCCAAGTTCGCGAACGGCGGCTGCAAGATTGGGGGCATTGGATCTCAACCCTCCCCAGGCCTCCACCTGACGGCCCATACTCGTTGGCTCGCCGTAGAGCAGTTGGTTGCGGACCAGCCACCAACCGCCAGTGAGAAGCGCCACCAACAGGATGGCCCCTCCGGAGCGAACCAGTGATCCCCATTTTGGTCGGCCGTCCTTTGTCCGGACCCGCAACAACAGACCCAGGCCGACCGTGGGAGCGATCAGCAGACAGGTCAGTTTCGTGAGAAGCGCCAGTCCCAGGAGCCCACCCAGTGCCATGACCTGGTGTGTCGTAGGCCCGCGAGTAAGAAGTCTGGCGGTGGTGTATAGAATCGCCGCCGCCACCAGGTTCGCCAGTGCATCGTCGTGCACAGATGCGCTGATGTATAGGAACATCGGATTGAAGGCTACCAGCGATGTTGCCATCACCGCGACGTGCGGGCGGCTGGGAACCAGCTCCCGCACCGTCGCGTGTACGAATAGCAGCACGCCGGCGCCCATCAGCAGCGATAGCCAGCGAACCAGGTGGACACCCAGGGCCACGTCCCTGTAGGGAAATCGCTCCAGGGCAGGCTCGTGCAGGTAGAGGGTCTTGTTGTCGACGCCTGGTTCATCTATCTGATGTATCCAGAACTCGTTGACGCGCTCTGTGATGGCGTCGAAGTTCTCATTTGACACCCAGCTGGTCAACAGCGCGCTGAGCGCGTAATAGGCGGGGGGGTGATGGGCTTTCGTGGCCGCGTCCGGCGCCAGGACCGGCAGCCGTCGCTCTTCCACCAGATAGCGGATGTTGGCGTAGTTGAGCGATTCATCCGGGCTCTCAAAGATCGGGTTGATGACGCTATAGGCCACGCCGAGCATCAGGAAGAGGGTCAGGATCACCGCAAGTGCCCGTCTCGCGCCTTGCCCGGTCATGGTAACGCAACCTCTGCGAGCGGTATCGCATCGTTCGGCAGGCGTTCCCCGGTCCGGGTCTTGACAGGCAAACGCTCCCCACCCTCCAGGAGATAGAGTCCCACCTGAATTCTATACGTACCGGGGTCCATGTGCGCCACATCGAGGACGTGGGGATCCACGATGGTCTCACCGGTCGCCCAATACGAGGTTGGATAATCTCCATTGATCGGCGGCCCATCGGCCTGGGCCACAAGACTGGCCTTGCTGTCCAGCAAATGGACGAAAACAATGTAGTTCCGATCCGTCGGCGCCTGACAGGACCAATGGAGCGCCAGACCGACCGTTTGCGACCCGTGTTCCAGATCGTACCCCACGAGGCGAGCAACAGGATCGAGGCGATAGTCCTTGCGGACGGTCGGCGGGGGGGGATCCACTGCCTGCGAGAGCTTGAGCCAGCCGATGGTCGCGTCAGCGACCGGGTCCATATTGGTGTCCACCACGGGCAGCCTGCCGTTCCCTCTCTTGTAGAGCCCCGCGTCGAAACGCAGGCGACTTGGCGCCGCAGCGTCGGCCGAGACCGGAATCGGCACAGCGTCGACGATCACCTGCCCGGGCTCCCAGAACGACGTGGGATAGTGCCCCAGGCCGGGATAGGTATCCCTCTGGCCTACCTTCCCCCCCTCCCGGCCAAACAGCTGTGCAAAGAGGACATAGTTGGCGTCTGTACGGGCCAGCGCCTCCCAGTAGAAGGTGGCCTCCAATGACTCTCCGGGCTCAACAGCTTCATGATCCAGGTCGTAGCCAAGCAGACGCGCCAGTGGCTCGCCATCCTCAAGATACGTGCGATTCAAACGGTGCGTTGGCGCCACTGCATCTCCGCTCTCGAAGATCGGCGGGCGGGCGTAGGCCGGGGCCAGGAAGCACGTCAGGGCGGCAATCCCCAACCCTAGCATGGCCACGGTGACTGCGACAGCGACATAAGTGTGAAGTCGGCGCGGAAACCAGGCGCTGAGGCCGGTGATCATCAGCAGGGCAATCGCTGGGAGAACTGGAAAGAGGTAGCGGCCGAAGTTGGGCATCGGCCGGAGGAACCGCCGCACGAGCATCGGGCCGAAGGTGAGCAGCACGCTGCTCGCGAGGATCGTGAGCTGCAATCCTCGGACCGTGGAGAAAACGCCTGAGGATCGAGATCTCAGAAGTCCTTCCGAGGCGGATAGGCGCGACACAAGAAGACGACCAAGGCCGACGATCGCAAGTGCCGTGGCAACGTCCAGGAACGTGTAGATCCAGCCCGAGAGAGGGATCTGGTTGTACCCGAGGCGACCCCAGAAGGACGTGCGAAGCCAATAGAGATCCGGCCCCAAATTCGCCAGTGTCACGGGATCCTCCCGCAATCCCCATTCGCTCATCTCCCGGCTTGTCCCGGTGGGGTCGCCGTAGAGCACCGTCTGACGGACGAGCCATGGCCCGATCAACACTGCAGCGACTCCGAAGGTGACTAGTGCCAGGATGAGCAGCTTGCGCCAGGATCTCTCCCGCCAGGCTACCGCTGCCAGCGCGAGTCCCGCCGCGGGGAGCAGAGCCACGACAGTCAATTTCGACAGCCAGCCCATCCCCAGCGCCAGCCCCAGGCCTGCTGCTCGTCGCCGCGTGGCACCGCGCCGCACCATGCGCATCATCGCCCATATGGCAAGTGCGCCGAACAGCGTCGCGCCGTTGTCGTCGTTGACAGCGCCGGAGATAAACAGGTACTCGGGGATGAAGGCAGCCAGCCCGGCGGCGCCCACTCCGATTTCCGGACGTTCCGGGTAGACCTCTCGGCCCACCCGGAAGGTGACCCACACGGTAACCGCGCCCAACACCACAGATGCCAGACGGACGACGCGGATGCCCAGCCACGTGCTGCTCTGCCTGAAGGCATCACTCTCTGGGTGGAGATAGAGATTCTTGTTGTCGCGGCCGACCTCGCCGAATTGGTACCCGAAGAAGGGATTGTGGCGCTCCGACCAGGCTGGCCAATCCGTGTCGTCCACCCATAAACTGACCACTGCTGCGTAGGCATAGTAGAGCGGCGCGTGGTGTCCAAAGCCGCGTCCTTCACCTTGTTCCAGCACGGGCGGTCGTCCCGTGGTGACCAGAGCGCGGACGTATTCATAGTGATAGATCTCGTCCGGGGCCTCCAGCGTCGGTGTGGTGAGCGCATACGCGGATCCGAGCCCGAGGAAGAGAATCAATATCGCTACCAGCGCGTTTCGGGCTGCCCGCTCAGTCATAACACCCCAATTGCGGCGCGGCGGAGACAAGCCAGCGTCCGCTCGCAACGTCGTGGCAAACGGAATCGTTGGATTCCCTGAAGAGAGTGACTGCGGCTACCGTCCTCGGGGGCGATAGTGCGGCCTGAGCCTTCCTTGGGGACTTTCTTTCCGCACATCGAATTCATGAGCGCGTGAGAAAAATCAAGTGGGCAGGCTACATCCACCAGCGAGATCATCACTGTGAGTGCAGCTCCAGGTCCAGCAACGGGATGCGGCCCGCGGGAAGCGCGCTGCCGTCCGCTTCAGTCGCTGCAAGTCGAGCCTTGGTCGCATAATCATACATCCCCACGGACAATGTATACGTCCCCGCCGGGACAGCCCGGAGAGGGGCAATCACGTGTTCGTCCGGGATGATCTCCTGTTCCTGCCATCCCCAGGTGGGACGTTTCCCCCCACCCGGCACACCGTCGTCCTGGGCAATAAGATCTCGATCGGTATCCTGTAAATGGACGAAGACGTGATTATCAGCAGTCACCTGACCATTCGACCGCCAGAAGAGCGTCACAGTGAGTGGGTCGCTCGACGAGAGCGCGCGCGAGCCAATGTCATAGCCCAGAAGATCAATGTGCTCACCGACGTGCACGTTCATCTGCCTGTCCACAGCGAATGAGTCGAGATCCTGTGGGTAGGCTCGGCAGATCCAGACGTAGGGCACATGGTCGAAGGTCGCGGACCAGATAGGCCCGTCCTCTTCGCAGGCCTCCCAGTACTCCTCACAATGAGCGAAGCGGACTGAACGCTGAAGATCGTTCACGAAGAACACACGGTAGTCGACGGGGCTGTGATTAATGGGCTTCGTCACCCCAGCGAAGTTCTCCCGGAACATCAGATTCCCCGGGTCGCAGAGCCCCACGGTGATGAACCCGGCGCCGGGTTTCTCATTCAGGAATCGAGCAGCCAGGTCCAGGCCTTCTCCCTGATCTCCGAGCTGCAGCACGCTTCTTGCCACTCGGGAGCCGCCCAGAAGTAGGTTGTGGTGTGTGCCGTAGTACGGATGCACGCGGAACACAACGGCGGCCTGAATCACCAGCACGCCGATCGTCAGTACGTGAGCGGCATTGGACGCTGCCGACGCTCTCCGGTCCTGCAGCTTCTGAATGGCCTGGACGATGCCCCAGGCTGCGACCACGTCTAGTGCCAGGAAGGCCGGCAGCACATAGCGCGGCGTCTTCTTGGCGCTAAGCGTCATCTGGAGCAGGAAGGCAGCCGCGAAGGCCAGGACGTACCATGGTGTGCGGGAGGCATCTGTTTGGCGGCGGCGAATCAGGAACCAGATCGCCAGCCCGATTCCTGGCAACGTGACCAGCGTCGTCTTCCACGCCAGGGTGACCGGATAGTACAACACCCCAGGGTCTCTGACCGTTCGACCCAGGAAGAACTGAGGAAAAGGGTGCGCTTGCTCGGCGTGATGCAGAGCACCACGCATCAGCATATTTGATATGGCCTTCACAGGTTGGACCCACATGGCAGGCCACACGATGCAGAACACAGAGGCTGCAACCAGCATCCATATCGTCAGCGTACGAGCGATCTTCCCGATGCCGTGGCGCCAGGCTGGCGGGCTGATGAGATCCCCCAGGTCGTCACCCGTGACGTACGCGATGGTAGTGACCAGTCCGGCATAGGGAATGAGAAACAGAGCTGGACTCTTCGTGAGGAGGGCAAGGCCACCGAACACACCGCTCGCCACCAGCTGTACAGCCTTGCTCTCTCTGAGATAGTTGAGCAGGAACAGCGCGCTGACCAGCATCAGGCTCGAAACGAGTGCGTCGACATGGATCATCTTGCTGTGCGTGATGTAGAAGGGGTCCAACGCCAGGAAACAGCCAGCGACGAAAGCTGTTGTCCCGTTCGTCGAACGCAAGAGCAGGACGTATGCGAGCACAATGCAGCCTGCAGTCACGACACCCAGTGCGGCTACCGCTGCCCGTGCCGCAGGGCCTTGGGGGCTCGGCAGCTCGCCAGGCAGTTGAGCGATGTCCGTAGGGGGCCTGCCTCGGGCTGTCAGGAACAATTCCATGCCCGCTCCGGCAATCCACGTCGTGGTGACACCGGGATGATAGCTCTGGTACGTGGCCGCCCAGTTCCTGCTCAACAGGGCATCCCAGAAAGCGGCTGAACGCTCGTACCAGACCGTGTACTTCGAGGCTGGACAAGACAGGCGAACGGAAAGAGCTAGTAGGAAGATCCCTACAAGGGAAAACCAGAATGCTGTTCCCCGTTGCCTGACTGTTGCCTGCGTGGCGTCCATGGCAGACGACTCCTCCCGCGGCGAGCGCTAGCGCGACTCAGACCGACTGGCCTGAGCATTCTCGCGCGGAGGGTCAATTGTAACGCGACGGATAGCTCAGAGCAAGACTGGGTTGGTCAGGGTTCAACATCGACTGTGCCCAGGCCGATGCAATCCTGAGGTAGCCGCTCCCCTCGGGCGTTAACCACGGTCAGACGCACTCCATTACGCGGATCATAGAGCCCTGCACACACGGTGTAGGCGCCAGGGAGTAGGTCCGGGCCTAAGGCCACGAAGTATCGATCCGCTACCACCTCGCCTTTGCCCCATTCTGTAGTCGGTCGAATGCCCAGACCGGGCAGTCGATCACGCTGAGCGACGATCGTTCCGTCGTCGCCGTACAGGTGGACGAAAACCTTGTAGCTTGTGCTCATGGGTTGCTGGGCCTGCCAGTAGAGGGTGACGACGACCCTCTCTCCGACCTGCACCTGGGGCGAGAGATCGTGGCCCAGCAGGGCGACCTTCTCTCCTAGAATGACGGTGGATCGTCGCTGGACTCTAGTCGGCAGCTCGAAGCTGGGCTCGATGGCCTGGATCCATAGTCTGTGAATCTCCACAGATTCAGGGAGGATCACCTCTCCATTCTCCCCCAAGAGATTGAGCACGAGCCCAACGTCTCCGGACGGCAAGTCGTCGGGCGTGGGGAGACGGTACCAGTTTTGGAGAACGTCGCCTGGCTGCCACTCCCCTGTAGGATACTCGAAGTCCAGCAGGTCGGTGTCCTGTTGCTGAAAGATCGTTCCGTCATCGCCAATCAGCGCTAGACGCACCCTGTAGTCCCGCTCAATATCCTCCGTGCTCTTCCAAATGAGATGAACGGCGACCGTCTCACCGGCCGGCAATGCCTCATGCTTGACGCGGCCCCCCAGGAGCGTGAGCTCAGGCAAGAGATCTCGCTCGAAGCGCTGACAACCACTGATGTCGACCCAGTCTGGCGGTAGCGTCGGTGTACCTGCCTTGACTGCGCGCGGATCGGTCCCGCCCGGAACGGGCAGTACGAGCTGGTCAGCGGGTTCCCTTCGTCCGTTGCTGGCGATCACCTGCAATCGATTCCCACTGTCTGGATCGTAGACGGAAACCGCTAGATGATAGATGTCCAATGGCAGGCCTTCCAGCGAAAGCGGGAGTTCGTCAGCCACGACCCCCCCCGCCCGCCATAGCGTGGTGGGATAGGCCCATTCCTGGGGCATGCCGTCGTATCGTGCAACCCGCCGCGATGTGTCGGCGTCATACAGCTCCACCGAGACCTTGTAGTCGGTGCCCATCAAACGCTCCGCACGCCAATGGAGCTCGACCGTCATTTGTGTTTCATCCTGGCTGAGCTCATAGCCTAGCAGGCGGAGTTCGGTGCCGAACAGAGCATTGACGTTCGTACTACCCGGCGGAACGGAGTCAGCACAGCGATTGCCGCTGACCAACACGGGGCCCAGGCGCAAGGCGCCGCTGGTGATTGTGTTGGTCGCTTCGTCCTGGAGGGCCACAGTCACGGTGTAGATATCGGGGGGGAGCGAAGAGGGGGTGTCCAACGCGTAATATCCCCAGGCAACGGAGCTCGCTGACCACTCACTGGTGGGCCATCCGGCGGAGACCGGGAAGCTCTGTGTCAGCTCGGTCGTCCCCTCTGGCGTCATCAGCCCTATCCTCGCAGTCAGATCCTGTCGGGGTGGACTTGCCGCAGCCCAGGCCACATCGACGCCGATCGGCTGCCCCGGGCACAGACATGCTGCGTTCACGGTGGCTGTGAGGACACCCAGGCCTGGCGCCAGTTCACGATCAAGAGCAAAATCCTGTCCCGATACCATTGAGGTGGAGTAGACGAGGATATCCTTGTCCTCGAAACGTGGCCGTGTGGGGAAGTAGTGCCGCCACTGGTGAAGCCGATCGGGGATTGAGGCCTTATGTAGCACCACGTACTTCACGCCGTCTTGTGCTAGAGTCGCCAACTGACGGCTTACATCCGTGTGCCGCGGAGGGAGTTCACCATCGATCCGAAGGGCTTGAATCCATGGTTGGTTGCTCATGTATTCGAATGCTCCCTGCGGAAACCTGGATACATGGCCCTGAACGATGGGATGCTGATGCGTCACCTGAGCAAACATGTAGCGCTTCGAGAGTTTCTCCTCCAGAGGTAGATTGAGCAGTGCAAACTCACTCCGATCCTCCGCCAGTTGATGGAAGAAGGGGGACATATCGATCTGGATCAGAGGTATCGGTATCGCTATGTACTCCAGCATCAAGGTGGTTCCCAGGAGGGCCAGGATGATTCCTCTCTTCATTCGCATACGTCGTGATGCAAATCCAAGCAGCCATCGAACGCCAAATGCGGCCAGCATCGCGATGGGCGCGGCTAGGAAGAGATTGAAGCGATCAGGGAAGCGCATGACGCTGATCAGGGGGAGCCGGGCTGCCAGGCGATAGGGCATTGGCACCTGAGGATAGAGCCTGCCGTTGACGCGCAGGACAGGGCCCAGTGCGAGGAGGACCATGGTCAGGGCCATCGCGGCCCACGGCAGGGCGCGTTGACGATCCGTGTGCCAGAGGCCAAGCACGGCTAGAGCGAGAGCAGTGACGCCGATGTATGCAGGAAACCGCCGAGATTCCGATCGATCCGGATAGTATCGAGCGTATGCTGGCTGCGTGAGGCCCCTAAGGAGGGAGTGTGAATCGCTCGGCGTTACGTAGGCCAGCAGGTCCGTCTGCAGGGTCATCTCGTCGCCCGGGCGCAGGAGAGCCGCGGGATCAGACTGCTGTTGTCGGAGCAGCAGCAGCGCCGGGGGCGTGAACGCCAGAGAGGCAAGGATACCTCCCAGGATCAGAGAAGGGAGCCATCGCCGCCAGGATGCCAGCCTGCTAGGTGCTTTCAGGAGGAAGTAGATGCCTCCCAGGATTATCGCAGGCACCAACTGCTGCCAACGCGTGTAGCCTGCCAGGGTTAGGAATATCCCTGCCGCCAGCCCGTGCCACCATTTTCCGTCATCGAGAAGACGGATCAAGAAGAGCAGGAAGAGCGGTATCCACATTGTGGCTACCAGGTTGGGATGATCCGGCTGGTAGAGACGGAAAGGCCAGTTCTGGTACAGCAGACCCGCCAGGAACGCTGCTCGGAAGTCACCGGTCAGCTCGCAGGCCAGCGCGAAAGCCGCGAGGCCGCAGAGGGCCAGGCTGATCAGGATGGTCCAGTTGTAGGCCACCAGGCCGCCGAGGAGGGGCTCCAGGATGATCCAAGAAACGACGGTGAACCATGCAATGTCGTGGCCCACCAGACTCAGCCCATCAGGATAGTGCAGATAGGGCGTGTGATAGAGTGAGTGTCCGCTGCTCAGGGCGCGTCTCATCCACCAGCCGTTCCAGTAGTGGTGCAAGCTGTCGGTCGACGGGCCTGGCAGATGGTCAGTCATGTGTTGCACCAGCGGCCAGGTCATTGGCAGTGCCATGCCGAGGTAGATGAGCAGGACAACCAGCAGAAGCCATGGACGTGGTGTCAGTCCCGTACCCCCATACCCACTGCTGTTCCCGTTTCTAGATGACATGTTCAGTTCTCTTCAGTCGTGTCTCCTGCAGCCTCACCCTGTCTCGAGACGGAATGTCTGTTCAATCCTCCGCGCAAATGGGCGAAGTCCTGACTGCGGCAGCCCTGCTCGGCGAATTGGCCTGATACCGAATCCCGTGTCATTCAGCGAGGAAATGGGAAGAAGCACTGATTACGGGCGATGAGACTTCAGTTGGCCAACCAGGCCCGCAATCAACGCGAACATGGCCAGTGCGCGTGCCAACCATGCCATGGGGGCGATATGCGCCCGCTTGACGCTCAGGCTCGTCACCGTGACTTTGTTCTCGGGCAACTGCACGCCCCTGGAATCGCGGACCGACAGCCGGTCCCCCGTCTGCCAGTCGTACAGGCCAACCGTCAGCAGATATTCGCCTTCTGCCAGGTCGGGAGGAAGTCGAACTGTATGCGGGTCGACGATTGTTTCCCCCGGCGGCCAGCTCCAGGTGGGACGCTCACCGTGGTCCGCGGCACCGTCGTCTTGCCAGATCAATTCCCCACGCAAGTCAAGGAGATGGACGAAGATGCTCAGGTCTTCGGTCACCGGCTCGGTTGCTTGCCAATACAGCACAACGGAGACCTCGTCCCCCGGCTCCACTTCGGTGCGGCGCAGATCGTAGCCCAGGAGCGTGAACTGGTCTCCGAAGCGGATCTCCTCGTTGTGCTCGGGGGCGACGTCTGGCGTGAGTTTGGGATAGAGCCAGGCGTACGAAACGGCGTCGAAGCTGATCTCTCGCTCCGGGGTGCGGGCGGCGTACCGCTCCCAGAGGGGCCCCCACTCTTTAATCTTGTAGTCGCGAGAGGTGTAGTTCCGGTGAAATGCCACATAGTCCGTGGAACCGGAGGCTGCCGCCGTGGCTTGAACGAGCTCCACGGTGGTTCCTCGAAAAGTCTGGTTGAAGACGTGCATGAGCTGAGCTGCAACGGTCAGCTCCCGCGCTCCAGGTTTGGCATTGAGATAACCAGCCAGCTCGGCGTAGCCTTCGCCCTCCTCACCTATAAGCAGTGCCTCTGCCGCCGCGGGTGGCCCACCACTCACCCAGTTCAGGGCAGTGCCGTAGTAGGGATGACGAGGTAGAGTCAGCACTGCCTGCATCAACACCGGCAACACCATCAAGGCTATTCTTGTCTTGCGGCGCTTGCCACCCAGCGCTCTCGCCCAAGCCACGACGCCGGCAGCAGCCAGGATGTTCAACGCCAGCAGGGAGGGTAGGATGTAGCGTGGCATCTTCTTGGCACCGAGAGACATCTGAGCCAGATAGGCGACTGCGTACGCGAGCAGTAGGAGGAGATCAAGAGGGGCTTGAGCCTGCCGCTCCGCTGAAGCCGCCGAGGCGAGCCGGCGCCGTAGCAGCAGGATGATCCCCAACGTAGCACCTACGACCAGGAAAGTGAGCGTAATCTCACTGCTGCGGAACAGCAGCGATATGACGTAGAAGACCGGGCCGGGATCTTCGCCCGTCACCTGACCGAGGAAAAGGGTGGGGCTATCGTGGGCGGTGGTCCCGTGCCGGGTAATGCCCCATCTGACGGCGGCGAGTCCCTTCCCCGGGTCAACCCACATCACGGGCCAGACGGCAACGTAAACCGCGGCGACGGTGAGGAGCCAGATGGAGATGGGCATCAAAAGGCTGCGGCCCAGATCGCGCAATACGTGCTCTGACCCTGCCAAGAGATCCACCAGGAGCACGAGGCCAAGAAAGGGGACCAGGAATAGAGCAGGGATCTTCGTCAGCAGAGCAAGCCCGGCCAAGCTGGCTGAGAAGAGCAGCCAGCGCCACCGGCGCTCGCGCCGATAGATGAGCATCGCCAGGGCGGAGAGGAGCATCAGCGTGGCCATCAGGGCATCCAGGTGGAGCACCTTGCTCTGGGCCAGGTAGTAGGGACTGAGCGCCAGGAGCAGGCCAGCGACTATTCCGGTGGCACTATCGAAAAGCCGTTGCAGCATGAGATAGGCGGCCACGATGCCCAGCGCAATCAGTAAAGCCACAGGAACCAGAGCTGCCGTGATCTCACTCAATGGCACCGGTCCAAAGAAGTGAATGGGCTCGAAGCCCGGTGGCAGCGTGTGGGCCGCCGGCTGGATGCCAGAGATGGCCCAGTAGAGCTTCAGTCCGATCCCTGCTGGCCACATCAGGGTCACCCCTGGATGCTCCGAGTAGACCGTGCCTGCCCAGTGATTGCTCAGGACGTCCTCGATGAAGTAGGCAGAGCGCACGTACCAGACCAGCGGTCGGGAGACAGGTCGGATAGCGCGCGGCAAGAAGGCGACGACAAACAGCAGCACCGAGAAGAGCAAGCGCATGGCTCTTAGGGATGCTGCGTCCTCTCCAGCCGATTTGGATGTCTGCCCCATCGTCAAGTTCACAGGGTTAGCCAAGAATCCAGGCCTCACGGCCCAATCTCAATGGTGCCCAGGATAATGCTGTCCTGGGCCAGACGCTCCCCATCAGACGCGTGTGCCCGCAGGCGCTGTTCGCTCTGGGGATCGTACATGCCTACACCAATCTGATACTGGCCCGCCGGGGCATCCGTCGGTATCTCGATGTGGTATCGATCTGCTACGACCTCGTCTGTCCTCCATGTCGAGGTTGGTCGAGTGCCCAGTCCTGGCACACGGTCGCGCTGGGCCAGGATGCCGCCCTCTCCGTCATAGAGATGCGCGAATACCTTGTAGCCTGCGTCGATATCTCGCTCAGCCTTCCAGTAGAGGGTCACAGCGATGGTTCCACCCTGAACTCCTGTGCGGGCCATCTCGTGGCCTAGCAGCGTGATCTGGTCACCAAGGTTCACTTTGGCGTGCGTGTGAACGTCGCTCGGCACATTGAAACTGGGCGCAGTTGACTGAATCCACATGTCCAGGATCTTACTTGGCCTGGTCAGCACCGGATGTCCATCGCTGTCCAAAACATCAAGCTCCAGAATCGCCTCTCCGGTAGGCACATCATCCCGCGTGCGTAGGTAATACCATTCCCCAAGCAGCTCGTCGGGCTGCCAGCGTGTTGTCGGATAGTCAGTGCTGGTGAGATCGGACGTCTGCTTCCCGTAGATAATGTCATCATCGCCCCGTAATGTCAACTGGAGCCGGTAGTCCTGATCCATAGATCCGTGGGCTTGCCAGAACAGGCGGACACCCATCGGCTCCCCCGCCACTATTCCCTCGGGATGTTGTGTGCTCTCATTCTCCAGTTCGTAGCCCACCAGTTCAAGATGACGTGTAAGCGGCACCCTCACTGTGTGTGGAATATTGAGCTCATCCATCTCTGGGGGCTGATCAGGCCTGCCGACTACCATCTCCAATCGCGCGGCTGTCTGGTCGGGTATGGCCTCCGAGTCCAGACGTGGCAGTCGCTCACCGGTCTCCACCTGGTAGACACCCAACTCTAATCGATACCGCCCCGGGGGTGTACCTGGTGGTATGGGCAGATGATAGAGGGCGGTCTTGGCGACTCCCGTCTCCCAGGCGGAAGTCGGATCCAGGGAGCGATCTACGATCAGGCTGTCTCCCTGAGCCAGGCGGTGCCCGTGGGCATCGTACAGATGGATGTAGACGGAGTAGTCACCCTGCACGGGTTTCACGGCCTCCCATGCTAGCACCAATCCCCCATCCGTCCCCCACGCTGGTGGAGGGGCCGTGATGCCGTAGTTGAGCAGTCGAAGATTGCCAAAGCGCAGATCCGACGCTAGAGACGCGGCCTCCAGGTCCACGAGCTGGTGGAGGGTCAACGCGGTCCGTGAGAAGCGGGTCTCGTCCAGCAGCGTGGCACGCGCCTCCAGCAAATCGATGTACCGTTCTGTCTCCTCATCGGGATAACGTGGAAACCAGACTTCGCTGCAGTTGGTGGATATCTCGTCCAGGAAGAGGCTCATCTCGTCTCGATCCCCGTACGTGTATGATCTGTCCTGCGGGTCGTACTGTGGGGTGAACGTTTGGAGTGGGAGGTCTCCGTCGTAGTGCTTGGCGAATAGAGATTGCCCTCTCACTAGGAGGCACTGTCCTCTGTCAAGCTGTGTGTGCTGCTTGATGTACTGTGAGGGCTCTTCATAGTCATCGTTGTGATAGACCCAGGCATAGTCGATACCGTGCATGGAGACGACGCATTCGGGTTCTTGTCTCGGGTTCAAGACGTATTCTTCAAGCAACTCTTCCTGTTGTCGACGTTGCACTTCAGAGATGTAGAAGATCAGGTAGTCGCTCTGCCACTCGAAGAACCTATCCATAGGCCAGGTCTCCCCCCGGAACAGGGGGGCGAACGCGGCGGTTGTCGGTGCTGTGACGTGGAGCTCCTCAGCGTTGGGTTTCGCGTTCAACCAATCTGCGGCTTGATCATAGCCCTCTCCCCAGCCCACGAGCAGGGTGTTCCTAGCCTGCTTCGGGCCTCCCAATAGCGGATTGTAGTAAGTGAAGTAGTATGGGTGGTGCGGCAAGAGCAGGCCCAATTGCACCACCAGGGCAAGCGAGATCAGTACGATCACGCAGCCCGCCGGAAGTTTGGAGACTTCGCTAGGCTTGTACGTATGCTGGACCCACGAGGAGACGCGTTTCGCTGCCCACAGCAATCCGTTCGCCGCCAGTATACAGAGGGCGGGAAAGACGGGAAGCAAATACCGGTCGAACATCTTGTCGCCCAGGCTCATGAAGAGGGCGAAGAGCAGGCTGTAGGACGAGAGGGCGGTCAGGAAGAAGCGCTGCTTGCCGCGGAAGCCCTTCGCCGTGAACGGCACCCAGCTGATCATCAGACCGACCAGAGTGACAGGGCTCAATCGGAAGAGGGCTGCCACGGGATAGAACAGCCAGCCAGGATCGTGAACCGGGTTACCCAAGAAGTAATTGCCAGGCGTATGCCCCTCCGCTGCGTATCGGGTGGCAGTGCTCAGTATCCTCGTGACCGTCCCTACGGGGTCGCTCCACATGGCCGGCCATACACCGACGTAGACAATAGCGGCGGAAAGTCCCCAGAGGATCAAGGCGCGTAAGGTCTCGGACAAGGTTTTGCGCCTTGCGCCCCGCCGCATCAGGTTGAAGGCGAGCACTAGAATCACAAACGGGACTAGGAATCCGGCTGGCGATTTCTGTGCCACAGCGAGTCCACCGCTAGCGCCAGATGCCATCAGTAGCGCTACCCCACGTCGGCTCATCGCTTGGTGTCGCCACGAGGCCAGAATACTCAGCACGGATAGGGTCATCAGGCTAGTCAAGACGGCATCTGTATGGAACACGCGAGAGAGAGCGAGGGAGAAGGGATCGAGAGCGACCAGAATCAGGCTGAGGACGCCTACCATTGGGCCAAAGAGGGAGCGAATCAGCACGTAGGAAGCGATCGTGCAGAGCCAGGTGAAGAGAGCCACGCCGACGCGACCTTCGAATAACATCCGGCCCACTTCGGCCAGCTCGTCCTTCGTCGTAGCCGGAAGATCATCGCTGTCGAAGTGCCTGTAGTCGTCGAACGCTTCGCAGGCCGCCCCGGCTTCGGCGCCGCCCCGTGTGATGGAGATGGTGCCTAGCCACATGGTCATGACACCAGGATGCCCGACTTGGTAGGTCTCTGCCCAATCGCCGTCCGCTAGCGCGGCTCGGAATCGGATCGAGCGGCAGGCCCAGCGCATCTCATCGTGGACTACGAAGACTTCCAGACCTGTCAGCCTCAGCGCCAGGCTGAGGACCAGCACCAACGCCACGACGATTGTCTCCGGGAGGGAGAAGTGTCTCTTCACCGGAACCTCGAGTCTCCAGCGTGGCGTAAGACCATTGCTGACACTGGCGTAGAGTCGCTGGGCGCCGCTTTCCTTATCTCGTCGGTCTTTCTGGTCGACTTGGTGGACATCTTGTAGACGACCAGCCACTTGTCCTCGTACGACGGTACGACGGGGAACCAGCTCTTCCAGGAGGTTGCCTCTTCAGGACTCAAGAAACGTTTATGGATGATCAAGTAGCGGAAGCCAAGGGTCGCAAGGTTCTCGAATTCCTCTTCAATGTCAACGTCAGGTCCAGGGGCTACATTGTCGTCCAGTTTCTCAAACAGCGGGTTCGTATCGATGAATGCGTCGGCGCTGTCAGGCTTCCGCGACACGTGTCCACCGGCGATCCGCCTACCGTGGATCGTCTGGTAGAACATGTAGTACTTGCCTTGCTGGCGGCCCATTGGAAAGTCCGCCACGGCGAAATCCCCTTCCTCCTCAGACAGCTGGTGGAGGAAGGGGGAGTAGGATACCTTCATCCTCGGAAAGGGGACGACCAGGTATTCAAGGACGATCAGCGACGACAAGCTCAGAAAGCCTAGATGGGCCAGCCCTCTGTTTCGGGATGCCAGCATGCTGTGCAGCCGCCGGAATCCAAAGCCGACAGCGACCGAGACGGAAAAGAACGTGAGTACATTAAGGCGGAAGGGGTGTCTTAGCACCGTCACGATCGGGCATGCCCATGGTAGATAGAAATCGTGAAGCGGGATGCTGTTGAAAGTGATCTGCGCGCCCAATGAGAGGATAAGCGACGCCAATCCGCTGAAAACCCAGAAGCGGGCCTCTCGCGACGCGATGAAACCGATGGCAGTCAGGGTCATTGGAATGTAGCCCAGATAGGCAGACCGCTTTCCTGTGAATCCTGTCTGATCGTCGATTCGCACCATGTTGAAGCCAAAGGATGAAGTACGGGATTACGCCTGTTGGGAATCAGAAAGCCGAGCAGGTCATTGCCGATTCCATCATCAATGTCAGCTGACATACGAGCGAAACCGGATCCCACTGTCTCTTTCACGTTGAGCCACAAGAATGGGGATAAGGCGAGCCCGACGATGACAGCCGTCAGGAACAAAGAGCGCAGCGCACCGGGCGCCCAATCCTTCCTTCCGGATGGGGCGCGATAGGCCAGGTACAGGGCAGACCAGCCGCCTAACATCAACATGAGGTGCCAGCTTGAAAGGGCGGTCAGGATGAACCAGAGTCCGGTCAGTGCTGGCTGCCACACCTGCACCTTCTCGCTTCCCTGCACCATCTGGACGAGAGACAGAGCAAATAGAGGCATCCACTGCGTCGTGATAATGACAGGATGGGCGCTTTCAAAAACGTGATACGGGTGGAACGCGAAAACCAGGCCTGCCACGAGAGCGGCGGGGACACAATCGGTGAGGCGGTTCACCAGCAAGTACATGCTGAAGCCGCTTAAGACAAAGGCCAGCAAGATGCAGACATTGTAGGCTGCAAAGTGTCCCAGAGCCGGCGTCAGCAACAAAGAGAGCACGGTGTTCACGTGACTGAAGCTGTGAAAGACGGTGCTGACGCCCTGGGGATAGTACCGGTAGTCGGTGTAGCAGAAGTGTAGGTTTTCGGTCAGCGCCTTCCTTGTCCACCAGCCGGCCCAGGGGTTAGTGTAGACATAAGAGCTTTGGCCGGCGAGCACTGTGTTCAAGTTGGTGACCAAGGGTCTTGCGAGCACCAACGTCAGTAAGGCATAAAGCACCAGGGCGAGCACATGGCGTTTCACGGCTGGTCTCACAGTCGTCACCTTGATTGGCGTCTACTCCGGAGTGTCGCTCAGTCGAATCTCCTGCAGAGCGACTTGATCGTCAGGGAGCGTGTCACCGCCTGGATCGATGATGGTGAGGCGCGCCAGAGTCTCATAGTCATACATGCCGACGTAGAGGCTGTAGGTCTTGCCAGGTGCCGCTTCTCTGGCATTGATCGTGTGCTCATCCTCGACGATCTCCAGGTATCGCCACTCCCAGGTTGGCCTCTGGGGCTGGCCTGGCACCCCATCGTGCTGGGCCACCATGGCTCCGTCTTCATCGACGAGATGGACGAAGACGTGATAATCTTCGGTCAGTCGTCCATCCGACTGCCAGAAAAGAATCACTCTTAGCGGGTCTTCTTTCCACGCCTCGGGTACACTGACTGTGTACCCCACGAGGCGAACATGCTCGCCGACCTGGAGGTCCATCGCGTGATCGATGGGGAAGGCTTGCGGGTCACTTTCGAATCCCCCGTAGATCCAGGCATAGGTCACGCCGCCGAACGAGGCTGTCCACAGCGGGTCCTTGTCCTGGCAGAGCGCCCACGCGTCATCCCAGAGCTCCAGCCGATTCCGGCGCTGGATCGAATTGATGCCGAAAACGTAGTAGTCTATGTAGGGGTCTTCCAGCCCCTCACTCCGTCCGGGGAAAATCCGTTCGAAGAGTTCTTCGTACCGGCGGTGGACGCCAATCATCCTATCCTCCGCATGCGGGAAATCGGCCAGAAAGCGTGCAGCTAGGTCTTGCCCCTCGCCTTGATCTCCCAGCGGGAGAACGTGCTGAGCCACGCGCGACCCTCCCAGCAACAGGTTGTGATGGGTACCATAGTACGGATGGTGCGCAACCAGGACCGTGAATTGCGCCACAATGAGCGCTCCCGCGGCGATGCTGCGAATCCATAGCCGGCGCCGCGAGGCATTGAGTGCCGTCACAGCATCAATCGTTTGCATCAGCCCCCAGCCTGCCAGGATATCCAGGGCTGGGAAGATAGGTAGCAGATACCGCATCTCCTTCCTGGCCGCAAACGTCAAGGCGGCTGTGAAACCACCGACGAAAATCAGTACCCACCATACTGCGTTGTTCTCTCTCCAACGCTTCACCTGCCGGAACAAAAAGAATCCACCGACAAGCAAGGCGGGGAGAGTGACTAGCGTTGTCTTCCAGCCGATGGTCGCCAAGTAGAAGAGGAGGCCCGGATCAGTCTCAATCGCTCGTCCAGCGAAGAAGTTGGGATTGCGGTGCACCGTCTCCACGTGAAACAAGATGCGTCTTGCCATCGTCGACAGTGCCTCACGAGGCATCACCCACATCGCGGGCCACAGAAGCATGAAGACGAACGCCGCTGTTCCTCCCCAGATGATGATGTCGCGGGCCATTTTCGCGATCCGGCTGGACCAGACGTCGACTCGTGTGAGACATCCTGGCGCTTCACCCTCCATGTAGTGTCGGTAAACCACGATCAGGGTCATATACGGGATCAGGAATAGCGATGGTCCCTTCGTGAGGAAGGAGAGACCGGCGAAGACCGCACCCAGGATGAGGGGCTTCCAAGTCCCCTCCCGGACGTAGCGGAGGGCGTAGAGTGTACTGACGACCATAAGCGTCGCCAGCAGAGCGTCCACATGGAGGACCTTGCTACCGCTCACGTAGAACGGATCCAGTGCTATCAGAGATGCCGCGACGGCTCCCGTTCGCCATCCCAGTAACCTCACCAGTTGCACGTAGCTCAGGGAGATGCAGAGCGCGATAGCCACGCTGAGAGCTACTACGCCCGCCTCCACAGGATACGGTCTATAATCTCCAGCCGCATCGGGGGGCGTCAGGAGGTCGTCCCCCGACCAACCGTGGGTCCAGGCGTACACCCGCAGTCCAAAGCCCGCGACCCACATGGTGGAGACACCTGGATGGTAACGCTGATACGTGCCTCTGAGATCACATTCCTGCAAAGCGTTCCAGAAACGGACAGACCGGAGATACCACTCGAGAGGGCGTGATACCGGATGGATCAGCCGCGGAAGCAAGGCGAGAAGAAATACGACCAGCAGGCCGATCCAGAAGGCACGTGATCTACCGGTTGCGCCTGTCATAGGCTTTCTCGTCATTCACTGACCAAGACGCGGTTCCCATACATCGTTCCGCCCTGGGCACGCATCAGGGTTTGATCTCTATGTGTCCCAGGGAGACGCGGTTGTGGTCCAGAATTCCGCCCTCTGAGCTGGTCACCCTAAGCCGCTCACCCGTCTCTGGATCGTATAGCCCGACCGCCAGCGGGTAAGTTCCCGCAGGCACGTCATGAGGCACCGCAATACGGTAGCGGTCCAGGACGACCTCCCGAGATTCCCAAGAGCTGGTCGGTCGAGCTCCCAGGCCAGGAATCCGATCCTGCTGTCCCAGGATCCCACCTTGCTCATCATAGAGATGCACGAAGACCTTGTAGCTCGTGTCCATTTCTCGCAGCGCTTGCCACGCGACGGTCACTTCCAGATCCTGGCCTGGCCTGACAGCTTGCTCCACTTCGTACCCGAGAATCGAGATCCCATCCCCAAGCCTGGCGCCAGAAAGTGTCGCCATCGACTTCGGCACTTCGTAGCTCGGCGTTCTGGACTGAATCCAGACGGTCGTCAAATCCACGGGTTGCGGCAGCACTGGATGCCCTGCATCGTCCAGAAGGTTCACCGCCAAGGACATATCCCCCGTGGGCAGATCGCCCTCCGTGGAGAGATAGTACCATTCGCCCAGTGTCTCACCGCTCCGCCACTCCGTCGTAGGGTGATTCGTCGTGAGGAGCTCAGTCTGCGCCATCCCCTGGAGTGTGCCGCTGTCATCCCGCAAACTTAGCTGTAGGCGGTAGTCCTCGTCCATTGGCGACAGTGCCCTCCAGAAGAGGCGCACCGGGACTGGTTCTCCGCCTAACACCTCCCTGTGCTCCAGGCTGTAGCCCAGCAGCTGGAGCCCGGACGTAAGATCTTGCTCCAAAACCGTAGAGATAGGGAGGTCCACTGCGTCTGGGGCTTGATCCGGCACGCCAATGCTGATTTCCAAAGTGGCGGAGGTCTCTTGAGACTCTCCCTCTCCGTTCACGAGAGGCAGACGCTCTCCTGTGTCCAGTAAATAGACCCCGAGATCCAGGCTGTATGCCCCAGGCGGCGTTTCAGGGGGGATATCGAGATGGTAGACTGTTCGATTCTCGGATTCGGCCTCCCATTGGGACGTCGGCTCGAGATTCTTGTCTGTGATCAGCGTGTCTCCTTGGGCAATGCGCTGACCGTGAGCGTTGTAAACGTGAAGGAAGGTGCTGTAATCTTCCTCCAGAGGCTGCAGCGCCTCCCACTCGAGTACCAGTCCTCCGTCACGGCCCCACGCCGCTGAGGGACTCGTCTGAGCGAAGCTTCGCAACATCAAGTCCCCGAACTGTAGGTTGACAGGCTCTCGCTTGGCCCCTGATCCCACCAGCTCGTAGAGGGTCAGTTCCACCAACGGGAAGGTTGCTTGGTCGCGGACGATGGCTCGTTTTCGAAGCAGGTCGGAATAATCCTGGTCTTCTTGCTCCGGATAGCTCAGGTACCAGATGCGCTCGCAAGCTGAGGGTGCGTATTCAAGCAAGGCCGCCATCTGGTTACGGGTCCAGAAGACGTAGACGTCCTCCTCAGTATCGTAGTAGGTGTCGAAAGTCAGTAGTCTTAGATCGCCCTCATAGTACTTCACGAAGAGAGAGTCTTTGTTGGCAAGGATGCAGGCTTCTTCGTCAGGCTCGCCATGTTGTTCCAGGTAGGCGATTGGCGCGGCGTAGTGATCATTGTGGTACAGCCATATATAGTCAACCCCGTGCAGGGAAAACACGCGTTCGGGGGCTACTCGATGGTTATAGAGATACTGCGTCATCAACTCTCCGTAGCGCTGGCGTTGCACGTGGGAGAGGTAGAACATCACGTAATCGCTCCCCCAATCGCTATACTGTTCCATCGACCGGGTACTACCATCGAACTGAGGTGCGAAGACGGGAAAGGCCGGCATAATGACCTGCAGGGCCTCTGCATTTGGCTTGTCATTCAGGTAGGCCGCAGCCCGCTCGTAGCCCTCCCCCCAACCCACCAACAGGAGCTTCTTCGCCTGGTGGATCCCTCCCAGAAGGGGATTGTAGTAGGTCAGATAGTGCGGGTAGTGGGGCACCGTGATAACCAGTTGGAGGGCGAGGGCAAGGGCTGCCACCGGGACGGGGGAGAGTGCCTTCGCCCATGCCCCCTCCAGCCGCTCCTGCACACTATTCAGCATCCACCATAGCCCGACGGCTGACACGATCTCCAATGAGGGGTAGATGGGGACCAAGTACCGATCAAACATCTTGTCGCCCAACGTCATAAAGGCCCCGAACGCCACGCCATACAGGAGCAGATCTAGTGCACTGTTCCGCTTCTCGGCTGTGCTCTCCCTCTTTATGATCCAGGCCACGACCGCTATGAGACCGACCAGAACCAGGGGGCTGAGACGGAAAGGAGTCGCCACCGGGTAGAACAACCATCCAGGGTCTTCCGTGGGCTGCCCCATGAAGTAGTTGCCTGAGGAGTGGCCCTCAGCCGCATAGCCCAGGGCCATGGCCAGGATCTGTCTCATGGTTTCCACAGGCTGTACCCACATCGTGGGCCACAGCGCAACATAGACCAGGCCCGCCATGAGGCCCCAGATGACGAGGTCCCGGAGAGTCTGAAGGAACAACCGCCGGTTGAAGCCCCTTCGAATATGATCGACGAGCACTAGCAGGAGAGCGAAAGGCCCCAGGAACATGGCTGGCGACTTCTGCAGGATCGCAAGACCTGCCATTGCCCCGGACAACACAAGCAATCCGATTCGTCTTCGGCTCTCTCGGTGACTCCGAAGCGAGGCGACGAGGCTCAGCACCGAGAGCGTCATGGTACTCGTCAAGGCGCCGTCCACGTGCAAGATGCGCGACAGGGCCAGGTAGAAAGGATCGATAGCCATCAAGACCAGGCTCAGCAGCGCTACCTTGACGCCCCAAAGGTGCCGTGTGAGCAGGTAGATCCCGATGAGCGAAAGCCAGGTGAACAAGGCCACTCCGCGTCGTGCCCTGAACAGCAGATCGCGCACACGGTGCATCAGGTCGGTCCGCTCAGCGGGCGTATCACCGGATTCGCTGAGCTCACTCGCATCGGGCGTTATCTGACAGGCCTCTCTGGCCTCGGCGTCGGCAGCCTCGTAGGGGATGAAGATCGTCCCCAGCCACGTGGTGACGACCCCAGGATGACCAGTACGGAAGGTGCTGGCCCAATCCCGCTTCATCAAGGCTTCCTGAAATCCGATGGATCGACAGGTCCATCGCATCTCGTCGTTTACCACGAAGGCATCGAGACCAGCGAGACGCAGGCCCAGGCTGGCGACCAAAATAGTCGCCACGACGGCGATTTCCACCGTCATCTTCACGTTCGATCCACTATGCTTCATACCTACCCTGCTCAGAGAATGGTCAGTCCCTGTGTCGTATCTTCGGCGTCTCAGATGGATGGGTTAGCATCACCAGGTATTCGGTGCTGGTGTGCTTTTTTCGCGGGGCCTGTCTACACCGGGTGAGACCGAGTACCGGGGAGCGACCGAGGCTGGCGCGTGCACTATCACGCGATCCGACCCTCGGCGCGATGCACTGAAACGCAGGCTGGCGATCACCGCTCTATCTCGACACGTCCCACCAGAATGCGATCCTGTTCCAGTCGTTCACCGCCGACACTCAATGCTGGTATCCGTTTGCCCGTCTGGGCGTTGTAGAGACCCACTCCCACTCGATAATCTCCCTCCGGGATCTCCCTGCCTATGGAGAGCCGGTACCGGTCGGCTATAACCTCATCTCTCTCCCATGATTGCGTTGGTCTGGCGCCCCACCCTGGCAATCTGTCCTGCTGAGCGACAATCGCTCCGCTCTCGTCGTAGAGGTGCACGAATGCCTTGTAACTCTCTTCCATCTCCTTCTCCGCCTGCCAGTGAAGGGTGACTTGGATCGTGCCTCCCACTTTCGCTGCCGGCTCGAGTTCGTAGCCTAGAAGACGCACTGCCTCTCCTATCACAGCCCCAGAGCGAGTGTAAGTGCCCATGGGCATATCAAAGGATGGTTTCGGTGACTGGACCCATGTCTGAGCGACGGCGATGGGATCCGAGAGTACAAGCTTTCCTTCCTCATCCACAAGGTTGAGTTCCACTGTTGCCTCACCGGTGGGCACCCGCTCATCGACGGCTAAGTAATAGCGTTCCTGCAGCAGCTGCCCCTTCCGCCACCGGGTTGTGGGGTAATCTGTGTTGACGAGTTCGAATTGCGTGGCTCCATATCTCTCCCCGTCGTGCCCGCGTAGCGCAAGCTGCAGCCCATAGGCTTCGTCCATCGCCGCCGTCGCTTCCCAGAAAAGCCGCAGATAGAGGGTGTCACCGGCGATCACGTACTCCGCTCCGATGTCGTGTCCCAACAGTCTCAATTGAGAAGTCACCTGCTGCTCCACCCAGTGAGGAATCCGCAACGCGGTCACGTGGGGTGGCTGCTCAGGGACACCGACCTGGACGGGAAGGATCGGCTCCTCACCGCCGGTCGCAGGAAGTCGCTCTCCGGTCTTCCACAAGTAGACGCCGATTCTCAGCTCGTACTCGCCCGGCGGCGTGCCCGCCGCCACCGGCAGATGGTAGAGACCGACGCCAGTCTGGTCGGGTTCCCACTTGGACGTCGGTCGGGCTTCGTCATCCCTGATCAACGCATCTTGTTGAGCGATCCGATGACCCTGCTTGTCGTATAGATGGAGGAAGACTGAGTAGTCTTTGCCAATGGCTCCTGAAGCCTCCCATTCGAGCGTCAACCCGCCGTCTTGTCCCCACGTTGGTGGCGGGTCTGTGATTCCGTAACTAAGCAGGCGCAGGTCCCCGAACCGCAGATCAACGAGCCGTCTCTCCAACTGATCGCTGACCATCGTGTATTGGGCAACGTCCACCCCCTCGAATTCGGTGCTCTGCTCCAAGATGCCTCGGGTTTCCAGAAGATCGAGATACATGCTTCTCTCAGTCTCGGGATACCGCACATACCATATCTGCTCGCACGGTGGGGTCTGGGCGTCCACTAACCGGGCCACTTCCTCGGCGAGTGGATAGATGTAGCACTCCTCTCTCCGGTCCCATCGTGGGTGGAACGTGACGAGTGGCAGATCGCCCTCATAGTGTTTGGCGAAGAGGGAGTCTCCATTCACCAGAATACACGCCTGCTGGCTGGAGTCGCTTTGTGCCTCGATGTACGCCATGGGCTCGAGATAGTGCTCATTGCGGTAGAGCCAAACGTAGTCCACGCCATGCAATGTGACGATCTGTTCAGGCTCAACGTCAGGATCGAAAAGGTACTCTGACAGAAGCTCCGGGTTGTGCAAGCGCTGCACATGGGAGATGTAGAACATCACATAGTCAGTCTCCCAGATGCTGTAGTTCTCAATCGATCGAGTGTCGCCGTTGAATTGGGGCGCGAAGCTGGGAAAGGCAGACATCGCGACCTGCAACTCCTCGGCGTCGGGCTTCGCGTTCAGATGAGCTGCAACCTGCTCGCAACCCTCGCCCCATCCCAGAAGCAAGATCTTCTCTGCTTGTTTCGTGCCTCCCAGCAGGGGATTGTAGTATGTCAGGTAGTGCGGGTAATGGGGCAGCGTAATCGCGATTTGGACAACCAGCGCGAACCCGTACACGAGAAACGGTGAACGCAAGACACTGCCCGCCCGCTTGAATCGGCTATGGATGGCATCCACTGCCCACCATAGTCCTGCCCCTGCCACGATTTCAAGGGCGGGGTAGACAGGCAGGAAGTAGCGGTCGAACATCTTGTCTCCCAGGCTCATGAAGGCCCAGAAAGAGGCCGCGTAAGCCAGGAGCACTACAACTCCAAAACGACCCTCTGCATCCTTTCGGTTTGTTGCGGCCCAACCCAATCCCGTCACTAGCCCGATCAGAGCCAAGGGGGTGAGGCGGAAGGCTGTCGACACCGGATAGAACAGCCAACCCGGGTCCTCGTCGGGGCGTCCCATAAAGTAATTGCCGGAGCCATGCCCTTCTACAGCGTAGCCAAGCGCCTTATCCAACACCTGGGTGACAGCATCGACTGGGCTGACCCACATGGTCGGCCACATTGCCACGTACACCGCGATGGAGACGACTCCCCAGATGAGCAGATTCCGTGCTGCTGTCAGAAGCGTCTCTCGGCTGAGCCCCTTTCGGACGACGTTGAGCCCTAGGACCAGGGCCGCGAAAGGCCCTAGGAACATCGCGGGAGACTTCTGTAGAATCGCCAACCCGGTTGCCACCCCAGACGCCACCAGAAACACAATCTGTCGGCGGTCTGAAATGGATCGCCGCACCGAGGCGACAAGACCCAGCACTGAGATCGTCATGAGACTGGTCAGGACGGCATCAACGTGCAGGAATCTGGATAGGGCCAGATAGAAGGGGTCAAGAGCTGTGAGGATCAGGCTCAAGACAGCCACTTTGGATCCCCATATCTCTCGGGTGAGGAAGTAGATGGTGACGATGCACACCCAGCTGAATAAAGCAACGCCCACACGCCCCTGAAAAAGCAGATCGCCCAACTGGTGCATCAGTTGAGTTCGCTCTGCTCGTGTCTCCCCTGCCCAGACGACCTTTCGTCCATCCAGCGTCTCCTCGCACATGGTCCGCATTTGAGGATTGTCGTCCGTGATGAAGAGACTGCCCAGCCAGGTGGTCACCACGCCAGGATGACCGGTCCGGTATGTGTTCTTCCAATCACGTCTTAACAGCGCCTGCTGGAAATTGACGGAACGGCAGGTCCATCGGACCTCATCGCACACGATGAATCGGTCCAGGCTTGTCAGACGCAGTCCGAGACTGATAAGCAATATGACCACGACGACGAGCGCCTCCCAGCGGGCCTTCTGGCTCACAGCCGGTCCTCCTCGCCGTGCGCGGAAGGCGGCGCAATGACCTCCACCGTGCCCAGAACCACTGCGTTTCCGTAGGGGTTAGCGTTACCCCCGGTGACAGGCAGTCGCTCTCCTGTCATCGGGTCGTAAAGCCCAACGAGCAGCGGATACTCGCCAGGGGGCGTCAATGGGTCGAGAGAAAGACTGTGCCCATCCACGATGGTTGCTGCTGGCTCCCAGTCTGTCGTAGGCTCGGACCCGCAACCAGGGGTCCCGTCACTCTGCGCCCAGATCCGCCCACCCGGCACCTCGACGTGCACAAAGACGTTGTAGTGATGATCGATGGTGTCTGTCGGTTGCCAGTACAGCATCAAAGGGAGCCGCTCACCGGCTGTCACACGACGGGGCGCATCATACCCCAGCACCCTCGCCACCCCTCCCAGGCTGGCATCGACATCTTGCTGGGGCACGGGGCTCCTCAAGGCCCATAGCCAGGCGTCGACCCCGGTGGAAGCATCGAACAGGCTTTCTACTTCCCGAAAATCGTATTGTGTGACAGCTTCCGCTGGCTGTTGACTGTAGATCCCCAACACGACCTCTCCACCTGACCAGACCCGCGCCAAGAGGTCGTGTTCCTCGCGAACTACTTCCACCGGCATCGGCTCCGAGTCCTGTATGGGGGTGGTAATCAGATAGAAGTCGGCCGAGCCAGGGCACCAGGCCATCTTCCTCGTGTACCACGACGTGATAAGGGGTTCGGCGTTCGCATGATAGCTGCCCTGTATGACGCCCTGGGACTGCAAGGCACCAGCCGCCTTTAGCCCACTGCGATGCGGAAACCCAAAGAATCCAACTCTCGGCAGCTCATCTCCGTGCACCGAGGCGTACAAAGCAGGGCGAGCCTCGGGATAATCCAGCAGGAAGTTAGGCCTGTGGCGCACGAAGACGATGTATTCGTAATACGCGAAGAGAAATACTAGAAGACTTCCCCCTGCAAGGGCTGCCCGCTGCAGGTGTTCCCTGACACCCGGCCGCTTGAATCTCTTGCTAAGGGCCACCGCTCCGCGGCTGAGCACCACGCCCACCAGAATCGCCCAGGGCATGGAAAGGAGGTACCCGTGGTTCTTGGGTTTGCGCGTCAGAAAGAAAAGGGCCAGGCTCGAGACTCCGAACCACAGCAGGACAGCCTTTACCTCCGTCGATGTGCGCGGCGATGCCAAGACCAGTCCAAGGACGGTGAAAAACGGGAGAATGGCCAGGTTAAGATCACCGACGACCGGCACGTCGGGGAAGAACGCAGCTGTGGCAAGTCCGATGAAGCACACAGCGGCGAGAGCAAACCCCGCCGGACGGGAATGCGGGATCTTCTCCACCTCCCACACGGTCAGCATTACAACGCTCAGGATCAGGAGGATGACATAGTATGTGGAGTTGTAGAATGTGGCTCGCCAGAAGAAATCACCCAGGTTATTGTACAACAGAGATCCGCCGATGCGCTCACTCGTCAGGTACTCAGCCGTGAGCTTGAAGTGGGGATGGAGGATGAAGGGACCGTAAAAGAACCCCGCCACGAGAAGGAACGTTAGTACCGGACCAATGCTGCCCTGTACCCATTGCCCGACGGTCCAGCTGTCCTGTCTTGCTCGGGTGACGATTAGCCAGGCTATGAATGGTGTCACCAGGATAGCTTCATAGTGTGCCAGTGTCCCTATTGAAAGGAATAGGCCGCTCAGCGAGAGGAGAGATGGCGTACGGGTTTCGAACCACACGTACGCGCACCAGGCACTCAGAGCCGTCATCAGAATGACGAGACTCTGATACTGAACAATCCGGCTAAAGGCAATCAAGTAGCCATCGACTGCCGCCACTGCCAGCGTCCCGAAGGCGACAATCCGCCGGTCCGGGAATAGGCGTTGAGCCAGCAAGCACACACTCAGGAGACCGGCGAGGTTTGCCAAGGCGAAGGGCAAGCGAGCGATCAGCTCGCTTGTGGTGCCATCCAAGGCATAGAATGCCGTGGGAACCAAGATCTCGGCAGGCCCTTTTCGGTGAAGGAACAGGATGCTGTCCTCGCCTCGAATGGCCCCGGCCCCCATCAGCATGGCTCGGGCCTCGTCTCCCTGAAAATCAGAGTAACCCAGGTTTGCGAGACGGAAGAAGGAAGCCAGCAGTATCAAGGCCACGACTATCAGATGGAATCGAGATTGCGATCTGGTTGCAGGTGATGCCCCCGCCTGTCGGGACGTCAAGACAATCAGCAGGAGGATCAAGGCATCGAAAAAGACCAGAAAGTGCGACGGTGTCAGGGGGCCGGGGAGATAGTGCAGCCCCAGTGTACCCAGGATCAACGCGCTGAAACCCAGACCGCACATCAATGCTACAGTCTCGAGCTCACTCGAGCAAACGCGCTCAACGCGGAGCGCGCGCGTTAGCAGAAAACCAGGGAGGAGGCACAGCAAGACGAACCCGGCTGCGAGCACAAGGAGGCGCTGTTGACTTCCCAGGATGATCCCGTTTGTGATAGCCGTCAGCACCATGATCACCACCGGGCTCCTCGCTCCAAGCCGCTGTAGGATGCGCACCGATTTCCTGGAGGTGCTCACGTCGATCTAGTCCCTATGCTGAACGGGTGAGCAATGAAGCTCACCCGCACAAGGTCGCAATGGACGTTAAACAAAGCGTTGAGTATTATAACTAGCAGCGACTCAGGTGACAAGGCGACACCCACGGATTACCATCACGTCATCCTCAGCAAGATCAGGGTGATCGATGCCCTCGCAATAGTGGAAAGGTGCCAGGCGTCTCCACAAGGGGCGGGCGGTGCGGTGCCCAGGCCTATTGCCGGCGTCGTTGATAGCAATTGTGAAAAGCTGTACTGGTTTGGGACCTGCGAAGAGACGGACCCGCTCTCAGCGGTGGAACAAGTCGGGGAGCGCCAATCGATCTTGCTCGAGTGTGCACCCAGCGGGCACCTCGCGGATGGTGAGCCGCTCCCCACTCGTGGGCGAGTACGCGCCTACCAGAAGACGGTAGTCGCCGGGTTGAACGTGCTCGATGGGGAGCAGGATTTCGTCACTGATCACCTCGCCCACTCGCCAATCCGTGGTCGGATACGCCCATCCGTGGGGCATCACGTCGGCCTGAGCAATGAGGTCGAGTGTTTCTGCAGCGCACAAATGTACAAAGAACTTGTAGTCTTCCCGCGGGCGGTCAAGGGCTTGCCAATGAAGGAGGATGCGAACCTGCGCGTCCTCGGTTCGTAAGCCGTATCCGAGGAGCAGCAGTCTATCTCCGAAATGTGCTCGCAGCCGTTGATCGATGGGGAACACGCCACGACCTTCGGCCGATTCCCCGATGACGCAGTCTCCGATTTCGATTCTCTGCCCTATCGTCTCGGAGCCCTGATCTTGCGTGAGTCCTAAGGCAATTGTATATTGTCCGTCCCCGAGTGTGGGCGCAATCTCCAAGGAATAGCTATCCCGCGCTAGCGTGTTTGCTGACCAATCGGTCAATGGCCGATCTGGCGAGACATCGAAGAAGTCTGTCTGTTCAACACTCTCTCCCTCTCCCAGGAGCGACAGCTGAGCATCGAAATCCCTCTGAGGAGCGACCGACGCTCCCCAGACTACTTCGAGGTTCAGAATGGGATTCGGAGTGGTGTTGTCGCTGGATGTCACAGCGTCAACAATCCCAATGCCCGGTAACAATTCGTATTCAATGGTGTAGTCCGTGCCCGCCTGGGGCGATGTGGAGAAGGCAACCACAGCCTCATCCTCGTATCGCGGAGCCATCGCGAAGTATGTCTTCCAGTCGTCGAGTGTTTCGGGACTTATCAGATCCTTGTGGATCACGATGTACCGAAAGCCCGGCTCGGCCAGCAATGAGAGCTGGTGGGAGATGTCTGAGGCACCCGTGTTCAGTCCCCCGTTGCGATAAATCCCTGTGATGAGAGGCACGGAGGAGGCAAAGTCTAGAGCCTCGGGCGGCAGGCGAGAGACGTGCCCGCTCAGAATGGGGTGACCGTGCTCTGTCTGGTAGAACATGTAGCGCTCTGCAGCCTGCCGATCACCCGGGAGACCCGCCACGGCAAACTCATCTAGATCATTGGCGAGGCTCGCGTAGAAGCTTGGGACGGCCGCGGACACGGTTGCCGTGGGAACGCTCCAGTAGTCCGCCAGGATCAGGCCGGTCAGTACCGCAGTGACAGTCCGGACCCCGATGATTGTGCCGGGACCGTCTCGTTCCTTTGTCCAGAGGAGGAGCGCATCAACCCCGTGTCCCACCAGGGCGGCGACGGGCAGGGCCAGAAGCGCTGAGAATCGATGAGGATGTCTCAGCATCTGAACAGGGGGCAGCCAGCCGATCAACTCGTAGGGCATCGGGATTGTGTCGTAGATGATCCCATTAATCTGGAGCGTGGGCCCGAGTGCCATCGCCAGGCAGAAGACAGCCGCACCGACCCAGAACCACGTGCGCTTGTACTTGCGGCGCGTCGCTACGCCGAGGACAGCGAGACTGAGCGTCGCGTATCCCAAGAAAGCTGAGTAGCGCCCACGGGCCGTTGACTGACCGTATCCAGGTGCAGCGCGCGTGAAAAAGTGACCGAGCGCATGCTGGTGCTGTGGGATGACCCAGGCCAGCAGGTCTTGCTCCGGGTCGGCGACGCTGACATCATAGAGCGTGTCCGGGGAGCCGTCCAGTAGTTGGTTGCGGGCCAGAGGGTAGAGTCCAGGGGCCATCACCAACATAGCGGCCAGGCCTGCCACTGCCAGCCAGGCCACCTTGTTCCTTGCCTCCTCTGGCCGATCACAGATGAGCACGTAGGCCAGATACAGGGCAACCAGCACCCCCGCCAGGATGAGCAGCTGCCATCGCGTATAGCCGATTAGAGCAACGAGTAGAGCGACGAGAACCCCGTCTTGGGCTGACCTGTCATCGCGGACGAACCGAATTAGTGCCAGCATGAGCAGGGGGAACCCCTCGGTTGAGATCATGTTGGGATGGTTGACGTCCAGCATGCGGTATGGCCAGAAGGCGTAGACCAGCCCGCCTACGAAGGCAGCACCATTAGACTTCGTCAGACGCCGGACGAGAAGAAACATTGCCAGGCCGCACAGGGGAATGTGGATTATGTGGGATAGATTGTAGGCTGTCACACCTCCGATGAGAGGTTCTGAGACCAGCCAGAAGGCGATATTTAGCCATGCAAAGTTGTGATATAGGAGGCTGACGCCGCTCGGGTGGAAGAGGAGAGGCGTGTGGAAGAGCGCTCCGCCCGCCTGGAGAACCTGCCTGACCCACCAATTGTTCCAATAGTGGACCCACATGTCGTCGCCATTGCCTATGAAGTGGATGGCTATCCGGCCGCACAGGGGCCAGGTCATCACGACCGTCAGCACGGCATATGCCGCGAAAGTGCCTATGAGGAGCAGCGCGTCCCGTCTCCGCCGCGTCACCGGATGACGATCTCCTCGAGGACGACAGCGTTGTCGAGGATCCTCCAATCGCTGGTGGTCGGGGCAGACAGCCTTCTACCTGTCTCAGCGTCGTACGTCCCAACCACCAGTTCGTAGATCCCCGGGGGCAGGTCCTTGAGTGACATTGAGATGCTGTCCGACACTATCTCTCCCTTGCTCCACAAGGTGGTGGGGTAGGTCCAGTTGTGCGGCACAATGTCCACCTGGCTTGCCAGCGTGCCGCTATTCTTGCCGTAGATGTGCAGGAACAGCTTATAGCTCCTGTCCATCGCGCGCAGGGCCTGCCAATGCCACGTGATCTCGAGCACCTGCGGATGCTGTTCCACCGAATACCCGATAAACTGGAGCTTCTCCTCGAATGGAAGGAGTACCCGTCGACCGATGTCCATACTCGCGAGGGCTTTCTGAATACCCTGCACCTCTATCTGATCAATGATAACCGGCTCCGCGATTCCATCGACCAGGCTCACGCCAACCCGATAACGCCCCTCCTCGGTGAGGGGACTTACCCGAAGCGTCATCGACCGGCGGGCCAGCGCGTCACTGCCCCACTCTGAGGTCGCCCATCCCTCGAAAGGCTCGAATATGGCTCTATCGACAACCTCGCCACTTGCTGACAGCAGACTCACTTCACCGCTCCAGTCTTCTTCGGGCGCTTGCTCGGTTCCCCACGTCAGCGCTATCTCTAGTCTCCCCCCAGCCACCACTTCCTCGGGGGCAGCATCCGCTGCAACGATGCCTATACCGTCATCCAATGCGGCCACAAAGTCGAAGTCCTGTCCAAAGACGGGTTCTGTCCGGTAGGCAATCACCCGTTCGTCCTCGTATACCGACCGATAAGGAAACCACCGTCGCCAGGCTTTGACGTCGGCCTCTTCCGTCCGGTCCTTGTGGATCATCATGTATCGCACGTCTGCTGCCGCCAATGGGTCCAGCTGTCGGGAGACGTCATCCAACGCTCCTTGTCCCGGGGGGCCCTCGCGTCCCGCCGTGAGAATGGGGACCCTGTCTATGAAGTCGTGGGCATCGACCGGTGGACGGCTCACGTGCCCCCCTACTATGGGCCGTTCGTGCAGCGTTTGGACGTATAGGTAGTACTTGTCTCTACCTAGATCAATGGGGAAATCAGCAACGGCAAAGGTGCCCTCTTCTCCGCGAAGCCGCGTATAGAAAGCAGAGACTGGTTCAAGAGTCGTCGGGACCGGCGCTGTACAGTACTCGAACAGGATCAGCAGAGAGACCCCTAATGTGCTCCACGATCGTGCCCGTCTCACGACCCCCGAGCGTGTCCGCGCGGCCTGCCAGCCTAGCGAGACCAGCACGGAGATTGGCAGGCTCAGGACGATGTTGAACCGATTGGGATGCCGAAGGAACGTGCCCAGAAAGGTGGGCTTCACAAAGGCATACGGAAGAGGAATAGGGAGCAAACGGCCGTTGACTTGCAGCCTGGAGCCCAGAGCGAGTACTGCCAGCAAGACGGCGGCTAGAAACCAGGGCAGAGCTAGCTTCCAGCGCTTGAGGGCTCCCCAGCCAGCCAGCGCCAGGGGTGCCCATCCTATCGCGGCAGCAGCCCCGTCAAACAGGACGTGATCTTCGTAGAGTCGCGCGATCGTGTCCGTGCGAAACAAGGTGTGATCGGCCGGGGGGAGGAGAAAGGCCAAGAGGTCCGTTCTCTTCTCCCGGGGCGTTGTCGAGGGATCCAATCCGAGCCCCTGGTTGCGCGCCAGCTCCGTCACCATCGGGACGAGAAGCGGGGCCAGGAGGATGAGACAGACCAGCCCAGCCAGTAGGAGATTTCCAGTCGTTCTCCAGCTCCAGCGTCGATGCTCGGTCGCCAGGCTGTAGAGCAGCCATATCGCTGCCCAGACGCCCGCGAGGAGAAGCTGATGCCAGCCACACAGGCCGCACAACGTCAGAGCAATACCCAACCCCAGACCGTCACGCAGCTGACCGCTGCGGGTCAACCGGACCAGGCACAAGGCGACCAGGGGAATCCACTGGTTGCTGAGCAGCTTGATCTGTCCTCGGTGCGCGTACCGGTTTGGATAGAAGGCATACACGAGCCCGGCCACGAACGCGGCAGCGCGGGATCCAGTGATCTCGTAGGCCAGAAGATAAGCCATCCAACCAGCAAACACGTAGGTGAGCAGAATCGTGACGTTGTGAGCTGCCAGGCTCCCCAGCACCGGCTGCAGGGGAAGCCACACAATGGTGTTAAACCAGCTGAACCCGTGCCAGACTAACTTCGCCCCATGTGGGTAGAAGAGGTAGGGTGTGGAATAGACATTGAGGTTCTCGGTCAAAGACTTCTTGACCCACCAATTGTTCCAGGGGTATATCCAGAAGTCGTTGGTGCTGCTCAGGAGGCGCGTGTCAAGCCTGAGACCCAGGGGGAGAGTCATCAGGAACGTGACCAAGGCGTATAGGGCCACCGCTATCAGCATCGGATGGCGCTTGATCCCTTCAAGCCAGCGCTTCACGGTGTCATCTCCCGGGTTGACGCTCCGAAGAGTCGAGCAATCGGCTCTGTGCCTTTCAACTTGCAGGGTCCCCCATCAAGAACAGACGTCGATCGTCGACGGAAAGATCGGCAGGGAACTTGATAATTGGGAGTCTGTTTCCGGTTTCTGGATCATAGACCCCCACTGCTAGTTTGTATTCCTCAGGACCTGTCTTCCCGACCGAAAGGCGTACATCATCGGAGACGATCTCCCCTGCCTCCCACCAGCTGGTCGGATACGACCAGTCGCGCGGCACCGCATCCTTCTGGGCCAGCAACTCACCAGTACTTGCATCGTATGCGTGAACGAAGAACTTATAGCTCTCGTCCATCCGGTGTTGAGCCTTCCAGTGGAGCGTCATCGTCAGCACTCCGTCCTCGTCACGCAGGTCGTAACCCAGCAAGTTGAGCACATCTCCAAATTCGGCATCCAGCTCGGTCTGCATGGTCGGCCTTGTGAACACACGAGCAGGAAGGTCCATGAACAAGTCGCCTCTGATCGTCGCTGGGTTTCCCCAGGGTTGTCCTGTATCGGGCTCGAGTAGCGAAAGCGTCAGGGTATATATCCCCCGAGGTAATCGCGGGTCAACCCGAAAGGCGTATTCTCCTCGCGCCAGCGCATGGGCAGGCCACTGGCTCGTGGGCCAGTTCGATACCGGCGGGAAGGTGGCTGTCTGCCGGCGCTTCCCGGTCTCGTCGACCAATGCGAGTTCGGCGCTTAGATCCTCGTTCTGCGTCTGTGAAGTTCCCCACATGACGATTACCTCCATCAGGGTGTTGGGCCCGATGGAGGCCGTGGAGGAGATGACGTCGGTTAAGCCAAGTCCGGGCAGCATCTCCTGAGCCAGCTCAAAGTCGCGGCCCGCCTCGGGATCTGTGCGATAGACGCTGATGAAGCGGTCCCGGTACATGGGCTGGTAGGTGATGTACGAACGCCAGTTTTTCTTCTCCCACGGGAAAGCCCATAGCTCGTTGATGATCAGGTATGGGATGTCGGCACTTGCGAGCACGTCGAGTTGCCGCGTAACGTCGGGATATGCAGGATTCATCATCCTATTGTCTCGCAGATAGAGCAAGAAAGGATTGTCTTCTATGAACGCTTTCGCCTCTCGCGGAGGGCGGGCCACGCTGCCTTCCACAATAGGCTTCCCGTGGACGGTCTGACACAGCATGTAGTAGGGACTTCTGTCGCGGCCTGTGGGCAGGTTGAGCAGCCCAAACCGCTCGGGGATCTCGGCGAGTGTCTGGTAGAATGGAGACATCGCGGTGTCGAACGTGCGCACGGGAATCTGCGAGTAGTCAACACAGATTAGTATGACGATCAGCGCGAGTGCCACATTGGAAAGGCGCTCCACCATACCCATGTTCCGGAGCCACCCTTGAAGTGCCTGTACGCCATAACCCACCGCAACGGAAAAGGGGATGGCGAGCAGCATGTTGAAGCGTCGCGGCTCTCTCATGATTCGAATGGGCAGAAAATCTCCCACCAGCCTGTAAGGGAGCGGTATGCTGGAATAGACGTGCTTGTTGATGCGCGGCGCCGGCCCGATGGCCAGCAGCCAGCTGACGAGGGCCAGGCTCACCCAGAACCAGGCCATGCGGCGTGTCTTGCCAATACCTACGGCTGCCAGGATAATGACGATGTATCCGAGGTAGGCGTTGCTGTACCAGGCACGATTCCACGAATCGGCATACTCAAGGCCCTTGAAGAGGCCTTCAAGGGGATGGTTGTGCGGCGGGACGATATAGGCCAGTAGATCCGTCTGCTTGGGAATGATGCTCTCAACGAATAAGTCCTCGGGATGCGTCCTGGTTAACTGGCCCTGGATGATCGGATACGTCGCGGGGGCGATCAACGCAACCGAGAGGACCACCATCAGCACCATGGCATGGACGACTCTGGCGTTCCACACGGTGCGCTCAAACCAGAGACTGTATATGAGGTACAAGCCGGCGGCGATGGCTGCCAGCACCAGCAACTGCCAACGAGCGTAGCCCGTGAGGGTGAAAAACAGAGCAGCCATGATGGCGTGGCGCAGCTTCTTCTCCTCTCTTATCGTCCGGATGAAGAAGAGGAGGAACAAGGGCAGCCACTGCGTGGTGACTAGATTGGGGTGGCCTATCTCAAAGAGACGGTACGGCCAGAAGGCATGGACCAGCCCAGCTACGAAAGCGGCCTGTTTGGAGTGCGTAAGGTAGCGGACCAACACGTACATGCCAACGGCGCACAGCCACAGATTGATCAGATACAGGACATTGAACGCAACAATGCCCTCGAGGAAGAGCTGGAAGAAGAGCCACATTGCGATATTCATCCAAGAAAGATTGGCATACAACAAGCTCACGCCTGCGGGATAGTAGAGCAGGTCGGTGAAGAAGAGCTCGCCTCCCTCGTTCAGGAATTGCCTGGTCCGCCACCCATTCCAGTAGTGGACAAGAAGGTCGTCGCCGCGTCCGGGCAGGTGGCTGTTCATCTGCGTAATCAGGGGCCACGTAAGGGCAATGGTAATCACGCCAAACAGACCAAACGCAGCGAGATCCCTCCAGTGTTGTCGCAGCCAGCTTCGCACGCCCGAGTACTCCACGATACTACTGCTCCTTGACATCATCCGTGCCGTAGATCGCCAGCTGATCATCGCTGTAGAGCGGTCTAGTTGGGAGATACGCCTCCAATACGTCCAGATCCTCCTCTTTCAGCTCATCCTTATGCACAGCCACGTAGCCCACACCCGCGTCTGCTAAGGCTGCCAGATCGGCAACCGGGTCACCATCCAGATCAGGACGTTGCTCTGTCCACATTGAGGAGAGCAAGTCGTTTGCCTCAATGAAGGCGTAGGCGTCTGCCGGCGGCCGCGACACGTGCCCCGTCACGGTCGGCCGGCCATGCGCTGTCTGATAGTACATGTATTGTTTGGACAAGTCGTTGCTGATCGGCAGATCCACGATGGCGAAGTCGCCGGGCTCATCCGCGATCTCTTGGTAACCGACCGGGATGTCTGGCGGCCTGGTCGGGAAGGGCCACGACCAGTACTCCAACAGCACCAACGTGCTCAGGACCACGAATGTCGCCACCGCGCGACGCCTGGACAATGGGGTCAAGACACGAGCCACCGCGCCTGCGGCTGCCAGAGATAGGCAAAGTCCCACGATGATATTGAAGCGCCCTGGACTGCGCAGTGAGCGCACCGGGAAGCTCCACCCCACCAACCGGTACGGCAGGGGCACGTCTGGGAACGGCTTGCCGTTGATGCGCGGGAACGGTCCCAGGGCGAGGATGATGAAGAGGAAAAGCCCGCCCAGCCAGAAGCGAGCCCTCCGGTTTTCGCGCCAGCGTACCAGCCCGTAGACGATGAGAGCTAGCGGTACGTAGCCCAGTGCGACTGCATGATCCTTCTGACGCAGGAAGCGGCGGTGAACGGGCGCTGCCGCCTCCCCCCAAAGTGGATGGTACAAGTTGGGCAGAACATAAGCCACCAGATCGGTCTGAGTTTCTTCCTCCTTGCCCAGGTACGGGTCTTGGCCCGATCGATTCATGAACTGTTCTCGGACCAGCGGTGCGAGAAAGGGCCCGGTGATCACTACCGTGGTGACAAGCACGGCAAGCAAGGCGCGCCAACTCTTCTTCGGCCACTCGGTTCGTTCAGTGAACCAGCCGTAGCCGAGCCAGAGGCCACTGAGCAAGCCGCTGAGACTCAGGAGATGCCAGCTGGAGAGTCCCGAGAAGGCGAAGAACAGGCCGGCAAGGCATCCATCGAGCCAACGCCCGCGACGGGCTGCTCGAGTCACGAAAAGGAGCGAAAATGGAATCCACTGGATGCTCAGCAAGTTCAGATGATTTCGTTGCGCGAAGTGATACGGATAGAAGGCGTAGATCAACCCCGCGACGAAGGCTGCCCGTCGATCGCCGAGCACCTCTTTTCCCAGTAGGTAGGCTCCGAAGCCGGCCAATGGCCAGCTCCACCAGACGGTGAAGTTGTAGGCAGCCGGGTCTCCGATGAGCGCCTGCAGCGGCCACCAGACAAATGTGTTCAGCCAGGAAAAGCTCAGGAAGTAGAGGTCAACGCCCTGCGGGTAGAACATCATACGCGTACGATAGGGCGAATGGCCCTGGCTCAGCGCGCGTGTGACCCACCAATTGGTCCACTGAAAGACATAGCGGTCGAAACCGTCACCGGCCATCTCCGTCCCGAAGCGGCGAACTAGGGGCCAGAGATAGGCTACCGAAACGAGGATGTAAATGATCAAGGCCCGGAGATCGGGCCAGCACCGGCGGATTCGCTTGATCATGGCGTGATCTCCACGCGACCCAGTTCGAGCACGTTGTCATCGCTGGTTAGCGTGTCGGAAAGAATCGGCAATCGCTCTATCTCGGGCCAGACGTAGACACCAACGAGTAACCGGTACGTCCCCGCTGATAGATCGTGGGGAAGCGCCACGGAAGCGGGATACTGGAACGTGGCGCCAGCTTGCCAAGCAGCGCTTGGCACCACGCTGCCCACCGGAGCGTCGTCGTGTTGAGCCACCATCTCGCCATCGGACGAGAGCAGATGGGCAAAGACCACGTGGCGGTTGGTCGGCTTGACCTTGGCCTCCCACGTCAATGTCACGGTCAATGTGTCACCGGGGTCGAGTGTAGTCCTCTCCAGGCTCCAGCCACGCAGCTCTAGCTGGTCGCCGAAATTGATAGCGGTGCTCTCCCCGGGGGCAAGGTCGTCCTCTTCGACGAAAGAGACGCTGTCGAAGACGAAGGTGCGGCAACTCGTGCGACCATCACATGGAGGATAGGCCTCACCAGGCGCCTCCAACAGCGCCTCGCCCCAACAGCGGGGGTCGTCCAATACCTCAGGGCACCCCGCAGGGCCGTGGAAGCGAAAGACGTTCATTCCCGTGGTGAGCGTGATGGGGCGGGTGGCGTAGGTGGTGCGATCTCCCACGATGAAGGTGTCCAAGAGCCGGTCGCCCTTATAGACCTCCATCACGGGGAAGTCGAGGTGCGAAGCCACGTTGAAGCGCAGGATGCCCGTTGCATCATGGGCCGCGTAGATGTAGAGCTGCCCATCATTGTACATCCAACGGCGCCAGACACCTCCATCCTGCTCTGCTCGGTGCCACCCCTGGTCGCTAAAGGTGTAAAGGTAAGAGCTCTCCAGGGGAGACGGGTCATCCGGAACCGAGAACGCGGTCAGACTGCTGTCCTCCGCGACGGCGGGTCCCAACACCTTTTCGATGAAGGGACGATACTGCTCCTCATCCTCCGGAAAGAATCGATCCAGGACCACCCAGTCGACATCCAGGTGCTGTAGCCAGGCGCGTCTCTGCGCCAGCGTAGGGCGAGGAACGGCATCTTGATCCGGGGTCGCCCTGACCAGACGCTCGATTGTCTGCTGCCAGGGCGGGACTGCGGGCAGCGTGCGCAGCACGACACCCCCGACAATGGGCTTCTCAGTGGTTGTCTGGTAGAACAAAGCGCGGTTGTTGACGACCCGCCGGTCCATGGGGACGTGTAGCACCGCCCCGTCGCCGGGACTCGCAGCGATCCTGTCGATGACGGACGGAATGGTGGCGTCGCCTGTAGGGAAGGGCCAGAGGGGCAGATACTCAAAGATGATCACCGCAAGGACCACAAAGGTGAGTAGATGCGCCTTCAACTGCCTCTTATCTTTCCTCGTGAAGAGGCGAGACAGGCCATACGAAGCCAATACGCCTAATCCTAGCATACCCGTGGTGTTGAGGCGTCCGGGTGTGCGCCCCCAGTCCAGGAGTGGTACCTGGCGCACGATCGCATAGGGTAGCAGAACGCGACTCTCGTAGCCGTCGACTGTATGGTCAAATGGCTCTCCAGCCAGAACGAGTATTGGTCCTAGTGAGAGCAGCGCTGCTCCAATGAACAGCACGAACCATCGCCAGGGGCGAGGCCTGCCTCCGACCAGTCCCCAGAGCGCCAGAAGACCGGGTACGAGTCCAACATAGGCTGAATCCCATCTGAGGGTTTGCACTTCATCGATAACCCGCTGAGCAAAGCGCGGGATGAGACCCGAGGGAGCCAGGATCGGATGGTACGGTGACGGCGTGAAGAAGGCGAGCAACTCCGTAGAATGCTGTACGATGCCGTGTGTCGACAGGTAGTTCAGATTGTCCGTCAGTCTTCCCACGAGAAGCGGTCTAAGGAAAGGAAACACAACTGCCACACAGATCACCAGGGCGAGGCCGACGTGCTGGACACGGTGACTGGTGAAGAAGTCCCGCCGCAGACGCAGCAGTTCAGCGCCAGCAATCGTGAGCGTCAAGGGTAGGATGAAGTAGGCGATGTGCATCGGCCACACCAGCGCGGAGACCGCCGCCAGGATACCCAACCCAACCCCGCGCAGGGCCGTCGGTTTTCGTATGGTGCGGATGAGTGCCAGGGCATACCAAGGGTAGAGGAAGGCCGTCATCTGGGGGAGCCAGCCGGCAAGGGCATGGCCGAGCCTGTTGGGACAGAACGCAAAGATTGCCCCGCCTACCACGGCTGCGCGGGTGTCTCCCGTCAACTCGCGGCAAAGATGATAGGCTGCAAGTCCACTCAGTACGAAGGAACCGAGGGCCATCGTATTGAACGTCGCCGCCGGGGGAAGAACCAGGCCCACCAGCCCGGCCATCAGGCTGTAGCTGGCAAGAGACCACTGGTAGGGGTGTTGGAGGCCAACCGGATGGTTGAGCAGATACAGGTTGTTCAGGCCTTGGCCCTCTAGCATAAGCCGCTTGGCGAACCAGAGCCACCAGGCGTGTTCCCAGCCGTCGCGTCCGTTGAACCCGGCCAGCGCCGAGTTGAGGCGGAACGGGACCGGATAGAAGACGATCAAGGCGATGACAGCGTAAGTGCAGGTAGCCAGAAGGCTATCCGGCACGCCTGCCCTACGAATGCGATGCCAAAGCCGGTGGTGTAGTGTTGTCTTCATCGCGGTACTGCTTTCTCCACGCGCACAGTTCTTGTCTCGCCTGGACCCAGTCCGCTAGCCTTATACACGCTAGCGCGACACCCATCCGCGGGCCTGGCGCGCGTCAGTGCTGCCTCTGCGTCTTCATCCACACCGGATGGCATAGCATAACCACCCACTGCAGTGCTTAGGGCAAGTCCCCCTGCCAAAGAAGAAGACGATCGTCCCACGGGTTTTCATCCGATCCCACGACTGGCAAGCGTGCACCAGTGTCAGGTTCGTACATGCCGACCGTTATTTGGTACTCCCCTGTCGGGATCCCGCTGATCTGCAACGGTATAGTGTCGCTCACAACCTCACCCGTCTCCCACCAGTTGGTCGGATAGGTCCAGTTGCGGGGGACGGCGTCGTGTTGGGCAACAAGTGCACCCGTCATCGGATCTACAAGGTGGACGAAGGTCTTGTAGTAGCCTTGAGGGCGCTGGGCAGCTTGCCAGTGAAGAGTCAGTTCCAGAGTGTTGTCCCCGGACTCGAGATCGTAGCCCAGCAGCTGGATCTCTTCCCCAAAGCGTACGTCCAGGCTGCGTGTCAATTGTGTCGGTTGCTCATAGGTCCTTGGCAGCGACTCGACAGAGAGAGTCGCCAGGCTCGCTGCATGTCCCTCGCCGACGAGTTCAACCTCCAGAGTGTAGAGCCCTGGTGGGAGATAGGGATCTAGCTGAAAGTCGTAGCGCCCGATCGCCATGGCGTTAGCGGGCCAAATGCTCGTCGGCCAATCCCCGCAGGGATCAAACTTCACAGATTGCCGCACAACGCCAGCCTGGTCGACGAGGGCGAACCGAGCCTTCAGGTCCTCTCCTGGGGGCTCCCGGCTCCCCCATCGCAGCTCCAATTCGAGGATATTGCCCTGCATGAGGGAGTCCGGGATTTCCCCGATTTGGACGATACCAACATCAGCGCCTAGATCTCGAACGAAACTGAAATCACGACCGTACTGGAGCTTGGTACGGTGGACCGCGATGCGATCGTCCATATACACGGGTTCCGTGGCCAACCAGTCCTGCCACGCAGCCCACTGTTCCTCGGAGGGAACTCTATCCTCGAGCTGAGGATCACGGTGCAGGACGATGTAGCGGATGTTCGCGTCGGCCAGGTAATCGAGGTGCTGGGATACAGCCGTCAGGTCCGGATCAATCTGATTCTTCGTCAGCCGCAGATACTTCGTGAACGGATCGCCGTCAATGAAATCGTTGATCGTGCGCAGCGGGCGCGACATCTTACCCTGGACGATGGGTTTCTCGTGGATTGTCTGGAGGTACATGTAGAACTTCGCTGGACCGCTGAAGCCCATCGGTAAGTCATACAAGCCATAGGTCTCAGATGTCGCAGCCAGATCGTCGTAGTAAGGAGAGTAGTCGAGTGACAGGGTGGTCACTGGAAAGACAAGAGACTCAAATAGGACGAGTCCAGTGGCTACTAGCGCGGGGAGATGGGCCCTGGAGGCCGATAGGGCTTTGACTCCCCATCCGGCGAGGACAGCCATCGGTACTGCTAGCAGAATGTTGAAGCGGTGCGGGTTCCGCATGATGCGCACAGGAAAGCTCCAACCGATTAACTGGTAGGGCAGCGGTATGCTACGATAGACCGTGCCCCCCAGGCGCAGATGAGGCCCCAGGGACATAATGAAGCTGAACGCTGCTAGCAGAATCCATAGACGACCACGGCGGCGTGAGCGGATGGCCCCGTAGACCGACAGCGCTAGCGTGGTGTATCCCACATAAACAACGGTCGCGTCGAAGAACTTGGGGATGTACTCCTTGCGGAGTGGGTGAGCAGTGTTCGGCACAAAGTAGGCCAGTAAATCCGATTGATTGCTGGACTGCTCGTCAACGAAAACATCACCGGGGTGGGTGCCTGCCACCTGGTGACGTATCAGCGGGAAGAGTGGATAGAGTAGCATCACTCCCGTCAGGGCACCGACCAGCGCTAGGCGCCCAAACGTCTGCCAGTTCCAGTGTTCGCGGTGAGCGAAATAACTGTACAGTACGTACAGCGCAGCGGGGAACAGGGCCAACACAAATAGCTGCAGCCGGGCGAAGGCGGTTAGCGTGAGGAACAAGGCTGCAAGCAGGATGTGGTGCCGTTTCCCCTCACGGACTGTCTTGATCAGGTAGAGCAGGAACCACACCATCCACTGGGTGCTTATCAGATTAGGATGGACGGTGTGGTGCATCCGGTAGGGCCAGAAAGCATGGATCAAGCCAGCGACAAAAGCGGCAGTTCGGTTCTGCAGCGTGTAGTAGGCAAGATGATACATCGCCAGGCCACAGAGAGCAATGTTGAGGAGGAATACGATGTTGTAGGCGCCTACGGGGCCTGTCAGGGGCTTTAGCACCAGCGATCCGACAATGTTCAGCCAGGCGAAGTTGTGATAGACCATGCTGGCTCCATTGGGATGGAAGAGCATGTCTGTGTAGTAGGGGGACAAGCCTTTGCTCCATGCTCGTTCGACCCACCAGTTGTTCCAGTAGTGTACGTAGGGGTCGTTGCCGTGGCCAATGAGGCGCGTGGTGAGCTGGCTTACGACCGGGTAGGTCATCAGCACCGTCAACAGGGCATAGCCTGCGAACGCCAAAAGACTGTGGCTGATCTTAGATCGTGGAGAGAGCCGTTTCAATGTAGCCTCGCAGGCTGCCACAATGCGGCCCAGCCAAGAGGCCGCGTTGATTCCATACCCTCACGCATGGACGAATCTGCGCCGCTAGCGCACATTTGGTCGATTCCCCGCTGCGTTCCGAGATAGCTGCCGCGATACAGGACAGGGCAGACGTGTGAGGTCTGCGCCACTTGCCCTCCCATCACGATTCGCCAGGATGGCAAGGCACTCGTGGGCCCCCTGGCAAGCGCCTCAGTGCCTTCCGATCCGCACATCATGCTAGCTGATTCCTCTCTGTGTACAAATCTCATCCTGCACCCGCTCGCTTTTTCCCGGATCCGTTCCCGCGTCTTCTTGGTTGCGCGGCCTTTGCCTGGGTCAGAGATTCGAAGGCAAGACCGTGACTCTGAGCCGCACAGAGAATGCAGGGACGTCAGCCCGCCGTTGACGCTCGAACCTTCGCGCCGAGCCGTTTCAGGCGCGCTGAAGGTCTGGCAACGGTCCCGTCACCGCCCTCATACATGGCAGGCTGATCGTGAGCGAAGGGCCTGCATAAGGCCGTCATCGCTCTCGCCTGCCCATGCACGCGCAGATGAGGCTGCCCGCTATCATCACAATCCATCCCCCTGATAGCACCCAGCGCCAGCTTGGGACCTGAGGCTGGACCCGCACAGTCGTCAGCACGAGTCTGGGGTCTGGATCATTTTCGTCTTCGGTCCTGTACACGGGTAGCCGATCCATCGTCACCGGGTCGTACATGCCGCAGCTAAGCACGTACTCTCCCATCGGAACGTCGCCAGGTAGCTCGATCTCATATGGGTCCTCGACCAAGGCGCCGACGGTCCAGCCGTCGGTGGGACGCGTGCCCGCGACCGGGGGATTGTCCTGTTGTGCGATCAACTCGCCATCCGGGCCCTGAAGGTGCGTAAAGACAGTATACGCTCCTTCAACGGGGTCCTTCGCCTGCCAGTACAGTGTGAGCAGCAAGGTATCGCCGGGCGCTACCTCCCGCCTGGCCAGCCGGTATCCCACCATTCGTATGTCTTCACCTACCCGGGCATCGACGCGCTGGGGGACAACCGGCTCTGCATCAGGCTTGTGGACCCAGGCGTAAGGAAGCCCACTGAAACCAGCCACGAATACGGGCTCACGGAACCTGTAGGTCTGGTTCCACAACTCCCCCCACCGCGGGTAACTCGATCCCCGGACCGTGTACTGGACACCGAAGACCAGATAGTCGGCGTCATCTCCCACACGGGCAACATCATGCACCGGCGCGCGGACGTACTGTGCCACCATCTCATTGGCCAAGAACTGGGTGCCGACGACGCCATTTTCCGCATCAACTTGTCGATCCACGTACTGCCCGGCTAAGTCCAGACCCTCGCCCCATTCGCCCGGAGCAAGGACGCGAGACGCTGCCCTCGCACCGCCTAACAGGACATTGTAGTGCGTGCCGTAGTAGGGGTGATGGGTAAACACGACGCCACCCTGGAGCGCAAGCAGCCCGCCAAAGGCTACCACCCGCGCAGTGTTCTCGATCGGCATACGATCCACCAACCAGACCATCCCGCAGGCGGCCAATAGGTCCCACATAAGCAAGACAGGCAACATGTACCGTTCCTCTTTGCGCCCCCCGAGGCTCATTTGCAGGAAGAAGAAGAAGACAAAACCAATCAGCAGCAGCCCCAAGACTCTTCGCCATCGCCGCGCCAGGACAGCCCCTAGTCCCACCACTCCAAATGGCAGAGTCAGGAGAGTCGCTCGATACAGTACTGTATCGAGATAGTAACCTGCGCCCGGGTCACCAATGAAGGTCTTTCCCCGGTGGAACCGCGGCAGGCTGTGCGTGGGGTCCACTTTGGAGAGGATGCCCTTGCCGATGAGAAGGTCAAGGCTCTCCCCCGGCTGCACCCATAGGGAAGGCCAGAGCAGGAAGGCCAGCGAAGCCGCGATCAGCACCCAGGCCAAGGCGGAGAGAACCGAGCGGCCAATGAGACCGCCTGACACTCCAGAGGTCTTTGCTTCCGGGTGATCAGCGCTGCGCATGGTATGAACGACAAGCGCGAGCACCAAGAAAGGGACGAGAAACACGGCCGATATCTTCGTCAGGATCGCCAGACCACCAAGGGCAGCGGAGGTGACCAGGTGCTGCAAGCGCGACTCTTGCAGGTAGACCAGCATGCTCAGAGCGGATAGGATCATGAGCATGGAGAGTGTCGCATCCAGATGAAGCGCTTTCGAGTTTGCCAAGAGGAACGGGTCCATTGCCCACAGCAGTGCGCCCACCCATGCTACCTTCTCGCCGAAAAGGCGTCGCAGGAGGGACCATCCCCAGATAATGCTCAAGGCGATAATGAGCGCCAGCGGCAGCACACCGACGGCTACCCGGTCTGCAAACGCGTATCCCTCCGTCTCCAACGGCGTAGCGGCATCTAGGCCGGCAAGAGATTGGAGTCCGTACCACCCCCAGAGTGCGGCCCCCGAGAGCCACATGACCGTGACTCCGGGGTGCTCAGACTGGAGCGTTGCGGCCCAGTCACCATTTAGGATCGCTTGCATGAATTCACTGGAGCGGAAGTACCACTGGAGCGGCCGCGAGACGGGATGAATCGCGCGGGGGAGGAAGGCCAGCAGGAAGAGACCCACCAGCCCCACCCAGCGGAGCGTTCGTTGCTGAGAATGCCGGGAGCTATTCATTGAGCAGCATGATAGTGGGCTCGACCGATTCCGGCAAGAACGGCAGGCGAATGGTCGGCGAATACTTGCTAATCGGGCGGCGGAGCCCCTTGGCTTGCGGCCTGCGTGGGTGTCTTCTCAATGCGGTGGTCACTCAGGCGAAGAAAACACCAGCCGCACCGTCCCTCCTCCCGAGGGGACCGTCAGCCAGCCGTCCTCCACCGTTACTCCGGGGGGGCCTTCCACAGAATGCACGTCGTTGGGAAGTTCCCAGCGAAAACCTTGCAGGGGCTCTGCTCCAGAAAGTGTCAGGCGCAGCACGCCCTCCCAAACGCCGTCAGAATTCTGCACCGATCCCTCTGTGTGCAGATTGAGGGGCCCGAAGTGGGTGGGTGCGTCAACCATAGTGATTGTTCTATCATCTTCGAACCACCAGCCAGGAACGCCGCTGAACAGCACCACGTGATCTTCGCGTTCAGACACCAGCATTTCCCGCACCAGGGTAGCATAGCTGGCAGCCGCCCAGGCGTGGGGCATGTCTCCGCCGGAAAACCCCCCCGTCTCGGGATCCACCTGTTCGGCCCATGCGTAGGTGCCGTCAAGCGTCTGGTGCTCCAAGCTCCATCCCAGAATCTCGTGAAGCACGTCCTTCCGCCCCAGGCGGAGGTAGGCGTGGGCAAGCTCGAGCCCTCCGTATGGCCAGAACTGATCCTGCCGATGACGGAATCCCCCGCTATCTGGCGCGATCCAGCGCTTATGATACGTGTCGAAAGATCGGGCGATCAAGGGACTGTCGGGGGAGAACACCTGGACCGGCCACAAGGCAGGCACCGTGCCGCGCGCCATTGCGGAGCTCTCCACGTCTTCCACGGCACCGGGAATGTACGCCGGCTCCGGACCCATCACGTGCTCAACGGAGCGCAATACGGCATCTCGCAGGGCTTCAGCCTCAGCCTTCATCCACGCTGCGTCTTCGGGCTTCCCCAGCTCGCCAGCTGCATAGGCTGCCTCCTCCAGGCCAGCCACAGCCCACAGGTTATCCCAGTAGTAGTGCTGGTCCGGGGGTCCCAGATCCTCAGCGCTCTTGCTGGGAGGCAGCAGGCCTTGAGCGGGTCCATCGCCTTGGCTGTCAGCTAATCGCAGGTCGACGATGAACTTGGCTGCTGCCCGCAAAGCTGGATACCACTTCTCCAGGGAAGCTTTCTCTCCCGTGTAGCGGTAATAGCTCGTCGCGAGGAAGATTGCCTGGCCCTGGGCATCCCATTCCTCGTCATCCCACGGAATCTTTTCCCCCTGGATGGGCGGCACTCGACCGTTGGGCTCCTGAGCGGCAAAGATCTGTGGGATGTAGTCACGAACAGCGTCGCCATGACCGAGCTGCAGCAGCGCCAGGCCAATGTAAGCAGCATCGCGGACCCACATGGCGTCATGTGTCAGCGGCCCGGGATGCGGGCCATTTGGATCGATGGATAGGAGGAGGTACCCGGTCGATGCCCTCACGCCGCCCTCCACAAGTTCGTCTGGCACATCGATCTGAACCCGATTCAGGGTGTCCTCCCAGGCGACGGCTGTGTCGCTCAGGCTACCCCGCTTGATGGTGGGGTATTGCTGATGGTCGGCGCCTGCCGACGAAGCGGGGAGGAGGGCAAACTGAAGCGTCTCTGACTGCCCCTCGGCTAGGGAGAGTGGGTAGGTCAGGGTCGCCGCTCCAAGCCCTGATTCCTGGCTGGAGCTCGTCTCTCCCACAGGCGCTTCGCCCTGGAGAGCGGCGTCCATGACCGCATCCAGTGGAGCGACGCCGGCGCTTGCTGGCGTAGTCCCGGCGACCAGGAAGGGGCTGCCATTGATCCACAGTCTCGAATCGTTCTCCACTCCCACTGAGCAAATCGGGGCTAGAGACCGATTGATGGCAAAGGGGCGCACGACGAGCAGCAAGAGGAGATTGCGCGTGGCGGCCTCGGTGTTCACCACGGAGACCTGCCACTCGACAGCCGGTTCTCCAATGTCACTGTACAGAGTGCTCTCGACGCGGGCACCCAGAGCCGCCCACTCCCATGTGGGGATGGGCAGATGGCCCTGATGGAGCGAGAAGCTCGTCGTCTGCCCCGTTCCTGTTGCCAGCTGACCCGACGCCGGATCGAAGAGCCATAGCTCTGCCGTCGGAGCCGTTGCCCAGGGAGCGACCGCACCGTCAGATCGAACCAGGACCTCGGCCCCCACCCCTGCCTCGGGCCGCCCTGTCATCGTCCAAGCAAGCGGGGCGCCGCGAAGCCAACCGGGCATGGGCCAGTCAGTGTGTGTCTCGAACAGCCACCAGATGTACTCCCCCTCCTCCATCACGCCGCGGGGTTCGTCGCTCAGGCTCACGGGCCCCTTGATGCCTCCGTATCCCCCGAGATCTTCAATGCGCACCGTCACGGTAATTCGATCACTCGGTTCACTGATGTCTGTGATATCGAAGGCCTGGGCCTCTGACTCGCTATCTCGTGCTTCCCAGGATAGCTCTCTCTTGCCATTCAGCCAGAGTGTGGCGACGTCATCGACCCTGCCGAACCCAAGGTAGACCTCGGACCAGGCGGGCACTGTGATGATAGTGTGGTACCAGGCCACGCCGTCGTATATCAAGCCGCTGGATTCCCAGGGCTCACCAGGCGCAAGGCTTCGCCAATCCCCGGAATCCGGTGAAGACGCATACCATTGCTGGGATAGACCAACGTCGTCTGGATCCGTGCGAAAGAGCCAGCCGCTATCCAGTGTGATCACAGATGGCTCAGTGCAATCGTTGGCTGCGGTGGGTGGAAGCGGCGAGGTCCTACCTGAGGGCAGGCAGGCTACCAACATCAGTGCCAGAGCCAGGGTCAACCACGCCCTTGATCTCCGCATGATCTTATGTATTCTAGACCTACAGATTTCGCTGTCTCCGCAGCTTTCTCAAGTGTTCCAGCGCCCGTCTGACCCGGTCCTGGTTCTCTTGACGGTTGAGCCACAGGCTCACGCCGCTAGGATGCGGTAGAGGAACGATCAGGGTTCCCTCTCCGTGGTCTACGGTGGTGCCCACGACGTCCGTCAGCCTCACGCGCCCGACGAATCGGCGCACAGCCATGCTGCCCACCGGAACAATGACCTCCGGTTGGACCAGGGCAAGTTCTCGCTCCAGATAGGGCGAGCAGAGCTTTTGTTCAGCGCGCGTCGGGGCGCGGTCCCCCTTCCCGTTGGACGCCCTGCCCGGATAGCACTTCGTGATGGCGGTCATATAGTGGCTGGTGCGGAACCGAACTTCGTCCCAGCCAGCTTCCGCCAGCCACTCGAAAAGGCGCGTTCCGGACGGGCCGTTGAACGGGCGACCTGTCTCGCACTCCGTTGAACCGGGGGCCTGACCGACAATCATGACCCGCGCTGAGGCGGACCCAGAGAAGACTGCCCCGGGTGTGATCGAGAACTCGGCAGCTTTGCATCGGTGGCAAGCCCGCATCTCAGCGTGGACCTCGGCCAGTGTCTCGCCATAGCCTGCCATGCTACCCGCTGCCAATGTCCGTGATTCGAAAGGCGATCGCGCCCGCGGGAGCGTCCACGGTGACGACATCCCCGACCTGGCGTCCCAGAAGTCTCTTACCCATCGGGGACTCGTGAGAGACTTTACCATTGATGGGGTCTGCCTCGGCGGTGCCTACCACACGGAACTTCTCCGGCCTGTCTGTGCCTTCCTCAACGACGGTCACGTAACTGCCCAGAGAGACCTCATCCGAACCTTGTGTCTCCTCGATGATCTCTGCACTGCGCAGCATGGCCTCGATCTCTTGGATACGCCCCTCCAGGAAAGACTGTTCCTCCTTGGCTGCCTTATAGTCGGCGTTCTCCGAGAGGTCCCCCTGGGCAATTGCCTTCCGCAATCGCTCAGCCAGTGCGCGTCGCTTCACATTGACCAGCTCCTCTAGCTCCTCGCGCAATGCCTCTTCCCCCTCTGGGGTGAGGTAGACTTTCCTGCGTCCACGCATTAGTTGCTCCTCCTAGCGGCACGAAACCTAATATCCGTTGACTGACAATTGGACTTGAGTCAGCCCACTCGTTCTCAGGTGGCTGATAGCTGCAGATCAGACCAATGTCAGCTCAGCAGCTTGTCCCAAAGTGGTGGGCCTAGAATCAGTAGCCCGACTATGACGGCAACCGCGGCTGCCAACACCACCGCTCCCGCCATGACGTCTTTGATGATCTTGGCCAAGGGGTGATAGTCAGGGCAGACCAAGTCCACCAGGTTCTCGATTACTGTGTTTGTCATCTCGCTGAACAGAACCAAACCGCTGGTCAGCGCCAGCATGGCCCATTGATCAGCGGAGAGCTCCAACCAAATGCCTAAGACTGCCACGATGCCGGCGACAGCGAGATGGACGCGCATGTTGCGCTGCGTGCGAAGTGTGTACCAAAGGCCGGAAAAAGCAAACCGGAAGGCCTGGAAGATGTCCCGGCTACGCATGCCTAGTCCGGGAGATGCACCTCGACGTCCAAGCTGTCAAGGATTTCTTGCTGGGCTTGCCACATCCGGGCGCGCCCGGTCTCCGTCTCGTCATCGTGCCCCAGGAGATGCAACACGCCGTGGACGACCAGCAGCTGTAGTTCTGCCGGAAACTCATTCCCAGCCTCGAAAGCTTGGGCCTTGGCCCGGGGAAAGGAGATGACGATGTCTCCAAGATAGCGCGGGAAGCCGGGCGCATCGACAAAGGCAAACGGAGGTGGCGTGGGACTCTTTGTCCGATGAGGAAACGCGAGCACGTCCGTCGCTGCGTCCACTCCGCGATGGCGGCGGTTCAGTTCGTGCAGCGTCTCATCTCCAGTTATCATCACTACCAGCTCGCATGGCTCTTCAATCCCCTGATGCAGCAGCGACGCCTCGGCCGCCTGCAGCAGGATTTCGGGTTGCACGTCTGACTCGTAGGGATCCTCGATACGGATATCCAGGGCGTGAGCGTTCATGTCTCTTCCTGCAAATCTTCTTTCGGTTCCGACGGTCGGCTTGCTTCTCTCGTGTCCGGGTACTTGATCCTGGGATGGAACGTGCCCCTCAGGGCAGAAGCAAATACTTCCCTGATGGTCTCAACATCCTCCAGAGTCAAGCCAGATTCAATCAGCTGGCCATCACCGATGCGCTGGTCAATGATGTGGTTGACGATGCTTGCGACCTCCTCTCCACTCTCCGGGGCTGCGGACCGGACTGCGGCCTCACTGCCATCGGCCAGCATCACGAGGGCTGTTTCTCTGCTCTGAGGCTTGCGTCCAGGATAGCGGAAATTCGCTTCGTCCACCAACTCCTCACCTCCGGCAAGCTGCACAGCTTTGTGGTAAAGGAAGCTCACCTTGCTGCTACCGTGATGTTCAGGGATGAACGCCCGGATCTGACTGGGGAGGCGATAACGTCGGGCTAACTTGAGACCGTCGGTGACATGCCCCACAATCACCTCTGCGCTTGTTTCCGGATCGAGTCGATCGTGCGGATTCAGCCCCTTTGCCTGGTTCTCAGAAAAGAAATAGGGCCGGGCCATCTTGCCAATGTCGTGATAGTACGCGCCTACACGCGTGAGCAAGGCGTTGGCTTCGATACCCTCCGCACCCTGCTCGGCCAGGTTGGCAACCATCAGACTGTGGTGATACGTGGCTGGCGCTTCACGCAGCATCCGCTGCAGGAGAGGATGCTCTGGTCGGCTGAGTTCGATGAGGCGCATAGTTGTGACGATGTCGAACAACGGTCCGATAAGAAACAGTCCCCCCAATGCCAGGCTCGATGAGATACCGCCGTTTATCACTCCAGCCAATGTCGAAGCGATCAGCTCACTTGGCAATGCCCCAGCTTCGACCAGATGGAAGATGCCCAGCATGGTTACGTGCCCAAGCGCGACAAAGGCACCCGCTCGGAATAGCTCACCGATTCTTTCAACTCTGTCAAGAGCCAGTGCGGCTATCAGTCCGCCTATTGTGGCGTACATGGCCATATCAAGTGAGCCATCGGCGAGAACGCCCGTGATTGCACCCAAGAAGACAGCAGATGCTACGCCTGCGTGCCTACCGAGCGTTGCTGTGAGCATCATGGCCAGGGCTGGAGCCGGGGCGAGATAGCGCAGCACCCCTCCTTGTGGCACCATCAACCCCGACCCAAGCACAAATATGATGCTCAAGAGGGCCAGGAGCACGGGCTGCTGCCCATTCCACACCACATCGGGCTCAAATCGTCCTAGGTAGAGATAGAAGACTGTGACTCCCAGGATTGCGAGGAGCCCAGAGCCAGCTATGTCGGTCCACTGGGTGCGGGTCTGTCGCAGGCCGAACTGTTCCAGGGCCTCGATGTCGAGCGCTCTCACGCGATCGCCCTCGCGTATGATGACCTGGTCCTCTTCGAACCTGCGAGCGACAGGCCCCACATCCTCGCGGGCCGCCGTCCGCGCTTCAGCCGTGGCCTCCGGATCGAGGAATGAGTTGGAAACTACAAAGGCTCGCGTAAGCGCTGTTGCGACGGCCGCCTCTTCATCGGACAGGTCGAGGCCGATCAATCGGGGGACTCTATTCCTGGTCTGGCTGATGTCTTCCTCGCGGATCTCCTGCCGCATGACCTCGCCAATCACGGCCAGGGTCTCTAATTCAATTCGGTCCCAACTCTGATCGGACACGGCGAGCAAGCTATCGATCGCGTCCGGGGTGAGCGACGACAACTCTGGGACTGCCAGCACCCACGCTCGCTTCTGAGCCTTCGAGGCCAGTGGGTCGGCTCGGACCGATCCCAGATAGTCTAGCACCTCCCGCGCCCGCTCGAGTTGCTGACGAGCCAGATCCCCCTGCGGCAAGGTATAGATTGGCTGCACTCTGGAAGCGGCCGCTTCCCGCTCCTCCTCCCGACGAATTGCGCTGTCGTAGGCCAAGGTGTACGGTGCCCGGATCGTCTCAGGCGCCACATCGCCCACCTCTAGCATCACCTGCCCGGTGGGTAGCAGCGGCTGTACCATAACCAGGCCCGTTGTGGCGGCCAACGCACCACCCAACAGGATCAGGCGCAGCCATGCCCACCACCGGCGGCCGTTCTGGCGTGGCGCTACATTCTTGCCGTTCCCGTTGCTATTCTTCACTTCTCTTGCACGCATAAGACAGCAACAAAAGGGAGCACCAAAGGCGCTCCCTCTCGCTATGCTCCTATATCTCGCCGACCGCGATTACCTAGCGGCTGGTCAGCAACTCGCGGACCACTTCGTTGACAACGTGACCGTCAGCGCGCCCCTTGAGCTTGGACATCAGCTGGCCCATGACTGGGCCCATATCCCTCATACCCGTTGCATCGATCTCTTCGATCACCCGCCGAGCTTCATCAGCGATTTCCTCTCTCGAGAGCTGCTCAGGCAGATACGCCTCCAGAATCGTCAGCTCTTCCCTTTCCTTGACGAGCAGGTCGGGACGATCCACTTGCTCCAGTTCCTCAATGGTTTCCTGTCGCTGTTTTGCCTGCTTCTGCAGTATGGCGAGAATCTCTTGTTCGTCGAGTTCAGTCTCGCCCGACTGCATGCCGTGCTCAATCTCAGCGGTGGTGATCTCAGCCAGAGCCATACGGATCACCATCTTCCGCTTGTCGGAACCGGCGCGGAGCGCTTCCTTCAGATCGTGCCGCAACTGCTCCTTCAGGCTCATCGTTTACTAGAGACTACCCTGCTGGTCCTTCAGTGTCTGCTGGCGGCTCTTGCGCAGCTTGGCTGCTTGCTTCCGCTTTCGAACCACACTTGGCTTCTCAAAGAAGCGGCGACGTCGTGCTTCCCACAGGACACGGTCGCTGTGCACCTGCTTGTTGAACCGCTTCAGCAGAGACTCGAACGATTCACCGTTTCTCAGTTCGACCTTGGTCATTTACTCTCTCCTTGGAAACCCCAAACTACATTTCATTATAACCATGCCCTGATGGGTTGTCAAGCAGGCCAGGATCGCGATTGTCCTCCCGTATTCTTCGCAACACGCGGACGAGCAACGCCAGGAGTGGCGGGACAAGTAACCCGGTCAAGAACAACGCCAGGATTGTGCGCGCCGTTCTATCACCAATGGGGTGGTAGTGGTTACGGCCTTCTCTCTGCTCTAGAATCCCGACGGGTGTCATGTGGACGAATCCTCTGCCCCGTCCCGCAACCCTGTCTCCACGCAGGGATGCTTGCCGCTTCACCCGGCGCCGGAAGCGAACCAGTGGCACCAGCTCTCGGTTGTGGATCCGTATTGGCTCCCCCTGGACAGTGTCCGTTAGCACCGGCCCTATCTTGTGCAATCTGTGATCCGTCATCCGTCCCCCTCTTGCTGGTTATGGGAGTCCAATAGTTGTCGCACCAGAGCTCTCTCCTCTTCTTGCGTGCCTACCAGCCCATTCAAGCGAGCATCACGGAGCGTGCTCAGCAATTCGCCAAAGAGCGGCCCGGGCCGTAATCCCATGGCCTTGAGGTCATCACCCGTAATCGAGGGCTCCACCAGTCGCCAGTCGCCCTGATAGCGGCGAAGGCGCTCCCTGACCAAATCGATGTCGCTGGCTGTCCAGACAGTCGCCAGTACGCGGGCTGGATAAGGTTGCAGGAGGTGGCACATTTCGCTTATCCGCTCGAAGTCTGCGAGCTGTGGCACCTTATGTCGCAGGTCTTGAACGAGGAGCAGATCCTCCTCTGTCTCCCGCCTCAATTTGAGTTGCTGTCCCAACATCCGGATTGCCCGTTCGTCCAGGCGGTATGCCAAAAGCGCCAGGTGGATGAAGGCTGTCTCGTCCGACGTCAGTCCCCAGAGCTGGGGGTCGAAACGGTCTCGCAAGACCTGGTACTTGTCCTCGAGCCAGCTATCACAGCGCAGGTCCGGGTGAATCTGCTGTATCGCCCCGAGTTCCTCCAGCCGGCACAACGCTCGCTCCGGTTCGTCTTCGCGAAAGATCAATTCCAACTCGTGACGGATGCGGTCACCGCTCACCCGGTCGAGCAGCGGCAACGCGTCCTCGATCAACTTCTCGCTGCGCGGATCGAGATGGAAGCCCAAGCGGCTCTCTAGTCGCGCGGCCCGAAGGATCCGCGTGGGGTCATCGATGAAGCTGAAACTGTGCAACACTCGGATGATACCGGCTTCCAGATCCTGTTCCCCGCCATAGAAATCCAGCAGCTCCCCCCAATGATCGGGATCCAGCCGAATGGCGAGCGTGTTTATGGTGAAATCCCGTCGATGCAAATCCTGCTTGATCGAACTCTGTTCGACCTGTGGGAGGGCGGTCGGGTAGGTGTAGAACTCGGTGCGGGCTGTGACGAAGTCAACGCTGGGCGGGAGTTCGTCCTCTGATGAGACCTGGTCAGTAACCCTGGCCCAGACCCCGTTTGAAAGAAGCCACTTGGCCGTGCCGAAACGCCTGTGAGCGATCACCCGGCCGCCTAGCGTGTCAACCAGACGATCGGCCAGCGCAATTGCATCTCCTTCGATCACCATATCCACGTCGACGATCGACTGGTCGAGCAAAAGGTCACGCACCAGCCCCCCGACAAAGTAGGGCACAAACCCCATTTCTTGGGCGGTACGGGAGATTCGGCGGACCAGTGTGAGCGTTACCTCAGATAGAGCCTGCTGCAGGTGGGCTGCAATCTTGATTCGGCGGGAGCGTTCCTCTGGGACGCCCCACAGCCTGATGAGATCCGTCCGGGTGACGACTCCGACCACATCTCCATGCTCGACGACAGGGATCTGTCCCCAGCCGGTTTCAATCATGAGCTGTTGGAGATACTCCACGGAGTCGTCCGGGCTTACCGTCACGTTCCCAGCCTCCATCACCTGGGTCACCGACGCATCCGTCATCTTAAATTGCTGGGCCCGGTCTACCCCTCGTCGGGTTACCAGCCCGACCACGCGGCCATCCTCGACTACGGGGTATCCCTCGTGCCCTGTCCGTCGCATGTGGTCGGCTGCATCTTCGACAGTATTCGCCGGACTTAGCACCTGCACACCCAGCGACATCACCTGGGCGACGGTGACCGCAGGCTGCACGATATCCGGCAACATATCGAGTAGCTCCCGTCGGACGCCCTCCAGATCACGGTCGTGGATCAGAGCAGCTGCCGCACGGATGTGACCGCCCCCGCCGAAGTGCTTGGCCACCGCAGAGACGTCAATATCGTCTGTTGTACTGCGGGCGACGAGCTGTATCCGGCCATCCAGTGCCACCACCATGAACAGGGCTGACGGCTCAAGAAGATCACGTAGCTTGTGCGCCAGGGTCGACAGGCCTTTGGTGAAGTCAGGAGCCCGCTGGGCGGCAATGACAATCGTGTGTCCGTCGATGTCGTATGTCTCGCTTTCCTCCAGCAGGCGCTCGTAGAGCGTTCGCTGCTCTGGATCAAGAGGATGGTGCAAGAACTCAGTGACCAGCTCCAGCCGTGCTCCCTGCTCCATCAACCAGGCTGATGCTCGCATGTCGCGAACCGTGGTTGACTGGTACGATAGAGAGCCAGTGTCCTCGTAAATTCCGAGGAGGAGCAGTGTCGCCTCCAGGTCGGTGAGCTTGAGGAAACGTGCTGAGATCTCCTCAACCAGGAGCGTGGTTGCGGAACCTATGGGTTCACCGGAGAAGGACCAATTGGCTGGCAGATCGCGATCGAGTTTGTGATGGTCTATAATGTCGACCTTCATGTCAGGCGCCATGCCCTTCAGCGTGGTCAGACTTTGCGTGTCGACCAGGATGGCTCGATCGATCTCTCGGCGTGGCAGGTCATCCGGGTGAACGAAAGGCATCTGTGCACCGTATAACTGGAGGAAAGCACTGCCGTTCCGGTTGATACGACGAGGCAACACGGGGACAGCAGCCGGAAACAGCTTGCTCGCTCCCAGCAAGCTGGCGATCGCATCGAAATCAGCGTTCTCGTGGGTCAGAATCACTTCCACGGATCAGCTCCGCGTCCCTGGTTGGACTATTGCTCGATCTCTAGGATTGCTTCGAGCGCTGATTGGCCTCCATAGATGACTCGCATGAGACCGGGAAGGTATCTATCCATCGTCCGTACTGCCGGGTAGATACCCCCCTTGATCAGCTCGGGGGTCAACATCGCGTCTTCGAAGTCCAGGCTGCTCTTGTAGCGAACCTCGCCGTCTGCGAAGTCCATTTCGAAGTTTCCGATGCGTAGACCGTAGTTAGCGCGTGTGATGAACTCGGCCACAGCCGACCGTGTATCCTCTGGAGCTTTCACCGGGGCCAATACGTAGAATAGGAACTGCTCAAGTTCAGCCAGCACCTGCGCATAGCAGGCCATCTGCCCGTTCTCGCCCAAGAAACCCGTGCGATATCTGGTATCTTCGCCGAGACGCTGTGGGTGCCAACCGTCGCGCTCCAGATACTCTCCCAGGGTGGCGAAAGCGCGCTTGCCTCTGTTGTCTTCGACATCCGGACTGGACATGCGGGTGATAGTCTCCTTCTTCTGCGTCGTTCCCGTAGGATGCCGAGTGAATGGCTCCTGGAGGCTGATTCTCAGCCCCGTGCGGATTATAGATGACCGGGACCATAGGTCAAGCTTCCGCAAGAAGCCGATCCTGATCAGTACGCAGCACACGCTTCCTGCCCTCGACTTCCCAGACTCCGCTCACTGGACCGTGACTGAACGTCCTCTGATCGGTCAGCGATGTCCCATCCGCCTTTGACCGCAGGATGGGCGGGACTATAATGGGAAGGTAAGTCTTCGCATCGGATCAGTTCATAGCGTAGTGGAGGTAGCCTAATGGAAACGATTGACTTGCGCAGCGACACTGTGACAAGACCGACGCCAGAAATGCGTCAGGCCATGTATGAAGCCGAGGTAGGCGATGACGTCTATGGAGAAGACCCGACAGTCAACAGGCTAGAGGAAGCGGCGGCTGAGATGCTGGGGAAGGAAGCGGCGCTCTTAGTCGCTAGCGGCACCATGGGGAATCTCATATCGTTGCTGACGCATTGTGGGCGTGGCGACGAGGTGATCTTAGGTGATCAGAGCCACACGTTTCTATTTGAGCAAGGCGGCATGGCCGCTCTCGGTGGCATCACGCCCTTTCCCGTGGCCAATCAGGAAGATGGAACACTGCGACTCCACGATGTAGAAGCTGCAATCCGCCGGGACGATACCCATTTCCCTCGAACCCGGTTGGTCTGCCTGGAAAACACCCACAACATGTGTAACGGCACGCCCCTTCCAGTTGCCTATATGGCGGCAGCATCCCGTCTTGCCCATGAGCACGGGCTGAGTGTCCACCTTGATGGCGCTCGTGTCTTCAATGCCGCTGTCGCCTTGGATGTCCCGGCTAGTGACATCGTACAAGACGTGGATTCTGTGATGTTCTGCCTGTCAAAGGGTCTGAGCGCACCAGTGGGGTCCATTGTGTGTGGCAGCGGCGAATTCATCTCCGAGGCACGTCGGGCCCGGAAAGTGTTGGGCGGCGGGATGCGGCAGGCGGGTATCATCGCTGCAGCGGGCGTCGTTGCCCTCGAGAGGATGATAGATCGGCTGGCTGAGGATCACGCTCGGGCCAGAACGCTGGCGGACGGATTGGGGGAATTGCCGGGCATCGATGTTGGACCCGTTACGACGAACATCCTGTACTTCAACATCACCGAGGGCGCTCCGAAGTCGCCGGAGCAGGTCGAACTCGAGCTCAGAAACAAGGGGGTTCTGCTGAATAGCCGGGGTGGGGGACGTTTCCGAGCCGTCACCCATTATGGAATTGAGGAACAGGACATCGAGAGGGCTCTCGAGGCTATAAGAAGGACGGTGGGATAGTCACGTCAGGCCGCAGACGCGTCTGCGCCCGCCCGGCGGGCAGAGCTAGGTCTCGTGGGCTGGGGCAGAGCAGGGGGAACCAGACGGAATGTGTTCGGAGAGTGGAAGGATGTTCCTGCAATGGGTGAGTTGCAACCCTCAAGAGTCGGTTGCGTGGACCGACCCTGGCATTCCGTTGAGTGAATTGTGTCCCAGGCCTCTAGAGATCAGGGAGGCCTGGGACCTTCTCCGTTGATCTAGGGGATGCAGAGCACCTGCCCCACGTAGATCAGGTTGAGATTAGCGATGCCGTTCGCCTGTGCAATCGCATACATGCTCACGCTATAGTCTAGCGAGATGCGATAGAGGTTGTCCCCGGCTACGACCGTGTAATGCCATCGACAGCCACTGGGCGGCGGTGGCGTGCCGCCGAACTGCTTCGGACAGATCCGCCCCGCAGGCAGCGTCTTAGGCGAGTCCGGAATCGACAGCACCATACCAGCATAGATCAAGTTCGGGTTGACGATTCCATTGGTGCTGGCAATCGCCGCTGGATCAACGCCGTAGGCGCGGCCAATACAGTACAGATTCTCTCCCGGCTGTACTGTGTGCTCGCCCAGGATGTCCGGCGTCGGGCTGTCGAAGGTCGGGGCTGGGACATCGGTCCGCGCCAGGACATAGCTTGCGGGCATCAGGCTGACAATGAGGAGGATCAGGCTGATCCAATGTCGCGGGAGGTTCCTTAGTCGTGCTTTCACTGTTGTCCTCCTAAGAATAGTAAACGGTTTGAATGGGCCAATACACCTACCGGTGCACCACGTGATTTGAATCCAGCTGGAGCCGAGTCTGCGAGCGACCTCGTGCCTCGCAGCGCGAGCTCGCTTTGAGCGAGAGACTGCGCCAAGACGCTCGCAAAAACCCCCTACGTCTCTCCTATCGCAGTGTCCAACAGCTGATCAACCATCTCCGGAAACGAGGAACATGAGCCTGTATCTCGCACCAACGGGACGGTGTGCATTCAATGAGAGCACAAAGTTGCGTTCCGGTTTTCTGTGTTGTGGAGTTTTCTTGTCAAGGACCCAACTTCTTGTCAGTCGATCGAAGAGAGAGTCTGGCCCGACCGTGATCTTGAAGGACGGCATTAGCGCTACGGCTGCTGCCGCAACTTACCACCAAGGAACATGAGAAGATATCATTGGAATCAACTGTCAGAAATTTTAGCTCAGTATGGACTTGTTGTCAAGTCCATATGGACTCTTCCGAGTCGCGCGGTTGACAATGAGTATTGCACGTGTTATACTCTCGACCGTGGGCCGTTAGCTCAGTTGGTAGAGCAGGGGCCTTTTAAGCCCAGGGTCGCGGGTTCGAATCCTGCACGGCCCATACTGATTACTCGATCGGCCCAGAAGGGCCGATTTGTCTTTTTGTGGAGGGTGCAGGATGGGGCTGCCGATGTGGGTGTTCTGGGTGGCACTGACCGTGATGACCATTGGTCTGCTTGGCATCCTGGTGCCCATTTTCCCCGATATCGTATTCATCTGGTTTGTGATCCTCATCTACGCCATTGCCGACGGTTTCCAGGCTATCGATCCCCTCACATTCATCGGCCTTACCGGCTTGGCCGCACTGGGCTTCAGCGCCGAGTTCTTGATGAGCCAGATCGGTGCCAAGGCCGGCGGTGCCTCGACTTGGTCGCTCCTGTTTGCGATCCTGGTGGCGGCGTTTGGAGCGGCCCTTGGTTTCTTCTTCCTCGGCATCGGCGCTGTCCCAGGGGCTTTCCTGGGCGCCCTTGCTGGCCTCATTGCGGCAGAGTGGCACCGGAGGAGAGATTGGGGGCAGACGATGCGGGTCGTCGGCGGTTGGCTGATCGGATATTTCCTATCCGTCGGAGTGCAACTCTTCATAGGGATCCTCATGATTGCAGTGTTCGCCTGGCAGGTTCTGGTACGATAAGCCAGCTGTTTACTTCACCTGTTCGACCGGCACCGTGAGCACCGACATGTTTGAACAGCTTGATTTCTTTTCCTCGACACATTCTGAGCCCTATACAGTGAGCCAACTCACGGCTCACATCCGCCGGCTGGTCAGTGGAGACCCGGCATTGAATGACCTATGGCTAGAGGGGGAGGTCTCCAACTTTGGCCAAGCTTCCTCGGGTCACTGGTACTTCACCCTCAAGGACGCCGGGTCACAGATCCAGTGCGTGATGTGGCGCAGTGACGCCCGTCGCCAGGACTACGTGCCAGCAGATGGGGATCGGGTCCTGAGCCATGGTCGCGTCGGGGTCTATGAGGTTCGGGGCGTGTATCAGCTGTACGTCGATCAGATTCGACCGTCAGGAATAGGGGCCCTATATCAGCGGCTTGAGGAGCTCAAAGCCCGCCTGGAGAAAGAGGGGTTGTTCTCTCCCCAGCGAAAACGTCCCCTTCCTCGCTTTCCGCGTTGTATCGGTTTAGTGACTTCCCCCACGGCCGCTGCCCTGCATGATATTGTCCAGGTGTTGAGTCGCCGTTTCCCCTTGACGAAAGTCCTGTTGTCACCGACGTTGGTGCAGGGAGATGCAGCGCCTGCACAGATTGTGGAGGCGATCCGGGTGCTCAACGAACGGAACGACGTGGACCTTGTCATCGTGTCCCGGGGCGGCGGGAGTCTGGAGGAGTTGTGGGCCTTCAACGACGAACGTGTGGCACGGGCCATCGCTGCATCTCGCATTCCCGTGATATGCGGTGTTGGTCACGAGACTGATTTCTCACTGGCCGATTTCGCTGCTGACAAGCGTGCTCCTACCCCCTCCGCGGCGGCTGAGCTGGCGGTGCCTGATCAAACAGATGTACGCGAGCGGGTGGCCGATTGGACGGCGACTCTTAGGAGCACCCTGGAAGACGCCATAGAGGTTAGGCGATGGCGATTAACTGATCGCGTTCGAGCCTTGAAGCACCTCTCGCCCAGCAACCAGCTCCTGCAGGCCCGTCAACGAATCGATGACCTCATCGGCCGAGCAGAGAAGGCTCTGGGACATCAGATCGGGCTCCGCCGCGAGCGTCTGGACGGGCTTCTTGGGCGGTTGGCTGGATTGAGCCCAGAAGGTACGCTGAAGAGGGGATACGCCATCGTGATCCATCGTGAGACTGACACTGTGGTGCGGTCCGTCGCGCAGGTGGCGTCAGGTGATCGGCTCGATGTGCGCGTCGCCGATGGAGAGTTCCTCGCGGACGTCGCGTGACGAACGAGATACCGTGGCGGATCTGTGTGCTTGGCGCCACGGGATCAGGCAAGACGACCCTGGCTCGCAGGATCGCCCATCGACTCGAGATACCCTGCATAGAGCTTGATGCCTTGCACTGGGGGCCGGATTGGACCCCTTTTCCACTCGAGCGCGTGCGAGCTGAGACTGCTAGAGCAGTGAAGGGCGACGCTTGGGTTGTTGACGGAGGCCACGGCACCGTGCGCGAGATCGTGTGGCCCCGCGCTGAACTGGTCGTTTGGTTGGACTACTCGCTGCCCCTAATTCTGTGGAGGACGATTCGCCGAACGCTCCATCGGTGCGTGGTGCGAGAAGAGCTCTGGAACGGCAACCGGGAAACTTTCCGTCGCGCTTTCCTCAGTCGCAAGTCCGTCATTCTCTTTGCGTTGAGGAGACACTGGGGATCCCGAAGGGAGTGCACGTCCCTTTTGAAAAGGCCTGAATACCACCATCTCACCATTGTCCGTCTGCGCTCGCCCCGGTCCACGGAGGCGTGGTTGGCAAAGCATGAGGAGGATAGTCGCGGCTATTCCTGCTCCTAGGTTTGGGAAAGTACGAAGGGAGAGACTTCATGTCGGAAGGTGTCGTTGATACTTGCTATTTCGATGAGCCTGGTCCAACGAACACCACCCGGACCCTGGTAATCGCACAGCGGAGAGCAGAAGAACTGGATATCCGTACAGTTCTGGTGGCTAGCACGCGAGGGAGGACCGGCGTCCAAGCCGTTAAGATGTTTCAGGGTCGGAATCTCGTCATCGTATCGCACTCCACTGGTTTCGTAGCGCCAAATGCCCAGCAGCTCACCGATGAGAACCGGGCGGCGATCGAGGCCGCCGGTGTCCCGATCCTTACCTGCCAGCATGCCTTTGGCGGGGTCAATCGGGCCGTCCGTAAGAAGCTGGACACCTACCTCACAGATGAGATCATCGCGTATACACTGCGCACGTTCGGGGAGGGAACGAAGGTCTGTGCCGAGATTGCCCTGATGGCAGCAGATGCTGGCCTGGCACCGGTCGGCGATCCATGCATCACCATCGCCGGAACTGGGCGAGGTGCCGATACGGCCCTGCTTCTGATGCCGGTCAATGCTCAGCAGTTCTTTGATCTCCGTGTGATGGAGATACTCGCCAAGCCCCGTATGCCGTAAAGGAGGAGCGTGTGACGGACGAAATCGGAGAAATGGTCTTCGAGGAAGCCTTCGCCGAGCTGGAGAGAATCGTCGACAGGCTGGAGGATGGGGAGCTGACCCTGAAGGAGAGTTTATCACTCTTTGAGCGGGGTCAGGCTCTAGCCCTGGCCTGCAGCCGGAAACTGGATGAGGCGGAACTCAGGATTGAACAGACTTCGCCGGAGGGCGACCGACCATTCGACCTCGAGGCGTAGCGTCTTTGGCTGGCGGCATCTAGCGTCAACGGGCGAGGCGGATCAGGGCCTGCAGTTCCTCGGACTTCAACAGGAGGGCCATCACGAAGTAGACGCAAAGTCCCAGCAGAATCCCTCCACCGCCGTGGGTCGCTGCCCCCGCGTTCGGCAGGGCCAATTGCCATCCTGCCAGTGCCACCGCCATCACCAGGGCGGACATGCTGCTCTTCGCGATTGTCTTTGACAGCCGTGCCCCTTGTATGCCGTCCATTCTTCGTCGAATCAGAAGCAGGAGAACCACGAACTCCAGCAGTGTAGCGATGGAGTTAGCCAGTGCGAGCCCCCCAAAGGGCTGTAGGTCGGCGGACGAGAACAACGGGGGCAACGTCAAGCTGAGTACCACGTTCAGTCCCATCGTGACTGCCCCCACCCATACAGGCGTAAAGGTGTCGTGGAGCGCGTAGAAGGCACGGGCGACGATCTCCAATCCGGCGTGCCCCACCAATCCCAGTGCAAAGAAGACGAGAGCCCAGGCGACTGCATCTGTGGAGCCGGATCCAAACGCCCCGCGCTCAAAGAGCAGGCGCACCAGGGGCTTTCCTACCGCGATTAGACCCACTGTAGCGGGGATGCTGAGGAATATGATCCCCCGCAGGGTGGATGATAGTGCCCGCCGTAGCCTATCCCGCTCTCCTCGGGCTGCCTGCTTGGCAAAGGTGGGGAATGCCGCGGTGCCTACGGCCTGAGCGAAGACGCCTTGCGGCAACAGCATCAGCATCCACGCGAAGTTCATGGCCGACACAGCCCCCTCTCCCATTCTGGTCGCGAGACTGTTGTTTATCACCAGGTTGAGCTGTGCAACCGCCGTGCCCAACACCCGTGGCCCCATGAGCCGTCCCACCTCACGCACGCCGGGGTTTTTCAAGTGCAAGACTGGACTGTAGCGAGCCCCGTATCGAAACAGCTGTGGCAGCTGGACTAGCAGGTGGAGCGCGGATCCCACGACAACGCCGATCGCCATTCCGAGCACGCCCAATCTCGGACCGAGTACCACCGCTCCCGCGATGATTGAGAGATTGTAGATCGATGGCGCCAGGGCGGGCAAGAGGAAATGCTGATAGGCGTTCAGCGCCCCCATGATAACCCCGCTCACGCTGAAGACCACGGGTGTGACGAGCATCACGCGGAGTAGACGCACCGTCAGCCTCTGGAGGGATGGATCGAAGCCGGGGGCAATAAGCGTACGCACCAGCGTAGGAGCGAAGAGCGCGATCAAGCCGACTAGCGCGGTCATCACGATCAGCGCCAGGTTGATCACAGCCGATGCTAGTTCCCAGGCACCGCCCTTGTCTTCGTGGGCCAGATGATCGGCAAATGTGGGGATGAATGCTGACCCCAGCGCGCCGCCAGCGACGATAAGAAACACTGTCTCTGTGATTCGGTTCGCGGCCAGATAGGCATCGAGGTCGCCACTGGTGCCGAACAGTGCGCTGATGATGATCTGGCGGCCGAGCCCCAGAAGGCGGCTCAGGATGAAGAGCGCCATGACCAGCGTGGCCGCCCTGGCTATCTGATGCCCATCTTTGCTCATGTCATTCCTAGACACGAAAAAGGGCCGGCTACTGGCATGCCGGCCCTAGTATACACAGAGAGCCGGGGTTCATCACCCCGGCCCTCGCCAAAAGGAGGAGAAGAAGAGAAACCGCCCCTGACTCGATCGTAACTATAGCATGCTCCCTTTTTCGCTGCTTGACGTCAGACTTACGCTTACCTGACGGAATACTTATGGAGGGAGCAGACTGCGAGCGGGACGGTCTCTGGCGCTGCACCGGGCAGATGGACAGGCGGGGTGCGCCCCGCTGCGCCAAGTCAGCAGTCGTTTTGCGCCTGTTACGGATCGGACTACGCACAGGTGCGCTTCACCTTGGCACCCAGTGAGGTCAGCTTCTCATCAATGCATTCGTACCCGCGGTCGATCTGCCGGATGTTACGGATGAGACTCTGGCCCTCAGCGCAGAGGGCTGCAATCAGAAGCGCCATGCCGGCGCGGATGTCGGGGCTGCTCACCTCCTCACCGTGCAGGCGGGAGGGCCCCTGCACCACGCACCGATGTGGATCGCATAGGATGATACGGGCCCCCATTGCGATCAGCTGGTCAACAAAGTAGAGGCGGCTCTCGAACATTTTCTCGTGGACCAGTACCGTGCCTTCAGCCTGGGACGCTAGCACGATCGCGATGCTCATCAGATCGGCCGGAAACGCTGGCCAGGGAGCATCCTTTATCGTGGGAATCGCCCCACCGACGTCGGGCGTGACAGCCAACTGCTGATTCGACGGGACAAAGACATCGTCGCCGCGAGACTCGAACGTCACCCCCAGGCGGTCGAAGACCAGCCCGACCATGCGGAGGTGTTCCGGGGCGGCCCCTTTGATCAGCAACTCGCCTCCGGTCACGGCAGCCAGGGCGATGTAGCTGCCGATCTCCATATAGTCTGGTCCCACGACGAACTCTCCACCCCCCAGACGATCGACGCCGTGGATGGTCAAGGTGTTGGACCCAACACCCTCGATATGGGCACCAAACTGGCAGAGCATATGGCACAGGTCTTGCACGTGAGGCTCACAGGCCGCGTTGCGAATCAAGGTTGTTCCATCGGCAAGCACTGAAGCCATGATGGCGTTCTCTGTGCCAGTGACGCTCGCTTCATCCAGGAGGATGTCTCCACCCTGAAGCCTATCGCACTCAAGACGAAACGCGAGGTCGCTGTCGACCTTGGCACCCAACCCGCTGAGTGCCAGGAAGTGGGTGTCCACCCGCCGCCGCCCGATGACGTCTCCTCCCGGACTCGGCATTCGAACAGAGCCTGTGCGAGCCAGCATCGGGCCAGCCAGAGTTATGGATCCTCTGATCCGACCGAAGAGATCCGGGCTCAATTCGTTCGTGCGAACGTCGTGAGCGTGGACTTGCCAGCTGTGCGTGTCAAGCTGTTTGACGTCAACGCCGATGTCGGAGAGAATCTCACCCATTGTGTGGATGTCCCCGATATTGGGCATGTTCCGCAGCGTGACGGGTTCGTCCGTCAGTACGCATGCGGCCAACAGCGGAAGTGCCGCATTCTTGTTCCCACTTGGGACCAGAGTCCCGGAAATGGGATGTCCCCCCTCAATGAGAAGCTTTTCCACGACGTCACCTCCCTAGGCGATGATCGCGTCCGGCACCGTGGCCTTGTCTGTAGGTATAGCCGAGTTCCTCCAGCCTATGCTCAACGATCTGCCTGTCCTCAGGTTGGAGTGGTCAGTGGACGAGAAGGCTAGCCAGAGGGTGTTCCCTCTGTCCCCAGCCGACATTCTCCCCAACCCGTTCGTCGAGGTAGTCGAAGAGTAGGAGAAGGACCACCCCTAGGACTCTGACCTCCAAAGCCAGGGCCAACTTGCCTGTGAGAAGATTGACCCTGCTGGCCGTCATCAGTGTCGCGATGACAAGAGGGCTGAGCGTCCTGACTATGCTTCTCGCGTGCTCGTCTGACACTGCCATGGCTCCGCCATTGGAATCGATCACGTCCGTTTCTCGTTGGTTGTGAATCCAGATCGCTCACTGTGATCTGACGAATACTGAGAGAGACGCGGGGAGGCGCGGTCCACATTTCGCTTCATGCACATCCCCGGGGACTGTGGTCACGGGAAATCGGAGGGGTGCAGGCGGCAAAAATGTCGAATGTTGGTTGTCAGCTCTTCACTCTGGAGGACTATAGTCACTCCCGAGAATCACCGATATGTCGTACTCAGCCCCGGGATCATAGCCCTGAACGACCGCCGAGTCGGGGAGCTCCAGGACCCCGGCGATGTACTGGGCCGTATACAGCTTTTCCGTGTGAGCGACAACCAGGGATTCCTCAACGTCCTGTCGGTCGGCATTGGCCGTGCGAGCCACGTTCAGGTCGCTTTCTCGGAGGTAGTCTGCTACATCGGCAGCCAACCCAGGTGTGAGCGTGCCGTTCAACACTTCAATTGCGGCTGCTTCTTCCTCAAGCTGGGTGCTCTCATCGGCCGTTTCCTCGTCAGCGGGTGTCTCCGTGGTGAACAATTCATCTCGAAGCTCTCGCGTCTTGTCGCGCAGCAGAATCAAGACCTCCTGACCATCATCTGTCTCGTGGAACAGGGTGTACCGTTCATCGATGACGCCGGTGTGGATGTCATCGGGATCTACCTCGCTGGCCAAACGGGCGAGAGCGACGATTTCGTCAAGTGTCAGATCAGTCTCCACTGAGTCCTGCATCATGCGCCACATCTGCGGAGCTTGAGCCAGCAACGTGGGCAGCATATCCAGCTGCGTCACCTTATCGAAGATGGCCCTGAGCACCGCTTGTTGTCGCTCTGCCCGGTCGAAATCTCCCCCGGCCGAATGGCGCGTCCGGGCATACTTGAGCGCCATCTCTCCATCAAAGTGATGCTCACCAGCCTTGATGTGTAGGGGATCATAGCCGTATGGATCCGCAGGGTCGTGCGACGGATACTTTGGATCGTCAATGTCCTCTTCCACAGTGATGTCGATGCCACCCAACCGGTCCACCAGTTCGACGAAGGCATTGAAGTCAACACGCGCATAGTAGTGAATTGGGACGCCCAAGTTCATCTCTACGGTCTCAACAGCCAGACCGGGTCCACCCCCGGGGTGATTGTTTATCTGACCAAGAACGTGGGCGGTGTTGATCCGACCCGAACCGTAGCCAGGAATGGGAACCCAGAGATCACGGGGGATGGACAGCATACCCCCGGTCTTGCTGACCGGGTCGATGGTCAGGACCAGCATCGTGTCCGTGCGGAATGCTCCCTCCTCGCCCGGGCGCTGGTCAATTCCCATCACAAGGATATTGACCCTTTCCTTGCCTGTCCAAACGAGCCCAGGACTTGTCATATCCGGCGTCGGTGTACCCGCTTCAGGGTCTATCGGTCCTGACGTGAAAGGGGGAGGGGAGTCAGAGGCCGCAATGCGCCGGCGCACCTGGTCGAAGACAAACATTCCCGCAACGGCCGAGATCACCAGGAAGAGTACGACTAGAATCGCGGTGAACAGCCTCTGGACAAGACCGGCTGACTGTCCGACTTGATTTTCTTTGCTGTGCAAGACGTGCTACCTCCAAAGGCTCCCAAGCTTCTCACAACAGAAACTGACCTTGTGGCTCTGCGCAAAGCGTGCACCAGGCGAAAGAGTCGTGGTTTGGGTCGTGCCCTGTGGAAGGTCAGTCGGCATAGCGAGCGCATTATAGCACGGCGGGTTCTCCCGAGCAATCCCTCTCTCGTTCACGGTAGCGCCCCCACGTAGACTCGGCCCTCGGCCAGCAAGTAGAGACGTCCATCCTCCTGGTTCACAGCCAAGCTCTCTAAAGACGTCAAGGCTTGATCTGCCCGATACTGTGATAGAAAACGTCCTTCGGGGCTCAGCACAACGACGCGTTCTTTCCCTCGATCGGCGATATAGACAGTACTGTCACCGTCCGGATCTACAGCGAATCCGGCGACCTCTCCCAGTCCCCCCGGGATGCCTTGCATCTCAAATGGCTGGCTCTCGCCTCCCAGGAACCTCGCAACTGTGCCATCCCGATAGAGGATGTAGATGTGCCCATCGATAGCCATGTCAAGTGCCTGTTCCAGGTTCCGGGGCGGAGGCGCTGCAAAGTAGCGCTCCGGCTCGTTTGGATAAGCATCCCCTGCAGGCTTGTATCTCCAGATCTGTCCTCCTCCGTCAGCGGTGGCGTCGAGGACGTAGAACTGGCCCTCATACGATCCGACTGCCGTTGACCTGCCCGGAGGGGGAGAACCAAGGTCAATCAGCGAGACCTGGTGCGCCCCGCCTTCGCTCCTCCATGCCGGGTCGTAGCTCACCAAGCAGTGGTGTTCCTCCAAGACCAGGAGGGAACTGGACCGGCGCCCTCCCTGGGCATTGACCCAGGCACAGTCGATGAGCCGACCGATGTCCTCTCCGTCGACCCGTTGCCCCGTGTGCACCAGAACGGGCGGATCCTGTGCCTCACCATTCTCCCGTCCTTCGCCGCCACCGGGATCCAGAGACACGGTTGCCACCCAACCCTCCGCAGCATCGAGCACGAAAAGCGACTGACTCGTCAGTGCCATTCGTCGCTCCAAATTGCTCGAGCCAAAATCCGCTAACTCAGTGAGGGTCAGCCTCTGGATCCCGTCAAGCTGGTCCAGCGCCTCTTGAGTCTGGTCTTGCAGCACCTGCGTAGCGGGATCCTCGGGTCGGAGCGCGGCGGCGGCTGCGATCTCCTGGGACGCCTTCTCCCAGTGCCTACGAGCGTCCTCGGTATCACCATTTGCGCCTTGTGCCAATGCGATCTGTTCCTTGGCACGATTGAGGAACCCACGGAAACGCGATTGGACTGCGAATTCGCGATAGGCTACCAGGACTGCGATCAAGATGATGACGGGGATGGCAGCGGCGATAGCCGTCATGACAAGGCGGTCTTCCTTGGGTGGAGGGTGGCGATGACTACGGCGGCTGGTCGCACCAGCTGTCCCCGGGAGCGTACTGCGGATCGATATCGCCATTGCCCTGATCAGCCATCTACCGAGGGCAAAAAGACCGGTGGCGACAGCAGCGAGTCCGTGCCATAGATAGCCGAGAGCATTGCCCAGGTGGTGCCAAGCCCCGCCAGCTGCCCTACCGATGGCATGTCCAACCTTGCCGAAGGCCTTCTTGACAAAGAGCGCTCCATCCTGAGCAAGCCGCCTCTCGCCGGCACGTTTGTCGTGTTCGGGAACGGGCCGGCCTGTGGCTCTAGGTCCCGATTCCTCCTGTCTCCATGTCCGCTGTGCGGTCTCTGGTTTCCTGCTCGGGAAGGCTGGTCCTGCTAATTGGCTCGTCGTCGAAAGTGCGTCGGCCTCTGACAAGGGGGATTCGGGGGTCGTCTCGCAGCGCGCGACAAGTGCCTTGAAGTCATCACTGCCGGTCTGCACTAGGGCAGCTGCGGCGGTGTCCACATCGCCCAGGGAGAGGACTCTGCGGAGTCCCTGCTCGCCAATGGCCCGCAGCAAGCCGTGCGGGGCGAGGAGGAGCGTGTCGCCAGGGGCCGCGAAGACGTGGTGAAGCCGCACGTCGGCCACCGGGCTGATGCCCATGGGGGCTAGCTTCTCTCCCCGGGGAACACATCTGAGCTGGTCATTCTGGAGTACGCAGGCCCAGACCGGGCCCGCCTGCAGAAGGAAGAGATCTCTGCCTCGAAGAACTGCGCACGAAAGGCCCACATAGCAGCGATCGACCCGATCGGCATTCAGATTGTGTTCGAAGAGATACCGATCAGCCACAGCGATGGACCTTCGCAGAGCGGCTGTCACACTGCCAGAGGCCGACCAGTAGATCTGTCTCACGACATCGCGAAGCTCTCGACAGATCTGAGGAGATTCTCCGCTGACTGGATCCAGAAGGAAGAGGAAACTCTCACCTTCCCGGTTTCTATCCGCTCTGCCAACGGGCATCAAGACCTCGACGAAGGGGGCAGCATCTGTTTTCGCTGTGCCATCCACCACGTGGAGGGGAGCGACCGCGACGCCGATCGTGGATTCGAGGTTGTCGGCGACCGGATTACTGGGTCGGATGTTATGCATCTGGGTATCTTATTCCCATTCTATGGTCGCCGGAGGCTTGGAGGTCACGTCGTAGACCACGCGATTTATCTCTGGAATCTCGTTCACTATGCGGTTGCTTGTACGAGCCAACAGATCATGGTGCAGCCGCGCCCAATCGGCAGTCATGAAATCCTCGGTCGTCACGGCACGGAGGGCAACGACGTGTTGGTACGTGCGCTCGTCACCCATCACACCGACACTGCGTATAGGAAGAAGGACGGCGAAGGCTTGCTGCACCTGGCTACCCGCATCGGCTGCCCTTGGTTCAGTTGCGGTTTCCTTCAACAACCCCGCCTTGCCCAGTTCCTCCAGGAAGACGGCATCGGCGGCACGGAGGGTCTCCAGGCGCTGCCAGGTCACCTCGCCGATGATGCGGACCGCGAGCCCCGGTCCTGGAAATGGCTGTCGCCACACGACCTCATTGGGCAAGCCCAGTTCTTGTCCCACGGCTCGAACCTCATCCTTGAATAGGTAGCGGAGGGGCTCAATCAGCTCGAACGCCATGTCCTCTGGCAGGCCACCCACATTGTGATGCGTCTTGATCCGTGCCGCTGCTTGTCGCTCCGGACCCCGGCTTTCGATTACGTCCGGGTATAGGGTGCCCTGCGCCAGGAAGCGACACTCGCCCACCCGGGAGGCAGCCTCTTCAAACACGCGAATGAAACGTTCGCCGATGATGCGCCGCTTCAGCTCTGGATCCGTCACGTCACGCAATGCATCCAGAAACGTCTCTGTTGCGTCCACTGCGATTAGCTTCAGCCCCAGGCCGTCTTGAAATGTGCGCACCACTTGCTCGGGCTCGCCCCTGCGTAGCAGTCCCGGATTGACGAATACACAAGTCAGTTGCCGGCCGATGGCACGACTGACGAGGGCAGCCGTCACTGAGGAATCGACCCCTCCACTGAGGCCGCAGACCACGTGGCCCTCGCCCACCGTCTCCCGGATCGTGTGCACAGACTGATCGACGAATGACGCCGCGGTCCAGTTGGCTGTGCAGCCGCACACCTCGACGGCAAAACTACGCAGAATCTCTGCCCCTTGCTCGGTATGGACGACTTCCGGGTGGAATTGTAGACCGTAGAGCTTGCGTTCTACATCTCCCATCGCGGCTACCGGAGCATTGACGCTTATGGCTAAGACACTGAAGCCGTCCGGCAATGCCTCGATTCGGTCTCCGTGGGACATCCAGACCGGGAGATGAGATGGGACGGGGCGTACGTTGGCGAAGAGGGGAGTCGCTGAATCGATCAATTCTACGGTTGCCGGACCGTATTCTCGCTTGACAGCGCCCGCCACGTGCCCGCCAAGGTGATGAGCCAGGAGCTGCATGCCGTAGCAGATGCCCAGCACGGGAATCTCTTCTTCCAGCACGTAGCTTGGCAGTTGCGGTGCACCTGTGGCGTATACACTGGACGGGCCCCCAGATAGAATAAAGCCCCGGGGCTCGAGGTTCAGAACGTCCTCAGGCCGTGCGTTCCAGGGGAATAGTTCGCAGTACACGTTGGCCTCGCGCACGCGACGTGCAATGAGCTGAGTGTACTGAGAGCCAAAGTCCAGGATTGCGATCGCGTCACGGCTCACGGGCGTGCCTCCACTTCCTTAGGGATTGGCGCGACCTGCTTAGGCCAGAACGATCTTCCCGTCGCTCATGTCAGTGACCACCGCGAGCGAAATGATGGGCACGCCGAGAGTATCTAGTAGCTCCCGCCCACCCTCGAAGCCCTTTTCCACAACAGTGCCGATGCCAACCAGCTCTGCCTCGGCGTGTCTCACCAGGCGCACGAGCGCGGAGATCGTGGCTCCCGTGGCCAGGAAATCGTCGATCACGAGAACCCGATCGTTGGGGCCCAGGAATTCTGTCGAGACCATCAAGAAGACATCACGGCCCTTGGTGTGGGAAGGGGCGACTTCGACGAAGACAGGGCCCGTCATCGTGACGGGACGCGTCTTACGGGCGTAGACCACAGGCACGTTCAGAGCTTGCCCTGTGGCCAGGGCTGGAGCAATGCCGGAGATCTCGGCCGTAAGCACCTTGTTAACACCGGTGGTGGCGAAGCGACTTGCCATCTCATGGCCGACCCGGTCCATCAAGACTGGTTCAATCTGGTGATTGATGAAACTATCGACCTTCAGGATCCCATTCCCCAGGTTTCTACCTCTGGTCCGAATATGGTGCTTGAGTTCCTCCACTAGGGCTCCTCCTCCCGTCTCTCAAATGCGGACTGCAACGTCACGCTATCCGCCACCTGCTCCCATTTTACATAACACGGTTCTAGCTGACAAGCCGCTGATGGGTGGCGTTCAGGCCAACACTACGTCGCTCCTACTTGCGGGCAGCTATCAAACGCTCTATAATTCCGATTGCCTACCTCATCGTTTCATTGAGGCAATGCACGAACACCGTAGATCCCATCACTACCGCGGAATCGACGCGTGGAGTTTAGAGCTATGGATAAGCTGATGAAATACTTTACTAATGCGGCACGAAGGGTGTTGAAACTAGCCCAGCAGGAGGCCAAGCGGCGACAGCACGCTCGGATTGGCACCGAGCATCTCCTCCTGGGACTGTTACGTGAAGAGGCAGGAACGGCCAGCCAGGTCTTGCACGAACTTGGCCTGCAGTCTGGTGATGTTGAGCACTGGGTCGAGCGACTCACCACGATGCGACAGAGAGCATCTCTACTCACACAGGACCTTGATCTGACCCCGCGCACACAGCGGGTGCTTGAGTTGGCGAAGGAAGAGGCACAGCATCGGGGAGCAGCCCGAATCGACACGCACCACATTCTCCTGGGCCTTGTGCGCCAGGGTGATGGTACGGCTATCGATATCCTCAAGCATCTCGGAGTGACCGACGACCAGGTTCGTCGATATACCGAACAGATCGTGCAGGAAGAACCAGTCTACGCGGGCCAGAAGAAGGAGCGCCAGACTTCGGATACGCCAACTACCGATAAGCTCGCCATTGATCTGACCGCTCTGGCTGAAGGGCAAAGACTCGACCCGGTGATCGGGCGGCGAAAGGAGATTGAGCGCGTCGTCCAGATTCTCGCCCGCAGAACAAAGAACAATCCAGCGCTCATTGGGGAGCCCGGTGTCGGCAAGACGGCCATCGTGGAGGGGTTGGCCCAGCGGATTGTCCTGGGTGAGGTGCCGGAACCTCTATTGAATAGGCGCCTTCTGCAGTTCGATATTGGATCGCTGGTGGCCGGGACGATGTATCGTGGACAGTTCGAGGAACGTCTTAAGAAAGTCTTGGACGAACTCAAAGATAGCGACTGTATTCTGTTTATTGATGAGGTTCATATGCTGGTTGGGGCCGGATCCGCGGGCTCTTCAATGGATGCGGCGAACATCCTCAAGCCTGCCCTGGCTCGGGGACAGCTTCAGTGTATAGGTGCGACGACACTCGGCGAGTACCGGAAACACATCGAGTCCGACGCAGCGTTGGAGAGGCGGTTCCAACCGATCGTGGTCGAGGAGCCGACGGTGGAGGAGACCATAAAGATTCTCCAGGGAATCCGCGAGCCGTATGAGCAGCATCATCAACTGCATATTACGGATGAAGCGCTGGAAGCCGCGGCCCAGCTCTCCACGCGCTACATCACTGACCGATACCTGCCGGACAAGGCCATCGATTTGATCGACGAGGGAGCGTCCCGGGTTCGGATGTACAAGACACCCCACGCGCAGAATCTGCGCGAGATCTTTGGCGATCTGAAGGACGTCAAGGAAGCCAAGGAGCGCGCGATTGACGAACAGCGGTATGAGGAGGCCTCTACCCTGCGGGACCAGGAGCTGGACCTGCAGGAGGAGCTGGAGGTAATCCGCGCTGACCAGAGGACAGACTTCCTGGAGAATGGAGTCTCTGTTGGGCCTGAAGACATTGCAGAGGTCGTGGCTATGTGGACGGGTATTCCCGTGACCCAGCTCTGCAGCGATGAACAAGAGCGCCTGCTCAGGATGGAGGATGCTATCCACGAGCGTATCGTGGGACAGGAAGAAGCCGTCACGGCGATAGCCAAGGCGGTACGGCGTGCGCGGGCGGGCCTGAAGGACCCCCGCCGGCCTATTGGATCCTTCATCTTCCTCGGGCCCACCGGCGTGGGGAAGACGGAGCTGACCAAAGCACTGGCTGAGTTCATGTTCGGGAGCGAGGATGCCCTTCTACAGCTGGACATGTCTGAGTTCATGGAGCGCCATAACGTTGCCCGGCTGGTGGGCGCACCCCCAGGGTATGTGGGCTATGATGATGCAGGTCAGCTGACGGAGACCATCCGGCGCCGACCCTACTCCATCGTGGTGCTAGACGAGATTGAGAAGGCCCATCCCGAGGCGTTCAACATGCTGCTCCAGATCATGGAGGAGGGACAGCTTGCCGATGCGCGAGGGCGCACTGTGGACTTCAGCAACACGATCGTCGTGATGACCTCCAACGTTGGGGCAGAGTTGATCAAGCATCGGACGAGCATGGGCTTTGCCACGCCCACTGAAGGCCCCGGTGCCTACTCGGATTACGACGAGATGCGCGACAAGCTGCTTGAGCGGCTGAAGCGCACGTTCCGACCGGAGTTCCTCAATCGTGTAGACAAGGTTGTCGTCTTCCATGCGTTGAGCCGAGCGGACATCGAGAACATCGTCGATCTGGAATTGGACAAGGTCCGACAGCGGTTGGAGGAGTCTGGCCTGCGGATGCGGGTGACTGAGGAGGCCAAAGAACTGCTGGCGGAAAAGGGCTACAGCGAGGAGTACGGCGCGCGACCCCTTCGAAGGGTCATCCAGAATGAAGTCGAGGATACCCTGTCCGACGCCATCCTCTCAAGTAGATACACCGAGGGCAGTGTCGTGCTCATAGATGTTGAGGATGGAGAGTTTGTGATTGCTCAGCTTGAGGAGGAAAGCATATCGACTCCTTCTCAGGCATTGGTACCTGCCTAACCCCCTGAGGCGGAGAAACCAGAAGACCGCCGCGACTAGCGGCGGTCTTCTCTTTTCCTGGTCGGCTACAACTTGTAGACATCCTCCACCCGCGGCACGATTACCTGCCAGTCGTACTGCTCCTCGACAAAGACTCGAGCCCGACGAGCCAACTGCTCGCGGCGTTTCTTGGCGCGTAGCAGGGCTACCACCGCGTCGGCAAAAGAGGACGGTGTATCCGCCAGGATCAGTTCACGACCATTCTCGACGGGATACCCTTCGGCCCCTAATGACGTCGCAACGATGGGCGTACCCATAGCCATGGCCTCCAGTAGCTTCAGTCGAGTTCCTCCCCCCATGCGCAGCGGAGCCACGTAGACTGTGGCTTGCCCGAAGTAGGGACGCACATCCTCCACCCACCCGGTCAGTGTTACGGCTGGGTTTGCTCTAAGGGGGGTGAGGCGGCGATGCGGTCGTTGTCCAACGACGAGGAAACGGACGTCCGGAGCGTCTGCCTGTACGAGAGGAAGCACATCTTTCGCGAACCAGAGGACAGCATCCACATTGGGACGAAAGTCCATCGTCCCTGTGAACACCAGCGTGTTCTCTCGATCCTCCGCCCGAGTTGTCGCTGGTCGATAGGTCTCGGTGTCGATGCCGTTGGGAACGACGGTGACGTCGAGATCGGGGATGAGTCTCCTTAGAGCCGCCGCATCGGCGTCGGACACGGCAAGGACCCGATCGGCGTGGCGGCAGGTTCTCTCCTCATAGCGGCGCAAGCGTTGCCACTGCACGAACGAGTAGGCAGCTCCTGACCAGCGAGCTGGAGAGTACAGGTCGGTGAGGAATGTACGTTCCTGGAGCAAGTACTCGCAGTTGTGGTCGTCGAACACGACCACAGCATCTTGCGCCAGGGATCGGACAGTGTCCAGATACGGCGCCAGCTCAATGCCTTCAATCTGGATGACGTCAAAAACGTTTCCCTCCAAGAGCTTCTTCAACTCCTGATCATAGAGATGCGATGATAGTCGCAGAGCCATGTCCGGCTGCCGGGTGGTGAGCATATCCCACAGGCGCTCACGGCGCGAACGCTCTGGCTGCGGCACCGTCAGGATCCGCTCGCATATGCTGGCGAGGGGTGGCGCGGGGTCAACCTCCTGTTCCGGTGAGCGGAAGGAAAGCAGACTTATCCTGTGCCTCTCGGCGAGGCCGTGGATCAACCCCCAGTTCCGAAGGGCGGTGCCCTTCTGCGGCGGGTAAGGGAGTTGGGGCGTTAGAAAGAGAACCCGCATCAGCTCAGCACGGCCTCGTATACAGCACGGGTTTCCCGGGCCACCCGCTCCCAGCTAAAGACCCCTGCTTGCTCCAGGCCGGCCTGCCGCATACGCTCCGTTTTCGAATCCTCGGTCAGCACGGATTTCAGTGCCTCTGCAATACTGTCCGGATCGTCCGGATCCACCAGGGATCCGGCATCCCCCACCACCTCGGGCAGAGAGGCTCGATCAGCAACCACCACTGGTGTGCCACACGACATCGCTTCCAGGGCAGGGAGGCCAAAACCCTCATAGAACGATGGCATCGCCAGTACGCTGGCAGCGTTGTACAGCCCCGGAAGGTCACTGTCTGGGACCGCGTGGAGAAAGCGGACGCAGTCTATCAAGTCCAGTGCCTCAATACGCTCGAAAATGTCATCATACAACCAGCCCTTGCCGCCCACCAGGACGAGTGGGTCCTGGGTGACGTTTTGATCTACCAGCTTTCGGTAGGCGAGGAGTAGCCCGGGGATGTTCTTCCTCGGTTCCAGTGTGCCCACAAAAAGCAGAAACCCGGGCTCAAGTCCATATTCTGCCACCGTCTGTCGGGCGGTGGCCTCCGCAAGAGGACGAAACGACGGGTCAGCAGCCAGGTGCACGACTGTGATCTTCTCGGAAGCCACGTTCAAGAGTGACATCAGATCAGCTTGCGTCGCGTGGGAGTCCGCCAGGATGTGATCAGCCCGGCCGACGGCCCATTCAATCTGTTCATTGTAGTAGCGACGGCTCTCATCCGTCAGAAAGCGCGGATAATAGAGGAAGTTCAGGTCATGAACAGTGATCACTGAGTGGGCATAACCGAATCGTGGAGGGATGAAGTCCGGACTGTGGAGAATATCCAGCCCCAGTCTGGCTATCTCGAGACTCAACGCCCAGCGCTCGAAGCGATGGTGGGACGGCGTCCAGCAGGAGACGCGATGGAAATCCGCATCCGATAGTGATACCGGATGTTGTTTCCGGCTGCACAGGATGCTGTAGTCGGCATCTCCATCCAGCTCAGCTAACGCTTCGAGAAGATGGACAACGTAGCTTCGGATTCCCCCGCGGGAATAGTGGACGATACGGGCATCAATTCCTATTCGCATATCTGATTCCGGAACAATTATAGATGTCTGCACCGCCGTGTCAATCGGGTAGCCTGCGGTGTGCAGCACGCTGGGCCACAGAGTAGTACCTCCCGATGCCCTCTTGGGAAGGGCATAGATCACCAGGTCTCGCATAAGTCCTCTGATTTGACCGCTTGTGCTCATCACGGTATAATGTCAAATCAAGTTCTGTAATCGGCGTCTATCCGCGGGCACCCACTGCTCCCACGCCATCAGATGCGGGCGTGGGAGCGATTCTGTGGTGGGGCAGCTGTGAGCCACAATTCGGGTGTCCAGAGGTGGTCGTTGTCGTTGTTTGAACTGGTTAGGAGGGGCACATGCCGAAGCGAACGTATCAACCGAAGAAACGAAAGCGTAAGCGCACTCATGGTTTTCTTGCGCGCCGATCAAGCAAGGGAGGGCGCAACATCCTCAAGCGACGCCGCACAAAGGGCCGGCAGCGATTGAGTGTGGGCAAACCAGAATCGAAGAAGCGAAACTGGAAGGGAAGCTAATCGCCGCACACGCATTCTCGGTGGACCATCCTACTCCCCGGGGGGAAGCTGGAAACACTGAGTGATGGAGCGGAGAATTCGACTCCGACACAGTGGCGACGTAGAGCGGGTTTTCGACGAAGGAAAGTCGTGGGCACATCCTCTGCTAGTGCTGGTCGCCCGTCCCAATGAGCTGGGCCTTAGCCGTGTTGGCGTTACAGCGAGTCGCAAGGTAGGTGGCGCAGTGGAGCGCAACCGGGCCAAGCGTCTGTTGCGGGAGGCTGCGCGGCATCTCTACCCACAATTCGAAACCAGGGGCTGGGATATCATGTTGGTCGCCCGCCCGAAGCTGGTGGAGGCGAAGGAGATTGAGGTCGAGCGCGCGCTGACTTCATTGCTCGAAAGGGCGGGATTGTAGAGGGCCCGGTCGTGGCGACCAAAGAGAAGAAGGGCGTGACGTAATGCTCGGGATCACTGACAGGAGCAGTGACTTTCCTGCTCCGCGCCTGGCGAGCGTTGCGTTTTTGACCGAGAAGACAAAAGGATTATGAAGAGTATCCTGCTGGGGCTCATTCGCCTCTACCAATCCACCCTATCACGGGTGTTGCCTCCCACATGCCGCTTTTACCCTTCGTGTTCTGAATACGGCTATCAGGCCATCCACCGCCATGGTCCCTGGCGCGGTGGTTGGCTGGCTGTGAAGCGCATCGCCCGCTGTCATCCCTTCAACCCGGGTGGATACGACCCTGTGCCCCCTCTGGATGCACCGTTGTACGCGCCTTCCGAATTCTCTGAATCGAAGAAACCTGGCAATTGGTCGCACACGGCGTGAGTCAAGACCCCACGCTATGCGACCCACAGTCTGGAGGAACAATCATTGAATCAAGCGTGGACAAAGCGCTGGCCCATCGTGCTCGCGATGTTGGGAGCGCTTCTTCTGGCTACGAGTGGCTGTGCTGGCGGCGTTAGGGCCTCAAGCTGGACCGGTCTTACCGTCGTTGGTGACAGATTGTACGCGGCTGACCTGCAGCAGGCCCGCGCAATGAATGCAACCACTGGCGACACAGTATGGACGTTCCCCAGGAATCCACAGGAGGACAGTCGAGGACTCTTCTACGCAACCCCGGCGGTGAGTGACGCGGGAAGGGTTTTCTTTGCGTCGGAGTTGACCACCGGGGGATTCCTCAGCCAGCGCCAGAGCATCGTGTGGGCCCTAGACACTGAAACAGGCGACGAGGTCTGGCGCTTTGAGGGCGCCGCGGGGATGTACGTCGAGGGAGGGGCCCTGGGCGATGACCTGTTCGTCATCGGGAACGGGGATGGCAACGTCTATGCTCTGGATCGCGAGAATGGTTCGCTGCGGTGGAAGTTCAAGACAAGCCATCGCGTCTGGGCCACGCCGCTCATTATCTCGGACACGGTCTACGTTGGGGCCATGGACCGAAACCTGTATGCCCTTGACCTGGACGGGGGCGAGGTGAAGTGGGTATATGAGGGCGAGGGCGCCTTCGGTGCTCAACCGGCACTAATCGATGGCACGCTCTATATTGGAGCCTTCGACGATGCCCTGTACGCGATTGATGCCGAGACAGGCGATGAATACTGGCATTTCCCGGGTAATGACTGGTTTTGGGGCAGCCCAGCGGTCCGCGATGGCACGGTCTACGCCGTTGATGTGAAAGGCAGAGTGTACGCATTGGATGCCCAGAGCGGCGACCAGCGGTGGGACAAAGCTCTCGTCACGGACCAGAATCAGCCTGTGCCCGTTCGGGCAGGTCCGAGCCTCAACGAAGATGGCACGAGGCTCTTCGTCAGCGCTGAGAGCGGCACGCTTTACGCGCTAGACACCGCCGATGGTTTTGTGAACTGGTCGATTCCCGCCGAAGGGCGTGGGCTCTCAGAGCCGGTCGTGGGCGACTCATTGGTCTACCAGTCACTTGTGCTTGGAACCACCCGCGTACGAGCCCTGGAGATCGAGGAGGGCCGCGAGACTTGGGCCTTCCCGCTGCCAGAAGAGGATTAGGATAAGAAGCTGACATGCTAGATTTCATTATCTACCCGTTCGCCAACCTGCTATTGCTCCTGTATCATTACCTGGGTCATCAGACGGTTGTGGCAATCGCTGCCCTGACCGTGCTCATACGGTTGCTGATCCTGCCGTTGACGCTAAGCCAGCAGCGATCGGCCCAGAAGATGCAGGAGCTGCAGCCTGAGATTGAGAAGCTGCGTGAGAAGTATGGCGACGATCAGGAGAAGCTCGCCCAGAAGCAGATGGAACTTTGGAAGAAGGCGGGTGTCAATCCCGCCGGAGGGTGTTTGCCTCTCATCATCCAGTTGCCCATCATGATCGCTCTGTACCGGGCTATCATCTTCTGCGTTCCCTCCACACCGTTGCAGCTCTTTCAGTTCTCGGGTCATATCTTCATCGACGAATGGCTGCCTAGCCTTGGGGGGCTCGTGCCGCTTCAGAGCACGTTCCTCGGGATGGATCTAGGTCAGCCTCCTAGCCCAGGACAATGGTGGTCGTACGCCCTGCCCGTCCTCGTCTTTGCTACGTCGTGGCTGCAGCAGAAGCTGCTGACCCCCGACGGTGGCCGCGACGGTGGGTCGCAGGCGGAGATGATGAGCCAACAGATGCAGATCATGATGCCGCTGATGTTTGGATTCATCTCCTTGCAGTACGCCGTCGGGCTCTCCATCTACTTCATTATCTCGAACTTGTTTGGTATGGCTCAGTACTACTTCATCCGCACGGACCGTGGAGCGGGTGAAGAGCTGGAGGCCGTCGCCAAGAAGCGCCCGAAGAAGTAGTCTCGTCTTGCGTGTTTGTTGAGGAGCAGTGCAGATGTCACAACAGAAGTCAATGATAGAAGCGGCTGGAAAGGATGTTGACGCGGCGATTGCCGCAGGGCTGGCGCGTCTGGGAGTTCCCCGCGACGCGGTTGAGGCCGAGGTCTTGGATGAAGGACGCCAGGGCATGTTTGGCCTCGGAGCGCGTGCAGCCCGGGTGCGACTGACGGTGATATCCGATCGCGCCCCGGAATCCGAGCCTGAGCCCACACCAGAGCAGAAGACCGAACCTGAGCCCGCTGTGGCGGCTCGGTCCGCGGTTGTCCCTCCTTCGCCTTCAAAGAGTGAGCGGCCAGAACCAGAACCTGAGGTGCCGCCTGAGGTCGAAGCGCGGGAATCGGCGTTGACGGATGAGGAGGGGAAGACTCGGGTTGCTCGCACGGTGACCGAGGGCCTGTTGCACGCTATGGGGCTCGATGACGCCCGGGTTGAGATCGAACGAGCTGAGCCGGGTCCAAGCGAGGATGAGGTGCCTCCGCTAGTTGTGGACGTCAGCGGACCGGGCACCGAGATCCTCATCGGCGATGATGGAGATGCACTGAAGGCCTTTCAGTACATCGTGCGGCTGCTGGTTGGACGGAAAATGAAGGGGTGGGTCCACGTCGTGGTGGATGTCAAGGACTACAAGGCGAAGCGCGCCGAGAGACTCGAGGACCTAGCCCACCGCATGGCAGACCAGGCTGTGGACACGGATCGCACAGTCATTCTCCAGCCGATGCCCCCTCACGAGCGTCGGGTCGTCCATGTGGCCTTGCACGATGATTCGCGAGTGACCACAGAGAGCATCTACGAGGGAGAACGGCGGCGCGTCACCATCGCTCCCAACGAGTAATCCATCGGCCCCTCACCGCTGAGCGTTTCCTTGTCCTGCAAGTGTAACGAGTTGGGACGTCGAGGAGGTTCGGCCGAAGCTGGTCCGCACAATAAACCTTCCTACGGCCTGGGTGTCCTGCCTGATGGATCTGGGCCTAGAATGGTGTCTGTGGTTGGTCTGCAGGCGCAGCTCTCTTTGGAGACGAGCGGCGACTCAGTCCTTGCGTGCGCCGAATGGAACCGATCTTTGCCGTTGGGCGAGCTGGCCTACCTCGTCGGGTGAGTTGTGGAGCCGGGGCCTTGTTACTGGACTACCTGGTCATCGGTCATGCCACTCGTGACCTGAAGGGCTCAATTGAGAGACTTGGTGGGACCGCAGCGTACGCCGCCCGCACGGCCCGGTCCCTGGGGTGCCGGGTCGGGGTTGTCACCAGTGTCGACGCTCATCTCGATTTGGGCGAGCACCTAGAAGAGATTCTGATCACTCGTCTCGCTGCTCCGACGTCGACTACCTTCGAGAACGTCTACACTGAGGTCGGTCGGCAGCAAGTCCTTCACAGTGTTGCAGGCCCGCTGGGGCCTGCGGCCATTCCCACCCACTGGGACGCCAAGCTTGTCCACATCGGCCCTGTGGCGCAGGAGTGCGATCCGGCGTTGGTGCATGCCTTTCCACGCGCTTTCGTCGGCGTGACTCCGCAGGGGTGGATGCGACAGTGGGATGAGACGGGATCCGTTCGGCGTTGTCCGTGGGAGCAAGCCGGGCTGGTGCTGCCTTACACTGACGCTGTGGTGCTGAGCGAGGAGGACCTTGGGGGTGGTAGCTCTGTGCTGGACGATTATGCGCGTGAGACGCGATGCCTGGCTGTGACCCAGGGGGCGGGAGGGTGCACCGTCTACGCGAACGGCGACATTCGCCACTTCCCGGCGCCGAGAGTTGATGAGGTAGATCCCACGGGCGCTGGCGATGTCTTTGCCGCTGCTTTCTTCTATGCTCTGCGGCATGGTCACGACGCCTGGACGGCGGCGCGATTTGCGAACTGTGTCGCCGCTCAGTCCGTGACTCGGCCGGGGCTCCTTGGGACCCCGCGCGAACCGGAGAGTGCCCACTTCCGGCGAGTCACCTTGATGGGTGAGGGGGACGATGGCCATCGTCTATGCGCTGGCTAACCAGAAGGGTGGTGTCGGGAAGACGACGACGGCCGTCAATCTGGGCGCGTATCTCGTCGAGTACGGGCAGCACGTCCTTCTGGTCGATATTGACCCTCAGGCCAACGCGACTTCCTCCCTTGGGATCGAGAAGCGTTCCGTCTCGGCCTCAACCTATGACGTCCTGGTCGACGACGTGCCGATCTCCCGCATTCTTCGGTCTGTGGACCAGGGAGGGCTGGAGCTGGCCCCCTCTTCCCCCGATCTAGCTGGTGCCACTGTGGAACTGGTTGGAATGGCGCGACGAGAGTATCGTCTGCGAGTTGCGCTGGAAGGTCTTGCCCAAGAACGAGCGTACGACTACGTGCTGATCGATTGTCCTCCCAGCCTGGGAATCTTGACTATTAGTGGACTGACGGCCGCCACCGGTGGCTTGATTATCCCTGTGCAGTGCGAATACCTTGCGCTGGAGGGACTCTCGCAGCTGGCTCGTGTGATTAAACTGGTACGCCATGCCCTGAACACTGAACTCACGCTGCGCGGTCTGGTGATGACGATGTTTGACGCGCGCACGAATCTGTCGGAACAGGTCGTCGCTGAGGTCCGGCGCCATTTCCGGGCCCGCGTCTTCGATGCTATCATCCCGCGGAGCGTGCGCCTCAGTGAAGCGCCCAGCTTTGGAGTGCCTATCAATATCCACGCGCCGCGCTCGTCTGGAGCACTAGCCTACAAGGCACTGGCCCGGGAGTTGCTCGTCGGCGACGGTCGCCTGTCCGATGTTTCTAACTGAGAGGGATTTCGGTGGCCGTGTCCGCTGCTTCTCGCGGGTGACGCGCCCAGCGATAGCGTAGCAGCAAGTAGTTGCTTGCGGAGGTAAGCCATGTCACCACGCAGGATTGGACTGGGTAAGGGGCTGGATTCTCTGATCCCTGCCTCCGACGCTGAGGAGGCCGAGGGAACGCAGGGCGTGAGAAAGGTTCCTCTCGCGGCTATCTCTCCTAACCCTCATCAACCACGATCGCCAATCCGGGAGCAGGATCTGGAAGAGCTGGCTGCCTCAATTGAGGAGCACGGGGTCATACAACCCCTGGTGGTCACGGAGGCCGCTGATGGGTATCAGCTTATCGCCGGCGAGCGTCGCTGGCGGGCTGCGCGGGTGGCTGGACTCTCGACGGTCCCGATTCTTGTCAAGGACGTTGCACCTAGCGAGATGTTGGAGCTGGCTCTTGTGGAGAATCTGCAACGTTCTGATCTCAACCCGCTGGAGCAGGCTACCGCCTTCGCGCAGTTGGCCAAGGAGTTCGCGATGACGCAGCAGCAGATCGCCCGGCGGGTGGGGAAGAGCCGCACGGCGGTCGCCAACACGTTGCGACTGTTGAAGGCGGCTCCGGCAGTGCAAGAGGCACTTCTTGAGGACAAAATCAGCGAAGGGCACGCCCGAGCACTTCTCGGGCTGGAGCGCCACGAGGCGCAGGCGGCAGCACTCAAGACCGTGCTGAAGCGTGAATTGAACGTTCGACAGGCGGAGGTGCTGGTACGTCAACTGCTCGGGGCCAGGGAGGAGCAGAAGCGCTCGAAGCATGAGCCCTCGCCGGCGGAGCGAGAGCTGGAGTCTCAGTTCCGCGAAGCACTAAGCACCAAAGTAAGCCTGAACCGCAAGGGAAAGGGGGGGCGCCTGGTCATCTACTTCTATTCGGAAGAAGAGCTGGAAGCGCTCTACGACCGCATCGTCGGTGAGTAGCCAGACCCTGGAGAAACTGTGAGGGCCGGTGCCGCGTTGGTACGGGAGAGGTCAGACACGCAGTGGATGTTCTGAGGGAGCATGACGTCGATCTTTGGCTGACTTTTGCACGCGAGACAACCCTGTGGTGTTTTTGAGCTCTGCTGCTCCGCGCGGTCTCTTCACTTCCAGGAATGGAGCATCAATGACTCTGCACGAGTAGGAAAAAGGGATAGATAATGGACGATAGACTGGCCGAGGCCGTTCAGGAGCGGGCGCGAGAGGGTAAGCTTAGCTGCGGTGCCGCGTTTCATATCGCGGAGCAGCTGAGTGTCAGTCCATTGCAGGTGGGCGAGACGGCTGACGCGCTGGGCATACGACTCTACCACTGTCAGCTAGGCCTGTATGGGTATGATGGGGAGGAGCGCATCGTTCATCCGGCCGAAGAGGTGTCGGCCGAGCTGGAGGCAGCGATCCGTGAAGGCTTGATCGTGGGGCGGTTGCCGTGTGCTGTGGCCTGGGTTATCGCCAGACGATTCGGCGTGCCCAAGACCCATGTGGCAAACGTCGCTGAGCGACTGGGTGTCAAGATCGGGCAGTGCCAGATCGGTGCCTTCTGAGGCTGCAGGAATGGTCAGACGATGACCAGCACACTGATCACGTGATCGTCACCGGGCGCCGAGCACTTGGTGCCTCGGTGCTGGCTATCTCCTCTAGGATGCCGTGATGACAATCGGGGAACGGGCGGCGAGGCTAGAGAGGACTGCCGCCCAAATCCGCACCTGCAAGCGCTGCAAGCTCCACCAGGGTAGGACCAACGCCGTGCCGGGCTCCGGGTCGGTGAGCGCCAATGTCTTTTTCGTCGGTGAGGCGCCCGGCGCTCAAGAGGATGAACAGGGGCTTCCGTTCGTTGGCAGGTCTGGGCGGTATCTAGACCAGCTGATGGAGAACATCGGTCTTGACCGGGACCATGTCTTCATCACCAACGTCGTGAAGTGTCGACCGCCATCCAATCGAGACCCCCGCGTGGGGGAGGTGCGGGCCTGTACACCCTACCTGGAGCGACAACTGGGGCTCATTCGTCCCCGCCTCGTGGTGACGCTGGGCCGGTTCGCAATGGAGCAATTCATTGCTGAGGGGCGTATCTCCGAGGTCCATGGGCAGCCCAGACGGATCGAGGGCACCATCTATCTACCTCTCTACCACCCGGCGGCGGCCCTATACCGAGGATCGCTCCGCAGCGTGGTGGAGTCGGATTTTCAGCGCGTCCGGGCACTCCTCGATGACCCTGGAGCCTTGCTGGGTGCCCCTGATGGCTTGACCTAGGTCTATGTCCCGACCGAGCCGGGTCCTGCCGGATCAGCCGATGGGACTGGCGAGCGCGCCCAACCCGGGTGCAAGGACCAGGAGACCACCTGAGAGGGGAGGGACTGCGGCTGCTGGTCGCGGACTGAGCAGGTGGACCACCGCCGGGAGCCCGGTACCGAGAAAGAGTAGTCATGGTATGGGTGGAAATGACTTCGCTGGATACCTGCTCATAGATCGACCGCGCATCCCAGCCCTGGGACATCCTTGGCGACTAACCACCCCTCCTCCACGCGAAATCCAGGAAGGGTGGGATCCCCGATCAGATCAAAGTGTCCATCCAGATCGCCGTACTCAACATTCCGACTGCTCAAGGCAAAGGCGAGCCCGGCAGCGGTCAGCAGGGCAGGTTGGTTGACGCAGCTGACCATCGTGTTCATCTTTGCCACGCGGGCGATAGTGTCGATCTGACGGGCGCAGCGCAGCCCGCCGCACGCAGTCAGCTTGATGCTCATCCCGTCGGCTGCGCGCATCTTGGCCACCTCCAGGGCGGAGTGTGGCTGGCTGACGCTCTCATCGGCCAGAATCGGCACCGGACTCCTCCTGGTGACCTGGCGAAGGGCTCCCAGGTCGTCCGCGGGGGTGGGCTGCTCCAGCATCTCCAGCTTGCCCTCGAGTGCTTGTGCAACATCAAGCGCTTGCTGGATGGTGTACCCTTGGTCCGCGTCTAGGCGCAGGGTGAAGTGCGGCAGCGCAGCCCTTATGGCCCGCACTCGCCGCACGTCCTCCTGTGGGTCGAGCCCGCCCTTGATCTTAAGCATACGAAAACCCTGTGCGGCCCGCTGACGCGCCAAAGCGACTGACGCCGGAACGTCCGCGATGCTGATGGTGATAGAGGTCTGGATGCGGCTCCGATAACCGCCCAACAGGCGGTAGAGGGGCATCTGGGCCGCCAGACCCAATAGATCGTGGAATGCCAGGTCAAAGGCGCACAGCGCCGACGGCGTCTCCTTCGTCAGCTCGCTCAGCACGTCCAGTGCAAACTCAGTGTTCAGCGGGTTCAGGTCCGTGGCCCGTTCGGCGCAGGATTCGCAGGCCGCGACCACGGCCTCCTCCGTCTCTCCCGTCATCGCGGGATCGAATGCCGCACAGCCCCAGGCCTCGCGACCTTGCCTCGTCTCGACGCGGACAAAGACCGCCGTGATGCCGTCGATCGGCTCGGCGTGATGCGCAGTCCGGTAGGGCAGGCGCAGCTTTAGGTCTACTGGCACAACTTCGACGGCTGTGATTTGCATCGCGCACCTCCTGAGCGTTCTTACACACCAGGGACAAGCTGGTTAGGCGGTGGGCAGGCTCCACGGTCTCATTATAGGTCCTCCGAGTGGCATGGTCAATCTGCACCCCAATGCAGATAGCTACCGTTTCTCCACCGCGATTACCGATGGAACTGGTGCGAGTGAGTCGATGGCGATCTGCGCGTTGGGCAGAGCCAGCCACATCCCGGTTGATCCCCCACCGTCCAGGTTAAGTGCCACGTCGATCGATACGTCGGACTCGGTTAGGAAGACGGCAAGCTCGTGCAGACTGAGCCCCCCCCGAGGTGCCACGATCAGCAGGATGTTTCCCGCTCTGTCCTGCGCCACGACTGTGCGACGCGCCGGGAGGCCATCGTCTGCTTCGGCGGGGAACCCCAGGACGCCGCCGGGCTTCACCAGGATGGGGAATGATTGCACGGCTTGGGTCAGAGGCTCTCCTGGATCGTACGGCCACTGGCGAAGCCAGCGGACGCTCACCTGACCTCCGGCCGCTACAGCAAGCATGCCGGCGTAATCCTCCAGGGGTGTGCCCCAGTGCTGACCATCGCTGATCAGGAGCCCGATCGTCTCGCTGCCCCGTTCGCTTTCAGGCGTGAAATAGCTCCCGTTGATCACAAGCGGGGCCTCCAGAGCCTCAGCCCATGCTGAGATTGTCTTCGGATTGCCTGGATCATAGTGGATGCGGAACGTGACCTCCGTGGGCTGCAGGCGCAGGATCGACAGCCGCTCCATTGGCTGCTCCGCATCGACGGTGACGTCGATGTCGCGTCGCTCGAGCCCGGCCTCGAGCGCGCGCCAGCCGGTATCCGGTAAGGTGCTGGCGGCGTAGGTCGCCTGAGCCAGGATCTGAAGATGGTCCCCGCCGAAGCGGATGGTGTCGACGCGCGCTTCCCCGGGCAGTGGCCCCACGACCGTCAGACCGTAGAGCACTCGCTCTGCCTGGCGCCCCGTCGGAAGGAGCCAGCGGGCCACGGATCCAGATTCGGGCGCCGCGTGCAACTCGCCATCCAGCACAACGCCGGCGGTAGACAAGCTCGACGTCCCCTCATCCTGGAGGAGGAGCAAGCCCACCCGCTGTCGTCGAATCCCCAGGTCTACGTCCGCGTAGACGATTAGCCCGCCCGGCTGGAGATCTAGTGCCACGTTGTCGTAGTGAGTGTCTTCCCTGGCCTCGGGCAGAATGTGTTCCTCAACGAGTCCGTTCAAAGCATCCTCGCTGATCGTGAGCAGATATGTCGTTTCACCGGGCGTCGACGCATCGCCGACGAGTGGGTCGGCTGGTGATCTTCCACGGGTGGCGTCCGCAGTGGTCAGTGTGAGCGGCTCATCCACGTGAGGTGGCAAGAAGAGATCCACGTGATCGAGTGAGAGACCGCGACGGGCCAGGGGCACTCGCTCTGGAGGAAGGGCATCGACCAGAGCGCAGGCCGGACTGAGGCCCAGCAGCGTCAGCAACAGGCCCGGGGACGTGTTGACCGCCACAATTGCCCCCGTCAGACAAGCAACACTGGCGAGCAGCATGACAAGCGCCAGTCTGATAGCGTAGCTGCGAGGTTTCGCTGTCTTGGTACGCATGGCGTGGGATGCTACTGTGTCCGAGCTATGGATGCAAAAAACCGCACGGCCTGCGGACAGCCGTGCGGTCGATGGTCTCAGCTGAGTGTTAGCTTGAGGGGCCTACAGCCATCCCGAGCCAACATCCGTCTCCAGAGATCGGACCTGAGCGGCGCGAGGCCCCTTGTCGCTCGGCTTGACCACGAACTCAACGCGCTCGCCAGCGCTTAGCGAGCGGAACCCGGAACCCTCTATCGCGGAGTAGTGGACGAACACGTCCTCGCCTCCCTCGCGGGAGATGAAGCCGTAGCCTTTGGGGTTGCTGAACCACTTGACGGTACCCTCGATCTTGTCGCCCGTCTCATCGGCTTCGCTTGATTCCTCGACCTCGACCTCGGCCTCGATGGTCTCCTCTGCCTCGACTTCGAAGGTTTCCTCTGCCTCGGCCTCGATGGTCTCCTCTGCCTCGACCTCGAAGGTTTCCTCTGCCTCGACCTCGAAGGTTTCCTCTGCCGCGGCCTCGATGGTCTCCTCTGCCTCGACCTCAAAGGTCTCTTCCTCTACCTCAGCATCGGCGACATCGTACTCGACAGCCTCTGCTTGCACGTCTTCTTCGTGCTGTTCTTCCATTTCGAACATTTTTGCTCCTTTTTCTGCTATGACCTACGTCTCATGAAGTGGGTTGGCTGCAAACAAAAAGACCGCCCAGCATCCGCAAGCTTGGACAGTCTCCCGTTTGCCTCGTATCCACTCACCTCATACTGCACCAAGATACTAACACACCTGCGCCAAAAGTCAAATTGGACCATCAACCGTCTTCAGCGTGGCTTTCATATCTCTGCCGCGAGCTGCGGCGTAGAGCCTTGAGTCATCAGCCTCACTCCAGGAGACTCATCTCCCCCGCATCATCGAATATGTCGCCCAGCGCGTCCTCCCACGCCTGTCCTAGCGGGTCGAAGGACTCCTCCGAGAAATCCTCGTTGACCCTCTCCATGTACGGCCCGACCACTCCTGGCATCTTTCTCTTTAACTCGGCGATCCTGGATTCCCAGGCCGTGATCAGTTCGGCGCTCTGATCCTCAAGATCAGAGAGATCCAGATCCAGGCCGAACATGTAGTCGAGTCGTCTCATTAGATCGTACCAGGCTTTGTAGTCCTCCTCGGCCGAGACCCGCTGAACGGTCGTTGATGCCTGAGAGAAGTCATAGGCGGGGACCATCGCGTACAAGGTGACCACCTCGATGCCCCGGGCCTCGGCGCGGTCGGCTAGATAGACGCCGATCGTAGCGCCGCCCTCGTAGTTGGACAGTCTGACGGCGTAGCTCTCCATCTCATCCCTCATTCCTGGGAGACTGTACACACAGGAAATCTCGCGGTCCTTGTCATAGGGCATGGGCCCGTTGACCCCGGCCACGATGGCAACCCTCTGCACGTCTAAGGCCTCTACGGCGTCGAGAAACACCTCACTGTACTGCTCGACATTCATATGGGGCTCGTCACCGATAAAGATGAAGAAGGGGGAACCCTCTTCCCCCGATATGTAGAACGCGTTCGTGCGCTCCTCAAGCGCGATGCGGTAACCGTCATCAAGGGTCACGATCGGTCTGAGCAGGTCATGGGTCCCGGGAAACTGGAACAGGTAGTACCCGTGGGGGTCGATCTCCCCGACTTGCCGCGCGTCGGTCATTTCTATTAGGTACTGAGGGAGGCCTGAAGAGACCTCACCGGCGTCCGCCCATTGATACCAGCCTGCGATCATGTATGTCGCTGTGCTGGGCTTCTCCCAAAGGTCGAATAAGTCATTCATCGTACAACGCTCCCGAGACTCAGGGCGAGTCGGGGCTAGCTACCCGCCAGGATACCAATCAACACACCCACGCATCGGCAAGAGGGACGTCCTCTATTGGTCCCTCCCTCAACGCCACAATTATAACCCAAGATACGCTGGCTTTCCAGCCAGTGCTTCGAAGCGTGAACATCGAACGAACGGGCAAGGGACGCACCACTGCCGCTGTCGTGGATAACGGCTTAGGGTCGGTATCGGTTGTTGGGCGCGCGTGCGCGCCACCTTTCG
>Ga0207796_1000008_pt1 | contig 100682 bp, 120 predicted proteins | sample Pon1CUnioCityCA_6_FD_187274 | JGI IMG/M metagenome (GOLD analysis project Ga0207796, IMG submission 187274) | Marine sediment microbial community from Union City, CA, USA - Pond 1C Sediment 1 (SPAdes) | ecosystem: Environmental > Aquatic > Marine > Intertidal zone > Salt pond sediment ... | reverse complement strand
ACCGTCTGGGTCCGTCTGCGAGTACCCGTAGTAGACCAGGTCACCACGACCAATGTCGAACCTGTAGGACGACCCGAAGACGTCCCTCGTCCAGCCGCCAGCACCAGCGTTGAGCGCCGGATCGTACTCAGCGTTGTGGGTGATGCACACCACCATCTGGTTGCCGGAAACCGGCGCACCCTCTGCCACATAGATCCTGATCTTCCCCCTCGCGCTGGTTCCCCCATCTCCATCCATCTCCCACATGAGGGAGTAGTGGCCGTCGGTGTTGTAGAACCAGGTCTTCAGCCGCTCCTTGATCGCGTTGTTGGTGGACCCGGCCAGGTTCTTGCCGATGTGGAGCTTCCCCTGCGGCAGCGACATTATCCAGCTTACGATGGCGTCGCTGACCATCCTCCACTCGTGCTCCAGAGACGTCTGGTTCGGGTCCTTGCACATCAGCCTCAGAGCGCGCTGGGCGATGTCTGACGGGTCGATGTCTCCGAGGACTGACGCCGCCTGCGCGGGAGACGGAGTGACGATGAGCCCCGACGCCGTCACCTCGTTACCGATGACGTCCACTCTCCGATCCTCCGGCATGTGAACCCTTCCGGGCTCCAGCCAGATCTGGAAGTCGTCGAAGCCGATGTCGCCAGCGAAGCTCGCCGGGTCGGCCACCCACAGGTAGGCCATCATGATGCACGTCGTCGCGGGCACCTTGAACGTCGCGCTGATCTCGAACCAGTCGAAGGTGCCCGTCACGACGGTGCCGTCCTCCACGTACTGGTAGGACGTCACGAGGTTGCCGTCCCAGTCGTAGAAGATGAAGACCATCCCGACGCTCGCCCCGGCCCCAGAGCCAAGCGTGACGGCGTCACCACGCACCCACACCGACGACTTGACGACCTGGCCAGGGGTGACTCTCGGGCTCACGACGGGCGTTGCCGTCATCGAATGGGCACCTACACCACCGCCGTTCGCGATGAGGTTGTTGTACCCGGTGTGCGGCTGCGAAGCAGGGCCAGAGCCCGGAGAAAGCACTCTCCATGATGCGGGAGAGGAGAAGATCCTCATCTCCCAGAAGGGGAAGTCGCGAAGCTCTTCGGTGTCATCGTTGATGCTGACGGCACGCCCCTCGAAGGATGGGTTCACGACGATCTGCCGCCAGTCCCTCATCCCCGCCGAGAGGTTCCACCCGGCATCGCGTCTTCTGTCGTAGTAGATGTCCGACTCCGGGATGATCGCAGAGACGCCCGGGACGTCCACGGAACCCAGCACGACGAGAGAGGCGTCAGCGTCCACCTCTGCCTGGCTGAAGGCTCTCCACTTCACCGTGGTGTCAGCACTGACGACGTAGACGACCTCCAGCCCGATGTACACCGTGCTCCCGGCGAGCGCCGAAAGGTTCAGCGCGACGTCGCCGTACTGCCTGAACGTCACTTGGTGGCCGTTGGCGTCGATGGCCGAGTAGATGCTGTCGTTCGTGTCCGGGTCGGCCTCCACCGTCACGGTGTCGTTGAGCAAGCTCGTGCCGAGACGACCTCCCCGGATGACGCCGTGCGGGGCTATCCCGTTGAATTTCTTATTGACACCCTCGGAGACGTACTGCTCGTGCCACCGGATCTTCGCCAGCGTGTTCGATGGTGTTGCCAGGTCAGTCGCCATCGCCTTCTCCTTCTAAAAGACCAGTTGGATGATGGTCACAAGCTGGACCCCAGCCACCTTGGTCTGAACGTCGAACGTGCAGTAGAACACCATCACGCCGTCTTCGTCGAACCCACCGACTTCATAGAAGTCCGGGCTGTTCCCCAACTGGTCGAGATTCGCCTCTGCCCCCGCCACCAGCGTCGTCACCTCGCAGATGGCAGGGCTGCTGCTGAAGAAGACGACGTCTGCGGTGTTGAGTACCTTGCGGAACACGAACAGCGGCCCCTGAGCCGCCGTCGCCTTCATCGGGGGACGGTCCTCTGGCGTGCTCGGCCCAGCGTATGGCGCTGTGAGGACCAGATTGTTGTTGTCCGTGATGTGCCAGATCTGGCCCCACTCGTCGTACTCGGTCCCGGGCTCTCCCGGTGCGTAGGGACTGATCCCGCCGCCCGTAGTCTTCGCTCCGGGCTTGATCCAGTCGTTGACCGCGAACTCCGTCATGAAGGAGCAGGAGCCGTCGCCGGTCACCGCCGTGGACCCATTGCCGAAGCTCGCCAGGCCGGTCTTCTTCTCACCCTCGCCCTGCACGTCGTCGAAGGTCGCGTCCGGGGTGATGGGCGTTCCGCCCGAACCGCCCCCCTCGCCGATCTTGAAACGAACGATCTCCTTGTGGGCGTCCCAGGTCCCACCAAGGTCCCGCGAGAAGATGCGGGCCAGCATGGTTCGCCAGTTATCCTGTACACTTGCTGATGCCGCCACCTTCTCCTCCTCCTACGGGACCGTGTACTGTGTCACGTTTGCCACGGCGATGTGCGGAGGATCTGTCTCGATGACGTCGGCCTCCACGATGTCGAAATAGTACCCTACCGAGGCGTAGGCGAACAGAGCCCTCTGCTGGGACGACACCTCCGCGTAGATGTGACCAGGCCCCGGAGTCGTGCTGACGTAGACCGCCGCCGCGACTGGGCCAACGATGTGCGTCAACTGGGTGAGCCTGACGTGGATGGGCACCACGAGCAGGATCTTGCGGACCATCCTTGCCAGCGCGTCGTCGAGCAAGCTCTCCGGTTCGTTCAGCACCTCGTCGGGCACGATGGTGACCCTGATGGCGCTCGCCGGGCAGAACCAGCAGGCGACCACGATGGGGCACTCGTAGTCGATGCTGATCTCGGAGCCCACCGTCAGCGTCGGCTGCCCCACCACCTCCACAGAGTAGGAGAGCCCGCCGATGTGAACCGGGTCAGCTTCAAGCGGGAAGTCCCCGCCGTCACCATTCGGGAAGGTCGCGTACCACCCGGAGACCTCCGTGTCGGTCACGTAGCCAGCGGAGGCGATGACGCCCATGTCGTCAGCAGCGTTCTCTGTGAACGTGATGGTCCACTTCCCCGTCACGGCGTCATACGAGGTCCCGGTCACCGTCATGTTCTGGAGGTTCGACCCGATCAACTCCCCGTAGGTCTGGCCTCCACCAGCGTCGTCCCAGCACATGACGTCGGTCGGGATGTAGTCGGCAGCCACCTCGTCGTAGCGCGGCATCCTCGGTTCGAGGTCCGTGTACCAGACCCCTGAGCCAGCCGGGATCTCGAAGAGATGGTCGGACGGGATGAAGCTCGGCGGAGGGTCCGGGAGGCTCCACAGCCGGTAGGCCACCACGTCGTAGCCAGCCACCAGCCCGATGATCTTGTAGGCCCGCTGGATACCCTTCAGTGAGAGCCACTGGAACGCGCTGCCAGCGAAGCGCCTCTGGAAGACCTCGGCGTCGTGCTGGTCGATGGTCAGGCCGTAGTCCTCGCCCAGATAGCCGATGAGCGCCGGGGGCCTCAGAGTCGCTGTCCCAGCCGTGGGAAGGATGTTCCCGGCCACCGTGAAGGCCGCAGAGAGCTTGTGGACCTCGTTGACGGTGAACTCCCTACCGTCCACGTCCTCCAGAATCCAGCCCACTGACGTGCGCCCCAGGGGCACCAGCGGGTCATTGGGGTCTGTGTCCAGAACCTCGACCCGCACCGTCCTGTTCACCACCTCGACCGCCGAGGAGACGATGGTGATGCTGATGTTGTCCTGGAACTGAGTCCTGATGCTGTCCGGGTCTCGAAGCTGCTCGAAATCCCTGGTGAAGGTCAGCATCTCCTCGAAGAGAGGACCCATGGCCTCGGTCCAGGTCCGCAGAGCGAAGTCGTTCTCCTCGTCGAGCCTGCGGTCGATGTCGGGCCAGTCCCGATAGAGCACCTGGCGTGCCCAGTCGTAGGACCCGAATGGTCCGCTGCCGAATGGTCCTGACCCAAAGCCTGGCACTCCCTACACCTGCTCCCTCTGGTGAACGATGGTTTCGACCTTGTAGGTTGCCGAGTCGAAGCTCTGTCCAGGATACTGCGTTCCGTTGCGGTCCTGGAAGAAGGTCTCCCAGAACACCCACTGGTTCGTCACCCCGTCCACGCACTTGTTGAGGTAGGTGGCCTGCACTGAGCCAGGGAGGGGGAACGGGTAGAACCCCGCCTCAGCCGTCTCACCAGGCGTCTGGGCACCGGGCCGGAACCATGTCCCCGTTGCTTCCACCGTTCCGTAGATCACCGTCATCATCGCCTCCTACGGCAGAATGCTCTCGCCGCTCCACTCCCACACGAGCCCGTTGTCGAAGTGGAGGTACTGGTCGCTATCGAACGTCGAGAGGTTCGCCATGTTGATCCTCCCTTGGTAGACGCCGATGCCGACACCAGCGTCCCTGTCCGATGGAACCGCCTGTGTCCCATACGGGTCGTTGGTGATCCGAAGCTCCTGAAGCCACTCCTCGCCCGACCACGGGTTCGGTCCAGCTTTCGACTGCTGATGGGGCGTGTCTGTCGATTCGCCATAGCCGAGTTGTGAGAGACAGCACCGCACAGAGAGTTCGTTGTGGTCGAACCCTGTGCCCTCAAAACCGAAACGCTCACCAACACTGTCATCGAAGTAAATTTCGTTCCTCGGAGAGATCCCTTCCCACCGCGCCAGGTGAACGAAGCTCATGATGCCAGGATGGTTGATGTCGGGGTCGTGATACCCAACGAAGAAGCACCCATGCTCGCTGTTGTTCGGGGAAAAGTGAACCATCGTCAGGAAAGAGAGGTCTTCATCTGTCATGACGAACGTGCGCGTCGTAGCGTTGACCAAGTAGTTGTAATTTCCACGCCATGTGTGGATGTTCGGGTTGTCGCCGCCAGACCCAACATTCCTCGACCACGGACCACTTCTGTTCCGCTGCGTCGATGGCCCCGAGGTCCAGAACTGACCTGAACCCTGGTCGAAGTCGGTGTCTTCTGGGGCGCTCCACATCTCCGACGACTTGACGTTCTGCCCCCCGTTCTGGTTCTGCCTCATGAAGAAGCGCCACTTCGAGGTGTGCGTGCTTTCGATCCCGAAGCCGCACGACTGCTGCCAGTTGGGCATGTAGACGTTGCCGAAGGGGCCGACGCCGTTGCCAGGTGGCGAGTCCTGGTAGATGTTGACGATGCGCCACCTGAGCCCAGAGGCGTTGACGAACGCCGCTGACCCGCTGCGAAGGTTGACCTGCACGACGCCACCCCCGACGTCGGCGATGATCTCGTAGCACCCGCTGTTCTTGTTGTTCACCGGGTCCCAAACGAACAGGTGCTTGCCGACGTCAGCCGCTCCCGGTGAGTAGTTGTCTCCCGCCCCCGCCGAGAACCTGTCCGGGTTGGTGAGCGTGCCGTCCACGCCGTAGTGGTTCGGTGCGAGGTCGTTGGTGAAGCCGTAGTGCGCCGGATCAGGGCTCGCCACGGCCTCGTCACGGGCCATGTAATACTCGAAGCTCGACCTGAAGACGTGCATCGAGTCGATGTAGAACGATGGTCCCGACGAGGAGTTCTGCACGTAGACGTAAGTCGCCCCAGAGCCCTGAAGGCTGAAACTGAAGCTGTACCGCGTGTAGACCCCGCCGTTGTTCGGGATGGAGCCGACGACGGATGGCGAACCGTCACCCCGGTCCACACTGACCGTGAGCGAGGGGCCGCTGTTGGAGACCACCATCGTCAAGACGAAAATCGGTCGGAGCGTGACCGTGGCCTCGTCAGTCGTCGTCGTGTAGCCCTTCGCCGTGCCGCTTGGGTTCCAGAAGATGACCTTGTCGTCGCCTGTCGCATCAGGCCACCCCACCACGGCGAAGCGCCCATTGTTCCCAGAGGCCGCGTCTCCGCTGATCTCGACCTCCATGCCCAAGCACTCCTCGTCAATGAGGGAGGCTTGGTAGTCGAATGTCATCTTGCCCTTGGCATCTGGACCAGTCATCGACGCACCGTTCTGCGCCGTCACCGTGACCGGGTTCGGAGCGAGGCCCATGTCAGCCGACCGCACACCGCCACTGCCGACATTGGTGACCTCCAAGGCTTGCGAACCGCTGTCGATGGGTGTCGTCACCTTGGAGACGGTCGCGCCCAACGTAGCCGTCCACGACGGAGGCGGATTCGTCGGCTCCTCCATGTTGCCGTCGGGCACCCAGTTTGGATCGACGGAATGGCCCTGATTGCCAGCTTCCCACAGCCAGTTGAACCCTGCCACGCGGAGGAAGTGGTAGAGGATCGCGTTCGCAGCAAGCTGATTGCCGGAAGAGCAGTTTGGGTCAGTGATACTGACGTCTCTCACCCAGTGCTTGGTTGCCATGACTCAATCCTTCCTACACGAAAATTGGCAACTGATCGTTCGGGCCATTGCGAGGGAAGAAATTCCCGCCCGTGAAGTGAACCCACGTTCCCGCAGCATCCACCGGCCTCGAATTGCCGAAGCCGGTATACCCGATGGCCACCTTCGACATGCGGCCTCGAATGCACGCGCCGCTGTTCAACCTGTCGCCCATGACCACCCACGGCTCGACGAGCAAGGTCTTGCCTGGGCTCCCATTCTCGACCCTCATGCCAAACTGGTTTGCGTAACAAACGCCGTCATCCTGGTCCCAGTCACGCTTCCAGTATGTCGGGTAGCCTGTGATTGAAGCCGGGGCGACAGCACCGTCGAGCATTTTGAGGTATAGCTCCTGCTCCCACGGCTTATTTGAACCGATCTGCGCGTCCCCTCTGACGTACCAAGGGTCGGTATCGCCGCTTGCCACATCGACAAGTTTCGCACACGAGAAGAAGCTCTTGTATCGAGTGCCCGTGTTCTGCTGCTGCTGATGCCAGTACATATGAAAGCCATCGTCGTCGGCGTACATATTCCAGCGGGCCTCGATCATGTAGTAGCTGCCAATGTCTATCTGATCCGTGAAGGTTGCTATGCCGTCGATGGTCACCGTCCCGCTGAAAGACGCATCGCCCACCCCGTTCGCATTGGTGTAGGTCACCTCACCAGTCGCGTTGTCGATGGCCGTGATCGGGAAGGTTCCATCGTCAAGAGCGTTCGCCGCCCCTGCAATGGTGATGTTCGTCCCCGGCATGTGCTTGTTGAGCCGTCCAGCGAGCGATGCGAGTGTGACCGTGCATGTTGGAGCACCTGTGGCGTCGATGGCGTCCGTTGTTCCGTTCCCCGTCTCAACGAGGTCTTGCCCCATCGGAGCCATGGTGACGTAGAGGTACGAATCGCTGTTATATTCGAGCCGAAGTTGAGCCCTCGATGGAGAAGGGGCGTTGTAAATAACCCAACCCCCGCCGGGTGGCTTGTCGAGGACCGGATCGAGCACCGTTCCGCCCATCTGTGTGTCCGTCTGCCATCCAAAGGGGCTGAAGCCGTTGGGGTCCACCTCGATGTTGTTCGCGTCGATGTAAGTCACGATGCGCCACGCCGACTGGTTCTGCTCGTAACCAGCACCACCGTTCGCCGCCCCGCCACGCAAAATGAGAGCGTAGCTGTCGTCAGCCATAGCCTGCGTGAAGCGACCACCAGGGTCATAAATCCGACGAGGATTGAGCGCATCGACCTCGAAGCCACCAACACCAGGAGCCTGATCAATCACTCGGCAGCTTCCAGCCCAGAAGGCATCACCATCGTCAGAGTCGAGCGTCCACCCGAGCATCCTAAGCAACTCAATGGTGTAGCTCAGAATGAAGGTCGTGCCCCATGCTGACGAAACAACTGGCCGCGTTCCAAGGTTTCTGACCCACCGTGCCATCACGACCTCCAAGGGAACGGGACGTCAGCCTCGAAGACCATCGCCTCGTCATCGCTCGTTGGATAAAGCGTCATCATCAGCCGATGCTCACCGCCATCGAAGAGCCAGTGCGCGAGAGCTTCCGCTGTCGGACTGAAAGCGTACCCGTCGTCAACAAGGGTCGCCGTGAACTCTGCCTTGTAACTCGTCACCAGCGCATCCATGTCGGCCTGGATGGCGTCGATGAGGTCTTGATCCACCGCCGTCTTCGCGCCAGGGTCCAGGAAGCTCATCGAATCAAGCTCCGCCTTCAGGTCCACCACCGCCGCGTCAAGGTTGCTCTGCACCGTCATCTCTACCTCACCTCCAGCCCAGCCGACCCCAGGTAGGCCACATCACCCTGCGACGACGGGTCCTGGATGATCGCCACCTCGTACATGCGGTCGCTGTCGAGGATGTCGTCCGTTCCCGGAGTTGAAGACACCACCGTCAGTGCCACCTCCGACTCGCGAGGACCACCCTGGGCCGTGAACGTCAACTCGCTCACGAGCCTCGGCGTCACGTCGGGAGGACCCGCTGCTGGCCCCATGTCGTAGAGCCGCACGCGGGTCGTCTCGCCGCTGCCAGTCTGCTGCCAGGAGTTGGTCACCGAAGCCTTGAAGTAGGCCGTGGACGAGCCGACAGAGCTTCCGTCGAATCCTCCGTTGCCGACCACCTCTTCCACAGGCTGCGCGGCCTGCGTGTACGTGTAGTCCCCGACCCCCAGGCCGATGGACGAGAGCGGAGCACCACCTCCACCACCGACGTCAGCCCACACGTTCGGCCCGATGCTGACGCAGTAGCGCCACCCAGGGGCTCCTGACCCGGTGTTCGTCCCGTCATCCAGGTAGGTGTCGTTGACCCGTGGGTTGAACGGGGGCGTATTCGATGGTGCAAATTGGTGCGTCGGCACGGCCTTCCTCCTACTTCATGTGCTCCCAGTAGCGAGCACTCTCCGTCACGCGAGCCCAGAACGGTGTGCCCGTCATCGTCCCGTCGTAAACGAGCGGCCACTGCGGCTCCTGGGGCTTCACCTCTGGTCTGATGTCGTGGAGGCCGACAAAGGAGTGAACGGAATCATCCTCCCTGGTCACCTGCTCAACGTGCTTCGGGTCATGCTCGAAGCTCTCCTCGCCGATGAAGGTGTAGATCTTGTCCAGCGTACCCTGCGACGAATGACACAGCGCGTCATAGTCCACGAACAGCATGTTGTCGCGCCAGCCACGGGTCACCGCGTCCTGCACCACATCCATCGCGTAGCCCACGGGCTCGTCGGGCTTCATGATAAACTGCGCTCGCCCCAGCGCCGTGCGATGCTCGACGAAAGCCGCCCGCTCCTGGGATGTCGAAGACGACTCCGCTGTCACCCGGTACAGCTTCTCGAAGCTCGCCAGCACGTCACGGATGTCCCGGACACACACGATGGCCTTGACGTGCTCCCGCCCGCCGAGCACCCACCCCATCATCTCGAAGGAAGTCGGCCAGCCACGACTCTTGTCAAAGCAGACCTTCCCCTCGGCATGAGCGAAGTATCCCTGAATGGCCCCGCGAAGTAGCGCCAATTTCCGCTCTTTGCGCTCACCAGGGTCCATGGCCTTGTAGAACGTGTTGCTGTCGCAGACGTCGCGGATCGCCCGCAGCGTATCGAGGAGCCCGCTCGTCGCCGTGGCGTAGGCCACTGGGTTCTGCGCGAGAATGTTCGCGAGCAACGTCGTTCCGCTCCTCGGAAGCCCACAGAGAAAGACGAGCTTCCGCATCACTCCGCCTCCAACTCAGCAATCTGCGCGTCGATGCGGGCCACACGCTTCGCCATATGCGCCTCGATACGAGCCTTTCGAGTCTGAAGGTGCGTGATCCGCTCCTCGGCAGTCTCAGCAGGAGCCGCCTCTATCGACGTCTGATGCGCCGCCCTGAAAACAGCAAGGTTATCCCGCTTCCAGGCCACCCAATCATCCTTCGAGATCCCCATATCGACCCTAATGGCTCTTGGGGCTTCCCCGCCTTCGAGACGGCTGATAGCGGTGTCAATCTGCTCTTGCGTCATTGCCATTTTCTATCTCCTACGCCTACGTGTCCACCAGTAAGCCGGGTGTGGCGACCTCCGTCAGATGGACCGTAGCCTCCCAGATGGTTGACCGCGAAATGTCGCCCAGCGCCTCGATCTCCATGGCACCAGGCACCGTGGTCCCGATGACAATCCGAGCATCCCACAGGGCGGCACCGGGATCTTTGAACGAATGCAGCCACGTCCAGGGAGACACGCCCCCGACGAAAGTCACAACGCCAGCTACATTCTTCACCGCTGCCTTGAAGAAAAACGTCGCCGTGTCGCCTGTTCCACCACCGCCGAAAGCTGGATCACCATCCCTCGCCGTGACCTCGATGGCGACGGACCATGAATGGTCGAGAGGCACGACCAGTGAGGTCGCCGGGGATGGGGAGCTACCGCCAAGGGTCAGAGGGTGCCACAGCGGGTCTGGAGTGAGTCTCCTGCCAACCGTGACCCTCTGGTACTGCGTTCGATCAGAGAACGAAACAAGTCCACTCGAAGCCGCGTGAGAACCCTCGAAATAGCTCTCAGAGTCCTCACCCTCGGCATGAGAATTGACTGCCGTCGCGGTCGTAAAATACCCCTCGGCATGAGAGTTATCCCCGAGAGCGTCGGCCTGCGACCCTTCAGCGTGAGAGTTGTTACCGCTTGCTATTGTGCTGTTGCCTTCAGCGTGTGACGCAGTCCCGGATGCCGTGCTGAAACGACCCTCTGAGTGGGCTCCCCTGGGACCGCTCGCACTGGTCTGGTAGCCCTCGGCATGAGCGCCACCATTGTTGTAAGACGTTGGGTTCCCGCTGGTGGATGATCCAATTCCCTCGGCGTGTGAACCAGCCGCTCCGGTGGAAGTGGTGTATCCCTCGGTGTGCGACCACTTCGCGTTCGCATCCGTCCAGTACCCCTCGGCATGTGCCGCCTCGTAGGTAGCTTCCGTAAAAACTCCCTCTGAGTGCGACCCGCCATAGTCAAAGGCAGAGTTGACGTCTTCGGCTAACGTGTCGTACCCCTCGGCGTGACACGCCTGGTCACGGGCGATGCTCTCGAATCCTTCAGCGTGGGACCAATCCCCGTCCGCGTACCCACCAGTCCCCTCGGCGTGAGACGCCTGACCGTTGGCTTCAGCGTAGCCTTCGGCGTGCGACAAGTCCCCTTCGGCCCGCGCATAGCCTTCAGCGTGGGATGTAAGACCACCAGCCCTCGAATACCCCTCGGCAACCGAGTAGTTTCCGGCTGCTTGTCCGCCGACGAGGGCCACCGTGTATTCGCCCTGCGCCCTGGCACTTCCACCGGCAGCAAAGGAAGACAATCCAGTGGCTGAGGACTGCACAAGGGCAACAGACCTGTCTCCAGATGCCCGACAGTTGCGCCCAAGGGCGATGGAGTTGGTGCCCACATCGACGTCATTCCATTCGTTGCCAGTGGCCTCGCCAGCCCGGAATGCAGCCTTGGTCTTGTTGAAAAACATCCGGGCGTCATTCGCTACCCCGGAGTCGTCCATGTCCTGCGAGCCGACGATGAAGCTCCTGCCGATGCTCGCCGCAACGGGCTGGATCTCGTTGTTCGGGATGTCGTCTTCAAAGGGACTCGCCACACCACCCGTCACCGCAACCTGGACCTCGCCAGGAGCCGTCTGCGTGGCCGTGATGTTGCCGCCAACGAAGTCCATCTTGGAGACAGCGGGGTCTACCGAGACCCCCTCGTCTTCGACCTCCAACCCCGCCCCGCCTGGAACCGGAGCGATGCCGTCTGCCGTGTCGCCGTCGCCCAGGCTGATGCCGGTGCGGAAGTAGATGACGTCGCCGATGCGGACGGCGAGGCTCATCGCGTTGTCGTTTGATGGAAGCTGGCTCGCTTTCACCAGGGTCGCCGAGATGTTCTCCAGCGGTTGCCTGGTCAGGACGACGTAGACCACCTCTCCCTCGGCCAGGTCAGCGATGCTCCCAGCATCGATCTGAAGCAGCCTGGAACCGATGGGGGAGTAGACGTCGATCTCCCCGGTCCACTCCAATGTCTCCGACGCCAGGTCCCACGAGACCGTCCCGCCGCCAGCCCAGATGATGCTCCTGTCCTCGCGTGCAGCGAAGCCCGAAGCGTCAGCCGAGTTGATGTAGTCCTGGAAGAACTCGTACCATGGGTCGTCTTCCCGGGTCGGGTACGGCCACTGCATCCTGGGTGAGCTTACGGTCATCGCCTGCTCCTATTGACGTCGGTCTGCGCCCTGGCGCTCTCCTCGTGCTGGCTGCCCCGGTACGCCTTCTCTCCGCGCAGGAGAGCCGTCAGCCAGCCTCCTGCGCCCATGAGCAGGTAGCCAGAGGCCCACAGGGACACCCCAAGAGCCGAAGCCGCTACGGGGTGCCCCAGGGCCAGCAAGACGATGAACGTCGCCAGCCCCATGATGAAGCTCCCCACCATCGCTGCTTCGTGCTGCTCGACGTGGTAGTGCTCGTGCTCCTGGGTCCTGGTCCAGGTGTTGTTCGGATCGTTGTCGTAGCGCCCGAAGGGTCCGTAGAAGATACCGTGACCCAGGGTCGTTCCACCCCACGGCCTCGGCGGGTCTGCGTTGCGGTCGTGCAGATACCAGCCCACCGGGAAGGTGCCCTTCCGCACCGGCAGCGAGCCCTCCTTCATCTGGCACGTCAAGCACGGCCCTCCGCCGCGCTGCTTCGCATCTGGCGGGGTCTCCCACCGCAGCCCCTTGCCCCAGAAGAGCCGGATGAGCAGCACGGTCAGATAGGCCACCAGGTCCCATGGCAGGCAGATGATGTACAGGACGATGTGTCGTTTCGTCTTCATCAGAAGTCCGCCGTTTCTGTTGCGATGGTCACCGACCCCTTCGTGATGATGAGGTTCTGGCCGATGACGAGGTTCTGGCTCGTCGCATCGAGGTATGCCGATGGCCCCGTGATGCGGAGCTTCGCGTAGGCCACCCCCTCGATGCCACCCACCCCGGTCAGCGGGTCAGGTGCCACGCTCATGATCTCGTTGAGCCAGAGGTTCTGGCCGAATTCCCGATCTCGGAGGATGTCGTCGATGGCCTTCAGCACGTTCGAGAGCACGGTCGGCTTCACGTAGCCCTCTGCCACGCCGATGGTTCCCTCGATGACGGCACCCACCAGCCAGGGCTCTCCGCTGACGACCTCCGGGACCTGGGTGACCTCTTTGATGCTGTCCAGGTGCGCCTGAAGCGCGTTGATGAGCGCCGCGCTGGGGGCCACGAAGAAGCCGTCCACGTCCTTGGTCAGGATCGGGACCTGGATCAGGTTCGCCTTGCAGTCGTCCGCGAGGAAAGCATCGACGTGCGCGTAGATTAGGTCGAGCAGGTCGAAGATGTAGTCCTCGAAGCCTGTCGTGATGGCGGCGTCGATGTTCCCCAGTTCGCTCTCGATGATGACCGCCTGCGCCGCGATGGTCGCCAGGTCGGTGTCGAGTTGCGTCTGCGCTGCCTGCCCGTCGTCCACCTCACTGTCGATGTCGTCCAGATCTCCGATGAGGCTGTTGATGTTGCTCTTGGCCTGACCGCTCTCCGTGTCCGCCGCCGTGAAGTAGCCCAGAAGCTCTGTGTACGACGCCGAGGAGAGTTGATCGGCCACCGCACCTCCGTCCCCGATGGACGTGACCTTCGTCCTCGCTGCCGACACCTGTGACTCCACCTGGATCATGTCGGCGTGCGCCGAGTTGGCCTTCGGCCTGGCCGCGAGCGCAGCCGTGTCTATGTTCGCCAGCGCCGTCGAGATGTCACCAGACTCCGACGACGCGCTCACCTGCGCCGCTTCCAGCGCGTCCACCGCCGCCTGCGCCGTCGCCGTGTACCCGGCGACGGTCGTCGCAATGGTGTTCACGATGGCCCTGATGTCGTTGAGGTAGCCCTGGAGGGCCAGGTCGTCGTCAGCCCCCAGGGCAACGAATGCCTGGGCAACCGACACCGCCCCGGCCACGGGGTCGCTGAACGCCTGGGACAAGCCCACGTAGTCCTCGCGCGTGACCGCAGCGTTGCGAGCGTAGAAGAAGAGCGGGGCGTTGCGCCTGGCTTCCTCGATGCTCTCCCGGTTGGCCCCACCAGAAGACGGCAGCGGGTTGTTGATGGTCAGGTCGATGGTCTGGAAGGCCACCACGAGGGGGCTCACCACCTCCGTGATGGTGTCCGCGAGCACGAGCCCAGCAGCCCCGGAACACGAGATGTAGGAGCACCGAATCTCGGCCCCTGTCGGAGGTACGTTCCCGGCCACTGTGTCGCCAAAGCGAAGGAGAGGCGGGTCGGTGTTGTAGTCCACCTCGTACTGGTCCGTCGCATCGAAGCTGATGAACTGACTCTCTTCCCAGAGCGCCGCGTCCACCCTCGTGCCCACGGAGTCGTCCGCCACGAAGCGGTTCGACCCTGGCGACAGCCTGAACGCCTGGTTCTTCGTCCCGTCAGACGCGAAGACCTCTTCGCGCGTGTACCCCTCGGTGCAGGCCACGGTCCTCGCCGGGGAGAGCGGACCCTCGCCAGCCGGGAAGGTGATGCTCTCGACCGTCTCGAAGGTCGTGTCGTTCGGCCCCCGGAACTGGAACCCCACCGGGATGGTGACGGCGAAGGCGTAGGTCTGGGTGAGATTGATCTCCAGATCGACCGACGCGGACACCGCAGCCCGCATCTTGTAGCCGATCTGCCGCGCCAGCCGGTTGATGGAGCGCCGGTTGCGGGCCGTCTGGATGTAGCTCTCGGTCGCCTGCCTGTCGAGGTAGAAGCTCAGGGTCTCGCAAGCCCACGCCACCATGTCGATGAGCATGACTCCGGTGCCAGAAGCAACGAAATCATTGAACTCTGTGACGAAGAGAAGCTGGATGCGAGCGATGAGGTCATCGACAAAGGTGAAGAAGTCCTTGCCCGCGAATCGGACCCGGTTGATGTTCGCCTGGGGCGACTCGATCTGGATCGGTTCTGTCATCAGCCACTCCCCGGCCCGGCGTATGTGATGGCCGACTGGCGGAATTCACGGTTGAAAACCCAGTCGATGGTCACCACCATGTTGACGCCGCCATCCTCACGGCTCTCCTGCTGCGTCGTGACCCTCAGAACGTCCGCCCTGGGCTCACCCTCGGAGAGCGCCCGCCTGACCTCGTGGTCCACCCTCGCGTTGAGGAGCGCCCCTATGTTCTCGAAGATGAAGTCCCAGACCGCCGCACCCGTTCCTGGACGCATCGGCCTCTCTCCCTTGCGGGTTTCGAGGATGCGCCTGATGTTGTCCGCGACGACATCTGCATCAGTCCGCGTCAACGGGAATGATGTCGTGCCCTTCTGGAACGGAAACGCGATCCCCCTGATGGTCACTGGCCACCTCCGACCCAGGTCTTGCCGCTCAACACCTGTTGAATAGCCCGAAGCGTGACCCCATACTCACCAGCAAGAGCCCTCTGCGAAACACCACCAGAAGCATACCGATGACGAATCTCCCGCGCCTTGGGATGCGAGAGCTTTGAGCGTCCATTCCGCTCGCCCCTCGGAACCCTGTCTGGGTGCCTGAACCACCCGTGGCTCTCACCGCTTGCCTGTCGCCCCTTGGCCACCATATCGGCTACGTTGTCAGCCTGCGTTCCAAGGAACAGATGGCCTGGCCTGATGCACTTCGGGTTGTCGCACCTGTGAAGCACGCACATGCCATCTGGTATCGGGCCAACGAACTCCTCATAGGACAGCCGCGCCGCCCGCGCCGAAGTCCTCGTGCCATCGGACTTTGACCCGACCATCAGGAAGGCCCTCCCTTGACTGTCCAGGCTTGCCGTCCACTCCCAGCACCCGTCCAATGGTGTCGATGCCTTGGAGAGAAGCCTCTCGGCAATGGGCTTGGGCTTTGGTCCTCGAATCGTCACGGCTTCATCCTACATCACACCAGCGTAGCTGTGGAGCCTGGGGGCGGAGCGAAGGTCACAATGACCGTCCTCGTCGCCGTGTCGAGCGCAGTCGCGATGTCCTGTGCTGGCTGCGCGGCCTGTTTGTACTGGTTCCCAAGAATGCTGACCAGTTGCGCGATGAGCGCTGGCTTTCCTGGGAACCCTGTCACTGCGCCCGCTACCGGGAGAAGCTGGAAGGGCACCGGGGGCAGGAACCAGAACGACTCCACCGCGCTCGCCAGGGCGTTGGCGAACTGGACAGCCGTGCTGTTCGGGTTGTTGAAGACGGGGGAGATCTGCCCCAGGAACAGCGCCATCTCAGACCCGGTGAACACAGGCAGGAGAACACCCGCCATCGCAGGCGCAGCGTAGGTCTGGTAGGCCGAGGCCCACTCCACCGCCTTCGCCTGTGCGTTGTCGCCTGGCTGGCTCAGGATGCTAGTCAGCCTCCCGGCCAGAACGGGTTGAATCAGCGCCACTCACCTTCTCCTTCAGAGCGAAAGTCACTTTCGCTGTTGACAATCGCAAATCAGTGCCTATGTTCTGTGCAGGACAGCGGAGGACACCATGACCAATATCACCACCATCGACGGAACCGAATACCCCTACGAGTGCTCCTGCGGCGAGCACTACGCCTCCATCGCGCACGCTCGTCAGTGCCGCAAGTGCCGGGTCTACGCCCCGGAGCGGTCCTGTACCGAGGTCATCGACCTCCGCCACGGCGGGCTCGTGTGGGCCTACACGGTCCACGACTGGGCCTGGGAACTCTCCGGTGCCCAGGGCAAGTGGCCCACGATGGCCGCAGTGTGGCCCAAGTAGGGTCACTTCAGGTCCACCGTCTCCGACAGCATCTCCTGAAGTCGGCCCTTCACCGCATCGAACTGCGCGAAGTTGATGGCGGTTCCCGATGGCCCAGCGGGCGTCGGCACCGTCATCGCCTTGATCGCGTCGATCAGTTCCTCCATCAGCCCCTTCAGCTTCTCCCCCAGCACGCCTGGCTGCGTCGGCGTCAGCGTGTCGGCCCCGTCGCCGATGTGAATCTTCGCGTTCGCCCTGTTGACGATGAAGACGTTGCCGTCGTTGTCGAACTCCAGCCGCGTCTCCTCGTCCATGTGGCGAATGCGGACCACCTGCCCGCCATCCTGCTCGTCGAGAATGACCTGGTGCCCGCCAGGGGTGATCCAGTAGTGGGTCTCGGTCTTGTTGAACTCGGTCGGGATGGCGTCCCTCGGCCACCAGCCGCCCATCCACAGCGGGGCGTCCACCTGACCACGCTCGAAGACGACGTAGACGTTGCTCCCAGCCGGGGGCAAGCTCTTGAAGCCGAAGCTGCTCCCGGCCACGGGAGCGATGGGCCACGCGATGCGCCGCACGTCCTCTCCGTCGCCGACAGCCGGGATGCGGACCACGAGCCGACCGAAGGGGTCTGGCTGCCCCTCGTTGACCGGGTCTTCGTTGCTCACCACGCGCGCCTTGTAGGTCCCGTAGTAAAGCTGGAAGTATTCGAGCCCGTACTGGACGATCCGGTCGAAGAAGAAGCGGAAGCCAGTCCCGGACAACTCGACCGAGCTTGGCGCACGCCTCCTTGGCTGCCTCTGCCTGCCGATGATCAGCATCAGATGCCCTCCACCGAGAAGGGATCGAATGCCTCTGCCGTGACCGCACCACCGCTCTGGGCGTCCTGGCCGATCTCAGGCTGGTCCTCTGGCTCTTGGTCCTGGGGGTTGTCGGTCTGGCGGCGAATGATCTCGGCGATCCAGTTGTCCCCGAAGGTCCCGCGCCGGATGAGCCGCATGGTCGTCGTCCACTCCCCCTCGGCCACCTGATGGCTCATGCCCTCGATCTCGTAGTTGCCGCTAAACGGTCCCAGGTTCTCGATCCTGATGCGGTCGTTGGGGAAGGCTACCGGGTTGCCGATGGTCGAGACCGTGGCATGGACGCCACCGCCACGCTCGCCTTCCTCCCTCGCCACCTGCCCCACAGCTTCTCCCGGAGTGCGCTCCAGCGAGTTCGCCGGGGCTGCAACACGCTGGTCTCCCCCATCAGCGGCGTCGGCTCTCAGGGCCAGGTTCTCCTCTGGCGTGTCCTGATTGCCAGTGCCGCCAGTCTCAGTCACGGCATTCGGCGTCTCGTCTTCCACCGTATCCTGGTTCGCCTCCGCGCTGACTGGATCTCCAGTCGCGGAGTCGATGTCGTCGCTCACAACACGGTCGGAGCCAGCCGACAACCACAAGTTCTCCGCCTCGCTCTCGAAGCTCAGAAGCGGGAAGCGTCCATTCGGTGAGATCATGTCGATCTGCCCCCTGGACGTCAGCGTGTAAACCGGCTCCCTGGTGGCCACGTCAGACTCGCGCTCGACGAGAATCTGTGCCCTGCCATCACCTTGGGTCTGCGGCCTCACCATGGCTCTGCACCCAGCTACGCGACACATATGGGTGAATTGATCCCAGTCGGTGCGGTTGGGCTGGCTGATGCGCGGCCTTTTGCCATAGAGCGGGTCAACCGTTGTGGCCGCTGCCTGCGCCGCCTCCACGCCCTCTGCCTCGGCTATTGCAGCGACTTCCTCAATTGTTGACGCAGACCTGAGTCTCTGTGGGAACGTCACGTCCCACCTGTTGTGTGGCAGGTTTGCAAGCTCCTGCGCCACCTTGACTACCGACGTGTTCTCCCACACGCGAGATGTGCGCCCGCGCGTGCTCGCGAAGCACCCGGCACGACCGTTGATGGTCGCCGTGAGCCCGTCGTCCGGGTTGATGGTGATGGACGGCTTGATCGCCATGCAGGCGAGCTTCGGCAGGAAGAGCCCGATGCGCGGGTATCCGACCTGCACGATGATGACGTTGCCGACGATGAAAAGTTCGCTGTCCAGCAGGGCCAGACCAAGGTCATATGGAGCCGACAATTCCACCGTGCAGGTGGCCATGTAACTCATCATCATTTCGATGTTCACGCTGCTCACAATGGGCAGGTCTTGGAAGCCCACGTTCGCATCGAGAAACAACGACTCTCCTGTGCCACCTTCCCCGGAGCGAGCCCCACCCATCCAGAGAGGGAACTCCGTCCCCCTGGCCGTCTTCACGACGACGGAAATCTGGATTCCCGATGGGTCTACGACTCCCACCTACCTGCCGTCCCTTCTCTTTGGGGCCTGCTTCAGGATCTTGTTGTAGACCCTGTTGTTCGACGGGATGCGAATGGTCGAGAACGGCTTCAGGTCGTTGGGCAGTAGCGCCAGGTTGTTGGCCACCGCGATGACCCACCACAACTCGGCGTTGCCGTAGAAGCGGTTGGCCAGGAGGTCGATGCGGTCCTCCTGCTGCACCTGGTAGAGGATGTCGTCCTGACCCTCTTCGATGATAGGAAGCTCTGCCATCTCCCAGTGCTCCACGTCGTCGATGACGAGCCACCGAGAGAAGTTCTGCTTCGACGTCGCTCTGAATCTGATCTTGCCCATGCCCTACTCAATCGACGGCAATGGCTGGTCGATGCCACTGCCAGGAGCGGGCCTGGTTGCTGGTCCTCCTGCCCGCCGCTCGATGTCCTCCCCGGTGGCCCTCCCGATGTCCTCCGGGTTCTCAACGATGACCCTGGATGGCTGGTCCACCCCTCCGCCGCCTGCCGCTGGCCTGCGCCTCGCCGTCCTTGCGACCCTGCCTCCGCCAGCCGACTCAGGTGCCGGTCGAGCAGCACCGATGATCTGGCCGCGCTCGATGGCCCTGGCAAGCTCCTGAACGACACCAGCCCTGGCCTCACCACCGCGCCTCGGAGCACCCCTGAGCCTGGCGACAGCATTCTCGACATCCCTCGGCGTGAGCGCAGAGCCCTCGCCAGCACGACGCATGAGAGCTTGCTCCAACATGCGCCGCTCATCGGCCCGCAGGTTTCCTATGCCCTCCAGTGCGGTCCCCATCCTCTGCACACCGACGAGCCGCCTTCCCCTCGCTGCCTCCCTTCTCTCCTGGCCGAACTCCCCCCGCTCCAACCTCCCAGCGATGTTCATCATGTCGGCGTAGGCTTCGGCAGTCCCGCTCTGGATCTGCTGCTGAAGGTTCTCGTAGAAGTCGGTCAGCATCCGAATCCGACGCTCGCCCTGTTGCGCGATGCGCCGCTGGTCGTCGATGGCGTCTTGTCGCGCCTGGGAGAAGGCGTCTCTCGACTGCTCCATCTCCTGGCGTCGTCGCTCCATCGTCCGAAGAAGCTCCCGCTCCTCTTCCCTGTGCGTTGCGACCATTGCTGTCCGCTCGCGACCAAGCCTCTCGTGTAGCTCTGTCAGGCCGGTGCGTGCTCTCTCCATTCCGCCAGCGAAGGCTTGGAGCGCCGGGACGTTCTGCCGGATGACCGCTGGGATGTTGTTCACGAACCGCTGGATGACGTCGAGCACGGAGTTGAAGGTGTCCACCAGGTAGATCTTCAGGTCCATGATCGTGGTGCGCCAGCCGTGGAGCATTCGCTGGAAGGTCAAGTCCACAAAGTCCATCATGTTTCCGATGATGTTCTCCGTGTGAGTCTGAACCGCCTCCCACCCCGTCCGCATGATGTTCTGCATCCCCTCCCAGGCCGCGCGCACACGCTCGATGCCGGTCTGGATGCGAATCATCGCCGTGCCGCCCCTGGTGGCAAGCTGCGTGAAGAGGTTGGTGCCGTTGGTCAAGATCCAGTTGAACGCCTCGGCGAAGCCCCGGACCATCCCGATGAGCATGGGCCTGATGCGCCGCTGCCACATGCCCCTGGCGTTGTCGCCGACCTGGCGGAAGCTGTGCTCCGACTGCTCCGAGGTCCCGGTGAACACCTGCCTGACGAGCCCCCAGATGAGGCCGAAGATGGGCTCGAAGGTGTCCGTCCAAAGCTCCCACACGACGCCGCCGACCTCACCGATGGCCGCGAAGACGTCCGCGAAGACCTCCCTGGCGTCCTGGAAGATCTTGGTGAACTGCTCCTCGATGTACGGGAGATCCCGCTGGAGAGCCGAGACGATGGGGTCGATGGCATCGGAGTAGATACCCTCGAACCATGAGGCCACGGCGTCCGCCATGCGCTCGAAGTTCTCTACCCCACGAAGAAGCACATCTTGGTAGCGCTCCGTGAAGCCAACGATGCCCTCGATGATGTTCGAGAAGCCCTGGGCCTCGCCCTGCCCTTGGCCGAAGATCCTCATGACCATCGCACCGATAGGCTGCACCACCCGCCACCAGGCCCGGAAGGGCGTGATGAGGATGCGGCCCAGGGTCGAGAAGACGGTGATGACGTTCTGGATGTTGGCCTGGATGCCCCGGAAGTAGACGCCGAAGATCCGCTGGACGATGCCCGCGTTTCCGCCAAGCTCGCTGGTGAAGCCCTGGGTGAACCTCTCCCAGAGCCCTGTCGCGAGCCCGCCGATCATCATGCTGATGCCAGAGAAGATGTTGACGAGCCCGCTCCAGATAGCGGACCCGACCTGACCCTGTCCCTGGTCGCCAGCGAACAGAGATTCGATGGTGCTCGTGATGGCGTTGAAGAGCCGGTCCATCGACTCGCGACCGACCTTGGCCCAGTCGATGCCCTTGGCCCAGTTGATGACCCTCTCGCCAATGCCCTGGAACCATTGCCCAGCCGCTTCGAGCCTGCTGCTGACGGATTCGAGCAGCCCCGGGATGCGGTCCCAGTATTGGTAGAGCAGGAGCCCAGCCCCGGCGATGAGGCCGATGGGTCCGAGAACCATGAGAGCCCTGCCACCGACAATGCGGAGAACGCCGCTGACCCGGCCCAGAACAGCGCTGACGCCCCGCATGGAGCCAAGCTGGTTCATGGCCAGGAGTAGAGGCCCAGCCATCTGTGCCGTCTCGCCCAGGTCCACGCCGAGAGCGCCAAGCTGCGGCAGGAGTCCCTGGACGAGCCCGAAGGTCCGCACGCGCAGGAAGCCCCTGGTGAGCGTGCCGAGAGGCCCGTCGTCGGCAGCGAACCGCTCGATGCGGTCCCCGACCTGGCGGTACGCATCCCTCTGCCTGGACATGAAGTCGGGCATCGTGCGCCGCCCGATGCTGTTCATGCGGGTCTGGAAGGCGTCACGCATCCGGTCCAGTTGGTCCTGGAAGGTCAGCGTGCTCGTGAGCGCCGACTGCCCGGCCCGGTTGAAGGCGTCCTCGACACCCTCGATGGGCTCCGCCGCCTGGGCCAGTGCGTCACCTCCCTCCGCCGCGTTGTTGATGACGTTCAGAAGTTCCGGGCTGATCTCGCGGAGCGTGCCCCGAAGCCGCTGCATCATCGCGTCCGACATATCGCCGGAAGCCATCATCTCGCCCATGTTGCGGGCGAAGGTCAGCGGGTCTTCGAGGATGTTCGAGACGGAGCCGTGGATGTCCCCGGTGGCGATTCCGATGCGCTCGGCCATCTGCGGGAACTCTGTGCTGACGCCCGTGACGAGGTCCGTCATGGCGTCCCGCTGGTCTGCCAGGTTCGTGAACGTCGCCGTCGCCGCCTGCATGGCCGCCTCCGGTGCCATGCCCATGCTGACCATGCCAGCCGCGAGCCTGGTGATGGATGTCGCCACGCCGTCCACGTTGGCCGCGACGTCCGGGTAGCGCGCCGCCACCGGCCTGATGGCGTCCATGAGCGCTGGCATCCCCTGGCCGACCTCCGCGACGAAGCCGAAGCGGTCACCGATAGCCGTGAGGCTGTTGACCATCTGCCCGGCTGCCTCCGGGGCCATCTCGTAGGTCCCGATCAACTCGGACAGCATGTTGCCGAACGCCTGCCCGCTGATCATCCCGGCTTGGAGGTGCCCAGCGAGACCACGGACGTTGATCCCGGTCTCTTCGATGTCTACGCCGATCCGCGACAGCGGGGCCATCGCGGCGAACATCTCGTCACCGCTGACGCCGTAGGTGTAGGCGAGGCTGGAGACCTCGCCACGGTGAGCCCGCATGGCCCCCGACATGGAGCCCAGGCGAGCTTCCGCTGCTCTGGCCGTCTGGTTGAACTGAGCGCCGAACGACTCCAAGGACGTGGACTGGGCACCGATGCCGGTCCCGGCCCTCTCTGCCAAGCTGGCCAGGGAGTCAGAGATGTTGGAGATGTTGATGGTGTTGAGCCCGCTGATGGCGCGGGACAGGAGCCCTACATTGCGCGAGCCCTCGCTGCCTGCTCGCTCGGCGGACTCGGCCACACGGTCGGTGCTCTCCGCGACCTCATCCATGGTCTCGGTAGCGCCGTCATCCTTGGCCCCGACCAGGAATCCGACGCCGACCAGGCGTCCCATTCCGCCGCCACCAGCAGGCATCTATCGTAACCCCGCCTTTCGCTTCGCCTGGGCCTCGGCTGCTCGCTGCCGGGCCGCTTTGACCTCCTCGAAGTAGTCTTTCTCCTGACAGAGCCGTTTCCGGCGTCCGATGGGCATGGCCATGATGTCTCGATAGCCCTGCCCCATGAACTCCATCAGATAGAAGATCTCGTCTTCGAGCGCATCGAGGTGGTCTGGGGGAAGAAAAAAGCCTCTTGCCCCAGGTCCAGCGGTGTGTAGAAGGTCGAACCACACCGTTCGTTCTTGCACTCGCACTCGATGTCGGTATCCACGCCAGGCTCGTGTTCCAGGAAGCTCGCCCGAAGCGTCTCCCGGTCCACCACCTTGGCCTTCTTCGCCCACTTCATGACCTGCTTCGCGCGCTTCGTCAGCTTGGCCTTCTTCTTATCCGGCGTCAGCACGTCGGACACGCTCAGGTCGATCTTCTCGCCGTTGACGCTCACGATGCGCCCCATGATGGCGTGCGTCAGGAAGTCGCTACCCATCTCCTTGTTCCGGCGCAGCACATCCAGGGCGTGGTCCCACTCCCCGGGAAGTACGCGCCACTCGGCGGTCGCCTTCGAGTGAGGAAGCTCCACCTCGTAGAGTTGCTTCGAGGGGTCCTCTGGCTCGTAGTGCTCCAAGGACAACAGGTTGATGGTGTACTCGAACTCGTGTCGGCACGTCGGGCACCTGCCCATGAACCTGTACAGATCCTTCTCGGACAGCCAGTGCGAGGTCACCCGCATGGCGATGAGAAGGTGCTGCCTGGTGCCGATGGGCATGTCGGTCACGGCGCGGGAAATGAGCCCCCTGTCCGTGATGGTCCCCAGCCGCGTCACCACCCGCGAGAGGATGGAGTTGAGCCGCAGCACGATGGGGACTCTGCGGTTGCCCAGCAGGTCTTCCTCGTCGCCGCCCATGGCCTCGATCTCCACCTCCTTGTGGAGCACACCATCACGGTCGATGTAGCCGCCGACCAGGTTGTAGACCCCACGCTCTGGCTTGGCGTCGGTCAGGGTCTCGTACTCGGGCGTCTCGTCCATCTGGATGATGCCGCCCTCGGCCTTACCCTTCTCCACCGCAGCGCGAAGCCGCTCCAGTTGGGGGCTCGGCTTGCCGGTCTCCTTGTCGCCCGGCCCGATGGCCTTCTCGACGTCCTCGATGGTCGGCTGCGGAGGGGGCTCACCCTTCCCTGCCAACTCCTTCAGGTCGTCCGGGGTTCCTGGTCTGATCGTGCGCTTCGTCTGGGGCTCGGTTGTGCCCTGCTGGTCTGCCATCTCCTCGCTCCTACTCCCTGCGAACACCCTGCGTTGGGCGCTCTCTCCTTCGGTTGCTGTCATCCTATCACTAAAATAGACGTCTCAGAAGGAGCGTCATCCTGGCCGGAAGGTCTTTGCGCTTCTTCCGCTTCTTCTTCTCGTCCCCGGGTCGATCCAGGAACCTGCGCCCGTCGCCAGCACCAATGGGCACCGGCACGGTCGGCACGTTGGCCGTCGTCGTGATGCCTTCGACGCTGTTCAGCTTGCCCCCGCGCCTCACCACCTCGGCCTTGCCCCTCGCCAGGTGCTTGTCACAGACCATCATGAACGCCTTGCCGTCATCCCAGGCAAGCTCGTGCGTCCCAGGTGCCTTGCAGAAGGCGCACTCGTGATGCTTTTTCCAGTTGTCCGGGTTGGGAGCGCTCGATTTTGCCTCTTCCTGGGGCGCTATGGGGTCGTCAGTGGTCGTGGACGATTTCTTCGCCCCCTTGGGCGTCTTCTTCTTCGGGGGCTCCTCGCGCCCGTACAGGGCCTTCTCGCCCTTCTCGGGCTTGTTCGTCGTGAGGAAAAATTGAGAGAGGGGGACGAAGCGCCGTGGGACCGAGAACCGCCCACGCTGTCCTGCGCCGATGGGACCGGCGAGGTTTCGGGTTGCGAAGCCGACAGCGGGGGACGTCATGCCCCCCACTGTACCACGTCAGGCCGCGATCTCCATGGCCCCTCGAACTCCGTCAAAGACCATCTCGGTCGCGAACCGACGAAGAGCCTCACCAGCCACCTTCGAGTAATACTGCTCGGCCCCGCAGCGGTTGCCCAGGCACTCGATCCGGTTCCAGTCCTCGTCGCAGAGATAGCACTGGTCCCAGATGTCGATCTCGCCCTCGACCTTGGGCTCGATGAAGATGCTGACCGTGAGCATCCCGTGGACCGCGCTGGCCCGGAACTTCCCACTCTCGCGGTGCAGGCAGCCGCAGTGGCGGCCTATGTTGCCGACGAAGGTGTCGAACAACTCGGCCTTCGTCTTCTCGGGTGCCTTCTCTTGCTTCTTCCGTCCCATCTCAGACCTCCACCTTCAGGGTCAACTCGTCGCGCAGCCGCGCTTCTTCGAGCGCCACACGGTCGCAGCACTCGTCGTAGCCCTCGCCGGGCAACTCGCAGTCGTTGATGTCGTCGATCTCGTCGTAAAGAAGGTCGGCCACCTGCCCCTGGACGTCCACGGAGATGCCAGCGTGGTCCAAGAGGTTCATGGCGGCGATGCACATCTCGCGCTTCGAGAGGCCGCGAGCGTTCGCCATGCTCACAACGTCGTCGATGTCTTTCTGGTTTGCCATGGTGCCCTCCGTCCTTCTCTCTCAATCTAAGGTGTAATTAGCAGTTGTCAACACTCTCCTGGATGATTTTGCGGTCATTCTGACGAGCCCGCTTCCGGGCCGCTCTGGCGTCACCCTTCTGCCGGGCGCGAGAGAGTTGCTGGATGGCCCAGAAGGAGCGTGTTCCACGAGGTCGCGTGTGATGTCGATTTCCCTTGGCCATGACTCACCACCCTTCGTCGCCGCCGAAGCAGCCATAGTCCTCATCCGTGCCGAATCCGGCGCTCGCCAGGGCACTCTCGTGGTCCCCGTCCATCGAGTCGTCGTAGTAATCGGGGTCGTTCTCCATCGCCTCGATGTCCTCGGCGTCCCGCTCCGCACACCACGCGCCGTAGTCGCGCTCGTGCTTGGCGTAGCAGGAGGGGCACATCGAGCCCTCCCGCTGGCAGTGACCGCAGCAAGGAGCGCCGCAGCACTCGCAGACCATCCGGGTCTCGCGTCCGCAGGTTTCGCAGGTCTCTGTCGGGATGTGATGCGCCATGGTGTCCTCCGCCTTCCCAGAGAACTTAGCACATGGTTTGGCGTTGTCAACAGGTCAGGGCGTAAAATCTGTGATAGCGGGCTCGACGATCATCTCGGCGTGCTTGACGACCGGGTGCCGGGTCGGCGGGGTCGTCTGAGGGTACTCGCACCAGACGTCATAGTAGTAGCACCCCTTGGGGATGTCGGTGTCCACGGTCGTGAGCGTGATAACGGCCTGGCCTTCCTCGGCGCAGGTGATGGCGATGTCGTCGTCGGTCGTCTTCGTGATGAGCACCGTGCCGCCGATCTTGTCGCGCACGGTCATGTAGAGCTTGGCTCCGGTCAGGTCTGCCGCCGCCCCCTCCGAGGTCTTCACGGTCACGAGCAGGCTCTTGGTCTGCTGCTGGACGACGTAGATCTTGTTCAACAGGTTCGCTGGCTGGGGCATCAGCACTTCCCCTTTCCAGGCACGTCCTTGACTGTCCCGACAGGAACGGCCTCCTGGACGGTGGCGCTCGCCGCTCCGTCCTCCACGACACCCAGCCTACCATCTTGCTGGACCACTGCCGACTCCTCGATGACCTCCACGCTACCAATGAGGTCGTCGGCCTGCTGGATCATCGCCTCGAACTCCTCGGCTGCCTCCACGATGGCGCGGTGCGTCGTGGACCCGAAGAGCCCTTCGAGGTCGAAGATGCTCGGGTCAAGCTCGGCAATCCAGTTGCGCGGCTGCGCCTTCGCCCACCAGTCGCTCTCGGGCTCGACGCGAGCCAGCCACACCATCTCCTGGACCGTCGCATCTGCCGGGAAGCGAGGAATGATGGGCGGACCAACGATGTAGCCCAGAGTGGACTTGCCGATCTCGCTGTCGAAGAGCCCTAGCGTCGAGAGATGGAATGGGTCTGGCGGCAGGAGGGTGTCCACACTAGGTGTCCTCCCTCGTGTTGATCATCTTGTTGCCCACCACGGTGCTGATGATCTTCCAGCCGTCAGCCGTCTGCTCGGTCTTCGTGATGCAGAGCGGGTTCTCCGGGTCGAGCCCAAGCCGCTGCCAGATCTCGACGAGCTTCGTGAGCAGCGAGTCGCTGTTCTCGCAGAGCACCTTACCCAGGACACCCAGGACGATGACCTCGTCACCCGCCGCTGGGACGAAGGGGAGATCGTCGTCGAAGTAGAAGGTCCCGTCCGCCTGGACGTAGCTGTCGATGCGCCGCGAGACGTTGCCAGCCGCGTTACGGACCACCAGGGTGAGCCCATCGTAGAAGCCGTCTGCCTGGGTGGCGTTCGTGAGGACCCCGTCCACGGCCCCGCCGCTCGCCGTCAGGACCGCCATGATGAGCGCGTCGTGGATGTCGGCCACGTTGGCGTCCACCTGGGCCAGCCTGTAGCCCGCGCTGTTCGCCGGGAAGGTGCCAGGCAGGATAGTGCTCCAGACCTCGGTCGCGATGGCCGTGAGCCAGTCGTCTGGCGGAGGACCGACCTCCACCTGGTCGGCGAAGATGTCCTCCACCGGGGTCTCGACCTCGGCGTACCAGAGCCCGTCAGCGTCAGGGGTGAACCGGATGACGTAGCGCCCCGTCGCGCCCACCTCGGACACGGTGACGGCGACCGCGCTGACCGTGTTGTCGCGGAGCAGGAGCTTCGAGAAGTCGCTGTCCACGAGCCCGGTCAGCGGGGTGATCCCGTCGATGTCGAAGGCTGGAAACTGGATCTGGACCAGTTCGCCGACTGAGGCGTTGAGCGTCACGGATCTACTCTACCATCCCCATCCGGTGGCCTCGAAGCCTTCTTCGGCGGAGGCGTCGGTGTCGCCGTCACGAGAGGCTGGTCCACGCACATCTGCTCGATGACAGCCAGGCGTCCGGTGTAGGTTCGCTGAAGGGTGTGGACCGTGTTGAGGTCCGTCACCACCTGCTCCACGCGCTCTTCGAGATGGTCGATCCGCTCGTTGACCTTCCTCACCTCGCTGACGAGGTTCTGAAGCTCTTCGAGGATTGCCTGTTGGAGGTCCATCTCAGGATTCGTGTCCTGCCTTTCGTCGCACATCGCCCACGTCTCCATTCCCCCGCGCTACAGCGTCCAGAAGGTCTTGCTCGACTTGCACAGGTGGAACAGGTCACCAGGCGTCACGAACTCCGGGTCCAGCCCCTTTGCCTCCGGGAGCCCGGCGCGCTTCATCACCGTGGCCACGAACTCGGAACAAGTGATCTTGCTGATGTCCTTCGAGGCCACCTTCCACAACCACTTCCACTTCGTCGCCCGGTGAATAACGAGGAGCAGGGCGTTCCAGATGACCTTGAAGTCATAGGCCCGCCCCAGAAGCTCCTTCGACGCTGCCATCCCAGACGTCAGGTCGAAGCCCTTCACCTCGAAGACGTAGATGCGGTCGTACCGCGCCCGCACCCTCTTCATCGGCTCCTTCACCACGCCCTTCTCGGCGGAGTGAGCCACCCACTGGCCTCCCCAGCACGTCGATGGGTACTCGATCCAGACGTGGCTGTACTCGGCGTCGGTGGCCCACCTGATGAGCTTCGAGCGCAGCGAGTCGCTGGCTCCGAATCCGATGCAGATCATTCGACCACCGCCTCCAGAATGGTCATCGAGGTCCCCCGAATCTCGGCCTCCGTTGCCCCGTTGAGCCGTCCCTGAAGGATGTACTCGTGTGTCCCACTCGTCGGAAGCATCGAGGAGAAGAACTGCATGGTGGACCACTCCCCCTGGGTGTCCGTCATGGTGAATGAGCCCAGGATCTTGCTCTCATCATCTTCGAGCACGCGAAGCTCTGCCCCATCGCCCACGGCGCGGTAGGCCCCGATGACGCGCCCGATGAACCTCGTCAGGTCGGCCATGAAGAAGTCGGGCGTCGTGACCGCGCTGGCCATGTAGTCCCAGGCGTCCGAATCGACGATGGCCTTGGCCTCCACCAGGGAGCTTGTCGCGTGGTACTTGTAGCCAATGGGCGGCTGTCCGTCATGGTTCGCCACGATGGTGTCGAGAGCCGCCTGTTCCTCCGTCGAGAGGTCCACGTCGAAATAGAAGCTGACGGTGACGAGCCCCGTCTCCACGTCTTCTGCGCTGTGGATGTAGGTCAGCGTGGCCGTGATCGTCTCGTCGGCGGCGACCTGCTGCTCCAGCTTGTCCTCGTTGAAGATGTCATTTGGGAAGTCGGTGTTCAGGTAGTCGTAGTGGCTCATGCGATCCTCCAGAGGAGCAGGCGAGCGCGCCGGATGTACGCCGTGCCACCGTTCTGCTGCCTGAAGTCGAGGTCGATGGTGTAGCTCCCAGCCGAGAGGGTGTTCACCGCGAAGCCGCCAGCGTCCTCGAAGATGTTGTATGGCCACATCGAGTAGCCGATCTCAGTCATATCGTTGACCTCGACTCGCATCTCGGCCCGCTCGTTCGCGACGTTGTTGGAGTGCCGAAGCTCGCAGTACCACTGGACCACGTAGGTGCCGTCCGGGATGTCCGTGATCGTGAGCCGCAACTTCTGCTGCCAGTCGGTCGATGTCGTGCTGTCCTGGCCCTCTGCGATGTCCTGGTGGATCTCCTTGTCGATCCCTGCGGTGAGGATGACTCGCTCGTCGTCGATAGCCACGATGCCGCCATCCACAGCACGAACTCTTGCGAGTCTGATGTGCGTCGTGGTCGGGAAGCCTGTGGTGTTGATGTTGAGCGATCCGTCCCAGTCGAGGAAAACGTAGTTCCAGGCGTCGTCCGTGACCGCCTGGTTGATGGCCCCTGGGAAGATGCTCCTGACGCCGTCAAGCTCGTAGTGGAACCGGAGGATGGCGATGCTCAGGTCGTCATCTGGCTGGACAAGGCCGGGCTCCAAGGTGGCGATCATCCCCACCTGCCCGCCTGTCACAAATACTGAAGTCGGCACTTGATCCTCCTACCCCAACAGGTTGCCTCTCACATAGGCCCGGAAGTACACCCCAGCAGAGTCGATGTCATCCCTCACGGTGATCTTCACCTGATCGCCAGAACCGGCTTCCAGCTTCAGACCGCCACCGACGAGCCACGTTGACGCCAGAAGGTCTTTCGACGACACGACCCACTCAAAACCTCCTGGACTAGCGAAGTTCACGAAATCCTCGTTCTGATACAAGACCGCCACGGTTCCTGTGACACCACCAGCCGTGATCTCGACCAAGAGCCCATTCGGGAGTGGCCCGGACGTCGCCCCGAAGTAGTCCGTGCCGAAGGTGATGCTGTTCGACGCCAAGACGAACTTCACCTCTTGGAGAGAGACGTCCTGCGTCGGGTGGGCGTCGTAGGTGAAGACGACCGGAGTTGTGCTCCCGTCCACGAGGAGCGACGGGGAGGTGGTTCCATCTCTGACAAAGTCGTTGCGGATCGCTGTGGCCAAAGAAGCAACCGCACCAAGAGCCACGGACTCACCTTCCGGTGTGTAGAGCGTGGCCTTCAGCCGTCCCTGCTCTGGGTCGGTGTCGATGGCGTCGAGGTGGACCAGTTCCCCGCCCTCTCCCCTAGCCACCTTCGCATCTGTCTGGAAGCGATAGAGCGTCCCATCGAGCACGATGCCGACAGGGTTCCCGGCGTTGTCCACGACCCTGACATCCACGCCTGGGTCATTGGGATAGGCAGGGTCCTTGACGAGAGCCACGCTGAGAGCTTGCCGGTTAGCGTCGATGGGCACGCTCGTTGGGTGCGCCGCAACCGTAGTCCCCTTGGCCTTCGTCTGAAGCTGCGCCTCACTCTGGAGCCGATACACAGCCCCATCGAGCACCACGCCGACGACGTTTCCAGCGTTGTCCACGACGTACTGTGGCCAGCCGCCGCCAGCCACCGCCCTCGTACCCTGAGCAACCTTCCCGATCTCCTGCGTTCCAGCAGGAAGCTCGTCGGTGATCTTCTTGATCCCGTCCGTGTCCTTGATCGAGTCGAGCACGGCGTCGATGGTCGTGAGCCTGCCGTCTGCCTGAATCAGGGTGGCTTCGGATGCCCTCGTGGCAAGAGTTGCCTCTGAGGCTCGCGTTGACAACGTGCCCTCGGTGGCTGGGTCAACCTGGGAGCCCCCTGAGTTGAGAACCTTCGTGACCCCTGAGAGTCGGTACGTTCCGCTGTCGTCGATGACCGACACCGGGTTCCCGTTCACGTCATAGAGAATCCTCGCTGGTGAGTCATTGGCCATCAGTACACCGTGATCGTCCTCGTCCTGGTCGTCTCGAATGCCCCGGAGTAGGAGATAGCGTCAGAGACGGTTGCCAGCTTCGTTGAGCCGTCCGTGTCGTAGATGTTCCACTCGATTGTCGTCGCGAACGCCCCGGTCCAGGTGATCAGCTTCTCGACAATCTTCTTCAGCTTGGAGCTTGACTCCCACCATATGACCGATGTCGGGAATGGGTTGGCTGACGGCAAGATCTCCTTGTAGGACCCGCTGGCGAACCCCTCGGCAGGACCCTCGTCGATGAAGTGGATGAGTTGCCTGAGCGTCTTGTGCTGCTCGGCAGAGAGCCCGCCGCCAGCCCTTGGGTCGTACTCCCCGGTCGCGTCCACATAGCTGAACCGTGTGCCGGTGTAGCGGACCTCTCCCGGGGTCGAGGCAACGCCCGTGCTCTCGTAGTATGTGCCTTCCTCGAAGGCAGGTCCGTCGTGAGCGTCTGGCGTCCGACCCATGGATCACCTCTTCTTCTTCGGGTCGCGCAACCTCTTCTTCGCAGGCTTGGACGCGGTCTTCTTCTGCGCGGCCTTCTTCGCTGCCTTCTTCGGAGGGGCCTTCTCCTTCGATGCGAGCGGGTTGGGCTTCTTCGGACCCTTCGGTGTCTCTGCCGGTGGCGCGGACTCCTTCTGCTTCTCCTCGGCCTGGCGTTGCGACTTCAGCGATGGCCCCGGATGACCGCCTGGCACATCGTCGCTCTCGCCGTCGCCATCACGCTCTTCCTCCACGGCCTTCAGGTACGCTTCGAGCTTGCCGCGCTCGTCCTCCCAGACCTTGAAGGCGAACTGCTTCGCGTCTTCGAGCCCCTTCCGCCTTCCCTCGGCAGCGATCCTGGCAACTTCCGCCTTCGTCGCCAGGTTGTCGAGAGCGCCCAGGGCTCGCTTCAGCCAACGCTTCGCGTACTTGGCCACCTCCACGGGGTCGCCAGAAGCAGGGAGACCACCATCCTTGAGATCCTGGTCGATCAACTCCATCAGGGAGGCCACGGGTTGCGCCGCCGACTTCAGGGCGTCCCTGGCCCCCTCCTGGCGGTGGAAAGACCGTTCGGCCTCTTCCTCCATGCCCTCGAACTTGCGCCCGAAGTCCTCCGCCATGTCGATCTTGAACCTGGTCTTCGTGGGATTCATCTACGCCTTCTCCTTCGGGTCAGGGTGAGGACCGGGGGCTACTAGCCCCAGGCGATCATGGTGATGACGTCCGGGTCCACGCCGCCACGGTACTTCAGCGCGAACTCTGCGTAGAAGCAGCCCACCTGGCGCTCGGCGGCGACGGCGCTCGGATAGACGTCGTTGTTCGCCGCCGCGTTGGCCCCGTTCCACTGGAGCGCGCCGTTGATGTAGATGTCCACATCGTCCACGAAAGTGAGCGCGTCGTAGTCACAGAGGTCGGCACTGATGTTGTCCACGCCAGGCCCACCAGGACCCTGGATGAGGGTGTCAGCGGGGATGTCAGCCGCCGCTGCTCCTCCGACCGTCGCCACGGCCTTGCAGCGCGCCACGGAGCCCTGGGCCTGGACGATGGCGTTGAGCAGCGAGACCTCGCCGAAGGCTGTCTCGTAGGCATCCCACTCCGCCGTGGTCTCGGAGAGCTTGATCCCATCCTGCGCCCAGGTGGAGCCCGTCTGGTTGACGTCGTCGAACAGAAGCTCTGCCGCCGCACGGACCATCAGGTCTCCAGCGGCCGTGGTGATCTCGCCGTCCGTGACGCCCACCGTGATGGGTCGCGCACCGCCGCTGTTGAGCGTGGCACCGTTGGCGAAGTCGTTGACCGCTGCGTCGTTGTTGAAGGTGTCCACGGCAGCCGCGAACTGGATCTCCGACGTGCCGCCCGCAGAGCCTTCGATGATGGCGAAGAGACGAGCTTCGAGGTCGTCCCGGATCTCCCAGACGAGCCCGGCCCCTTCGAGGTCCAGGGTGGCGTTCGTGGTGAGATCCACCGGGGTTGTGCCCTGGTTGTCGTAGGCGTTCTGCCTGGACGTGTTGGCCGCGCCACCGTCCACGTAGCCACTGCCTCTCCACTGCGTCTCCAGCATGTCGTCGAAGGCGAACCGCTCGGAGTAGGCGTAGTCGATGGTCTTGCCGCCGATGTCCGCCCCAGCAGCGAGTTGCAGGTCGTCGCCCGTGGCGTTGATGACAACGAAGGAAAGCTGGACCCGGTTCGGCGTGACCGCCGTGATGGTCGAGCCGTCCGTCGCGGACTCGGACTGCATCAGGGCCATGATCTCGCGGTCCTGGGCGTCGAGGATGGGGTCTCTGGTCGTCGCATCCACGATCCGCACGAGGTTCTTCGGGTCGAGCGCCGTGGGGCCTGCCACCTCGTCGAGCCCAGCCACTCCGAATGCGGCTGCGGTGGCACAGACGGTGCCCTCGGTCGTCACCGCGCCGATGGCTGCCGTCGTGTTCGACGGGAGGTCACCTGCGCCGAGGATGACGTACTGCTGCGCCGCTGGGACCGCGACGTCCACGCCGACCATGGACACGTAGTCGATGAAGCGCTTGCGCTCCAGCCCGTGCAGGTCGTCGTTGAGGTCGTTGATCGCACGCGGGGTGCCAGGGTCGAGCGCTGACGGGGTGACGAGCCCGTCGTACCAGTTGCCAGTCCGACGCTTCAGCATGTCGTGCGCCAGCGACCGGAGCACGTTCAGGTCGTCCTCCAGCGTCGTCGGATTGGTCTCGTAGTCCGCCAGGGACGGAGCGATGGTGTCGTCGTAGGTCCCTGACTTGTGGACCTGAGTGTCCTGATCGAAAAGACTCCTGCTCATGTTCAGCCTCCAAAAACCCTGTCAAAATCCCCCGACGATGGTGAGCATAACACCATCACACATCAGGGGTGTAGTCGATCCTCCAGTTAGAACCAGCCCTGGGTGTAAATTCCAGAGTGATGGTGTCGTAGCCGGTCCCCACGCCGCCCGATTCTGAGGCCACATAGTCGTTCCCGGCTCCTTCGATGAGTCGTTGCCCGTTGTAGGAGATGATCTCGGTGTCCACGCCACCGTGCTTGAAGTCGATAGGCACCGTGAAGACCTTCGGGTCCACGGTCGGCGTAAGTGCCTGCTGGTAGAAGCGAATCCCACCGCCGCCCGGTCCTCCAAACGAGGCGTCCAGGAAGCTCACCAGTAGCTCGTCGTCGGAGGTCGAGACCCCCATCTGCTGGAAGTAGTCAGAACCCCCGACCGGGTAGTTCGCGCCCCCTACCAGCGCTGGCCTGCTGTCAGACCCGACCAAGTAGGCACGTCCAGGTGTGAGGCCCGTGTAGACGCTCCTCAGTGGGCCATGAAAGTGAACGATGCAGTCCGTGGCCGCGAGCTTCTTCGCCACCACCCCGACAGCGGGTGGGCTGCCGATGGTCGAGATGTCAACCTTCTCTACCTCGAAGCGGTTGCCAGTCTTGGCCGCACGGATGCGGACCACGTCTCCGACGATGTCAGTGGCGAGGCAGTTCGCCCGCCCCAGGATGCGTTCGCTTCTCGGGACGGATGCGGCGTTGACCTTCGCGACCACCGCTCCACCCCTCCCCTAGAACCCGCCGACGCCCACCGCCTCCAAGCTCGCAAACGTGAGCGAAGCGAGCCTCCCTGCGATGGGACTGACCGTGGTGATCGTAAGCTCGTGGACGTACTCGGGCTGCACGTCCAACTCCTGGATGGAGACTTCGCTCGATGTGGCATCGAAGTCGCCGCCAGGCTTGTACCTCACCGGCAAGCAGCCACCGCAGAACCAGGCCCTCCCAGGGATGCGGTCGAGCGGAACTCCGACCTGACCCGCAGCGTTGAGGACCGCCTCTGCCTGGACGCCAGATTGTCCTGGCTCGATGAGACCGGACCTCGATGCCACGAATCGCTGAAGCCGGAAGCCCAGGTAGTGGATGAGCACCAGGTTGCGCCTGACGGGCTGAACCCCTCGTATTGTCCCGGTGATCCAGTTGTAGAAGTCGGAATCGTAGAAGCGAGCCCCGCGCTGAAGGGTGATGGCGCTGACGTCTGCCGACTTGACGACCTTGTTCTTGAACTCCCAGTTACCCCGCTGGATGTCCTTGATCTCGACCGTCGTCTCCGGTGTCGTGCATCCAGAGAAGCCCAACACCGGATCGAAGACGCTGAAAAGGGGATTCCCTTGAAAACCGGAGGCATCCAGCACCCAGAACGGGTACTGCTGCATCATGTCGAGAAATCGCCGTTGAGCCATCAGGACCCCTCTGGCCCATGATGCCCCACGGCAGACCCGAAGACCAGCCTAGTTGGCTCTGGGCCTCTCCTCTGGCCTACGCGGCTGCGGGAAGCTCGACGTCGAACCGCTCGTAGGCGACATCCAGTTCCGACAGCGAGACGTCCGAGGTGGAGGAATCGAGGTCGCCAGCGATCTTCACCCTGGTGGGAAAGGCGTCACGAAGGATGTAGCGCTTCGTGTTGGCGTCCGTCAGTTCGATCTCGCTCGCCGCCATCTGGGCCGACCCGCCCGCGCCGGGGCTGATGGCCAGGTCCCTCTTCGGGCGCTGGATGTGGAAGATGATGAGGTCCCCCCGGTACTCGTCGCCCTCGGCGGACGCGAGAATCCAGGAGATGAAGCTCGTGTCGAACCGCGCACAGCCCCGGATGAGCGTGATGTCGTTCACGCTGGGCACGCCGGGGAACTTCTGCGTGTAGGTTCGGATGCCCTCACGGTACTCCGCGACCTCTTGGGTCAGTTCGGGGGCCGTGATGGACTGGAAGCCTGCCTCGGCTCCCTGCCCGGCGATGAAGCCTTCGCCAGCCTCGGACGGCTGAAGGACGTCTCCTGCGGCGGCACCGGGGATGCCGTTCACCGGGGAGGCGTCACCTTCCACCATGCGAGCGTGGAACCTGAAGGCATGAAGCGGATCGGTTGCCGCAGATCGTCCCATGGTCTTCTCCTTCTCCTACCAGTTGGGGGTCAGCACGACACCCCGACCGATGAGGTCTCCCAACGTCTGAAAGCGGCCCTGGCCGACCTCCCATGGCGTTGGCATGTTCCTGACACGCTGCACGAACGTGTCGAGGGTCATCTCCTCTTCGGCCATCTCCTCTGCCATCAGATTGTACAGCGAAGGCCACTGCTCGACCATGCCCAGGATCGCGCCAGCCTCGTTGACGACCCGGTAGCGGCTCGCCAGGGACCTCCACTTCGCCTCCTTCGAGATGCGAAGCAGTCTGCCCAGGGGCGCGGTCGGGAGCATGGCCTTCAGATCCACGCCGGTCTCGACGAGCTTCTGGGCGTAGGCTGTCCCGTAGGCAGCCGTGGCGTTCTCTCGAAGCCACTCCCCCCACTCGACGTCCGTCAGGGCCTCGTGGCCGATGACGACGAGAGGGAGCACACCGTGCGCCGCCTTGCCGGGGTAGTCCTCGTGCGTGAGCCGCAGGAGCTTGCAGCGGAAGTCTCCGCTCCGCAGGACTTCGCTCCTCACGGCGTCAGCAAGCTGCTCTGAGAGGGGCTTGTCCATCGCCTACTCCTGCCTGATCCGCCCGGGACTCGCGTGGACCCTGGCGTACAGGGCCAGAGTCGCCCCCGTCGTCTTCAGGACCAGCCTCTCGTCCCAGGCGAGCTTGATTGGGTCCACCCGGAGATACGTTCCACCAGCGGGCAACGATGCCAACACCACCCTCTTCGGGCTCGGCGTGTCGCTGTTGATGATGGAGACCTCCCCCGGAGCCGCATCCCCGAAATCGACGAACACCTGGTCGATCTGGTAGGTCACGAATGACGCATCGGGGCCTGCGAAGGCGAACTCGAACAAGCCCCCCTGGTTGTCCACGGGGAACTTGCGAATCGCATCTGCGTCGGCAGGCGTCGTGCTGGGCAACGTCTCGTTGAACTGCTGCCCAGCGTTGATGCGCTGCTCTATGACCACTGGGGACTGTGCCACGGGCTTCTCCTACTGCCAGCGAGCCGCTAGGCGGCGGTCGGCAGGTTGTCGAAGAAGTTGAGCCACGCCCCGGCGACCGCATCGTAGTACGCCGGAACTCCGGTCCCGCCAGGCGAAACCTCGCCACCCTTCAGGCCGTTCGACACGAAGGCCACACGACCGTTGTAGCCGGTCGGGAGGTCGGCGAACAGGTAGACGGGGAGCGCCGCGAAGTTGAGTGCGCCCCGTGTCGCCAGCGCCGCGTCGAAGCTGTCCGGGTCCATCTGGATGGAGACCGTGCCAGCCACGACCAACTCCTTCAGCCTGACGTGGCTGTCGATGTCGTTGACCGTGATGTCGGGCCACACCTGGACGTCCTTGCCATCGGGATCTCCCGTGGGAGCGAGGTCCAGTTGCGGGCCAGAGATGAAGACCCGCTCGGCGCTCAGGTTCGTGATCGTTGCGTCCATTCTATCCTCTCCTCAGAGCGAAAGTGACTTTCGCTCACGGCCCTGCTACGCCGCCTGGGCCACCTTCTGCTGGATGCGGAAGACGATGAACTCGCCTGGCACGTTCGGCGCGACGTAGATGTCACAGATGACCGTGCCCGAATCCTGCACGTTCTGGGGGTTGTTGGTCTCGTCGCAGATGACCGCGTAAGCCTCTGCTGGGGTCGTCCCCTTGAAGAGCCCTTGCTGGAACTGCGTCAGCAGGAAGCTCTCCACCGACAGCCGGATCTTCGACCACAGGGGAGGCCCCACGTTCTCGAAGACGAAGCCGTGGGTGCTGTTGAAGATCGACGCCTTCAGGAAGTTGAACAGCCTCCGCGTGTGGACGTAGCGGAAGTCGCTCGGCGGGCGCTCCAACGTCCGCGCACCCCAGACGACCAGCCCGGTCTGCGGGGTGTTGATGATGGCGTTGACCTGGTTGGGATGGAGCACGTCGATCTCGGCGAACTCCATCTTGCGCTCGACGCCCGTGGCGAAGAGCAGCCTGCCGTCCACCGTCCCAGCGGGAGCCTTGCCGACGCTCCTGCTCGCGTCCGTGCGCGCGTAGACGCCCGCGATGTGACCGCCTGGCGGCACGTTGGCCGGGAGGTCGGTCACCGGGTCCGCGATCTGGATGTAGGGGTAGTACAGCGCACCGTAGCTGGACGTGATGCCCAGCGTGTTGATGCGCCAGTCGCGGGCCTGTGTCGGCGTGTAGCCGGGCGGAGTCGCGAGAATGATGAACCACTTCTCGTTGCGCTCGGCCTCCGTCACCTGGTCCACGCTCATGGTGACGTCGCCAGCCGCGTCCGGGATGGTGACGTTCTGAAGCTCGTCGGTCGAGAGCAGGGCGTACATGCCCTTGCGGTCGGTCTGGAGCGCCGGGTCGGTCAGTTCGTTGCGCGTGAGCGCCGCGCCGTCCGTGCCGCCGCTGGCCTGGTCCGCCGTCTCGGTGTCCGAAGGCGTGACGTAGTAGCTGACGGTCGGCACCGAGGCGTTGCCAGCCTGGGTGAAGTTGCCCACCGCGCCAGAGGTCGCCCCGTCGTCCGCCGAGGACTCGAAGGCGAACTCGCCAGAGGTGTAGTCGATCTCGTTGAAGCCAGCCGCCGCGCCGCCGAAGACATCACCGACGAGGTTCCCATTGCCGTCGTCCGTGACGGTCCTGGCCACCCCGTTGAGGTCGGTGTAGTTGATGGTCACGGAGCCGGGCTGCACCGGGCTCTCCAGCGGGGCACACACGAAGGGGGCCGGGATGGTCGGTGTCGCGCCAGAGCTTCCGAATTGCGCCTGGGTGCCGTTGCCAGCCCCCACGGCCCTGGTCCTCTGGTAGCCCGACAGGTTTCGCGGGGCGACGTCTTCGTTGGACGGCTCCACGAGATCGATCAGGCTGGACCCGACGCCCTCGTTGTTGAGGATGTCGCCGATGTACCGCGAATCGGTCGGGTCTGTCAGCGAAAGGTCTTCGTAGGTCTCGGCGAGGTCGAAGGTCGTGCCCTGGTCCTCCGACAGGTAGACCAGCGCGTCGTAGCGGGTGAAGCTCGCCGTGGCCCGCGTGTAGTAGTCCTCGTCGCCTCGGACGTCCACTCGCACGTAGTTGCCCCAGGTGCCCTCGCTGATGGGGTTGTACTCCCAGACCTGCTGGGTGTACGCCACATCCACCGGCAGGCTGTCGGCTGGGGCCTGCGGGAGCGGACCCATGGACCAGACGCCCGTGGTGTAGTCCAGCGCCCCAGCGATGGCCGTCACGCCCAGGGCGTTCCACGCGCCAGCGCCGTCGTCGGTGATCTCCACCTGGGGGCCAGCGGGCGTGTAGTCGTAGGTGATGTTGCCGGGCAGGAGCGGTGCCACCGACGCCGTGAGCGAGAACAGGCCGGTCTCGTAGTCCACGAACCCAGCCGGAACCGCAGGAGCACCGGCCTCGTAGAGCACGCCGTCCTTGCCGGTGTCGGAGTAGGTTTGCCCAGGTGCCGTCGAGTCGTTGATCGTCACGGTCCCGGGGATGATCTTCATGTTGGTGGAGGACGGGCCGAGCTTGCCCGCGAACTCCGTCACCACGCCAGCCGGGACAGGGCTCAGGTCGCCAGCCTCACCGACGACGCTGATGGCCCAGGACGAGACACCAAGAACCAAAGGCTCTGTCACGCCAGCAGCATTCGTAAAGGTGACGACGTTGTTGACCGTGTCCACCGCCGTGATTGGGAAGGTTCCATCATTTGGAGCCGACGTGCATCCAGCCAGGGTGAGGCTTGCGCCCCAGGTCACCATCGCTGCGTAGAGCGGGGTGCCAGCCGGGAGCGTCAGCGTGCATACCGGGGCTGCGGTCGCGTCGATGGCATCACCAGCCGCTCCGAGTGCTCCTGGGGTCTGGTAGATGCTCACCGCGACGGAGGACGGCTCGATCTCGGGGACGTGATCGATGTCCGTCTCGCCAATGGTCGGAGCAGCGCTGTCCATGGAGGCCGTCGAGCCGTCGCCTGTGGCGATGGTCTCCTCGGTCCAGTCGCTCGTGATGTAGCCGGTGGCCTTGGTCGAGCCCGCGCCGGTCACGCGGACGATGTATGCCCTCGCGCCACCGTTGGCGAAGAAGGCGAAGACGTGGGTCGGCATCTGCGAGGCGGCGATGAAGGTCCCGAAGGTGCGCTCGAAGCTCGGGTAGCTCGTGACCAGCGTGGCCTCGTCGCTCGGGCCGCGCTCGGCGAAGCCGACGATGCCCATGTTCGACGTCGAGACGCCCTGAATCGGAGCAAGCCCGCTGCGCTTTTCCTCCACGTACACGCCAGGGTGCAAGCGTTCTGCCATCGTTCAATCTCCCTACCCCCTGGGGGGCCATGAAGGGTCAGCTTTTCTACCGCCTGCGCCTCTTTTCCTTCGCCTTCTCCTTCGGGGCCTCCTTCTCCTCTTCCGCCTTCTCCTTCTGGGTGTCGTCCGCGACCTCTGTCACGGTGGCCTCGACCTTCTCTTGTTCTACCACCTCCGCCTTTGGTTCCGACTTGGATGCTACCACAGTCGGAGGCGCAACCGCACGCTCTTCGGAGGCTTTCGGTGCCTTGGGGGCACTTTTGGGCTTGGGACTCGCCTCCTTCGCCTCCTTTGGGGGGCGACAGGGGACGACCCTGCCGAGGCGCTTCAGGTGCGCCACAGCCGCGAACGGAGCCTGGAACTTGTCCCTGGGACGGATGACGGTCGGTCCCTTTCCAGGGATGTCGATGGGGGTCGTGACCGCCCCTTTATAAAGCCACCACTGCATCGTCAACCTCCCAGGACGCTCGCAGCCAGGTTCTCAACGCTGATGCCGAAAGCCCTCGCCGTGGGAACGACGAGCGGGTCGGAGAAGTCAAGCTCCGCTTCGACCCTCACGCTCATCGTGAACCCAAGCGTCCTATCTGAAAACTCTACCAATTCGTCCAGGTTGTCAATGGACTCCAAGTAGGCGACGTAGCCGCGCTCGTCCCCCTCGTTGTCCGTGAAGAAGATGCTCCCATAGGCCCAGATGAACCGGCCCATGTACTTCAACATGCGATTCGCCTGCAACCTGAGCCGGGCGCGCATGTGGATGTCGTAGGTGATGTCGAAGGGCAGGGCATAGCCCTTCAATTCGTTCAGACTCGGGCCTTCGCTGCCGTCCTGAGCGGCGACGGTCTGGGCGACCTTCGACGGGACCTGGTACGCCTTGCCCACCGGATGCCACCTCTGCATCGCCGGGGTGATGGCGCTGCGCGAGATGGCGATGTGCGGAATGTAGCCCGTCTGGTAGACGTCTTCGGGCTCCTGAAAGATGACCGGAATGAGCCCATCGTACTCGTCGGGGCCTGTGACACCCGGGATCTGGACCGCGTAGTCTTGCACTTCCTCGTCATCGAGGGTGATCGTCTTCAGCACAGACCCGAACGTGGTCACCAACCCCGTGTCGAAGTCCTCGATGAAGACGGTGCCGGTGCGGCCATCTGCCACGAGCTATCGCCCAGCGACGGTGTGGAGGGGGCCTTGCCCCTTCCCAGCCTTGACGTACTCGATGACGCGAGCCACGAGATCACTCGTCTTGGCCTTGCCCGTCCACTCGGAGATCGCTTCGCTCGTGGCGCTCTCGATGTCGGGCATCTCGGGAAGCGTGCCCGACTGGGCAAGCTGCGCCGCCACGTCCTCGAAGGCGCTGAGAGCGTCGTCGTCGCTGATGCCGCACTGCGCCGCCACGTCCGTGGCGCACTGCGCGACGTAGCTCATGTAGGACTCGGCGTCCGTGGCGAGGTTGTCCACGCCCTGGTCGCTGCCCACGATGGGGTCGCCTGGTGGCGAGAAGTCGGGTGGTTCCGTCCCGCCAACCCCGACGTACATCTCGCCCAGGCTGTTGTCGTCACCGGCCTCGATGCGGTCGAGATCTTCTGCGCTCGGCTCCTCGCCGGTCTCCAGTTCGCCCTCGATCTCGTAGGCCCGGAGGTCTTCTAGCTCACGCCGCTCGAACTCACTGTTCGCCCGGGAGAGCACATCGTTGACCTGATCGATGTCCATGTTGCCCTCGCTCACGCCCCGTCTGGAGCGATTCTATCCTGAAACTCCTGCACCCGTTTTATCACAGATGCAGCCTCAATCGGGAGGTTCCGGTCTTCCTCCCACCCTTCGTCCTTCGGGTCAGCCATCCACGGCCCAAGCTCTTCCATGGCTCTTTTGAAGTGCTGAGTGAAGATCGCCCTGACCGCTGGCCTCCAGTGCGCCTTGCCTGGGACGCCGATCCCCTTCTCCCTGCGAAGCACCTCGAAGGCGATGTCCCGACTGACGCGCCGCTCCAAGAGTACCTTGCCCTCGGCCCTGATGGGAACCCCAAGCGACCGAAGCTCGCTGATGATCTTGGACTTGTCCGCCTCTCGCTGCTGCTCGATGCGCTTGACGTCCTGCTCGTCCACACGTCGGGCTCGCAGGCTCGCCTCTACCCTCTTCGGCTCGTAGGGCAGCGTGTTCATCGTCCAGGGGTTGTTGCGCTCCAGCACCACAGCCGCCTCGCTGACGACCTTCCCGGCCCTCACCTTGGGCAGCACGTAGAGCACCGTGCGCTGAACGTCGCTGCTCTTGAGCCGCTGGCTGTAGTTCCACCCAGGGGGGATGATCCCCATCACCTGCCAGCCCTGCTGCTCCGGGAACTGCACGACCTTCAGCATCTCCGGGTACTTCGGGATGTCAGTCGGGGCGAGCTTCAGGACGTCCTCGTAGACCATCTTGGCCACGTCCTGGGGGAGCGCCAAGGTGAAGGCTTTGAGCCGGTCTGGCCACTCCTCTGCCAGCTTCCAGGCCAGCTTGTTGTTCTTGTCCTCTTTCAGGTAGAAATCCAGCATCAGCGAGACACCTCCGTCGATGGAATCAACGTGTCCGACGACGTCTCGACGGTCGAGTTGAGATGCTTCTCGCAGACCCCGACGTAGCCGCCGTCCTTCGCCACGATGGCCTCGCTCGCTGCCTCACCGCAACGGAAGCAGTTGGTCGCGATGGTGGTCCTGGTCAGAGGTCCCTGGTAGTCAGGGAACGACCGCCCGGCGAATGGCCCGCCGCAGGTCTGCATCGAGCACCTGGGAGCTTCGCGATTCGGGGGCTTGAACATTCTCGTGCAGAAGGAGCATGGGAACGCGAATCCCAGGCTCATCAACCACTTTGGCTCCAACACCTTCGCCTCCTACATCTTCACGTTCGAGAAGGCGTGCGGCCCTGGTCTCGACGTCCTGATGTAGAGGGTCGTCTCGTCGGGGAGTCTCGGCACGTAGTTCGTCGGAGGCACCACCCAGATCTCGTAGTGCTTGGAATCCACTCCGACGCGGAGATCTGCACCAGCATCCTCGTTGGCCACGAAGACCACGCCCTCGTCGGGCATGACGTCCGTGATGCGGCCCTGGGTCACCAGCGCGCCCGCCTTCGTCTTCACCTTCACCATGAGGCCCGGGTGGAGCACCACCTTGGCGTCCTTGGCCTCTCGCAGTCGTTGGGACAGCGGCGTCATATCTTCGTGTGCTCCGTCTTGCGGAACGCCAGAAACTTCCCGCGCCGCTTGATCTCGATCTCGTAGCCAGTGAACACAGGCGTGGACCACACGTTGCCGTCGCGGTCTGCGCCCACCACGTCCCACTGGCTGTAGCCGTTCATGTCGGCGAACGGTCCCTCCCACCACATCTCGATGACGTCACCCTTCTTCGGCTCCGGGGCCTCGGCACGCTCGACCTCGCTGCGCGGGAGCTTCAGGATGGCCTCGCTCATCTTGCGCTGACCGACCTCGGTGACCTCGCTTGTGGTGTTCGCCGCCTGGGGGAAGTCAAGCTCGGCGTACATCTCGAATGGCCCCTGGAACGACCACTCCTTCCCCTCGTGGCTCGGCTCCTTGTACAGGGGGTGACGGTTCTTCGCCCGCCTGAGCACGTAGAGCCGGATGGCCGTGCCCGCCAGGACTGCTGGCTCCGTCGCGATGACGTCGTGAATCAGGCGCTCGTCTCCACACCCCTCGCAGTTGTCGCCGGGGAACCGCTGACGGCCCGAAACGCAGTCCGATGGGCAGAACTTGGCCACCTACCGCCTGTCCTTCGTGACGTTCAAGACCTTCTTCGTCTTCGGGTCCACGAGGTACAACCACTCACCGTGCTTGTAGGTCTCGTTTGGCCCGATCTTGCCCGTGAGCTTCGCTTCCTTCGGAAGTGCGTCACGAAGCCTCGTCCCGGCCATCTTCGCCTCGACCACCTCGTCGAGAGAGATCCACTGCGGGGCGATGCGTGCCGCCAGGTCGTGGACCTTCTGCTTCACCTGGGCCACACCCTCTGCCGTTGAGGTCTCTGCCGGTGTCGGCTCGGGCTCCTTCGGGGGGTCCAGCGGCTCCAAGGTCCGCACGAGCTTGAAGCGCTCGCCTCCCTGGTTGACCACATTGGCCCGGTTGAACGACGTGAACCGTCCATCCTTCGCGTGGTAGGTCTTCTTCGCCATCACAGCCTCGTCTCGATGTCCCGCAGGGCATCCTTGAACTTGTTGAACTTCTCCGGGGCGTCCTTCTCCATGGCGTGCTTCATGCCCCGGCGCACGCCCTTCTGGGTCGGCCTGGCCGCGTCTGGGAGCTTCGCGCCACCCTTGTATGGAGGCTTCAGGTAGCCCTGCTTCGTCAGTTGCGACCGGCAGATGTTCCACGCCTGGCTCGTGGAGTGCCCCTTCTTCTTCACACGCAGGACGCAGTGCGACACCACGGCGGGAACCATCTGGGCTTTCGTCTTGCCCCTCCCGCGCGCCTGCGTGCGCGGAGACCTCTCGAAGAGGCTATCGAGCGCGACCCAGGTCACGCCATCCCGTAGTAGGCCATGGCACTGGAGACAGCGCTGGCGATGAACGCCTCCATCTGTCTGACCATGGTCGGCGTCAGCGTCTTGCCGGTCTGGTTCGCGTGCTTTTTGATCTCCAGCATCGCCGCCTTCACGGCCTTGTCCCGTGCCTGAACAGCCTTGCTGGAAACCGCCTCATCGAGAAGACCTTGGCGTGTCAGGGCCTTTCTGATGCCCTCGTGGAGAGCTTGTTCGTCTTCCATCCTCGTCACCCCGTCAGGAAGGGAACCGGGTCCGAGAGGCCGATGACCTCTTCGTCCAGCTTCTCCTTCTCGGCCAGCCCCTCTGTGCGGAGCGTGTCGCCATCGAGCGCCCGCGTCCCGCCTGCTGTCGGCCAGTCCTGGTACTTGCCCCTGATGCGGCCCAGCGTCTCCTTCGCGTCGGCCAGCGCCCACTTCAGGATGATGTCCCTGTCCCGCACCGTGATCTTCGACCCGAACTCGTCGGAGCAGGCTTCGTTCGTCAGGTCGTTGGACACGTACCTGGCGATGGCCGCACCGTTCCGCTGGTTGCGAGGGAAGACCCAGACCGTGTTCTCGTTCTTGCGGTACTCCCAAGTCGGCTCGCTACCGACAACACGCCTGGCCGTCTCGGCGTGGGCCAAGATCTGGTAGAAGGTCCCGTAGAAGCTCCCACCTGGCACCCCGGTGATGCTGGAGTACGCCACCGGAAGCTGGTCCACGTCGATGAAGGCGTAGGGGTTGACCGCAGCGATGATGTCGAGTTGCACCCCTGGGAAGAACAGTTCGAGCACCATGTCGCAGTCATCCGGCATGGTGTACTCCTGCACCCCTGGGGTGAGGTTCTGGACCGCGTGCTTTTTCAAGCCCTTGCGGCCCACCCACCACCGAATCGCATCGTCGAAGCTGTCCTCGGCTTGCTCCTCGGTCAACTCGACGGCGACGACACCACAGCCTAGCTTCCTACGAAGCCACGCGATGGCACCCGCTCTGTCACAAGGTCGAGCCATCGACCCCTCCTTCTCTTAGTCTACAGGAAGGGACGTAGCTGTCCTACTTCTTCCCCTTGCGACCCTTCTTCTTCTTCCCGCCCGCGCCGCTCACCTTCGAGGCAGGCGACTTCGAGACAGATCCCTCGTCGCGAGCGCCCTTCTCCACCTCGGGCTCCGCCTTCTGCTCGGGCTCGGGCTCGGGCGGCGAGGGAACGGGTGTGGGATCGGGCTCCTTGACAGGCTCAGGAGCCGGCTTGGGGGCCGGCTTGACCTTCGGCGCCGGCTTCTCCTCCTCTGGGGCCGGGACAAGAAGGCCCTGCTTGACGAACTTCTCCCACTCTCGGCCCACCAGGACTTCGCGGTCACCCACGAGTTTGTCCTGCCGCCCACGCTGGACGGTGAGGCTCTTCCCGACGTACATCGGGTGCTTGACGTAACGGTGTGCCATGTAGGTGTGCCCTCCTTCCAGGGCATCCTACCACACACGAACTAGCGTTTCTTCCTCAGTCGTTGCCTGCGCTTGCGCTCGTAGTCGGCGTGACACCTTTTGCACCGCCGATGGGCTCCACGGGGGTCGTTGATGATGAGCGTGTTCTCAGCCGTGTAGGCGTGCCCATTGGGGCAGTGCGTCTTGGCCGGGTTGTGGAGCCCTGCCTCGCCCCTCTTCACGTTCTCGGCGTGCGTGACCGCTTCGAGGTGAGCCGGGTTGACACAGTGTCGCACGCGACAGAGATGATCAAGCTCCAGCCCCCCTGGGACAGGCCCGTTCACATGCTCGTAGATGAGCACATGAGCAGAACGCTGATACCCCTCTCTGACCTTCCCACCAGGCTCCCGTGGCACCCATATGAATCCATAGCCGCCATTCTTTTTCGCACCAGTCCACAACCAGCACGGCGTACCAAGACGCTCGTGCGGCTCATCGGCCACCACGTACTTCAGCTTGAATCTTGCGAGGGATTCGTCGTCCACGCCCACCTCCCGGCGAACAAGCCGCCAGGGGTGAGTGTGAATCGTTGTTATCTTTGAGTCAAGCGGCGCAAGCCACCGAAAGGTCTACAGACCTCCGGTGATTTGAACCCTTCCGTACCACTCGCTCCGCAGGAGCTTCGTGGCGTACCGGGTGCGGAGGCCCTTCCGGTAGGTCTGGTCCTCCGGGTCCAGGAACGTCGGGGTCAGTTGGAGCGGCACGTAGGGCGCGAACACGAAGCCCGCGTCCAGGTAGCTCTGGCCCCGGAGCCCCAGCAGGATGTAGTTCGTCCTGAAGAAGGGGTCCTGGTACATCATCCACTTGTTGCTCAGAGGCCCCATGCGGAGGATGCCGAAGTGGCTCGTGATCGGGCCGTAGCTCGGCGGCACGACGGTGCCGTCGTAGGGGCCGCTCGGGCTGGCCGGGTCCGAGACCCACGGCGCGCGGTAGTCCATGTGCGTCTGAAGCTGGACGATCTTGGAGGAAACCTCCGGGCTCGTCACGGCCCAGTTCGCGGGAGCCCGGCGCGACTCCTTGTGGATCTGGAAGCTGACGTTGGACATCTGGGTCATGACCGACCGGATGTGGTCGATCTCCGACAGCCCCGCCGGGACGGTGAAGTCGAAGGACCGGACGATGCCAGCCGACGCCTGGAAAAGCTCTTCCAGGATGCCCCGGTCGAGTTCGAGCGAGATCTCCTGGGAGATGCCGCTGACCAACTCGGTCTCGGCGTCCACGCCGTGGAAGGCGCGGAGGTCGTCGGCAGCCTCGGAGGACCAGCGGGCCTTCAGCTTGCGCGTGGTGGCCCGGATCTCCTGAAGCTCGATGTCGATGAACACGTCGGGGACCAGACGGTTCGCCTCGGAGTCGTACTGGTACGACGTCCGAACGACGTTGCCCGCCGTGGTCGCGGCGGCGAACGTGAAGTTCGTCACCTGGCCGTTGGCGTAGTTGATGACGCCCGTGGCCACCGCGCCCGTGAACCCGCCCGCGCCGTCGTCGATGGCCTCCTGGACCACGGTGTCGGTCGTCGGGTTGTACTCCTGGATGACGCACCGGATGCCGAGAGCGGTGTCCAGCGGTCGCACCGGGGAGTAGGCCAGGATGACGGAGCCGGGGGTCGCCCCGGACCACTCGCCACCGGCCACGATGGCGGCAAGCTGCTCCCACTGCACCAACTCCGCCGAGTAGTTCTCGTCGAAGTTCTGGAGCAGGTTGGTGCCCGCCGCCGTCGAGCCCTTGGACTTGCCGTGCTTGTACTCGAAGTAGAACACGGCCCCGACCGGCGCGGTCATCGGCTGGATGCTGACGACCTCGTTGGCGATCAGGTTGGGGAAGACGCGCCTGAGAACGGGGAAGATGTACTTGGTGTACTCCGCCGAGTTCACGGCCAGCGTGTCCTCCGACAGTTGACGACGCATGTCGCCGAACTGGTTCTCGAAGAGCATGGCCATGCACTTCTGGGTGTGCTCTTCCTTCACACCCTTCAGGTACTTGCCCCACTTGCCCTTCAGTTGCGCGGTGTAGGATTCATCCCTGATGCTCCTGGCACCGGCCTCGGTGAGTTGGTTCCTCGCTTCCATAACTCCCTCCTCGATTTGGCCCCAGGAGGCCCTAACTGTCGAGACCCTTCGTCCCGGCGAACTCGTCGAACTGCTCCTCGGTCAGACCCAGGGCGGCGAGGGGGTCTTCGGCGTGCTCGTCCACGCCGTTGCCCTTGCCCTCGTCCTCGGGCTTCCCGTGAGTGTCCTCGTGAATGTCCCGCTCCTTCCCGGTGGCCGCGCGGCTCCTGATCCGCTGTGCCTGATCCTCGTCGATGCGAGGGGGCTCGGGATGGCGCTCGTCGTACCCCGCGATGATGCTGTCCACCTCGTCGGCGGACTTGGCATTCTCGCACAGGGCACGCAGGTCGTCGCCCCCCTTGTGCTCGCGAAGACGCTGCTCGACGTGAATCGCAAGCTGCATCTCCTCGGCCACTTGGAGAGCCTTCCGGGTGCGGTCGTTCGCCTTCTCCTTCTCGGCCTCGGCTTCCTCGGCCTTCTTTTCCGCCGCATCGAGCCGGGCTTCGATCTCCTCGATCTTGGCCTGGGTCTCGGCGTCGGCCTGCTCCGCCTTCTCCTGCTCCTGCACCTTGGCCTTGGCAAGCTCGTCTCTGACGGCCTCCACCTTGGCCTCGATCTCGTCGGTCGTGCCGTACTGGGCGACAGCGCCGACGAGTGAGATGATCGCGTCCTTGGAGTCGTCCTCCGACACCAGGCGCTCCAGATGAAGCTGGAACGCCGCCTCGGTGGCGACGGCCTTGTACTCCTCGGCCTGCTTCTTCGCGGCCTGGATTTCCAGGTCACGCTCGGCGAGGTCGCCCTTCAGCTTGGCGATCTCCTCGTCCTTGCGGTCGAGTTCCGCCTTCTGGTCCATCGGGACGCCGAAGGGCGCGATGATGCGGGCGATCTGCTCGACCGCCAGCTTCGAGCCAGCCAGGGTCGGGTCGCTCGCGGCCTCGCTGTGGGCCTTCTCGCGAGCCGACTCCTCGATCTGCTCGATGGTTCGCCGAAGCTCACCGGAGAACTGCTCTCGCAGCCTCGCCTCGGTGCGCTCCTCTGCCGCCGTCACCGCCTCGCTGAGAGCTTGCCCATGGGTCTCGCCAGCCTCCGTCAGAGCGGCGGTCTTGACCTCGCTCGACAGCGCCTCCACGAGCCCTGGGTAGTCCCTCTTCAGGTCTTCCAGGGTCAGTTCCATGCCGTCCTCCGGTATCTTCTGCGTCTCCTCGTGGAACACGTCGGGATACGCCGTCTTCATTGCGGGGTCCGCCACGAAGTCGAATGTGTGGAGACGGAAGTCTTCCTGCACCTCGTGGACTCCACTGCCGGTCACCTTGGTCGTCCCGAATCCACGGCTGGACACGCCGACCTTGCCGTTGGCGTCCAGGATGGCCTTCAGGATGCGCCCGTTGGGAGTGTCCAGGATCTCCGCCTCGCCCATGATCTCAGCGCCATCGGCGCGGAGGTTGGTGAGGATGTGTGAGACCCGCTGGAGCTTGGTCCGCCCGTCAGCCGGGTGGTCCAACTCGCCGAAGACCATGCGGCCCTTCATGGAGTCGGACAGGCGACCGATCTCGCGCTCCCACAGGTGGGGGCCGTACAGCCGCTTGTTCTCGGTCGGCTTGTCGCTGCGGGCGAACTGCCCACGAGCCACGTACTTGCCGGGGCGATCCTTCGCCTCTTCCAGCGTGAACTCCAGAGGCATGGAGTCGATGAGAATTTCGGCCATTACCAGACCCTCGATTTCTTCGTCTTCGCCCTCAGTGCCGTGCGGTCTATGACGCTCCTCGACTTCTTCGGGCGCTTCCTCTTGGGAGCTATCTTACGCTCACCAGGCTTCTCGAAGCCAATGATATTTCGTCGCGTCTCCACTCCCAGAAGCTCTCTACGCCCACTTCGATAGGCTGTCCGTCGCTTTCGCGGGGCCTCGAACAGCCATTCGAGGGGCACCCATTTCACGCCGCAGCCCAGCGCCGGGCCACCTCTTTGGTGGCGTAGGGCTCGACCTTCTTCAGGTCGAAAGCGAGGTCGCTCGCCGCGTCCCGCTTGTGCTGAGTCGCGGCCCTCTTCACCGCACCCTTGGCGTCCCGTTTCTTGTAGGACGCGCCGTCGTTCGTCGCCATCAGCACGATGGTGTCGAAGATGCGCTCCTGGTCCGGGTCCAGACCGGGCACCACCGATTGCGCCCCCATCCCCGCCTCTTCGAGAGAGAAGACGAAGTCGGTGACGTGCTCGAACTCCTCACCCATGGCCTTCAGCAGGCCAGCGGGAGCGCCCAGGGCCTTCAGCGCGCCGACGAGCTTCGCGTCGGTCTTCGCCATGCCGGGCTGGTCGTCGTCGCCCTTGGCCACGAACCATGGCTTCTTCTTCCCGGCGTACATCCAGGCCGGGGCCTTCAGGCCGGTGATCTGCGAGAGGTAGAACACCGTCCGCAGCACGTCGGTCATCGTGTCGATGCGCGTGACCGGCAGCCCCTTGGCGTCCATGACCTTGTGCTTCTTCAGCACCTTCTCGGCAGCCTTCATCGCTGCGGCAGGCTCGCGCTTCTGCATGGCCATGTTGATGGCCTTCAGGTACTTCCCGGCGACCGTGGGGTCGGGAGAGACCGTCTTGCCAGCCGGAACCCTGTGGCCAGTCTTCTGGTGCGCCTTCTTCCCGCCAGCGATGCGAGCTTGCATCTCGGCAGGTGTCGGGATCTTGTACTCGACCAGTTCGTCCCAGGTGCCCACGCCCTCGGCGACGAGCGCCATGCCGATGGCCTCGCTCAGAGAGGGGGAGCCCCGGTCCTCGTACTCTCCCAGGGCCTTGATCACGGCATCGAGCACCGTGTCCAGGTGCTTCTCCTGCTCCTCGGTCGGCTCGCCGTTCTCATTGGCCTCGATGACGTCCGCGAGGTCCACGGCCTTGTCGGAGAGCTTCAGGAGAACCTGGCCCGCTTCGTCGCCCATGGCGTCGAAGACCTCGCCGAGGTACATCGCGGTCTCTGCCGCGTTGAGAAGGGCCTCCACCGTGGGGGAGTATTCGCGCTCCTCGATGTCCTCGTCGATGGGCTCCTGGATGCCGAAGGTCTCCTCCATCACGCCCATCTCCTCTTGGAGACTGGCGATGGTGTCGGCCCACTCCTTCTTCTTCTTCTTCCCGGTCACGCGCTGGACGACGCGCTTCCCCATCTTGTGGAGCTTCGCCAACCCCTCGCGACCGAAGCGGCGCAGCTTCATCTTCTCGCGGCGCTTGATCTTCCGCTTGAACTTCTTCCGGTAGATCTTCGCGGCGAGCTTCATGGCCCCGCGAGACTTCAGGTAGGCCCGGTGCCTCATGCGCTTGGCCAGGCGAGCAGCCGCGCCGCGCGCCTTCTTCACGATGCCGAGACCAGCCTCGTCGAGTTCCCAGCCCTCGTCGATGAGGTACAGAAGGTCGGAGATCTGGTCCTCGGTCACATCCTCGCCGATGCCGCTCTTCAGGCGCTTCGCGAGCACCAGGGCACCGATGAGACTCTTCTTCTCGTCGCTGTCGGGCTGGCCCTTCAGCTTCTCGATGGCGGCTTCGATCTTCGCCATCGGGATCTTCTCGCCCTCTGGCACGCCCAGGTACTTCCGCACGCGGCCCGGGTCCTTGATCGCCTTGGCGATCCACTCCTTCTCGACGATGACGTCCTCGGAGACTGGCTCGGGAGCGGGTTCCGGGTCCTGGCCCTCGCCCATGCCCTCGTACTCGTCGCCTTCGGGTCCATCGTCGTCGGAGTCGTCGTCGTCCTCGTCGTCGTCCTCCTTCTTCTTACACTTCTTCTTCTCGTCCAGCAGGGTCGAGCCGTACTGGGCCAGAGAGCGGGGGACGTCCTCGGAGCCTTCGGGTAGACCCGCTGGATCGAGCAGCGGAGACTCACCTTCGAGCATCGCGGTGTTGCGGTCGATCTCGGAGAGCACCTTGTCGGGGTTGAGCCCCATCTCGGCAAGCTCTTCGTCGAGCGGTCGGACAGTTGCGTTGTGAGGGTGCCTCATGCTGACCTCCTACGCCGCAGGGGCGTCGAATCGGCGGGCCAGCTTCTCGCAGAACGCCGCCGCCAGTGCCATCTCGTACATCCTGGACGCCACGCTGTCATGGATGCGACCCAGGCTGTCCAGCGAGCCGTCCTGCGCCACCATCATGGCGTCTTCGACGACACCCTTGACGCGGCAGAGGTCGGAGTCGAAGGCACCGACGAACTCCACGTAGTCCATCGCGGACATCGCGGCGTCACCGGCACCCCCCTGAAGCACATGGGCCTCGGTGACCTCGCGAGCCAGCGCCAGGCCGTTGCACATGCCAGCCAGGCTCTCCTTCAGGGAGACGAGGCTGCTTGTGACGATCTGACGAAGCCGGTCGGCATTGTCCGGGGTGTGCTCCTGGATGTTCTCGAAGCGGGGCTGCGGGGTGGGCTTGTTGGCCTCTGCCCCGACGAAGCTCCGCATCTGTTTCTCGTTGACACGGACTGCCTTGAACCAGTCGGCGTCGGACACGTCCACGGAGAGCAGATCGTCTTCGACGGCCTCTGCCGTCAGCCGCACACCACCCTGCACGAGGTCGTGAAGGTCGCTGACAGCCCTCAGTGCTCCGTTGCGGTCGCCAGAGAGGATGGCATCCACCGCCGAGGTCGCGGTCTCGCGAGCCTCGCGGGCCATCGTCCTGGCCTCGCGCACGGGCACGTCGATGGTCTCGACCTGCTCGAAAGTGGCCTCTCCGGTGTCCTCTGAGACACCAAGGGAGGCGCGAAAGAACTCACCTTCCGAGTTGGCGACGATGACGTGCTGGGGGAAAGTCCAGGACTGAAGCTGGACACCCTCACCACCGCCGAATAGCTCGGAATGGCTCTCCACCATCTCGTCAGCCCGTCGAATGGCCTCCTCGTGGGAGCCTTCGATGAGCTTGGAGAGGTATTCGCCGTCAACCAATTTCCGTGTCATGTCGCCCGTGGATGATGGGTTGCTCTAAGCAGCTAACCTACGGCCACCATTGAGCCGATGTCAAGCCACTGTTCCCATCACCAAAGGCATCCTATCACATGGGAGGCGCAGCGGAAGCCCTGAGTGCCCCACGAATCTCCATCATGAGGCCCCCAAGCTCCTTCAGGCGGCGGGTTGTATCGCGGTTCTCCTTGAGGACACGGGACAGCTTCTCCTCGGCCCTTTTTTCGACGTGGCGGGGGCGCTCGAAGTCGCGCCGCCAGTCGCGCCGAGAGACAGCAGTCATGAGCTTCGACAGACGGACATCGAGATCCCCCTTCAGGATGGCATCTCGCTGCTCTTCCGGTGACATGCCCTCCATCCTCATCTTCTCGATGTCGGCCTCGCGCTTGCCTCGGTCAAGCTCTTCCTGGCTCTTCTCCTTCATGACCGCAGCAGCTTCGTCCTCCGAGAACTTGTAGAGGTGCGTCAGGACCCACCTCGTGCCGACGTCCTCCTTCATGCGAGAGGCGAGATCGGCAGTGGCGCTCATCACCTCCACGCGAGCCAGTTCGAGAATCTGGCTCGGGACGTTCATCCTGATGTCGTAGTCGGCCCTGGGGTCTATGCCCTTGGCGATGAGATGGACGCGAGACGCCTGGCGGAATCCGCTCCTCGTGACGCGCTGAATCCGCATCACCGTGCGGGCGAACCGGATGTCCTCGCTGGACAGGGCGTTGCGCGTGCTCTCGCCGCCATACCCCATGTAGACCTTCGGGATTTTGATGGCGCTGACGAGCTTGTCCCGGTGGTACTCCAGCGTCTCGGTCTCGGAATAGTCCGGGCCGCTGATGACGTCGATCTCGGTCGTCCGCTTGCCAGCCCGCACCGGCACGAAGAAGTCCTCGTCCATGGCCAGCGGGTTGAACCGCATGTCCAGTTTGCCGGTGTTGGGGTTGACGAACTTCTGGCGGGTGAAGCTGTTCTTGACCTTGTTGACGAACGCCAGGCCGCGCTCGGCGTCAAGCTCGCCCACGTCGATGTAGAAGGCGTAGCGAGCAGGGGCGCGCTCCAGCTTGTAGATGAGCAGGGCGTCTTCGAGGAGCGCCAGCCGCTTCCATATCCAGCGAGCCGGGTCGATGACCGCGTGCCCGTAGACGGAGCGCAGGTGCTTGCCCCGGAGTCGCCAGTGAATCAACTCCCAGTCCTCGAAGACGGTCAACTCGCCAGGCTTGCGACCCATGGCAGCCGGTGCCGCCTGTCGGTCTGTCTGCCCCTGGCGGTACGCCTGCTGCTGCTCCGCGAGCTTGTAGAAGTCCTCCAGGCTGATGTTGAACTCGCCCCGGATGTCCTGGATGAAGCCGATGAGTTGCCCGCGCGGGCCTTCGACACGCCGCGTGGTCGGCGGAGGGAGGTAGTTGATGCCCACGAGCCCCTGGTCGGTCACCAAGCACTCACCGAAGACGTTGCCGTACTTGCACAGCGTCCTGACCACGCCCCAGATGTCTTCCTCGATGAGGAGTTGCTTGTGGAGCATGTGGTTCAGTTCGTCGGCGGTCCTCTTGTCCTCGCTCACTGCCCAGATCGCCTGCTCCCGGTCCAGGTCTGGGCTGGTAGAGTCGTCGGCGTAGATGTCGAGCCCCACACTGATTTCGGGGTACTCGTCCATCTCCTCGTAGTCGGTGTAGCGCTGCTGGAGGTCTTGGTCGATGCGGAGGTAGTTGGCGAGCGCATCGTAGCCGAACTGCGTGACCAGGTTGTATGGTAGCCCGGCCATCGAGACTGCCGGTGTGCCGCCTCGCTGAAGCTCCGCCGCCTGCCTCTGAGGGGTCCGGGCAAAGAACGAGCGCAGGGCATTGCCCACGTTCGCTGTGAATCCTTCCCAGAGTGTTGCCACGTTATCCCCTTGTGAACGGCATCGGTAGATCCTTGTTCGACACCTTCTGCCCAACCATACCCTGGCCACCCCCTCGCTGACCAGCCGAAGGTGGGACCATCACCTTTCCGCCAGTCACCCAGGAGTCGTCTCGCTTCTCTGTCATCGCGTCTCGCTCGGACATCATGGGTGCCATCGGCAATCCCGGCTGCCTGGTCATGAGGCTGTGAACGGTGCCAGCCAGACCGTCAGCGATGTCCTTCGAGCCACGAGCCGGGTGGTCGATCATGAACTTCGGAATGACGCCCTTGGTCTTCTGCACTCGCTGAAGCGCACGAAGCTCCCTCTGGAGCGTCACGTTGTCTTGGAGCCGCAGACGGTTCTCATACAAGGCCGTCTTCATTGACTCGTATGGGATCGTCGTCTTGTCCACCGACAGCACCTCTGACTCGATGCCGCGTTGCTTGAACTGCTGCCTGGTGTCCGCGCTCTGGTAGCTGTCCAGTGAGGCGAAGGCGATGATGAAGCCGTGGGCCTGGAACTCGTAGACGATGCCCCTGATGTCCCCCAGGAAGATCTCGTCCCCAGGCGGGGGAATGATCCTGAGCAGGAGGTCCGTCTCGATGACCGGAGCCACCTCCGTGTACGACTCGCCGCCAGCATCCCTCCGGGTCACCTCCGTGTGCCCGGCGATGTGGCTGATGACGAGCCCGGCGCAGTCTCCGACCAGCGATGGGTCGATGTGGACGTAGCGCACAGCCTGTGGGTGCCTGATGGGCCTCCACGCCTTCTCTGTAAAACCGCCAGGAATGGGCCTCTCAAAGGGGATCGCCACCCTCTCCCACCAGAACTCCAGCGGGTCGCCGCTCATCCACTCCTCGACATCGACTGGGCTCTTCAGGCTCTCGTCGATGGCCTCCACGATCTTCTCGCGCCGATGGACGAACAGGCTCGTGCTCTCGGTCGCGATGCCTGCGATGTCGCGGAGCGCACCCTCCAGATCGGACTCAAAGTCGGGGCGGTACTCCTCTGGGGCCTCGATGACCCGAAGCCCGGAGCCCTCGTACCACTCCTTGTCCTCGTCTGTCGGGTCGATCTTCGAGCGCACGGTCTCGTTTCCGACCGCGATCTGGAAGGTCTTGCCGCTGAAATTCTCCTGTGGCTTGACGTCCCAGGTCGAGTTATGGACGAAAACCCCGCTCCCGATGGCAAAGTTTTCAAGCCCCTCCACCGAAAGGTCGTACACATCGCTCCGACCACCGGCCCTGACAGAGACGACCTTGTGGTTCCCTGGGCTCGCGTGTCCTGCCTCCCTCTTCAACTTGGAATAGGTCGGCATCCCAGCACGCCTGAGACGCTGACTCACGGCGCTCGGTGAACACCCAAGCCTCTCGGCCAGAGACGTGATGGTCTCACCACACCTCGCCGCATCGACAATGACACCCACGCCGCCGATCTTGCGCTCGCCGTCCCACCTCTTCAGGCTTCTCTCAGACTGCCTCGTCCTCCCCCTGTCTGTGCGATGAAATCTCGAAAGCGTCTTCGACGCCGCCTTGGCTTGGCACTCCCTGAACCCCTCGTCTTCACGCAGCCTGTTCAACAACTCACGACCACGCCTATCGCGCTCCCGTGCAAAGTCCTCGTCCTGGTGAAGAGCCCTCATTCGCTCGGATGCGAACCTGCGATGCTCATCTGACCTGACATGGCGAAGCAAGGTCTCCATATTCTCGGTGTGAATGCGACGATGCTCGTCCCACTCCTTCACCTGAAGGTTCCCTGTCGTGTTATTGCGCTTGTCGAAGCCCTTGTGATGGATGACCGTTGGCTTGCCATCGCTCCCACGACGGGGCCACGACCCGAACTTGGCCCTCGCCACCATATGGTGCGTCTTCTGCCAGCGCCCACCCCACCACGGCTGCGCGACCTCCTCGTACCCCTTGTCATCCAGCCTTCGGTACAGGGGCATGAGCGAGTCACCTGGCTGAAGCTCGTCAGCCCTCCTGTACGTCCCATCCTTCAACATGAACGGGTGCCACGGTGTCGCCCTGACCACCTCGCCGTTATCTAGCTCGACCTCCAGAATCTCCTCGGCCCTGGCAGTCAGCCTCGGCCTGAACGCACGGCCAGGCACCATACGACCGCTCGACACGTCGAACGAATAGACCTCGAATCGCTCGTCGGTGCCGCCGAACTCAGCGAACAGATCATCGAGACGCCTCTCCGTCCCGTCGAGAAGCGGGATGATGGTGTCCCCCGTCAAGCAATAGTCCCTCACGAAGACGTCCGGGGCCTGTCCTGCTCGGGCCTCTTCGATCTTCTGCTCGATGAAGGCGACGGGCTTCTCCTTCGAGGAGACCAGGAACATCAGCCCAGGGAGCTTCCCTGACTTCATGAACCTCGACTTCATCCGGCGCACGATGGCCTTGGTCAGCACCTCGCTCTTATCCACCTCCACGAGACGCCCGGTCCTGTCCATCTGCCTTCTGCCGCCCATGAACGCCATCTCATCCAGGAAGCCGCTGAAGACGTTGGTGCCGATAGCCGCGCTGGAGGTCGAGCCCGCCACCACCATCATCTTCTTCGTGGGGAAGCGGATCTCGTACATGGTCTGAGCGATCTTGTAGGGGCACTTCTCCTTGAAGTAGGGGCTCAACTGGAGCTTCGAGCCCAACTCCGCGAGCGGAACGCGCCTGGCTGCCTCCCTCGTAGCTGACAGGATGGCGACGGCGAGCCCCGTGCCCCTGGCCAGTCCGTAGACCTCCTGTGGGTTTGCCAGGCACGACATCTGGTAGAGCACGTAGGCGAGCCCGCACGTCGCGAAGAAGCTCTTCCCCCAGCCCAGTGAGCCGGTCAGGATGGCCTCGGAGTAGTCGCCCTCGAATAGCTCAACGAAGTCCTCTTGGAGCTTCGGCCACATATGCTGGCCGACCTGTCCCAGGTAGTATTCGTCGAGCAGGAAGGTGAGCGGGTCAACGGGCTCCTCGATGTACTCGGCTTTGATGTGCTCGTCGAGTACGTCGGTGTTCCCCTTCTCCAGTTCGTCCAGGTAGTACAGGAAGGCCAGGCGCTCCTCTTCGCTCATCGCTTCGAGCGATTCAAGGATCTCCTGGGTCAACTCCTTCTCGGTGCGGACGGAGCGAGGTCGGCCACCGACGATTTCGATGGCCATCAGCCGCCACCAACAGGCTCGGCCTCCACATCCATGACAGGGGGTGCAGCGAGCTTCGCGAACCGCTGAACCATCGAGAGCACCTTGTGTCGGCTCTCTGGGTTCTTCATCACGGCTGCGATAGCTCCGCCCAGCCCAGTTGCCGCGTCACCCTGAACATCCAAGCTCAATCGCATCCGGTCCACGGCGGGTCCGTACTGCTCTTCGAGCTTGGCGTGCGTCTTCAGCATCTCCAGCGCAGTCCCCATTTCACGAGGCATGTCCTCGTAGGGCTCGCCAGTCCGGTTCTCGCTGTGGATGAGCCGGTCGATGCGGTCGCGCTGCGCGAGGTACAGGCACTCGGCCTCCAGCATCACGTTGATGCCGCGCTTGGCCTGCTGGTACTGCGCCTTCGCGAGCGCCCCAGGGGGTCGGGCTCCATCAGGATGGTTCACCACCTCGGTGTCCGGGGGAGAGTAGACCGCTGGCCACTGTTCCGGGTCAGGTGGAGGTGGAGGCAGGTTCTTCTTCCTCTCGCTCAGTGCCTTGCGAAGCACGTCGGGCGAGACGTCGGCCAGAAGCTCGAATGTCTCCTGGATGTGCTTGGCCACGTCGGGCGCAGAAAGCCCTTCGCGGAGCATGTCGTCCACTTCGCTAACGATGGGCAGGTCCGAAATCCGCTGTGCAAGCGGGATGCGACCACCTCGGATTGGGGTTACGTCACCCATACCACTACCATTGTGGACAATGGCAGCCTATGGGTCAAGATCAGAGCGAAAGTGACTTTCGCTCTTGGGCGTCGAAGAAGTCGTTCAGAGGGTCATTGCCCTCGGTCGTCGCAGCCACCTTCTTCATCGCCGCAGCGATGGGCTTGGTCATGCGGTTGATGGAGCCGCCGTAGGGGCTGTGGCCCTTGTCCACGATGCTTCCGTTGGCGAAGGCAGTCCATGCCAGGCGCGTGCGGTCGGCGTCGAACTCCAGATGCCCGCCAGGAATCTTGGCCACGCCGTGCATGAACTTCCCGCCTGGGCCTGGCTCGACGTTCCCCTTCAGCCGCATGTGACCGAAGACCTGCTGGATGGCCATCTTCTGTCGGCTCGGGCCATCAGCCACGCGAACACCCTTCTCGAACTCGGTTGCCTCACTCAGAAAAGGGGCGTCGTCGCTGGCCCCCTCGTCCAGCGGCTCCTCGTCGAAGAGGCTGTCGAAGTCCTCGAAGAAGTCGAAGAGGCTCCCGTGCTCGGCTGCCTCGATGACGGCGGGGTCGTCGATCTCCTCGCTCTCGTTGGCGACGATCTTGGAGCCCGGGTAGTCCTTCTGGACGTCCTTGGCCCCCTTCTCGGTCTTCGTGTAGAGCGGTGCCCCCTTCTTCAGGAGCACCTTGAACTTGTACCCCTTCGCCTTCATCTTGCTGGCCACGCCCTTCTCGGGGTCGTCGTCCATCTCGCCCAGAAGCTCGCCCTCGATGTCCTCGATGAGCGCCGCTGCTTCCTCCTGGTCCTCACCCAGCACGCCGCGCGTGGCGCGCAGGCGGTCGCGCTCGATGGCCTCGCGAAGCTCCGGGCAGTCGATGGGCAGCGCGTCCTCGTTGGCCGCGAATCTCGGCGTCGGCGGCATGGTCTTCAATGGGCGCTTCCGCATGGCCTTGCCGTACTCCTTGCCGTACTTCGTGATGGGCTTGGCCGGGATGGCTTCGAGCCGCCCGATGAGCCCCTTGTACGGACCCCACACCTTCGACCCGAAGGAGTTGCGGAAGTCCACGAAGTCCTGGAACAGCGCGCCGATCTCCTCGCGCACGGTCTCGTCCTTCGGGGCCTTGTACTTCAGGATACGGTCGATCTGGCGGAGCATGAAGGAACCGTCGTCAGCTAGGCTGTGGATGCCCTGCGACAGGCGCTTGACCTGCTGCTGAACCTCCTTCTTCAACTGGGTCTGGGACAAGCCCTTCCAGTTCATCTTGCCCTTCTTGCCGGGGGCCTTCCCCTTGCCGCTGTGACGGCGGGTCGGGATGCCCATCGACTTGACGAGACCCTGGAACCCCTTCGTGCTGTTCACGAAGTCGGCGTAGACCCGGTTGATGTCGCGGCTCCAGCGGGCCACGGAGTTCTGGACCACAGTGGGCGACCAGTCCGACTTCTCGGCGTCCGAGAGGATCTTCGTGGCGCTCTCCATGAACTTGTCGATGTCCTGCTGGATCATTCTGCGGAGGCGCACCTGGATGTCCTGAAGCGGTCCCCGCCAGTCGGCAAGCTCTTCGGCCACCGGGGCTGGCTCTGCCGGTGTGATCGCGGCGGTCTCGCCGTCGTCACCCGGAAGGTCTGCCGTGATGGCACTGATTTCCTCTGCGAATTGACTCGCGGTTTTCATGATTTCTGACCTCCGCTGAAGGACAGACTATCACGTCCCGGCGAGCCCTTCCAGAGTCGTCGCAATGGCAGCCAACTCGGCACGGAGCTTGATCGTGTCTTCTTCGCCGAGGGTCTGGACGACCATCGCGCCCTCCGGGACCGGCTGCGTCTCGATGGGTCTCCCCTGTCCGTCGCGCTGAACAACGATGGGGTCTGGCTTCTTCAGCCTGCGCTCCCAACCGGACAAGACCTTCCTGGCTCGCTCCAGTGTGTCGGCTGCCATCTCTCGTCTGACGTGCATGTCATTCCTCCGCGTCAACGCCCTTCAGGACGTCGTGACCGTAGACCACCTTCTCGTCCTTCGGGTCCACGGCGATGACCTTCAGGCCGGTGTTGCGCTCGAACCAGGCCAGCCACTCGCCGATCATCACCGTCTTCTTATCGTGGCTGAACGACAGGAAGTGCTGCGCGATGAGGCTCAGGGCGTAGCCTGGGTGCTCCGTGTTGCCGATCTTCTTCGCGAGCGCCACCGCGTCGTCGATGAGGCCCTTGACCTCCTTCGGCACGCGCTGCTGGTAGGTGGTCCACTCCTGATCCTTGGCCCTCACCTCTTCCACCTGCTCCTCGGTCGGAGGATCGACGCCCTCTGGTCCTTCCGACTCAGTCTCGTCGTCCACGACCTGCCCGTTCTCCTCGGCTTCTTCCGTGGTCGGAGTGTCGGGCTCCGGGTCGTCCGGTGTCATGCCGGGTGGTGGGTTCATCTTCGGCTTCGTCTCTTTGATGCGCCGGTCCTTCTTCTTCCCGGCAGCCTCCAGAGCCGCCCGCACGTTCCGGCGAAGCTCCTGCTCGTTCATCTCCTTCGCCATCTTGAACCACTTGTCGGCGTTCTTCGCATCGACGACCCTGACCAGGTGGTACGCCTTCGTCCAGCCGATCTCGCGGGCTCCTTCGAGCAGCTTCGGCGCGTCCTTGTTCTCGATGCAGTACCACCAGTGCATGGTGGCGAGCATCTGACCCTTGCGGAGGGAGAAGCCAAGCTCGGTCTCCACGTACTCCTTGAAGGTCTCGTAGGCCCCCAGGCTCTTCGCCGTGAACAGGCGCTCCTCGGTGACGCGGTAGAGCAGGGCTGCGATCTCGAACTGCGTGCTGTGATACCTGGCGGCGAGATCGATCAGGCGCAGATGGATCTTGTTTGCCTCCGTCTCGTCTGTCGTCAGCACCTCCACGCCGCCCTTCGCACCCGACAGAGAGACGAGGTTGCCTGACTTGCAGGCCTTCGCTTCCTCGTCGGTCAACTCGCGATAGCCGCCGCCTTTTTTGGCGATTCTCGTCATGACGTCCTCTCCTTCACGGTCTCGTACATCCACCTGGCCGCGACATAGGCGTCGGCCTCGTGGTCTGTCTCGAACTCGATGCCAGCCAGGCGCAGGGCTTCGATGACCCGCTCCTTCTGTGACACCTTCTTCTCACCCTTCTTCGTCTTCGGGCCGCTGCCGCCGTAGCCCAGCACCTTCTTCCTAGTGGCACTGGCTGTCGGGGTCTCTGGGAAGATGTGGCAGGCGAGCCAGATCTGGGTGAGCACCACGTACATCAGACCGCCGCGCTGAACGGCCTGGCTCTTGGCCCCGAACGTCGCGCCGCCCGCCTCGATGGCGATGTGCTGCACGCTGAACGTCCTGGCAACGCCGATGATGTCGTTTGCGAGGTGGAGGATGCGGTCCACCCTGTCGCGCTCTGTGACCTTGCGCTTCTTCGTGCTGGTGAGGGGGTAGTGGTACGTCGCCGACCGGAGCACATGGCCCCTGTCGGAGAGCACGACCAGCCCGGTGTTCACCAGTTCAAGGTCGAGCCCGATGATCCTTCCAGGCGCTCTCCAACTCTCGGCACTGGCAAGGGCCGAACCGAGTACGCCCGCCATCTGGGCAGGCTGGGAGGCTGGATTCGGGGTTGTTGCACGCTTCGCGGAAGGCAATGACCTTCTCCTTCTCCTTCGCCATGAGCAGTGGATCGTGTTCCACCGGGTGCTCTTGAAAGGCGTCCACCAGGTGCTTTGCACCTCGCTCTATGTAGACCAGGCGACCGTACTTCATCTTCGCCAGGTCCAAGTACCAGTTGAGTTGCTTCACGTTGCCCTCGTCGGGGGCCTCGCGAATCCACCCCATGCCGTCTGGACCTGCCTTGGTCTTCAGGTCCCATAGCTCGTCGTCGTATGCCCCCCAGTCGATGATGCCGTCGCTCCAACCGACAACGCGCATCTCGGCGTCGTAGAGGATGGGCTCGACGTACCTGAACGGAGCACGCCAGGTGGGCTTGTAGCCGCACTTCTGGCACACGTCGGGGCAGAACACAGCACTCCTCGGCGTCACCTTGTCGATAACCTCTTCGCCGTGCGTGTACACGGGGAAGTCGTCGTCTGGGTCGATGCCCTCGATCCGGCCACAGCACGGACACTCCCAACCGCCCTTGATGATCTTGGCCGGTCCCATCCACCACTCCTGGAACAGGGTGTGGTGAGCCGTGCCGCCGTCCATCCACCAGCGGTTGCTCGGGCCGATCTCGTCCAGGAGCGGGATGCCCAGCCGGTAGGCCATCACCCAGGCGCGCGGGCACCAGCCAGCCAGCACCGATGGCGAGAGCCACATATCCGGCTTGACCGTGACCTCCCTGACGCTCGTCAGGGCCTCCATGATGCGAGGCTGGAGCCAGAGGTTGTCTGGTCGCTCCAGCGCCCCTGTGGGCTTCCTGGGCTTCTGCTGCTGCCCTTTGCGTACCAGACTTCCGAGACCCACTATTCCTACTCCCCTGCTGCATCGAGCAGCCGCTTGAAGACGCTCCGGGGAACAGCCACCCAGTCGGCCTCCGCCGTCACCTGGTCGGGCCTGGTGAGCCTGCGGAGCACGTTGGTCTCGAACTGGATCGCCAGGGCGGGCTCCCTATCGGGGCCTGCCTCCGTGGTGATCTTGTTCAGCCACCGGGCCTCTACTCTGAGAGACTGGTCCTCGGTGCGCTTGCACTCTATCAAAAACTCCATGTCCGGGGTAGCCACCTCCCGGACATCCCCCTTGAAACCGTCCTTCGCTCCGCTGCCTGGCTGCGTACGTCCGCCCAGGGCCTTGGCCGTGGCCTTCTCGTGCCTCTTCGGCTTGCGGTCCCTCGCCGCCTTGCCGTCAGCCACATCCTGGATGAAGCGAGGAAGCGCCATCACGACCCCGGCACGAATCTGGCGAGCAGCGCGTTGCGAACCGCCTCGCGCACCACCGGGTCGTCCTTGATCGCTTCGAGGATTGCCTTCTGGGTGCGGAACTTCATCTCGCCCAGGCTGTACTTCTCGTCGGCCTTGGCCTTTTTCTCCTCTTTCACGAGGAATTTCATGGCCATCTTGTAGATGTAGTCGTCTTCGAGCACCTTACCGTCCGGGGTCTGCTCGTAGAAGCCCTTGCGCCCTTTGGTCGCACAGCTTCGGTTCTTCACGACCTCGAACTTGAAGGTCTCGCCGACCATGGTGGAGACGATCTCGCCCTTCTTCGCATCGCCAAATTGCTCGGACATGAAGTCGCCCTTCGAGCCCCTGAACCGGATCTCGATGTGAGCGCCAAAGTCCTGGCCCATGCCCGATGGCTTGACGCTCGGATCTCCGAACATCACGCCGATCTTCATGCGGACCTGGTTGATCCAGATCTGGGTGAGCCGTCTGCCGCCCTGGTGGGCTCCGTGGGCTGCGGAGATGAACTTCCGCACGCCCTTGTTCACGATGCGAGCCTGAAGACCCTGCTGCCAGTCGTGAGCGCTGGCCTCCACCTCATCCTTCGGAACGAAGTGAGCCAGGGAGTCGAGGACCATAAGATCGACGCTCCCACTCGCCGCAAGGACGTGAGCGATGTCCACAGCGTCCTCTCCGACCTCTGGCTTGACGAGCATCAGGCGTCTCGGGTCACCAAAGTTGGCGAAGTAGCGCTTCTCGAAGGCGTCCTCGGCGTCCACCCAGACGACCACTGGCTCCTCGTAGGAGTTGGTCTTCAGCGCCTCCTTCTCGGCAGCCACGCGCTCGGCGTATGCCTTGGCCTTCTCACCCGTCTCCTTCGGCGGCGGGCTCCACTCGTGGTCCATGCAGCCGGTCGCGTAGCAGTCGCACTCGCCGGTCGCACTCCACCTGGCATCGGGGTCGGCCTTCAACTCATCCTCGGTCGGCGGCACGGCTTCGATGTTCTTCGCAGGTCGCCAGCAGTTGCGGCAGAGCCCCTGGAAGATGCCAGCGATCCGCATCGACGTCGTGCTCTTGCCACCAGACTTGTCACCCCAGAAGGCGTGTGGCCTGCCTGTCACGACTCCGAAGCCGCCTTCGAGAGAGCCGCCCAGAGCCATGTCCAGGGCGAAGGAGCCAGACGAGACGCGCACGTCCCTGGTCGCGATGCGCTCACCAGAGCCCATCACCTTCTCCCCGTACTGCTTCAGCAGGGCAGCCTTGGCGGCGGCGAGACCGCTCTTCTCCGCCATGTCAGTACCCTGGCTTCGACGAGCCGTTGCCGTTGCCGCGCACCTCGGCGACCTCGGCCTCGCACCGCTGCTCGACCCACCGCTTGGCGAACTCGTCCGCCGTGTCGATGTCCTCGACGTGGCAGGGCAGTTCGAGGGTGACGTCGAACCTGGCGGACTCGTAGTTGCCCAGGTTCATGGTGAGCCCGTACCCACGACGGATGCGCGCCACGGGACCGTCGAAGTTGTGGACGTGGACGACCTCTTCGGTCGCCTTGGAGTCGTACTCCTTCCCCTTGTGGAGGAACCGTCCGTCGATGAACGCGATTACCGCCTCTTCCGCCATGGTTTTCTCCTTCGCCTACCCATTCTAACCACTAAGAATGGGTTGTCAACTCACTGTGCGGCGGTTTTGGCCTCGTCCTGGGCGGTTTTCGTCTGCTCCAGCGCGGCCTCCATGCCGTCTTCGCAGTCCACGGGCACGCCCGACGCTTCCCACGCCGCCACGATCTTGTCGTACATCTCGGGATCGACAGGGTAGAGACGTCTCTTCGTCCCGACCATCTCCTTGACCGCCTCCATCATCGCCTGGGTGTAGAAGCGGAACCGCCTGGTCCCCTGGATGTAGGGCGTCGGTGGCAACAGGGCAGGTCTCGGACCTCCCGGCTCGTCCGCCGCCTTCTCCTTCTCCCACTCGTTGATGCTCTGGACGGACCTGCCGATGAACATCGCGAAGAAGCCGATGCTGTAGAGCACGACCTCGCCGCCGTCCCCGGTCTTGTACCGCTTCGGGACCTGGTGCCTGGGCACCTTGACCCGTGGCGTCCTTCGCTGCCGCTCTCGGTGCTCGGCAGACTGCGCCAACACCCTCTCCCGGTACTCCGGGTCCTCGTGATAGGCTGCCTTCCGCTTGTCCGAGATGCGTCCCTTGTTCTTCTGATACCAGTCCGCGTAGTAGTCCTTGCGCGGGCTCTCTGTGCGCTCTGCCATCTCGCACCTCCTACACACCAAACTAACACTTGAGATGGCATTGTCAAGATACACCTACCCCGTTACCGTCGTGCCCAGCGTGGCGTAGTAGTCGCGACGATACCCCTCGCGCTTCGATGCGAGCGGGATGCCGAGGTCCACGATGTCGGCCACCATGGGGTGGGGCTTGCCCTCGCACACGCCCGCGCGCCACGGGCAGTAGTGCTCACACTTCTCCTTCTGGGGCTTGCAGATTCGTCTGATTCGACCGTTCGCCTGCTGCACGTCGCTGATGGGCGTGACCAAGAACTCGGTGTCGATGGCCGGGATGTCCACGCCCTCCGCGCACATCTGAAAGGTCGCGAAGATGACCCGCGCACGCTCGGCCTCTTCAAGCTCCACGTCCGTGCGCCTGCGCTTCTTCTCCTTCTTCTCCTGGGCGATCTTGTTGAGCTTGGCCAGGTCGTACAGATGAGCGTCGTCCAGGTCTTCGAGCGTGACATGGACCCATCTATCGTCGTCGTCCCCGTCCGTGACGATGCCCTGAATGCCAGCGAGATCACCCCACTGCATGAAGATGTGGTGCTTTTTCTCCATGGTGGACTTCGAGACCGAGGTCATGGGCTTCAGGTCCCCAAGCTCCTCGACCTTCTTCCACCGCCTCGACAGGCTGCGGTAGATGGTGGCGATGGCCTTCTCCCGCCCTCCGTCCTTCATCGGCCACGTCCTGGGTGCGAGCTTCGGAACGACCTCGCCCGTGAACCACTCCCCGACGTAGAACCCAGTGGTGAGGTCTTCGTCTGGAACTCCTCCAGCGCCGCGCTCCTCGGCCCAGGCAGCCTGTAGCGATGATTCCAGCTTCCGCAGGTGGTCCAGGCGCTCGGAGAGCACGAACAGCTTACGCTCGCTCGGTGCCTTCAGGGCCTTGACCATCTCGGTGACAGCCATGCGGTTTCGCTTCTTCAGCCTGGTCAGCACGTTGATGACGATGGGGCTCTTCACGCTGGACCGCTGCACCACCGGGGGCAGGCTCGTCGAGCGCACCTTGATCATGCGGACGTTGGGCTTCGGCGTCTCTGTGCGGGCCTTGTAGACGATCTTGCCCAGGTGCCACCAGAAGACGTTGTCCGCACCATCTATGCGCCGTGGCGTTGCCGTGAGGCCCAGCCGGAACGCTGCCGAGAACTTCGGCGGCAACGGTGCCCAGGTCGGCGCTCCAACGCGATGCGTCTCGTCGATGACCAGGAGCCCAGGCCAGTCATAGAGCGCTTGTGGATACCGCTCCCCGTCGTCGAGAGCCAAGCTCTGGGCCATGGCGACGACGATATGCTTGCCCTCGAAGTCGCAACGGCCCTCGCGAACGATGCCGACCTCGATGCCTGGCAGCCACTTCTTCGCGCGGTTGATCCACTGCTTCTGAAGGAACTCCTTGTGGACGATGATGAGGGTGCTCTTCTGGAGCCGGTTGATGAGGCCCAGCGCCGTGTCGGTCTTTCCGAATCCGGTGTCAGCCTGGAAGATGCCGCCCATGAGCAGCCCGCTTCGCCGGTCAGAGACCTCTTCGTCATGCTCGGCCTGCTCGAACCTGTCCTGGAACAGGTCGATGATCTCCCCCTGCTCGGCATAGGGGCCTTCGTGGGTCAGGCGGCATTCGGGCGGCTCGGCCCATTCCTCCCCCAGCGAGATGTCCCAGTGGTAGGTGTGCTCCTGCTTCGATGTCCCGAACCAGAACGCCCTGGGCACCCCGAACTCGAACGGGGTCTCGGAGTAGCAGCGCACAGGCTCGGGCCTCACGTCGTCGTAGCCCTTCGCCTTGCGCGGGATGATGGTCAACTCGTCCCGCAGATGGGCGATGAGTAAGGGGTCCACCTCCTTCTTCGGGAGCCAGACCATGCCTGAGACACGCAGGTCCATGACGCCTCCACCCCTCACAACGCCCCGCCCGGTTGGCACGGGGGGGGGACGCACCTTACCGGGCGGGACGAGTGAAGGACCCTTGATCAGTAGGGGTTATCGGCGTCGGCCTGGGAAGATCCGCCGTCGTCGTCCTCGTCGGCCCCTGCGTCACCGAACATCACGCGCAACTCCTCGTTGGAGCGGACCTCCAAGATGTCGGCGTAGACGTAGGGCTCCCATGGGGCTCGCTCCCACAGCTTGTCGAGCGTGAGGTACTTCTCCGGGTCGTCGATCTGCTCGTTGATCCGCTGCACCCACTCCTTCAGGTGCCGCTTGCCGAACGCCTCGATCTCCTTCGGGTCGATCTTCTCGACCAGGGTGAATTCGTCACCGACCGACTCGGTCTTGCCGCCGCTGCGGTAGACGTCGAAGACGCAGCCGGTGAGCCCACTGTGCTGCTTCTTCAGCCGCTCCAGCTTCTTCAGGACGCCCGGCTTGTCCTTGCCGCCCAGCTTGGCCACGTACAACTCGCGCCCGTAGCAGAACTCGCGCCCGTTGTTGGACTCCCAGGGGGTCATGTTGATGACCGACAGCATCCCGATGAAGGACGGCTTGCGGTCGGGGTAGCGGTCGCAGACGGCGCAGTCGTTGGCCATCTTGTTGCGGACCTTGCACGGTTCCCAGTTCCGCCAGTTGCCCTTGTGCTTGAAGTTGTGCTCCCAGAACGTGGTCGGGTCGTCATCGAGGAAGATGACGCGCTTCTCCGTGTCGGCTGGCATCCAGAACCTTCGCGGTCCCCTGTCGCCGTCAGCGAAGTCGTAGGCGTTGTTGGAAGACTCGAATCCGGTGTTGAACCATCCCATCTCGCTCTCCTTCCGTGCTCACCAGAGCACCAAATCAGACGTGCAGTCACCGCTGCACACTTCCCAATCTAACCCATGGTGAGTTGCGTGTCAACAGACTTTCCCCACGGCTCCCCCAGCAATTTTACGCGCTCGTATGGAAGCATTTTCGCGGGATCGGAATCCTCTGGACAGGGGCGGCTGAAGCAGGGCACGCGACCAGCGATCATCTGCTTCACCAGGACGCCCATCTTGCGCCCGGCGTCATCGCCATCGTGGACGACGAGGATGATCCGCATGGGCCTCCCAGGCATCGCGGCGTAGTGGACCAGTCGCTCAATCTGACTCTCCCCGACCTTGGTCCCCAGTGTCGCCACCACCGGCCTGTACCCGGCCTGCCAGAGCGCCAGCGCATCCAGGTGCCCCTCGACCACGTAGAGCTTCGTCCCTGAGTCGTTGGGCAGCATGTGCTCGCCGTACAGGAACACGTTGCGCTTGAACCCCTTGCTGTGAAGATACTTCGGCGGCGGAGCCTTGCCGCAGTTGCCGCAGATCTTCTTCCCCTTCTTCGCCGGGGGCACCGGGGCCAGGGTGACGATCTCCCCCTTGCAGCCGTAGCGGTGGCATCGGTGCTCGTCGTAGAGCCGCCCGCTGATGGCGATGAGCCGCCCGTGATGGTCGCGCATCGGGAACAGGATGCGGTGCATCCTCTTGTCTACACCAAGCTCCCACTCCAGCCAGGTCTCCTCGTTGATGCCTCGCATCTCGGCATATGGATGGACCTGGTCCGTCAGGTGGGGCTCGTACTCTGCCCACGGGATCTCGGGCACCTTGTCGCTCGCCGCCACCGCGTACTTATCGTGCCACGGCGCGTCCGTCGTCTGCCGCTTGCGCCGGTAGACCTCGTGGCTCCCTCCCTCGCGCTGGAGCTTCGCCAGCCGGTTGGCCTTCTCCCGGATGAAGGGGTTCTTGACCTCCTTCCCAGCCGGGGCCTCGATGGGTGCGTCCGGGCCGTCCAGGGCCTCCACGACGTTCATCATGTTGAGCCCGGTCTTGTGCCACAGGAACAGGACCAGGTTCCGCAGAGAGCCATCCTCGTGACACGCCTGGCACGAGTAGATGGGATCGCCGTAGCGCCCCTCCGGGAACACCACCATCGAGGGCTTGTTGTCTTTGCCGGATGAATGGGTCCAAGGGGCCAGCAGGCAGGAGCAGCGCACACGACTGCCGCTGATGCTCAGATTGCGAGCGCCGAGTGTCTGGAGAATGGCTTGGAGTCGTTGCGGGGTCACTCCATGCAACCTACGCACTGAAAAGAAATAGTCAACCGCTCATCAGGAGGTCTGGATGAAGCACTCCACGCTCCGTGTCCCACCAGGGCTCGAAGTCGTCCACCAGGCAAAGCACCTTGTCGGTGTCGAGCACGCGAACGTAGAGCGGGTGGGCGAAGCCTTCGGGCTGGAACTGGATACCCAGCCGCGAGCCGAAGCGCCGGTTGAACATCACAGTCGAGCCCAGCTTCAGGCCCTCGTCGATGAGCCCGCCCAGCTTGGGGCAGAGGATCGCCTTCCTCTTCGGGCAGCCCCACGAGCACTGTTTACAGAGCGAGTCGGTGCCCGGCTCCATGACGCGGCCCTTACCGATGGCGACCACGATGCCATAGCGCTCGTTGAGGTGCTTGTAGCGGGCGAACTTGAACGCCTCGTCGGGCAACCAGATGCCGCCCTGGCTCATCGCTGGCATCCCGATGTCCGCCACGAAGATGTAGTCGTGCATGGGCCGAACGGGGAACCCCTCGGCCATCTGAATCTCCATCACCTTCTCCTTCGGTTCGTCGTCAAACGGGCAGGCGTACATCAGCCCAGGCAGCATGAATTCCATCAGGCTGCTTCCGGTGGCTCGCCCAAGACCATGGCGTCCGCAGCTTGCTCCTGGGCGTCAGCGTAGGCTTCCGCCTCGTCCTCTGTCATGTCCCTCGGAGTCCCGCGTCTGCGCGCCCGTGCGAGCGCCATCTCATCTGACTTGCGTTGCTTCGCGATGGCAGCCTGCTGCTGCCTGGCCGCGACAAGCTCTTCCATCGTCATCGAGCCCTGGTTGCGCTTCTTCCACTTCAGCCGATAGAGCGAGAGGAGCCCAACGGTCTCATCGGTCACGAGAGCCGCGATGCTGATGCAGCCTCCAAGGATGAGCGCCGCGTACCACGGCCAGCCCTTGGCGAGCCAGCCCCACAGGAACCCGACCCAGATGCCGCTACACATCGAGCACGAGAGCAAGCTCCCGGTGATACGAAGCGGGCTCCACCAGTTGCGGAAGCCGTTGAGCCAGTCGCGAAGGCCCTCGAAGATCTTGCCCGCCGTCACCACCAGGGTCACGCCGATGAGGCCGACCACCTCCCACCACTGGATGTCCATCACCTTCTCCTCGGAGCGAAAGTCACTTTCGCTCAGTCGTGCCCAAGCAGATGCACCGCGTCAAGGCATGGCCCGTATTTCCCGCGCCCGTCCAGTGCGCTTGGCACGAGCGTTATAGACGAAGCCCCACCTATGAACGCAGACGGGACCACGAATCGAGCCACCACGGCATCACCGCCGATGCAGAGCAAGTCGAATGCGTCACAATCAGATCCCATCTTCGTCGAGCCGAACTGATACCACCCATTCCTGGCGCACTTTCCAGGAAACTTCAGCGTCGATGTCTTTACGTCCACACGGTAGCCGTTCACGAGAAGATCGAACGGTGCCAGCGTGGCCTGCTCCTCAACATCCATGCCCAAGCCCCGGAAGAAGCTCGCCTCGTGACGCTCCCATTTCTGGCCACGGTGGGTGTTGTGCCCCTTCTGCGGCACACCCATGAGCCCAGCCCACTTCCGGTAGCCACCCTGGCGCACGATGGCGCACGAGAGATCGTTGCGCCCCTGCGCCTGTAGCTCCTTCAGCGATGGCATCCGTCCGTTGTGCATCTCGATATACGGGACCAGCGCAGCCCTGATCGTCTCCTCGGTCCAGTAGCCCTTCGGCTTGCGGTCCATACCAGGACTGTACACTATACAAACACCATTCGCAAATAGTGTTTGCTCAGTAGACGTAGTCGTGCCCCTTGTCATCGAAGTCGTCGTCATCGTCGTCGCTGATGACCGAGGTCCCGATCTCCTCGAAGTTCATCTCGTCCATGTCCCAGCGGGAGACGACCGCCGACCAGAGCGCTTGACGCCGCGCTTTCAGCGGCACGAAGAGCATCTGTTTGTCGAGCTTCATGTCGTCGTCCTGGAAGAGAGCGAAGAGGTTGTGGCAGTCCTGAAACAGGGTGTCCGAGAAGGCGAGATGGTCTTCGAGACCTCCGGTGCCCAGACCCTTCTTCAGCGTCTCCTTCGCGCTCTTCTTCACCTTCCCGGCGCGAGCAAGCTGGCTGATGGCGCAGACGGGCTTCTGGGTCCTGCGCGACGTCGAGCGCATCCAGTCCACCGTCTGGACCATGCGCTCCTGGCGGTCGCCGCGTGAGCCCGGCCCACTCTTGATCCCCTTCTGCGCGACCTTCAGCATGTACGCGGAGTCGATGCCTACCAGGTCGGCGTCGGTCGCCTCGATGGCTTCCTCGATGAAGGTGGGCTCCAGCTTGTCCTCGTCGTCCAGGATGAAGAGGTTGGCCGCTTCCGGGCTCGCCTGGATCTCCTCGATGGTCTTGAAGAACTGGGGCTCGGCGTACATGCCCAGGGTAGCCGAGACGACGTCACCGTAGTTGAAGCCGCCGTGCTTGACGACGAACCGCTCGCCCATCTCGACCCGGTTCATCTCCGGGCTGACGAGCAGCACCTTCTTCTTCTGCTCGAACGCGGCGCAGATGCAGATCAGCACCATCGTCCAGGTCTTGCCAACCGATGGGCGGGCCACGAACATCGTCAGGGTGCCCGGCCACATCCCCATGGTCATCTTCGTCATCGTCTCCCAGGGGAACTGGATGCCGGTCTCGCCGCGCTTCGTGCGCTCGTAGACCTCCCGGACCTCCGGTGCGATCTCTGCCAGCGTGTGGATGCGGGCCTTCTGGATGCTCAGGCCACGAAGATGCTCCGAGAGCTTGTGGACCTCGGCCTCGGCTTCGGTCTTGTCGCCCTGTTCCAGGTGCTCCAATCCGTTCGAGAAGCCGAACTCCAACGCTCTGAACTTGTGCCGGTCGAGAAGCTGGTCCACCACCCAGTCGATGGCGGTGCCGTCCTCGACCCGCTCGACGTTGACGCCGGTCTGCTCTTTGACGACAGAAGGCGGGGGGAGTTGGCCGTGGGCCGTGAAGTATTCCTGGACGAAAGCCCAGGCTCTCTTGCCTGGCTTCAGGAGCAGGGTGTCGCTCAGAAGCTCCCTTGCCTTCCTGTACCCAGACTCATTTTTCGTCGCCAGTCCGATGGCGGCTGCGTCAAGGTCCACGGCGAAACTCCCCCTACACCCCCGGTATCAGGGTTCCAGGTTGGTCCTACCTGGTGTTATCCAGTGAGTCGGGCTTCCATGTCCTGCTGCGCCCGGTCACGCCAGTTGTGCGTTCTCAGGAGCACAGGGTACATGGCTTCCCTCATCACCTCCAACATGGAGGCGATGTACTTGGTCTTCAACGAGGCTCCGCCGCCCTTGGGCGGGTTCACCGGCAGGTTCGTCGTCACGAGCGTCGTTCGCTTGCTCGCCGTCCGTCCCCTGATCAGGTTCTCGAACAGCCTCTCGGAGAAGCCGGTCTCCCCGGCGTGCTCCTTCCCAAGGTCGTCCAGCACGAGGAAGTCCACCTCCCTCGCTCGCTCCAGCAGGGTCTTCTCGTCGGAGAACATGGTGCCGTCGAGCACGCTGGCCCTCAGAGTCTCGGCCTGGACGAACAGAGCGGACGCACCACGACGCCGCGCCTCCATCATGACGATGACGGCAGCCGACGTCTTGCCGTGACCATTCGGCCCCCAGAGCAGGAGACCTTCACCACGGTCCAGCATGTCCTCGATGTTGCGGAGGTAGGAGCGCAAGACGTCCCTGCCCTCGCACTCGGGGATCGCGTCGAAGCTCGACTCCCAGAACCGACGCGGAATCCGCATCAGGTCCATGTGGGCTTTCGTCAGCTTGATTCTGAGTCCGACGATTCGCATGGCTCTGCCTATTTCGAGCCTACCAGCCATTCCCGCAGCCCTCGTAGGGATCGATGTCCTCTTCGACTTCGCCCCAGCCTTGCGTTGGGCTGGCCTCGGCTGCTTCCTCTGAGAACTCCCCAGAGGCAATCCTTGTCTCGCGTAGCTCCGGGACGGCGACCTTGCCTTCCATTTCGGCCTTCATGCGCTCTCGCATAACCCAGAGCAGCCTGAGTTCCGGTGTCCCGCTACGTGATGCCTTCCTCCTGTCCCATGTGCCGAAGAAGTGCTTGATCATCGACAGGGCTCCCTCAAAGCCTTGCTCGTCAACCAGCTTCTTCGCCAGCGCTGCCTCCGCGCCGGTCCACTCCACCTTCGCCCCGGGGAACGCCTGGCGGTACAACGCCGCCCACTCTTTCCCCAACCATTTCGCAGGGCTCTTCGTCCTTCTCTTCTGCACCTTCCGTGCTCTCGCCTTGACCCCCTTGTCGCGCTGGGCGGCTGCGAGGGTGGCGAGCGTGAGGGTTTTCGAGCCCATCACCTACAATTCTATATCGTCAAAAGGGATAGTCAAGGGGTGTCGAAGACTTCGGCGACCTCTGCGGTGTCGATGACGTCCATGACCCCGGACGGATACATGATGTCGGCCTGGTAGTAGACGTCGCGCCAGTTCTGTCCGAAGCGCGCCTGGGCGTTGGTCGCCAGTCCGATGGCCTCCGACTCCTTCATCATCTTCAGCACGGAGTCGGCCTTGTAGACGGTCACCACCTTGCCGACCCTGCCGTTGTGCATCCTGACGCTCTGGCCGACCTTGGGCCGAGGGTACTGCTCAGTCAGAAAGGTCACGACCCACCCCGAAGCGGTCCACCACCATCCGGCTGGTGAAGCTCACCCCCATGACAAACTTCTCGGCGTCGGCTGGATGAAGCCTGCCCCTGTCGTCGAGCATGGGTAGCGGCTTGCGGAACTTCGCGGCCTGCTCCTGTGCGGCGCGGCCCACCTCGACAAGCTCGGCCCGGTTGTCGTGCCCCCACTCGGTCTTCCCGGAGTACAGCAGACAGAAGGCGCAGACGTTTACCTCGCTGCCATCCAGGAGCGTGGTCACCCAGGTTGCCTTGCGCTCACGGCACTCGGCACAGGGGTGCTTCTCCTTGCAGACGTGAACCTGGTCGTCGGTGAAGTACAGCATGACAACTCACACTGTAACAACGGTTGGTCAACAGGTCTAGGGGTTCGAGGCGAGTACCGGCCTGCGCTTGCCGCCAGGCGTGCAGACCGGATCGATGGTGTCCCTACACCCGGACGTCCCGGGTCGGCACCAGAAGGCGTTGTAGGTCTTCGAGCCAGGGATGCGAGCCAGCCCGCGCCTGCAAGCGATCTCGTCGTCACAAGCTCCACCGCTGTCCTCGCACCGACCACCCCAGGCGATGGGCCTCGCCCCGTTCGTCAGCCTCCGGTCGGCCTTCAGTTGCACGATGGCCCTGACCTCCCTCGCCATGCGCTCACAGGGACGCTTCAGGTTGCGCTCCCAGCTATCGCCACGGGGGAAGAACATGGGCCGCTCGCACGTCAGGTCGAGCTTCGAGATGAACCGCTGCCGAACCGTCCTGGCCTTGCTCTCATCGAGTATCCGACCGGAGAGCCGCCGCATCGCCGACAGGTACGTCTCGCCGTTCTCGTCGCACTCCATCAGCCCACGGTCTCTGTCGCACGACCTGGACCGGATGTTCTGAACGACTTGCCAGATCCACACGCAGTCGCGCAGAGCTTCGGGCCTCCAGCCAGCCTCGGAGATGCAGATGCGGTGCAGCGCTGCCACGGTCTCCTCGTGGCCTCCCTCGCGTGGAATGGCCCACAGCGCCTCTCTGATGGCCTGGGGGCTTCGGAGTAGCCAGAGCTTGTCCCTGGCTCGCCGTCGCCGCAGACGGCGCTCTCGCTCCCGCTTCTCGGCATTCGCAGCAAACTCCGCCTCCATGCGGGCTCGCTCTTCCTCTGCCTCGGCCTGCTCCCTCTCCCAGCGCTCCTCGCGCTCTCTGTCACGCGCAGCCCACTCCTCTCGTCGAGCCTGCGCTTCGGCCCTCGCCTTGGCGAGTCGAGCTTCACGCTGCTCGGTCAGGCTGGGCCTCGCCGCCTCGGCCTCTTCTTCGCAGGTGACAAGCGGAATGAGCGCGACGAGCACAGCGGTAGCGATCACCACCGCTACTGCCACCATCACCCCCTTCGCCTTTGATGACCATGAAGACATGGACCACCTCCCTTCACAAAGCCCCGCACCCTACCATGGGGTCCACACCCAGAACAAAAAGCGAGCCCCCCGGGCACCACCCCAGGGGGCTCTAGGACGGAGAATCCGACGGATAGAGACTTACGTCGGATCACCTACTGCGGAGGACAACCGCAGCGTTCTCAACCTACACACTCAAAAACACTTGTCAACTGGTGGCCCCCGTGGGCCTCGAACCCACGCTTCCGCCAGACCCACAAGGCGTCCATCGGCGATCAACCCGACGACCTTCCAGGCAGGGCTGGAGAGGGGGAGAAGGCTACACCTGCCCAGGTCCGTATGCAGCCGGGTGTCTCCGCGCCGTCGCGCTCCACCCTGCACTGACCGTCAACCTGCTCCCAAGACCATAATGGTGACCCGTCCGGGGATCGAACCCGGCGAACCCACCCCCTGCTGACCTGCACGGGTGGGCTTGGAGCATTCGCCCCTGCTACGAGAAGAAGAGGTCAGCCCCTTCTCCACCCCTCCGGGTGGCACCGCATCCTCCCGCTGGCCAAGGCGTTCAGACTTGCGCGATGCGCTGCTCCACGAGCCAAAAGACCTCATTGGTGCCCAGCATCGGAGTTGAACCGAATCCATGTGCTAGCCAGGCTCATGGACGAAGCATTCGCGCCACCGCTACAAAGTGGGGCCATCCACCTCCACCCGCGTGGAACAATCCTCGCGTGGTGACCGGGTCTTTCAAGCCCCTGGCTAGGGGGCAACGCTGACCCGTCGCTGCTTCTACTGGGCATATCGGCCACCCGGCTGCGATGGGGCTGTGGAGGAAGGTGCCGGGTCACCCGCTCTCCTGCCCCTGACTTAGACCATGTCGAACCTCTCGCTTTCTGCCCCGCCCGTTGGGGGCTCTATGGTTGAAGTCGGCTGGTATCTCGCCACCCCGCCTCGCCCCAGCCATCACTTTGTCCATTGGCTGGCGGGGTATCGGCTTTTCTCTAGCTCATCGTCGGCCTCCGTTCCTCCCTGCCTGAACTCAATCTAAGCACTGGTTTGCTATTGTCAACACCCTCCCATGATTTTTCTCACCACGTCGGGCGGGTACTCCTGGATCTCCAGTTGAAGGTCCCGCGCGTACTCGTCGTCGCGCCTGCGCTGCTCGTCCATGTAGGCGTTCTCGCACGCCAGGGAGCAGAACCCGCTGGCGCTCTCGCTGTTGTCGCCTCCGCACACGGGACAGGTCTCTGGGGCCTCGATCTCCATCTCCCACTGCTCAGTCCGTCGTCGCATTGTCCACCTCGTCGAGAAAGGCCCTGGCCTCCGGTGTGAGGCTCACGGGGATTGTCGGGTCCGCATCCAGGTCCGCCGCTCTGGAGAGCCGACGCGCCTGGTCGGGCTCGTCTGACAGCTTCGCGGCGTCCACGTCGTTCTCCTCGTCCATGGGCTCGCACTTCACGTAGACATCCAGTCGCCGGAAGTCGCCGCTGATGATGAAGCCGGGGGAACAGCCGCACGAGCACCCGCACTTCTGGCTCCAGCGGTACTTCGCCGTGGGCTCCAGTCCCAGGTCTTCGAGCACCTTCGGCATCACCTCGGCCCGGTACAGCTTGTGGGGTCGGTCGTGCCGGTTGATGAGGTTCGAGAAGACGCCCTCCCCTTCGGGGAAGATGTAGACGCGGACCTTCTCTTCGCGGTCGCGCCAGTCTCGATCCCTCTGCTCGATGCTCGTCACCTTCAGTCGTGCCATGGTGTCCTCCGTCCTACTTGTTGCGCTCTGCGCGCACTCGCCGATACGCCTCGCTGCTGACCTCGTCCCAGAGGTCCCAGTTGCTCTCGCCGAACACGGCCTCCCAGATCTCGTCCACGAAGCCAGCCACGCACCCCCTGACATCTGAGTCACCAGCCTCGCCCATCGTCTTCGAGTAGGACATGCGCTCCCAGCCCGCGACGAATGTCACGCACGCCGCGCGCACGTTCTTCCGGCTCGCCTTGTCCTGGTCGAGCAACTTCTCCACGCGGGTCAGGAGCCGCTGGGCCTTCTTCTGGAGGCTCTTGTTGCCCGCCGTCGTGAACATGCCCCAGGAGTCGTCAGCCTCGATAGGGACGCGCTTCGTCGTCTCGCGCTTCCAGCCGTTCGCTGCCGTCTCGGTGATGGTGATGGTCTTGGTAAGTGTCATGGTGTCCTCCGTCCGTATCAACAATCTAAGGCTTGGTTTTGAGTTGTCAACAGGAACGGAGAGCGAAAGTGACTTGCACTACTTCTTTTCTGCCGGGACGAACTTCACGGTCGGGTCCGGGGTCTTGCCGGTCTTGTGGCAGGACTTGAACTGCTCCTCGGTCATGTACTGCTTCGCCTTCTTCTTATCGAAGGTGACACGAGGCTTCGTCACGATGACCTGGACCTTGCCCTGGGGACCGCTGAAGTCGTCCACACCGTGCTCCAGCGACAGCTTCGTCGCCTTCACCTTCAGGTCGGCACGCCGCTCGTTGAGCACCTTCAGCGCGGCCTCCACCTCGGCGAACTCGTTCACGAGGTCCGCGATCTCCTCGGTCAGGTCCGTGACGGCCCCTTCCTTGCGCTCGCGCTTCTCTGGCCGCTTGGACGCCTCGATGATCTCGCCGTCCGACTCACCGCGCTCCCAGGCACTCGACTGATCGTTGAGGGTCTGGTTCTCGTGGTCCGCCAGCTTCGTGCGGTCGTCACGGCTCGACTGGTTCATGCCAACGCGCCTGCTCAGATTTCCGAGTCCCATGATGCTCTCCTCTCCACCGGCCTACAGGCCAGCGCTGTTGAGGGAGGCGTCCTGGGCCTCCCGTTGTCTCTGCGCGATCTTCTCCTGGTACGCCTTCACGCGGGCCAAGATGCGCTTCCGCTTCTGCTCCGCGCGCTCGGCCCGGCGCTTCTCCTCTTCGGCCTTGTCGAACGCCTCGGCCTCGTCGTCGGCCATGACGGTCCAGACCAACTTCCGGCCCCGGCGCACGCGCGAACCCAGCCGCCCGACGAGCGTGACGCCCTCCATGGAGGTCATCGCATCGCAGTCGTACCAGACGCACGCCTTGTGGGCGTCCTCGGCCTTGTAGACCTCGTAGCCCTGCTTCGAGTCCTCGTGGATGATGTAGACCTCTCCCTTGTTCCAGAAGCGGTCCTGGCACCGCTCGATGGCGGCGTTGAGCAGGAGCCCTTCCTTGTAGCCGTAGTCGCCGGGCCACATGAAGGTCATGTCGTGGTCGTTCGACCGGCAGAGGTACGCCATGACGTTCGCCACCACGACCTCGCCACCAGGCAGTTCGAGGTTCTGAGTTTTGGTCCTGAGAGTGTATGTGTAAACGCCCATGGTGTCCTCCGTCCGTGCCTAGAACCTATCCACTGGTTTGCGATTGTCAACTACCCCCAGCAGACTTTCTCGCCTTCCTCACGCGCCTTGCGGCAGATGTCGAGGATCTGGCCCACGCGCATCCGAACGGTGTCATCCGTGTACGCGCACCCGTGGACCTCGGCACCCATGCGCTCCACGCGCGCCACGTTGCCCTCGTGGGTGACGCGAACGCCAGCGTGGCCACCGGGGATGTGGTACGCCTCGCGGGTCGCCACGGCCCGCCGAGACTCGCTGTTCAGCGCGGCCAGGCACCCGGAGATAGCCCTCTCCAAGGTCTCCCCTTCCCACATGCCGTCGTACTCCGGGGCGAACCCGATGGCACGAAGCACGTTCAGGGCGTTCGTGTTGGCCATGTTGACGCTCGGCCACACGGGCTCCTCGTACTCCACCTTTCCGGTGCCCATGCAGTGGAGACAGGTCGGCCACGCCTTCCCGTCATCGACGCACTGGCACTCCCAGGCATCGACGACGTGGGTGGGCGAGTTGGTGATGAAGAAGGTGACGCTCATGACTCCTCCGAAGGCTCCCAGGTGACCGGGCTGACGTGGCGTGGGTGAGAGTGAACGACCTCACCGGGCTGCGTGGGCATCCCAGCGGGCTCGACCGACTCTGCCCTGACGCTCATCACGGTGACGTCCCCTGAGACTCGCGCGGAGACGACCTCGCCGGTCACGACGCTCATGTCGTCCATCACGACACGGACGCGCCGCCCGACCGAGTTGACCCATTCCTCTGTCCAGTTGCTCATGTTGCCTCCGCTCCCATAATCTTAGCGCATGGGATTGCGTTGTCAACACTATGGACGGAGTCCGATGTCGATTTCTGACAGCTTCAGATCTCGATTCCTGAGAACAGGTCGCCCGGTATGTCTTCCTTGTACAGGATCTCCTTCTCCCTGCGCCGCACCGCTGCCGGTGTCCGGTTCAGGATGACGATCCCGTCCTTGACCAGCCGCCGCTCGCCGTCCTGTGCCCAGACGAACCAGGCGTAGGCGCAGGCATCGGTCGTCGTCTTCTTCCCGGTCTCCGGGTCGATGAACTCGCGGAAGCTGGGCCGGTTGGGGAGCACCGCCAAGCTCGGCGTGTTCTCCGCCATCCAGGGCTGCCGGTCATCGCCTTCGAGGAAGTTGACGCGGAGCAGCATGACGACGTAGCGCGCCACACGGAGCCCCTGGTTCACGAACGCCTGGGCGAGCTTGTAGGGTGGGTTGGTGATGCAGACGTCGAAGAGCCCCTTGGCGGGCATTAGGCCCTTCAGGATAGCTCCGTCGAACCAGGTGAAGTCGCCTGTCAGGTCGGCTGGGTACTGCGGGTTGATGTCGATGGTGACCCACTTCACCCCCTTCTTCGCCTGGTTCACGGCCTTGACGATGTTGCCCGCGCCGCAGGCGGGCTCGATCCAGGTGCCAGCGGGGAGCTTCACCTTCTCCAGCAGCCGATGCACCGGCCACGCAGGGGTCGGGTAGTCATCCAGAAAGACCCTCTTGTTGCCCCGACCCGTAGCGCTCATCCACCAACCTCCTGTGGCACCCCTTCGACGAATGGAAGCGCAAGCTGCCCCATCCCCGGGAGCGCCGCGTCCGTCCCCTTGCCCGCCTTGGCGAGCTTCCTGATGTACCGCCGCCCAGCCGCTCGTCGAGCCTTCATCTGCTGCTTCGGACAGGCGTCAACGTGCTTGTCGTAGTTCAGGTCCGACAGGTTGTGGTCCATGATGATGCCGCGCCCACATATGGGGCAGATCTTCGTGACCCGACCGTCCTGGACCTTCCGCTCAGTAGGAGACCTTTTCTGCGTGGCCATTCTTCAACAGCGCCTCATTGAGGGACATGCCGCCATCCCTCGGAAGCACGACCGCCAGCCAGCGTCCGTACTTGCCCTGCCCTAATGGCTTGCCGTCGTGGCTCTTGACGAGCACATTCTCTCGCTCGGTGAACCAGGTCTCGACGAAGTGTGTCGCCTCCTTCCCTGCCTGGTACTCCTCGCTCTCCTTCTTCACGCCGAATGTCTCGGGCGTGTCCACGCCGAACAGGCGCACGCGCACCTTCGTGAAGACGCGGAAGCCGAGGTCGATGAGCAGGTCGAGCGTGTCTCCGTCCACCACCCGAATGACCGATGCGTCGTAGACGTACCTGTCCGTCTCGTTGATTACCGACATGCGTCTAACCTATGGTGTCGTTTTCACTTTGTCAACTGGTGCCGGATGAGGGGCATCCTGGCCACCTGCTGACAGGCGTCCTTGCGGCAGTACCACTGGCCCGCGATGTTGACCCACTCCTTGTCCTTGTCGTTGACCCGGAGCCCTTCGACACCACAGGCAGCGCACTGGACCTTCTGGGGGCTGTGCTTCCACTGCCTCATAAGGAAATCGTACCACCTGTCTCCTGTAACTTTCTCCACCTAATTTACAGGAGGATGTTGACAATCGCAAACCAGACCATAGATTGTGTGCATGGCAGCGAGGGACACCATGAACACCAACACCATCACCACCTACACTCCCCCCACCCCCCAGGCGCTCGCCATCGACATGATGGCCGAGGTGGTGATGGACGCGCTCTGCGCGGTCTACCCCCTGCCGTCGTCCCACGACGACGACTACGACTGCGAGGACTACGGCTACGAGTGGGATCAGACCTGGTCCCACGCCGAGAGCATGGCTCGCGACCTGCTCGACTACGGCATGACCGTGGACGAGGTCCGCTCCCTTGGGACCAGCGTGGTCGAAATCATGGAGTGGGCGTACCGCAACAGCACCCGCATCGAAGCCATCGCGGACTGCGTGGCTCTGTAGAAGGGATGGAGACGATGGAATTTTACAACGGCGAAGACGGACTGAAGATCATGGCCCTCATCACCGAGGGTCACTCCGTGGACGAGGCTATCGCCATCGTCAACCCCCGCACCGTCGAGATCGACGTGCCCCAGGAGGTCGAGGACTTCTGCGCGGCGCTCGACTCCGACACCTGCCCGGAGTGCGGCAAGCCGGTCGGCGACCGTGACGCCTACGCCGGGCTCTGCTCCCAGGAGTGCTACTGGAACGTGTTCGAGGACACCACCCCCGTGCCCGCGCACGAGGATCTGTAGGAGGCCACCATGAGCGACATCACCAAAGCCCACTTCACCTACAATCGTCGGCCCTTCCAGGTCACCTCGTTCCGTGGTGGCAAGCTGGAGGTCTATCGCATCGAGGATAGCGGTCTGGAGATGTTCGAGGGGTACGCCTGCGACCTCCGCGACATCGACCTGGCCCAGGCTGCCTGGGACGCCTTCCAGAGCGCCCCTGGGCAACGGTGGCTGTTCGATGCCGCCTCGGCCCGGCCTTTTTAGAGCTTGGTCTCGCTCTCGATGGAGAAGCGCCGGTCCTTGCGGAGCCGGTTGAGCGAGGACCGCATCAGTTCGATCTCGTAGCGGTCGGGGTCGTCCGCGAATCCGCCCACGCTGCCGAACTCCTCGGCTGCCCGCCACATATCGCCCTTGCGCTGCGCCACCGTCACGATGACCTTGAAGCGGTCGAAGTCTTGACCGTTGGCCTTGGCCGACTTCCCGGCCAGCAGAGCCTTCATGTTGCGCGCGAGTTCCGGCTGGTACTTGGCGTAGACCTTCAGCCAGTTCCGGGTGCCCTTCTCTGCCAGGTCGCGGAAGATCCACTCCTGCTCCGTGCGCCGCTTCTTCGAGTAGGGGTCGTAGTAGGTGACGCGGCCACCCTTGACGCTGTCCACGATGATGAGGCCGGGGCTCGACGACGCGCCGTAGTAGTAGGCGGTGTTGGGCTGGAGCTTCATGCCCTCGCCAGCGGGCTTCTCCAGCCCGCCTGCGCCGATGACGAACCCGGCCTCGTCCAGGTTCGAGTCCATCTCCTCGGCCTCCCTCATCGTGCCCTCGGCCACGCGCAGGAGGTGCTGTTCCACCTGCTTCGAGATGCGGTCGTAGGTCGCGCCGTCCATCATCCACCCGGCATCGACCTTCTTCAGCCCAGCCTCCTTCGCGCGCCTGGCGACATCACCAGGCACCGTGCGGTTGAAGGTGAAGCCGAACCGCTTCAGCGCGTTCTTCACGAGCCAGGTCTTGCCGACCACCCAGGCGTTGTAGGCCCCGGCCTCGGAGAAGCCGCCGACGCTGTGCGGGAAGTCGTAGGTGACGACCAGGCCGTTCTTCTTCAGCCGCTTGTTGAGCCGCTGGGCCGACATGATGGCCTTGACCTGGCCCCGCATCGTCATCGGCTTCGGGTCGTCGGCGATGCCACCACCGGAGAGCTTCGCCTGGTTGCCCTTCTCGACCTCGGCGTTGTAGTCCTTGACGAACGTCTTGACCTTGTCGATGGCCTTCTCGACCTGCTTCGACGACACGCTGCCGCGCTGCGACCGACCGAAGCTGGTGTAGCGGTTCCAGAGGCCCCACTGCTTCCGAGTGCCATCCCAGCGCAGGCCCAGCTTCTTCAGCCGGTCCTTGATCGCGAAGGTCTCGCCGATGATGTAGACGGCGTACTCGCCCTGGGCCTTGCCCATCCCGCCAAAGTCGCCGGGCTCGTAGTTGATGACCTCGAAGCGAAGGCCCTTGTCCATGGGCCGGTTCTCCTCGATGGGCTCGACCGGCAGCCTGGCGTCCATCGACTCGACGATGGCGTTGGCCCCCTTCTCGCCGACCAGCGCGGCAAGCTCGTCATGGGCGTCTTCGCTGATGGCGTGTCCGAATGGATTACGTGCCATGGGCCTTCTCCTCTCCTCGCCGAAGCCCACGTTGGGCTGGATGTCAAAATTCACCACACGGAGAGCGTACATATGGTCGTCGGCGTTCCAGTTGCCACCGTACAGACGCCTCTCCAGATTGTCTGGCGACGATGCGTCCTTGACGGCGAACTGCCAGAGCATCCCGCCCGTGCCATCCCTGCCAATGACCTCATTCTCGATGTCCTGAAAGGTCGTCCTGTTGGCGGGAGCGTCGGTCTCGAAGACGATCATGAGCTTGCCGCCAAGAAGTCTGGCGTCCGTGGCCTTCCACCGCTTGTTCTTTGGAAGCATCGAGGGACCAGCGTTCTCCGCCCCGTTGGCCCAGCGCATCACGTACCGCTTGATGGCGCTGATGTCCTTCGAGGTGAGCCTGTCGAAGGTCTTGATCTCCAGATAGCCGTTGGCGCTCCAAGTGCGCCCCTTGGCCTCCTCGACAGGAACGCCCGTTGGCTCGACGGACTCCATGCGATCCCAAGAGAGCGTCTTGATCCACTTGTCGAAGAACGCCTTGATCTTCCCCTTGTTCGCCGTGTTAGCCAGACGCATCGGCGTGTAGCCAGGCGTCGGGTCCTCGATGGTGACACCATAGGGGTCAACCGAGACGTGAAGCTCGTACTCCTCCGGTGGGCTTCCCTTGGTAAGGCCCCAGATCTTCCAGGTCGCCTCCTCACCGCGCTTCATGATGTTGTCGATGAACCCCAGCATGTCTCGCACGTAGCGGTTCTGGACCTCTTCAATGGGAACGCCCGTGGGCTCGACGGACTCCTCCTGCCACACGTCGTCGGCCATCACGTCGTAGTATTCCTGGCCAGCAGCGTACCCGCCGCTGAAGCCTTCGCGATCCAGCGACTTCACCGTGATCTGCTTCCCACGGATCTTGACGATCTTGCCCTCTTGCTCCATCCCGGCCTTGAAGCCGACGATGTCACCCTTCTTCAGAATGTTGCCGTCCTGGTCCTTGACCTCGGATAGCTCACCGCCGTCCGCCTCGATGGCTTCCGCTAATGCCTTCTCGAAGTCACCCATGTCCTAGTCCTGTTCCGCCACGAGGTGAAGCTGCGGCATGTCCGCGTCCGCTCCCTGGACCGCGACGGTGGCCTTGAACTGGACGCTGGAGATGTTGTCGAGCACCACGGTGCGACCGAACGCCTTCCAGGCATCGGACTCGCTCTCGCGGTACTGGAGCGTGATGTCCGACTCCGCCACGGCGGGATTCGAGCCCTGGCCGATGTTCCCCAGGAGCAGCCCGATGGACGTCTTGGTCCCGTCGATGCTGACAGGCGTGCCGAAGGTGATGAGGTCGTAGGTGATCTCCGCCCCGGAGCCGCTGGGGACCAGGATGGAGTCGGTGGCTTCGTCCACCGTGCCGCCGCTGATGGCGTTGACCTGGCCCGACCCCATGATGTGGGGCTCGTCTCGGCACAGGTAGTCGATTCGCAGGAGGAGCGCCGCCTTCAGCGTTGCCTCCAGCGAGGAGTCGTTGTTCACGCTGTTCCGAAGCAACTGCTGGAACATGCTGAAAGTCGTGTTGACGGCCATGATTCCTCCCGACGTTAGCCCAGTCTACAACACGTACCCGACTTCGAGAAAGAAGTCATCCCAATGCCCCTTTTTCGGCCACGGTTGAGCTTGGCGATGTCGAGCCTTCTCGGGCGCAACGCCTCCCTCAGATACTCGATGGCCTTGACGGGCTCCGTCGTCTTTCCGCAGGTGAACACGTCCACCGCTGCGTACCCCTTCTCTGGCCAGGTGTGGATGGAGAGGTGGCTCTCCGAGACGGCTATGAGCACGCTGACGCCCTGGGGCTCGAAGCTCTTCGAGAAGACGTTCAGCGGGTCAGCGTTGGCCTCGTGGGTCGCCCTGAGCATGTGATCTCGGATGAGACACTGGTCGTTGAGGTCTTCCTTGCAGTCCCAGAACTCCGCCAGGATGTGCGTGCTCTCTGTGTCCACGGGTCGCACGGTAGCACAAAAATGCCCGGAGCCGGATGAGGCGTCCGACCCCGGGCTACACCCCGGGAGGTGATTCCCAGTGAAACAGGGCTCCGTGGGGGAGTCGAACCACCCTTTACCCACCTGGGGCCTCGATCCCCAGCACGAGGGCTTACTGTACGTGCCTCGCGGCCCAAGCGTCTTAGAGCCTCGCTGTCGCAGTGTGAACCGCTAGCAGGCCATGGCCTCCGACAGCAGGGCCATTTGGGGTTGCCCCCATTCCGGCCCATGTGTCCATCTTATGTCGTCAAATGGATATGTCAACCGGGTCAGGATGATCCGGGTCCAAAATACACGAAAACCCCAGCGGGTTCCCACCGGGTTCCCACCAGGGTCAACGAGTGAGGGGCCGACCGGCTTCACAGTGTCCGGGGTCCGCTCTGGGCGCTTCCCCTCAACTCCACCTGTCGGTCTACGGTCCCTCTGGACCGGGATGGCGCTTCAGCCCCAAGCCCTATTTCGACGCCTCTCTTGGATGGTGCCAGCCACCCTCAACGACGCCAGTCAGCGGTAGGACCCGCCCTATCCGAGGTGGCGTTGCTGCCGGGTTTTGCCTGCCTTTCGGCTTGGCTGCACCCTGACTGCGCCCCGGATGTGTCAGGCAAGTTACAGCATCCTGAGCCTCTGTCAACCCCCATTCGACCGAAGAGATCTCACGAGACCGACTCGGCTTCCTGGATGGCATCGTAGAGGTCGGGCCAGTCGTCCTCCGGGTCCAGGTCTCCGATGGCCCACTTCACCGCCCCCACTGGGTTGGACTCGATGAGATCGTCGTGCTTGTCGAGGATGAAGCGCACGATCTTCTTCCCCGGCTTCTTCGGCGCGGAGCCGCCCGCCGAACTCGCGGACCTGCTCTTCGCGTCGGCGATGGTCGTCGCGCCTTCCTCGATCATCTCGTCCAGGATGCGCTTCTGCTCGTCCGGGTCGAGCCCGGCAAGCTCGGCAGCCGCGCTGGCGCTGATGACGCCCTGGTCCACCGCCCGCTTCACGGCAGGGATGCACTGGAGCACCTTCAGCCAGTTCGACATCGTGCTGGTGCTCACCCCGTTGCGAGTCGCGACCTCCTTCTGGGTCTTGCCCAGGTTGATGAGTCGCGCCGCCTTCTCGGCCTTCTCGATAATGCCGTCGTCGTGACGATGGCTGTTCGCCGAGATGAGCCTGGCGAGCATCGTCGCCGGGTCCTCCATCTGGATGAACCGAACGGGCACGCGGATCAGTTCCTCGACCTCTTCCTCCGGGACACCTCGCGCGATGAGCTTCTTCTTCGCCTCACGAGCGCCCCTGGTCCGCTGCCTTCCGTCCACGACCAACGGGATGCCGCCGACCTTCGTCACGTCCACGCTCTGCATGACGCTGTTCAGGCAGATGTCCTCGATGAACGTGGGCTCCAGCTTGCGGTCCTTGCGCTTGTCGTAAAGCTCGTGGTCCTCGGGTGCGTTCTCGAACGGCGGGTCGAGCCCGACGATGACCAGGTCTTCCGGCCTGAACATGAAGAGTTGCTTCCGAGGTGCATCGAATGCCTGTCCGCCCATCTCGTCCTCCTTCGCCTTCGGTGACAGGTCCAGGGTGCAGGACTCCTTCTACCATAGCAGTATTGTGCTATGGGTTCCGCTTGTCAACTGTGTTGTGCGGGGCTACTCGCCCGTGGGGTCTGGCTCTGGTGCCTTCGTGACCACCTCGGCCTGTGCCTTGGCGACCGCCTTGTCGTCGTACATCAGCGGGGCCTCGCGCTCTGCACGGCCTGGGAGCGCTCGCATGACGCGGAGGCGCTTGTTGATCTGCTCCTGGATGTTGGCCTTCGTCTTCTCCAGATCTGCAACCTCGCGAGCAGTGGCCTCACCAGTCCCGGTGATGCCCTGCCCCCACGAGCCGCCGCCGTCCGGGAGGTTCTTCACCCACGAGATTCGGTCGAGAATGTCCTGTGGTTTCGTCTTGGATGGCATGTCACCTTCTCCTTCGCCAAGGGTTGGTGGTACTGTACCATAGAACCGAGCCGAAGGAGAGAGGTCAATGGGCGCAGCCGAGGAGAAGGTGATGAGGGAGCAACCAGACCCGTTCGTGGAACTGGAAGAGCTTCTGGTCCACATGGCGAAGATGATCGTGGACAGGCCCGAAGAGGTGGTGGTCAACCCGGCCCAGGGTCGTGGCTTCATCGCCTTCGAGGTCATCTGCGACGACACCGACACCGGCACTCTCATCGGTCGCCGGGGCAAGCACGCCGAAGCGATCCGCACGATGATGATGGCTGCCGGTGCCGTGCGCGACATCCGGGTCACCGTGCAGATCGTCAGCAGGGACCAGGATGGGCTGCCCGCAAGGTGAAGAAGGTCGCAACCGCGACATCCTGATCGGCTTCGCGTCGGTTGGCATCCTTGGCGTGGTTCCTTCAGCCGTGGAGGTGATCGGCGTGTTCCCAGCACTCTCAGCAACCGTCATCCCCCACCGCCAGGAGATCAAGTTCCGGCGCGGGGACTCATTCGACATCGACGTGCAGGTCCAGGACGACCGCGACCCGCCAGGCATCGTCTCCATCGACCGCTCCATCCTCCGCTTCGGCGCGAAGCAGGGCTACGGCACGACCTTCAACGCGAGCGAGCTTGTGGTCGGCAATGAAGGGCTCCAGATCTACAAGTCCTCCGCGCTGCCCGCCGAGATCGAGTTCGTCAACGAGACCTCTGGCCGGGCTCGAATCAAGATCCGCAAGTCGGACACCTACCAGCACCCGCTGGGGCTCATGAACTGGGACCTGGAGTTGACGAAGGCCGTCGAGCACATCGCGGAAGCTCCGGGGACCGTCACCGTTGTCGCTGGCCAGCGTGTCGTCCAGGGCACTGGCACCGACTTCGTTGCTGCCGGGGTTGGCCTCGGCGACATCATCCACATCAATAACCAGCACTACATGATCCTCTCCGTGCTCTCTCCCACCTCGATGACCGTTGACTTCACCGGCTGGACCACGGCCAGCGGGCTCGACTACAACCTCTACCGTGGACAGTCGAAGACCATCGCATCAGGACCCTGGAACTGCGTCGGCGACGTCGTGCTCTGAGTTTCGCCAGTCTTGACAGCGTCATCCTATATGGTCAAACTTCTAGGTATGACGACCGAAAACGATCACCGGAAGTGTCGCGGCTGTGGCGGGCGCATCGCCCCCACGGACAAGGTTGTGGAGGTCGGCAAGGGACACCTTCACGAAGTGACTGAGGAAGACCTGCCCGACTTCGAGCAGAAGACAGTGTGGGGCTACATGCACGAACACTGCTTCCTCGTCGCCGTTGGTGACCCCGCCGCCATCTTCGCCATCGAGCCCGCAGCCGCCTCCGCAGCGTAGGGCTCACGACAGCCCAGGGCCTCCGAACCCCCTTGCCAGAAATCTGTCCTCCAGCCTGTTGACAGAGCCAAACCATTGGTTAGGTTGTGAGGGAGGACGGAGGACACCATGGCAAAGTCGAGATTCGTTGAAATCACCGCTCAGGCTCTTCTTCTCGCTCTTCGCGCGGTCGGCGACAAGATCGTCAGCGCGGGCGGCTCCTATCAGGAGACCGTTCAGGGTCGCGAAGTGGTCTTCGAGTACAACCACCACTCCGGGCGCGGCGCGCTCCGCGTGTACACCACCCTGACCGAGGGTGCAGACCGTCTCCGGGTGTGTGACTCGGACGCCATGCGCGTTGTCGTCGGCGTCATCTTCGACGGCGAGTTCCGGCCCCTGGGCAAGTCTCGGAAGGTGCTCCGCACCGCTCCGAACAACCTCCACCCGGAAGACCGCCCCCAGGCGTGCCTGGACCGGCTGACCGACACCATTCGCGAGGGCTACGGTCAGGCCCATCAGATCGAGGTCTGCCCCGACTGCGGCTGCCCGATGGCTCTCCGCCGACCGAAGCGTGGCGCGAAGAAGCAGTTCACCCCCTTCTACGGGTGCATCGACTTCCCGAAGTGCAAGGCCACGAAGAGGGCTTGACAATCGCAAACCATCCCCTAAATTGAGGGGGAGTCAACGAACCGGGTGCGGTGCTCAACCATGGGGCTCGCACCCGAAGAACGGGCTGGCAAGAACCAGCAGGAGGTACACCATGGGCCTGAAGAAGATCCTCGCAGCTACCGCTACAGCCGCAGCCGTCGCCATCGACGCGAAGACCCTCCTGAAGGGGCTCAACCCCGAGCAGGAAGCAGCCGTCGTCTTCGGCAAGGGGCCGATCCTCGTCGCCGCCGTGGCCGGTGCGGGCAAGACCCGTGCGCTCGTCCACCGCGTGGCCTACCTCGTGTCACAGCGCAACGTGAACCCCGCGCGCATCCTCGCGGTCACCTTCTCGAAGGCCGGTGCCGACGAGATGAACGACAGGCTGGCCAAGATGCTCCCCAACTCCGGGGCACGCATCGGCACCTTCCACTCTGTCGCGCTCGAAATCTGCAAGAGCGAGATCCGTGGCTACCTGGGCGAGGTAGACGGCAAGGACCGCTACCGCTACTGCGTGAAGGACGCTGCCGGGTTCCGCGAGTTGAACTGGAAGTCCTGCGACGTCAACATGACCTGCGACTTCATCTCCTTCTGCAAGTCGAACATGGCCCGGCCCTACTCCGATGATGCCATGGAGATCGCGAAGGAGCGCTACTACTACCAGTACGGTCCAGCGAAGGCCGACCCGACCATGCTCAACCGCGTGTACGAGCGGGCCGAGGAGATTCGGCGCGACCGAGAACTCGTCACCTTCGACGACATGATGATCGACGCCGCCGAGTTGCTTCAGGAGCGCGAAGACGTCCGCAAGCGCTGGGCTCGCCGCTGGGACTACGTGCTTCAGGACGAGGCACAGGACCAGAACAAGGTCCAGTTGGTGCTGGGTGAGCTACTGGCCAAGGACCACCGCAACTACCTCCTGGTCGGCGACCCGGCGCAGGCCATCTACGCCTGGCGCGGAGCGATGCCCTCGATGCTGCTCTCCTTCGAGGAACGCTGGGGTGCCGAGGTCGTCAAGATGAGCCGCAACTACCGCTGCGGGCAGGCCATCATCGACACCGCCAACCGCGTGCTCGACGCCATGGACCCCTCGACTCGCCTGGACATGCACATGGTCTACGAGAAGGGAACCGAAGGCGAGGTCGTCTGCCACCAGTACCAGAGCCTCGATGAGGAAGCCGACGCCATCGCCGGGCAGATCGCGGAGATGATCGAAGACGGCACCCAGCCCAAGGACTGCGCGCTCCTCTACCGGACGAACGCCCAGTCCCGAGCCCCGGAGGAAGCGCTCATCTCCCGTCGCATCCCCTACATGGTCGTGGGCGGCACGAACTTCTACAACCGCAAGGAGGTCAAGGATCTGCTCGCGTACCTCCGCATCGCCGAGGGCCGTGGCACCCTGGACGACGTCCGCCGCTGCATCAACGCGCCCTTCAGGTTCCTGGGCAAGGCGTTCGTGGAGAAGGTCACTGGCGTGGCCAAGAACGCTCGCCGCGCAGCGAAGAAGCAGGGCAAGCGAGTCCACTGGCCGAGCGTCGTCCGCGAGGCGTGCAACATGGCCCGCGTGCAGAACCGCCAGCGCATCAGCGCCAACGAGTGGTCCGACATCTTGGCCGACTGCATGGAGCGCATCTCCGAGCAGGAGACCGCCCAGCGCGACACCGACGCCTGGGACCGGGGCAAGCCGGTCAACATCCTCGAAGACATCGTGCTGGCCACCCGCTACACCGACTGGCTGGTGAAGGACGAGGGCGAGGAGACCACCGAGAACAGCCGCGTCTCGAACGTCCGCGAGTTGATTCGGGCCGCGCGCCGCTTCCCCACGGTCAAGGAACTGCTCGACTTCATCGACGACCTGGCCGAAGCATCGAAGGGTGCCTACCGCAAGGGTCAAAAGCCCAACAAGGTCATCCTCACCACGCTCCACAGGTCCAAGGGTCTGGAGTGGGAGAACGTCTTCATGACCGGCTGCAACGAGTACGTGCTGCCCCACGCTCGCAGCGAGGACATCGAAGAAGAGCGCCGCCTGTTCTACGTCGGCGTCACCCGAGCGAAGGAGCGCCTGGAAGTCTCCTGCGTGAGCGAGATCGCTGTCGGCGACCGCGTGCGCCCCGCGAGCGCCAGCCCCTTCATCTTTGAGGCCGGTCTGGAGCCGACCTTCATGGTCCGCGACGAGGCCGACGATCAGGTCCCAACGCTCCGCGAGGAGCCCAAGCCCGAGAGCGATGGCCCGCTGTTCGAGGACTGGTCCGATGACGATGACGATGACGACCCCAAGCCCAACGCCCCCTTCCTGAACTAATACACACACCGAGCCGCCCATTCGATAACAGAGCGAAAGTCACTTTCGCTTTCGCTTCTTCATTCGCTTCTTCTTCCGCCGCACGTTCTCCCGCATCCAGTAGGGCAGCCACCGCCCTCCCTCCATCCCTGCCTCCCCCTTCAGGTGGCACTCGATAAGGAAATCGTGGACACCCCTGTAGACGGTCCTGTAGCGCCCCACAGAGCCGCAGGAGCACGGGACGTCTCCATCATCGTGGGGACCGCCCCTCTCGTCAGGACGGGGCACAGAGAGCCCACGGAGCGCCCCATACACCTCGGTCATCCGAAGGTTGTACGAGCCGACCTCCCACTTGGCGGCAAGCTGTGGATGAATCAATGGGCGGTCCTTCTCGCCAGTCAGGAAGTCCTCGTCGAAGCCCGCCGCCGAGTTCTTCACCGACTTCGCCGCGTAGCGCGTGGCCGTGGCAACGCCCTTCGCGCCGCCCTTCACCCGCTTCACCGTCGCGAAGACTCCGCGCCCCCTGGTGTGCTTCTTCGCCTCGTCCTCTATCCACTCTTTGTCCACAGGAGAGCCGTAGTAGATGGCGTGGACGTGGACGAGCCCGTACTCCGACATCTCCGTGCAGCGAAGCAGCGCAGCCCCCTCGGCGCGCAGCCCGCGCTCCCAGAGCTTGCGGGTCACCTTCGCCATCATCAGCGCCCGAGCCCGAAGCCCTTCCGGCGTCATGTCCGCGCTGTGCTTGTCCGGGTCGTACTGAAGGTTCAGCGTCACCATCTGCCACTCGTAGCCAGGAACCGCCGCTATCGCCTCTTCCGCCGCGTAGCGAAGAAGCTCGACCCTCTCCGTCGCGCGTACCCAGGCGCAATACGGGCACGTCCGCCCGCCACAGGTCCGCTTCACCTCGCGAAACGTCCCGCTCCCTGGCCGACTCTCGCCGCAGCACTCGCACTCGCGAACCGCGACCACCTGCCCGCACGACTCGATGGCGCGGGCTCTCGCTCTCAGCTTGTCTCCATTCAGAACACGTATCTCCTTCGCTACCCCGTCCGCGTAGACCCAGCCACCTCGCCTCCACCTCTCGTAGCGGTCAGGCGTGTCGGGAAATCCCTTTCCATGCCAATCAGATGGCGAGATGTCAGCCTCCCCCTTATGGGGGGAAGCAAGATGGCCGTCCCCCTGGGGCTCCTCGGAGCTTGCGGCGGGAGGCGAAGATGACGCTACGTGTGGTGGTGTTGCGGGTTGACAGGCACAAGATGATGGGGATACTTTCCCAACAGTCATGGAGGTCACGTCTCCTTGACGCCAGCCAAGGGCTCCCCACCCATCCTTCATCAACTTCCGATTGGTCCTCGGTGAACAGATGAAGGGGCTGGTTTGCCTGGCTTCAGGCGCGATCTGTGAAGGTAGACGACTCCGCCTACCCCCGTCAACTGTCGCCGTCAGACCACGGCTCGAAGACCCTGCCAGAGAACCAGCACCGAGCTTGCTGGGCTCGCGTGCCTTGCGGATTTGTACAGCACCAGCACTCGCCATCGCGACACTCGGTCCAGGAGTGATCTCGCTCGACGTCGAGAAGCTGAAGCTCGCAGGTGTCCATCATGCAGCCCTCTTCTTCGAGCCATGTCCAGTCGCAATCGTTGGAGCACGGCGACGACATCGAGCAGCCACCAAGGATGATCACGACCAGCCAGCGCATCACTCCTTGTCGCCCATCGCAGCCTGGTAGCGCAACCACGCACTGAGCTTCTTTCCGGCATCCAGGTTGGAGAACTCGAAGCCGTGGTCCTTGGCGAACCTGGCCATCTCTCGCAGGTCGTCGAGCGCCGCCTGGAAGTCCTTCTTCTGTGGCTTCGGTGGCTCTTCGAGGTCAGCGAAGGCGATGGGCTTCGGCATCGCATCCGGCTCTGGAAGCGCAGTCACGCCTGGCGCGAGTTTCCACACGCGGATCGGTCTGCCGCCGCCCCCTCCGCCACGCTTCCTGGGTGACGCCTCTTCGACCTCGATGTACTTCCCGGTCCACACGAAGAGAGAGGGGGCCTTGAACGCCGTCCCCATCCATCTCTCGTCGATGTCCTGGTGCAGCATCCCGCGCTGCTTCATGATCTCTCGGACCTGCCTCGCGTGAACGGTTCCGTTCTCCAAGGCGAGCTTGACGCCCAGGTAGCGAGCGTACTCGACCAGGTGTCCTCGGTAGGTGTTGTGAAGCTCCTGTGCTTCCTCGAACGAATTGACAGTCATAACGCACCTCGATGTTCTTCTAGGATGTCCCACTGCGTAACGGACTCCAGCCCCAGCAGTTGCCTCTTCACCCTGCGGTCATACAGGACCACGTTCACCGCCGCTGCCAGGTTCAGGCAGTGGGCGCTGGGGATGACGATGAAGTGGTGACACTCACGCACCTGGACGCTCCGCAGACTGCCGTCCTCCGGGCCGAAGACGTAGACCGCGTTCTCCGGGTGCTCGAAGAAGGTCAGCGGAGTCGAGCCCTCACGTAGTTCGACGGCGACGGGCACCGCGTCATCTGGAAGCCGCTCGAAGGGGTAGTCGCAGGCGCAGAGGTCCACGTCCTTGTAGCCCTTCATGCGCTCTTCGCGCGGGAGCCGACCCTTCAGCGCCAGGTCCCCCTCGATGCGGTCCCCGGTGTAGGTGAGTTGCCGCACGCCGAAGCAGGAGCAAGCTCGCAGAGCCGCGCCGACATTGTGCGCGAACTTCGGGTTGATGAGGATCACGGACGGCGCGATGCCACCCGGTTTCTTCTTCGCCATCGCCTCACTCCTTCATTCGCCCAGAAGCTCTCGCAGCGCAGCCGCCTCGCTGGTGGCGTAGTCGATGCTCTGATCCAGTTGGTCGATGCGCTCCATCAGCCACTCCAGCGGGGGCTTGTCCACGATCTCCCAGCCGTACCGGAACTCGCTGTTTGGACCCTGGTCCGAGGCCCAGCGCTCTGCCTCGTGGCGCAGGTAGTCCTCGTCGGTCGTGCCGTGATAGGAGAGCCGCTGGAACGTGGTCGCGTTACGCCCACTCCTGAAGCTCCGCCAGAACCGCACCCACCGCGTGTCGTCGGTCTCGATCTGGTCCCGTCTCATGACCCGTGCTCCAGCCTGTGCTTCCGCTCGATGTCCGGGTGCCTCGACCAGCCCTTGTGATGGCAGTGCGAGCACTCGTACTCGAAGGCAACGTCTCCCCAGTTGTGGTAGTTCATGCCCTCGCTCTTCTGTGCTCGCGTCTTCCCGGTCGTGTGGATGACCTCGATGCGCTTGGTCTTGCAGCCCTTGCACATGAAGCTGTAGGGCTGGCCCGCGTAGGCCCCTCTGCTGCCCATGGTTACTCCTTCGCGGCGAACTCCCTCGCGTTGTCGCCGTAGACGTGCTCGCACGCCTGGGTGATGTCCCTCGGAACGTCCGCGCCGCACTTCGAGCACACGCGCTTGACGACCCCGATGTTGATCTTGCTCGTGCGGAACCGCACCCAGTCCTCGAAGTCGGTGAATCCATCGTCATCGATCCGCTTCGCCTGGACCATCATGGTCTCGTAGATCCAGTCGAAGTAGAGCCACGGCCACGACCCCTTCTGCTGCCCATCTCGAAGGCCCTGGACCTTGAATGCGTGCCGCTTGATCATGTCCCTTGCGTCGTTCAGAACGCGCGAAGATGAGCGGTGAGCCCAGTCCTTGCCGCCCCCAGGCTTCTCGTCGGGCGGGTCGTCCTCGATGGGCTCGCCGTTGGGCTCCTCTGGCAGAATGCTCTGGGCCTGCCCCTGCCACACGACGAACGCCGGGAACCCGGTGCGGTGGCTGTCCCATGCCGCGTGCTTGCCGTCGCGGTAGGGCGTGTCGATGACGCCGTTGGGCCACAATGGATGTCCGTCACGCGACGTGTGAGTCGTCGTGAACCCCATGCAGAAGCGAAGTTCCGACCCGATGTTGACCGGGCTTCCCTCTCTGATGTCGTTCTTGTTGATGGGGATGACGATGTTGTAGTCGCACCGCGTCTCGTAGCCCACCCTGACCCAGCGCAGTTCAAGCCTTGGGCACGGCATGGCGCTCTCCGGGATCGTGCTCGCGATCTTCCGCTGCTCCTCGGCCTGGTGCGCGTTCATGCGCTCCGCCTCGGCCTTCGCCGCCTTGATCACGTCGTGGTCGGAGAACATCGGGATGACGTCCAAGTCTCCTGCCTTCCGCTCTTCTTCGCTGCTCACCAGTTGCCTCCATAGGTATCTGCCTCACCGAAGGTGCAAGGTCCGCACATCCCGGTCACAGGCACGGTCGGGACAGCGCCGCAAACAGAGCACTTCGTGTCCCAGTCCGGTGTCGTGTCGTCGGCTTCCTCTGGATCGACTGGCGTGGCGGGAGCCTCGTCTCTGATGTCCTTCCTGACCTGCTTCAATAGGTCATCCTTCAGGGTCATTTTTTCTTCGCCTCCAAGTCGTAGCTCATGCCAACCTCACTGACGGCACGAATGGGCCGTCCTCTGGTCCCTTCTCGTGGGACTTGACCCAGGACACCAGGACAGCCAGCCACTCGCTGGACCTCTTCACGGGGATGCCACGCTCCAAGAGAAGCCTGGCGTGCTCCTGCGACATCTCGTTGATGGTGTAGATGGTGTAGCGACGGCGCTCCAACTCCTCGCGGACATCAGCCGGGAGGGGGAGGTTTCCACGGCGCACGCGCACGCGCTCGTGACCGCGCACCTGGAATCGGTGCTGGTACTCGAACTTCCGGCGCGGGGGCATGGCCGACGCGAAATTCTGGGTGATGGTCTGGCTCTTCAGCCTGACCAGGTAGTACGGCCTGGGGATCGGCCTGCGCTCGATGACCACCGGGGGCGGATCGTCAGGGCGACGGCGAGGGGTCTTCCACTCCTTCTCGACGATGAAGGTGCGGAAGTCGAGCAGATGCCTGTGGATGGCGTTGCATATCCACGGGTTCATGTCGTAGGGGTGCTTCCAGGTCCCATCCTCTGGCAGGTAGGTCACGGACCACACGAGACCCACACCGCCCGCGCCGTTGTCGTCGATCTCCTGGATGAACTCGATGGCCTCCGCGATGAGCGGGCCTCTCTCGGTGAGCACCCACAGTTGGCCGAGCAGCCCGATGGACACGGGGTCGAAGCTGTGGAAGAACTCCGGGCGAAGCCTGGACTCCACCGCTGTCGATGGCAGGGCAACGCCCTCACCGAAGGAAATCCACATTGCCTCGAATGGCCACTTCTCCGGGTCGGGCACGGGGACATGCTTGCCCTCGGCCACGATGCGGTCGAAGTGCTCGCGCCACTCCTCTGGGTTTCTCTGTCGCTTCTCAGAGCGCGCGTCGTCCGGGACACCCACGCCGGTCAGCGCCATCGCGAACGCGAAGGCCGGGCTCTTGTGACCGATGGGCTCGCACCACTCCTGCTCCGCGATGACCCTGGTCGTGTAGAGGTCGGCCTCGTTGTAGTAGGCACCGTACTGGTCCGGGTTCAAGACGAAGACGTTGGCCTCGCGCACACCCTTGTAGACGGCGTTGGCGAGCCACGACGCGGACTGCTGGCCGAAGGAGACCGACGTCCCGTACATGCGGACGTGCCCGTCCTCGACAGACCTGTATTCCTCTGCCTCGCAGTCCTGCTTCATGAGCACAGCGGACTCCTGGACGGCGAGCCACTTCTTCAGGGCGACCCCGGCCATGCGCTCGTCGGCGCGCTGGCGCTTCCGCCTGGCTGCCTTGCTGCTTTTCTTCCGCCGCTTGCTCATGACTCCATCAACCTAATGCCGTGGGATTGCGTTGTCAACAAACTTTCTTTGGCGCTTTCAGCCTTCCCTTGTGATAGAGACGAGCCAGCGTGTTCTCGTCTGGCACCATCCAGAGCGAAAGTCACTTTCGCTTTCGTCTACCTTATATAGGGCGGCTGCTGCCCCTTGTTCGATTCCTGTCGATTTCATGTTGACAGTGCAAAACCAGTGCTTAGATTGTGTTCAGCGACGGAGGACACCATGGCCCACACCAACACCAACACCAACACCGCTACCTTCACCGTTCCTTCCCCCTACGAGATGGGCTGCATGACCCGCGTGCAGCAGATGAACTGGGACCTTGTGGTCCGCTGCCTGTCAGGGCGTGGGGCGCTCTACCACACGCTCGACGAGTACACGCGGCAGCAGGCGTGGCTCATGGCCGATGGCTTCGGTAAGGTGGATCTCCGCACCCTGTGCGAGACCCTGTGCTGGGACTGGTCCCACGTTCGGGACTCGTCGGAACAGGCCGTGGCCGAGATGGCTGCGTTCCTTCGCCGGTCGGGCTGCGAAGACGCGCCCGTCTCCTTCGAGGACTAGGATGGCCGAGAACCCCAACCTTCCCAGGAAGAACACCATCGCGAGGCGCATCTACGACTGCATCGAGCGGTCCTCCGAGGGCCTGACGGCCTTCGAGATCGAGCGCGCCTGCGGCATCATCAAAAACCAGCAGACCCACATGGCCTCGCTCGCCGACAAGGAACTCATCACCGTCGTCGGCAAGCGGGACGTGGAGGGGATGAAGAACCTCGACATCTGGGGGATCAAGAGCGCGAAGAAGGAGCGGAAGAAGAAGCGCCGACGCCCCGGCAACATCCCGAAGCAGGAGCTTGACCCATACGAGTGCCCAGCCTGCGGCAAGACCATCTACATCCTGCTGCCCTACCCGGAGTACGGCAAGGGCCAGATCATGGTCGAGATCCAGCGTCGGCTCATCGTCTTCGCTGGGCCATGGGTGAAGAAGAAGTACACCGACCCGGAGACCGGCGAGGAGAAGGTGGACCTCCTACCGAAGGAGCCCATCACGCTCTTCGAGGAGCACACCGGCAAGCTGGTCCTGGGCCGCGCCGCCACCGAGGCCGAGCGCGAATACTACGCCGAGCACCACAAGTTGAGGAAGCCCTGGACCATCGGCTTCGAGGGCCACCTGTCCACCTGTAAGGGGTGGAAGCGCTGGCTCAACGGCAAGGCGGAGGCGAAGTACAGGACCCACGAGATCAAATGGGACCGAAAGAAGCGCAGATACGGCTTCTCCAAGCGCGAAGATGGACCGAAGAAGTCGATGATCGGACCAATTATCGAGACCCCGCCAGAAGATTGACACACGGTTCTCATGTGTTAGATTGCTTAGAGAAAGGTGAAGGAGATGACCGAAGGATTCGACTTCGAGACGTGGCTGCAAGAGGCGCACGACGGGTTGAAGGGACTCCGTGCAAAGCGCGAGGCACTGGAGCGTGAACGGGAAACCGTCGAGACCGCCATCGCGGACACGGACCAGGAGATCGCCGCTCTGGAGAAGATGCTGGAGGCCCAGATCGGCGTGGTGCCGAAGTACGAGGGCGACCCCTCGAAGGAATCGGTGCCGACCAAGCGCGTCACGGGCGTGAAGAAAGCCGTGCGCGAGTTCGCCAGCGAGATGGTCATCGGCGACCCCTGGACCGAAGACAAGATCGTCACGCTCATCCAGGGGCGCGTCGAAGGGGCTCGTGAGAAGAGCATCCGTTCCGCCTGCCAGGGGCTCGCCAAAGAGGGCGTGTTTATCCAGGAGGGCAAGCGAGGCGCATGGACCTTCTCGACGACCATCGGCGTCGTCCCGAAGGACGGCCACGAGACGACCCACATAAATCTCACCGTCACAGGCCCCCAGGAGCCCGCTGAGAGCCCCGAAGAGTCGGAGGCCCCAGCGTCCGAGGAATCCGCTCCCGCGCAGGAGAGCACCCAGGAGGCCCCGGAGCAGGGCTCCCTGCTCGACGTGTCCGATGAGCCATCTCCAGCAGAGGTCGTGGTGGTCGGAACCGCCGAGGTCATCATGGCCATCGAGAAGGAACTGAAGAGGAAGAAGCAGGTCCGGGTCGCCGAGAAGAACATCGGCTGGATCGCCGCCGACCTGCACTGTGAACCGAAGGTCGTTCGGGACGCCCTGAAGCTGATGGTGGAAGGTGACTACGAGTTCGGCTACGACGGCGATGACAAGGTGCTGCGCCGCCGCGCCGAGCCGGGCTCGAAGGAAGAGTTGAAGCGGACCTCGATCAAGGACCGACCCCTCTTCCCAGAGGCCGACCGTCCCCCGCACGCCTGACCACGCGCAGCACTCGACCAGGTGAAGGAGGCCCGTCATGACGAAGGTGTCGGTCGAGAAGATCGAGATGGAGCAGTACGAGGTGGAGTTCCCCCTCGAAGACGTGAGGGAGATGCTTCGCTTCGAGCACAACGGCACGAAGATGCGCCTGCCGTACAACGCGATCATGACCTAC
>Ga0207796_1000007_pt1 | contig 104050 bp, 95 predicted proteins | sample Pon1CUnioCityCA_6_FD_187274 | JGI IMG/M metagenome (GOLD analysis project Ga0207796, IMG submission 187274) | Marine sediment microbial community from Union City, CA, USA - Pond 1C Sediment 1 (SPAdes) | ecosystem: Environmental > Aquatic > Marine > Intertidal zone > Salt pond sediment ... | reverse complement strand
GCTCAGGCTGATGCGCCGTCGCCATTGCTCAACCCGAGCTTGTTGAACACCAATGGCGCCCCGAGCCCGATCCACAGACCGAGGACGGCGTAGCGCACGAAGCGGAACGCCAACCGGAGCGATTCAGGACTCGCCCGGAACAGCCACTTGAGCCCGAACCGCAGGGCCAGCATGACGATGCCGCCCAGCAGGAGACGCAGTCCCCGCTTCCATAGGGGCCCGCCCACGTCGTAGTCAGCGTATCGCCTCAGCAGCACCAGCGCCACCCCCGCCCCCAACAGGACGCCCATCAAGCTGGCTGTCTCCTCCGTCCAATGAAGCAGCGACAGGACCAGCGGGAGGCCGACGACCAGCGTCAGCTGGGTACCTAGCTCACGCTCTGCCAGCCACGCCTCGACGCGCGGCTGGAACGCCACATAGCCTGTCAAGAGCAGACCCCCGATGAACCAGCCCGCCAGGACATCGGTGGGGAAATGGACGCCCAGGTAGATTCGGGAGAAGCCGATCAGGAGTGCCAGTACGGCGGCCAGCCCCCAGGCCCATGTCTTTCGGACCGCGCGGGCCAGCGTGCCCCAGATGACGGCCGAGAGCTGAGCGTGGGCGCTGGGCATGCCATATCCCTCAACCTCGTACAATCGGACGGACGGGTCGAGCTCGAAGGGGCGCGGTAGCGCGAAGAGGTCCTTCAGACCCGTGTTGATAAACGTCGAGAGCAACAGGACCGCGGCGAGCCGCACGCCAGTGCCGAAGTGGATGCACCACACGAGCAGAGGCAGGAGCAGAAAGTAGAAGTCCTCGCTGCCCAGCGCGGTCACGCCCTTGAAAAACGCGTCAAGCACTGGACCATGGACGCGTTGGATGGCGTGGATGACCGCCAGTCCCCACTGCATAATCGAGTTCACGGTGTTCTCTCCAATGAGGCTATGTGATCCCCCTCCGATACAGCACCTCGCGCGCGGATCTGCGTCATTCTTGACGGCCCCGAAAAACCTGCTCCTGGCTACCCTGCTTGTCCCGACCGCTGCGGAGGGATCCTCGGGGGCGGTTGAGCGGCCCGAGCCCGCGTTCTGGATCTTCTCTAAGCACCGCTACTACTGAGTGTCCAGCCGAATGGATTTTGCCCGGTGGCGACTCGTCTGCTTGCCCCGTGACCAGATGCGCCCGTCTCGAGGCTCACCAGCGCTGATGGACCGAGTCCTTGACGGTCTCCCGGTAGATCTCCTTCACGCCGGTCATCTGATCCTCCGTCAGCCGGGGGAGCTCCGACGCCGTTACATTCGCCTCCAGGTGCTCCACCGTCGAGGCCCCCGGTATCACGCAGCTTACCTCCTCAAACATGAGGATCCACCGCAGGGCCCACAGCACCAGACCGGGATCGTCGGGAAACAAACCCTTCAGCGCGTCTACGGCGTCCAGCCCCAGCTCGAAGTCGACGCCGGCGAACGTCTTGCCGCGGTCGAACGCCTCGCCCTCGCGGTTGAACGTGCGGTGGTCGTCCGGGGCGAACGTTGTCTCAGGCGTCATCTTGCCGGTCAGGAGTCCGCTCGCCAGCGGCACCCGCGTGATGACCCCGATGTCCCGTTCCTTCGCCAGTTGGAAGAACAGCTCGGAAGGGCGGTGCCGGAACATGTTGAAGATGATCTGGACAGTCGCTACGTTTGGGTATTCGATCGCCTTGATGGCCTCCTCGACCTACTCCACGCTGACGCCCAGGTACCGGATCTTCCCCTCGTCCCTGGGCCTCTCGAACAGGCCGAAGATCTCCGGACGGTAGGTGACATCGGTCGGGGGACAGTGGAGTTGGATCAGGTCGATCGTCTCCATGCCCAGGTTGTCGAGGCTGTCCTCAACGAAACCCTCCAGCGCCTCCAACGTCTACCCCTCCGCGACGTCCGGCGTGATCCGCCTCCCACACTTGGTGGCGACGGTCACGTGCTCCGTTCTGGACCTGACCACTCTCCCGACGGCCGCCTCACTCTGCCCGTCGGCGTACACGTCCGCCGTGTCGATGAAGTTGACTCCCAGGTCGATGGCCCGGTTCGGGATCTCTTCCGCGGTGGCGTCGTCAAAGGGCGCGCCCCAGCCGCCTCCCACCTGCCACGTGCCCAGGGAGACCTCAGAAACCTCGAATCCGATCTTGCCAAGCGTCCTGTAGTTCACAATCTACGTCCTCTTCCTTGAAGATTGGACATCTCCTCGTCGAATCGCCTGAAAAGAGCCCGCCGTCCCCTCTCGCTGGCGGTTGTGCAGCACCGGGACCCCGCGGGACTTCTTCCAGCAGAGTCCTGGCCGTGCCTCGGCCGTTCCTGCTCCTTCAAGGCCCTAGCCGGGCGATGATCTGGCGCCCGCTCACTACCTGCACACCCCAGTCTCCGCCGCTGGCCGGGCCCCCGCTGGCCTGGAAAGGTCGGTCGGGAGCGATGTGGGCCTCCCATCGCTCGACCTCCGTGGCCCCGCGCCGCAGCACCACGGTGGCGTCCACCGGGTGTGTGGTCAACACGGCCAGCCGGGCGGAGTCGCCCGATGGGATGATCCGGATGGCTGCTTCCTCATTCGCCCAGTTGTAGCCGCCGATGCCACTGACTGCGTACCACTGCTCGGTCCAGCTGATGGTGCCTCCCGGGTTCAGGGTGTAGTTGTCCCAGAACGTCGGTGTCAGGCCGCCCCAGAGCTCGACGTAACGGCTGCCGTCGTCGGTCCACAAGGTCGCGTCGAGATCCCCCAGGCAGAATATCTTCACGCCCCGCGCCAGCGTGTGGGGGAAGACTCGCACGATGCCCTGATCACGCTGCTGGTCGTAGGCGCCGAAGAAACCAGCCTGTGCGGGGTCGGCAAACACGCCCAGATAGCGGGGCCAGGTGTCGTATCGGCTGAAGTCCTGTCCGTCATGGATGGGCCAGCTCATGGACCCGCCTGGCCCCGGCAGTCCTCCGTCCGCCGTCGCATGAACGGTGACCTGGTCGTCGGGCAGGACGAAGGTCAGTCCCGGAGAGGGGCGATTGGCGTCCGAAAGCGTCAGCATGGCGTTGGCCCAGAACTGAAACGCGTGCGCCTCCCCGGTAGGGTTGGTGATCCGCGGCGTGACGCTGAAGGCGCTCCGGTCTGCCGGGAGACCGATCGTCACCTCGACCGTCATGCCCGTGCGGTCCTCCCTGTCCCACACGCGGACGCCGTTCTGCAGCAACTGGTATTGCCATGGGCGGTACTCGTTGAGGCCGTGCTCGTCCGTGGGAAAGGCCCACTCCATGCCGCCCGTGCCGAGCCACCAGCCACGATAGCCCCACCGCGTGGGCTTGATTACCGGGTTAGCATAGAACAGCTGACGGCCTGTGACGCGGTCGGTCCAGCGCAGGATCCGGCCGCCGAGCTCCGGGAGAACGACCAGGCGGACGTAACCGTTCTGAATCACGACAGCCCGGTACGGACGGGGCTCTGGTGGCGTCACGGCGTCAAAGTCGAGCCGCGGATATGGATAGACGGGGTCGCCGGGTTCCGTCGGCACCAGTGCGTCTTGCCACCCGTAGGTGTGGAGCGTGATCTCCTGCTCCCACACACCCACCGTCGGCACGCCCGTGGCCGTCGCGGTCGGGGGCGCAGGTGTCCCCGTGGGCGGGATGGGCGTCGCCGTCGCAGGTGCGACGGGCGAGCCTGTAGCAGCGGCCGTCGCCGTGGCAGGTACCATGCCAGGCGCCGTCGAGGGCGTGACCAAGCCTGTCGCGCTGGGCTCCCGAGTCCTCTCGGGAGGGATGGTCGTGGGGAGCGGGCTGCTCGTAGCCCTGCGCTTCAGCGTGGACGTCGCGCTGTCCGCAGACAGTGTGGGAGACGCCGTCCGCATAGCTCGCGCGGATGTGGGCGTCTCAGTGATGCGCGCTGAGGCTGTGGGGGAGGGCGTGGTCATGCGCTTCGCGTCCGCCTCCGATGTGGGGGTCTTGGAGCCCGGGGGAGCGTCCCTCGTCCCTCGTGCCAGTGCACACCCGGTGACCGCAAGAAGCAGCAGCCAGCATGCCGCCCCGACAACACGCCAGCCTCCCTGTCCCATCTTTCACCCTATGCTTTGCGCCTTACGTTCTGCGCGTCAGACGTATATGTCCAGCACGTCCCGCAGCATCGTCGCGGCGGACGGGACGGGGGTCGGCTCGTCGATGATGGCCGTGATCGTCCCGAAGATGTCCGTCTCATACAGGATGCCCATCTGTTTGGGGCCCAGGTGGCCTAGGGCGTGGTCGGAGCTGAGCGGCACCGGCGCCACGGAGAGCGTATAGCTGCCGTCGCTCTGCCGTTCTCCACCCACCAGCAGCCGGTAGCGCTCCCCACGCGCTTTCGCGGCCTGGAGTTCTTCGGGGTCCAGATCGGTGATGCCCGTGATGTCCACGTCGTCCATCGTCGTTGGCTGGGAAAGCACGGCGTTGGCCAGGATCACCAGCTTGGCTGCGGCGTCCCATCCCTCCAGGTCCCACGACCCATCGCCCTCTAGGACGCCCGCGTCGTGCGCTCGCTCCGTGGCGTCCTGCCACGTCATCCCGTCGGCGAGCATATCCATCACGTAGCCGGTGCACAGGTTAGGCACCGCCTCCATCCGCTCGATCACCGCGCCCCGCAGGTCGCGCTGGCCCAGGTAGAGCGCGGGAAGTCCCCCGGCCACCGTGCCGTCGAAGCGTAGCTGGGCGTCGTGTTCCGCCGCCAGCTCGTGGAGCTCCTGATAGGCGACCACCAGCGGCCCCTTGTTCGGGGTGGCGACGTGCAGGCCGCGTCGCAGCGCCGTGCGGATGCAGGAGAGCCCCGGCTCGGCGCCCTGACCCAGATTGACCGGCGAGGCCTCCAGGAGGACGTCAGCTTCGGCCGTGCCGACCAGCGCTGGCGCTAGCCAGTGCCTCTTGCCGACGCCGGGATAGTCGGCAACGGTCCCCCCATCGACCTTCAGGTCAGCGACTTGTGCCGGATCGAGGCCATTCAGTGGATCATAGGCCGCGCCTCGGCTGTCAGCGGCGCCCACCAGCACAAGATCCAGATCATAGCGCTGACGCAGATCGTCTCGCTTCGCGTCCAGCACCTGGCAGAGGCGACGCCCCAGGTTTCCCAGGCCGACAAGTACCAGTCGAACGGTTTTCAATGTATCCCTCCCAGGGGGCTGCGATAGCCCGGTTGGCCGATCCCTCCCCGTCGGAAGGGGCCGGGTCTCTGTATGTACGTAGAATTGTTGAAGCACTCCCGGGGATCCGGGGCACTCCCGGGGATCCGGGGCACTCCCGGGGATCCGGGGCACTCCCGGGACGCCGGGGTGCTACAGTTGCTTCCGGTCGAGCCGCTGCCGCACCCACTGTGCCACTTCGTTGGCGGCAGCCTCTCGTTCACAGTCGCGGAACATCTCGTGTTCCGTCTCCTCGAACCAGACGATGCGCTTCTGATTGGGCGGGGTCGCGATGCCCTCGTAGACGATCTCCGCGCTCTCCGGTGCCACTGTGGAATCGTTGTGGCTTTGCAGAATCAGCGTCGGCAGCGCGATCTCCGGCAGTCGCTGGCGCGTCTGCTTGGGGAACGCCAGCAGTGACTTGATGGCATCCGTCGGTGTCCAGGCATAGTTCGTGTCGTATTGCGCCAGGTCTGGATCGGCATACGTGGGTGGCATGGGGAACTTGTCGAGGACGGCCGTCACCAGAGGAGCCAGGAAGTGGAGCGGGCGGCCGGGCGCCAGGGGCGAGGTCAGCTGGACCATGGGTGCCGCCAACACCAGGCTGTCGGTGACGTCCGGGTGTTCGGCGCCGAGCGTCAGCGCGACCAGGCCCCCCATGCTATGGCCGAAGATGACCGCCTCGTCGACCTCAGCGAGCAAGTCCCGCAGCGCGGCGTCGCCGTCGGCTACCCAGTCCTGCCAGGTCACCCCGCGCAGGGCGTCGGGCGAGTCGGCGCCATGCCCTCGCAGCACCGGCATGCGGGTCGGCACGCCGAGCGGTTCCAGCGCGGCCGCCACGCCGGAGACGCAGTCCAGGCTGGAGGTGAAGCCGTGCAGGATGAGTACGCCCAATGGTTCTTGTGTCACGTTGTTGTCCCCTTACTTGTTCTCGAGTGGTGTGGCTGCTTCGCTCGCTGCCCTCAGCTCGGCCGATCACGTCGAGCGGTCGCTGGACGGCTCACTCCCCCAGCGGCGCGCCGCAGTGGCGGCAGAACTGATCCCCCTCATCGACGGGGTAGCCGCATTGCGGGCAGAACCCGTCCCCAGCCTGCCTCCGGGCCCGGGCCTCATCCTCCAGTTCGACCTCGTAGAGGGGGAGACCCTCTTTGCTAAGCGCGTTGTAGAAGGCCATGGTGGCGCCAGTGACCCCCATGACGATCCACACGATCACAAAGATGCCGAAGGGGCCGCCGCTTGGGCCCCCGAATCGGGTCATCATCACCAGACCAAAGATCATCACCAGCAACATCACGATCCCTGCGATGAGGGATCGAGTTCTTCCCGGTCGGATTCTCATAGTCGTAGTGTTTCCTCTGTTGCGAAGGCGCTCGACGGTCACTTCCGCGGCTGGGCAGAAGACAGCCCGGAGAAGTGCGTGTGGAAAGGATTATAGTGCAAGCCCGACGTCCAGACAACCCCGCCTCGGTCACGGCGATCCCGCGAACCGGCACGCCAGCGAGCGTGTGTCAGGAACGCGCGCGACGTCTCCCTGCGTGGATCAATCGCTGAGGAGAGAACGGATCCGCTCGATGGTGCGGGGTGCGGAACCCTCGTAGTGGTTGTTGACGTTCAGATAGACGTTCACCCCGTGCGCCAGCAGGTCCTCCGTCACATCCACGATCGCCGACAACTCCTCGTCCTTGGGGGCCACGACCTGATCCCAGCGCTTGCCCGTCTCCTTCTCGATGCCTTTCCGATCGGGTCCCAGCAGCCGGATGATGACGGATTTGTGCTGCGTAATGAGGTCTCCCCAGTCCCGATAGATGTCGGCGATCGGCGGCATCCAGTACCCCTGGAGGAGCACCGGGCTCAACCGGTTCCTGACCAGGAAGTCGAAGAAGGACCTGTTCATGTACCGGACGTTCCTCACCTCGATGCCGTAGTCGGAGCTGGAGGGGATCTGCTGGCAGAAGGCCTGGAAGAACTCCTGGAACTGGTCCTGCGAGTCGACCATCTGCTTGTTGAGGTACCCAAACTGGAACATTACCGGGCCCAGCGTCTCGCCCAGTGGCTCCAGGAGCGACAGAAAGGCGCCAAACAGCGACGCGGAGACGAAATAGGGGTTCGGAGTCAGGGCGTCTGTCTTACGCTTCTTGTAGAAGTGCGTCAGCGTGATGCTGTTGGGCGCCTTGACCGTGAAGATGAAGTCGTCCGGCACCGAGCGGCGGTACGCCTCCACGTCGCCCGGCTCCGGCAGGCCGACGCTGTCCTCTCCGAACAAGGACCAGAACCAGCGGTCGATCTCGACAGTGTCGTAGTGCTGGGCGTACTCCTGGAGGTAGTTGATGCCCCGGGGGGCGGAGTATACCAGCCCCTGCCAGGAGGGATACCGCCAGCTGCAGGTGCCAATTCTCAGTCTTCCCACGATCCTTTGTCCTCCTGCCCAGCCATCACGTCGAGCCAGGCTGCGTAGCCGCGAGAATCAGCGGCCTTGAACGCCGGTGTGTCGTCCCCGTGGAAGACGTGCTGCGCCGTGAAGAACAGATTGTCCCGTAGGGCGGATGTGTCTCCGAAGGCCTCGAGTGCCACGGTCCACCAGGCTCGTCCTGCCATGCGAACGGCGGTCAGCTCCAGCTCACACCCGCTGGCAGGCACCTCTGCGTCAGAGAGGACCACGACCTCCTTCTCTCCCGTCACCCGATACGTGCGCAGCCGGCGGTCCTTCCGCACCGCGACCCAGGAGAACGCGTCCGTCTCCGACCGGGCGGCGTCCGGTCCGGCGAGCTGAAAGCGCCACTTGCGCCATTGCTCCACGAGACCCCTCACCCGCTCGTGGAACCGCACGACATCGACCGGGCCTACCCGTTGCTTGATCTCGATGAGGCCTTCCCTCATCTTAACATTGAGGCCCTCGCTGCCCCGGAGCTGGAGGTAGCGATCGGTTCGAACCGGTTCTTTATTCACCCGGCCCGGCCCTCGCCGGAACCAGGCGTCCACCTCCGGCGGAATCGTCCCCCGGATGAACCATCTCACCTCTGCCGTCGGATACATGGGCCCCCTCGGAAAGCGCTGAGCTGTGGTCGCTCTATCCCCCTGGCCATTCTACTCGATCTCCGGTGGCCCGCAATGGGCTGGGTGTGCAGTCACTCCCCTACGCCGTCGGGTTCCGGCGGTGTGATTCTCCTGGGTGAGAGATGCGGCGCGAGCGAGGGACCGCTTGCCCGAGGGCCGGCTGCGCTGCTGGTCGGCAAGCCCTTGTCCCTATTCACCAGCTGGTGCGACGGGCTGTCGGATGATGGTCTTCAGCCGCTCTGGCGCCGTGCGGCGGGGGTCGCTCAGGTAGATCTCGTGGTGCTTCCCTCGCAGCACATACCCCTCGTCCGCGGCGAACGCGTGCAGCCGCCGGATGGTGGGCGCCTCCTCGTCGTAGGGGCCGACGTACATGATCTGGACGGACAGCCCCTCGTGGTACGGGGCGAATCGGATCCGCGGCAGCGCCGGCAGGTCCTTCTTGCGCGCCGCCTCAATCCGGGCCTGATCGACCACCTCCGCCGTCACCCACTCGGGCTGCATGACCATCATCGTCCAGGACCAGGCATCCTTGTCCGCCATGGTGAACTGGCTCATATCCTCCACCCACCACAGCCCCTCCAGCGGGGGGACGACGTAGTCATCCGTCCCGGCGTCCTCCTTGAGCAGGAACTTAACCGTGTAGGCGACGCCATACAGCGCCTCCACCGCCTCCTGGTACCCCGGCGCAGTGTTGGGGTCGCCCTGCCCGTCGATCATCAGGAACGCCATCTCCGGCACGTCCACGACCGTGAGAGTCGCCTTCGAGGGTCGGTACAGATGCTTGAGCGTCTTCTTGAAATCCACCTTGGCCACGGTCATTCTCCTTTCCGCAGGCCTCGCTCGTCGTCGGCCGGTCAGCGGGCCGGACGCGAGCCCCGGCCCTCTTCTAATGCCTCGATCGTGCGCGGCCAGTCCTCCTTGAGCAGCCGGGATAGCGCGCGGTCGGCCAGGACGCGGCCCTCGGTCTGGCAGCGTGGGCAGTAGTTTGTCTCCCGCGAGGCGTATCGGATCCGCTGGATCTCCGTGCCGCACGCCGGACACGGCTTGCCGTACTTGCCGTGGACCGCCAAGCCCTTCCGCAGAGGCTTCGACTCGCTCGGGAAGCCATCGCCGGCTGCCTGGCGCACGCGGCCCGTCCATTCGAGCAGGACCTCTCGCGTCGCCCCGTACAACCTGTCAATCTGCTCGGCAGTGAGGTGCTCCGTGAGCAAGAATGGGGAGAGACAGGCTCGGTGCAGGATCTCGTCCGAATAGGCGTTCCCGATGCCGCTGAGGATGCTCTGATCCGTAAGGGTCCGTTTGAGGGTGTGGTTTTCCTCCGTGATCTTTGCTCGGAAAGCCTCTGGCGTGGCCCCTACCACCTCCAGGCCGCCCCGGTCGAAATCAGCGAGCGCCCTACGGCCTCGCACCACGTGGATCGAGGCCCGCTTCCTGGTGGTGGGCTCGGTGATCAGGAGCGCGCCGTCGGCGAAATCGAGCGCCGCCAGCCCGTGTCGGCGCGGCATCGTACATCCGCTCTCCCGCCAGTCAAGCCGCCCGCTAATCATCAAGTGCAGCACCAGAAACAGGCCATCTGGGAAGGCGAGCACGATCTGCTTCTGCAGTCGCTCGACCTCCGTCACAGCCAGGCCCTCCAGCGTCGCGATGGCGGGCTGGGCCGTCCGCAGGACGAAGGGATGTGCGATGCGCACCCGCTGGAGTTGTTGACCCTCCGCCAGGTCGCGCAGTCGCTCGACGCAGACGGCGATCTCTGGGTATTCCGGCATCAGTCTGCCCTTCGCGGGCCCGCCATGGCCCTGGTGGGTCTCCTGTACCCGGGGGGGCCGGGTGCGGCTCAGTCCGGGAACCCGGTGTAGTAGCAGCGCACGGGTATCTCGTTCGCGACGGCGGCCAGGCAGCGGTTACAGGAGACACAGGATGCCGCGTCGGTCCGCCCCAGTCGAATCCGCCGCACCAGCGAGGGCTCGCGGATGAAGGGCCGGCCCATGCCGATCAGGTCGGTGGTGCCGTCCTGCAGCACCCCCTCCATCTCCGTTACCGTGCGCACGCCGCCGGTGAGAATCAGCGGCACGGAGCCCAGCATCGGCTTGATCAGCGCGGCGGCATCCTCGTTGTAGGGGCCCTCGAAATCGTACTTCCTTGTCCAGCTGCCGATCACCAGTCTCCCAATCGGCCTCTGCCACCAGGGCAGGCTCTGGGCGAACTCATCCACTGGCACGTCGCCGCGGGACATGTTGAAAGGGGCATAGAGCGTGGAGCCGGCGCTCACTTCCAGCCCGTCGATGCCCAGCTCTGCCAGCCAGCCGGCGTACGTGGCGGCCAGCGGGGGCGTGATGCCTTCCTGCGGCGTGTGGTCCCGCGTGTTCAGCTTCACCAGAATCGGCGTGCCCTCGGGCATCGCCTCCTGCACGGCCAGGACCACCTGGCGCAGGAAGCGAAAGCGGTTCTCGGCCGAGCCGCCCCAGTCGTCATCCCGGACGTTGTAGAAGGGGGAGAGGAACTGGTTGATCAAGTAGCCGTGAGCGGCGTGGATCTCGACCCCGTCGGCACCCGCCGCTGCGGCCCGGCGGGCCGCGCGCCCAAAGGCCTCGATCGCCTGGTTGATCTGCCCCTCGTCCATCGCTCTCGGTTTGACAAAGTTGACAGGGTCCCGGCCGCGGCTCGAGGGCGCCAGCGGTGTCTGCCCGATCAGGGCCCGCGTCGTCTGCCGCCCTGCGTGGGCCAATTGGAGGGCGATCCTGCCGCCTTCCTCGTGCACGGCCTCCGTCAGGCGGGACAGGCCGGGCACCATCGCGTCACTGTGAACGCCCAGCTGATGCGTGGCGACCCGGCCCAGGGGATCGACGCAGACCAGCCCGGTGATGATCAGTCCAACTTCGCCCCGCGCCAGGCGCCGGTACCGTTCGACGATCCTGTCCGTGACCTCGCCGGTGTCCGTGGCCATCGCTTCGTATGTGGCCGCGCAGACGAAGCGGTTGGCGACCTCCACGCCGCCCAGGGTCATAGGGTTGAAGAGGACTGTCATGGTCTATCCGTTGACGACTCCGTACATCTGATCCGGCGCCAGGATCTCCGGGAACCGCTGGCGTAATTGACAGCGCGTCTCGTAGCACAGGTGACATCCGTCGGCGTAGGTGAGCTCGGGATGGAACCCGTAGTGTCGCGCCAGTTCCGCCGGTCCGCCCTTGAGCAAGGGGGAGACGATCGGATGCACGGCAGGCTCGTACGTGGCGCAGAGCTCGACCAGCGGTGTGTCGAACAGGTTCCCCAGCGCGATGCCCTGACACAGATGGACGATCCCGAGGGGATCGATGTGCACTCGGCCCGGGTCGCCCAGGTCCTCATAGGGACATGTCGTGAATGTCTCCCAGGGCTGGTGTGGCACGGCGTCGGCCAGCTCCTCCGCTGCCCGCCCGCGGAACATCACTGGGTCGAACGCCGGATCGTCCTCGCCCGGCTGCGCGACCGTCAGGGTGCCCACCGGGATGTCGAGCCGGTCGGCGGCCGCGCGGGCCTTCACTGCTTGCTGGCTGACCACTGCGTCCGAGTGATAGAGGTCCGTGCTGACGGAGAGATCCTGGATCAGACCGGCCAGGGGGCGCAGCCAGGTGACCGCGTCCTCTACTTCCGTGGCCCAATAGGCGTTCGTGACGATGCCGACCCGGAACCCCCGCGCGGCGGCTTCCTGGACACCCTGCAGCAGGATGGGATAGTAGAGGCAGGGCTCACCGCCCTCAAAGAAGATCGATTCGACGCAGCCCAGCTCGGCGGCCTGCCGAAGGATCTCCGCAATCTGCGAAAGTCTCATCGTGCCGCTCTGCCAGGGGCTGCCCCAGGCGAAGCAGTGGTCGCACTGGAGCGTGCACTGATAGGTTAGAAGCAGGTGGAGCCCTGAGAGCTGCATCCGAGTTGCCTTCTTCGTGAGCCCTTCACCGCCAGATGGGGCTTGCGCCGCCGTCACTGCCACACGCTCACGGGGCCGCCACCGCCGCGACGCCCACCACGCCGGCACCGGTGTGGACGGAGAGGCCGGCCGTCAGCCCGGCGATGATGATCCGCTCTGGACAGGGTAGATGCTCGCGCAACTGCTCCCGGAACGCCCGGGCCTCACCGGGGACAGCAACGTGGACGACGGCCATGCGCTCGGCAGGGCGGCCCGCCAGCGCCTCCTTCGCCAGTTCAATGACGCGTGTCCGGGCCTTCTTCCGTGTCCGGACTCGCTCCAGCATCTGGAGCTCACCGTCCTGCAGGGTGAGGATGGGTTTGATGCTCAGCAGCCCCGCCATCCCCGCGGTCAGATGGCCCACGCGCCCGCTCATCGCCAGGTACTTGAGTGTGGAGAGGGCGGCGTAGAGACATGTGCGCTGGCCCACATCCATCGCCCGCGCGATGATCTGGTCCCGGGATGCCCCGGCCCGGGCGGCCTCCGCCGCCTCCATCGCCATGAAGCCCTGTCCCATGGAGATGCTCTGCGTGTCCACTACCGTGATCTCGCGGTCGAGGAGCAGGTCTCGCGCGGTCCGGGCCGCGTCATACGTGCCGCTGACCTTGCTGCTGACGGCAAGGCAGATCACCTCATCTGCCCCCTCCTTAAACGCGGCCTCGAAGGCGGTGAGGAAGTCACCGGGGGCCGGCGCCGACGTGGTCGGCAGCTCTCCCTCCTGGTCCACGCGCTGGAAGAGGGCGCTGTCGTCGATGTCCACTTCCGACTTGAACGTCTGGTCCGCGAAGTGAATGGCGATAGGAACCTGCCGGATGCCGTACTCGGCGGCGACGGCGTCGGGCAGGCTGGCGTCGGTATCGGTCACAATTGCGATTGACGGCATCTAAACCTCCGTACAGTATCTAGCGACTCGGGGGAGCTGTAGTGAGCGCAAGTTCGTCGGATGAACCCTGCGGGTGAAAAAAGAGGGGCCAGGGGGCGCTCCGTCCCGCCTCTCCGTCTGCTATCCGGGTTCCCCTCTACCAGCGGTCGACTTATCGACCACGATGCACGTCGCGTAGTCGCTCAGGCAGCCGATCTCGGCCTCCAGGCCGTGGGCCGCCACCAGCGCGCGAATGCGCTCCGCCGGCAGGAAATGGCTGCGCATCAGGGCCAGCTTCTCCAGCAGGGCGACCACTTTCACCGGGAAGCGTTTGATGTCGGGCTCCTCGATGACGAGCCGGCCATCCGTAGCTAGCACCCGGATCAGCTCGCCCACGGCGGCGTGATGGTCGTTGAAGTGGTGCAGCGCGTCCACGGCGAACACCCGGCTGAAGCTGCCATCGGCGAAGGGGAGCCGCTCCACGTATGACTGGACCGGGCGGAGCAGCCCTTTCTGTTGGGCCTTTCTCAGCATAGGAGCCGAGAGGTCGTTGATGACCAGCGTCCCCACCAGAGGAGCCAGCCCGGATGAGACGCGACCGGTGCCGCCGCCGGCCTCCAGCATGCGCCCGCTGGTGGGCAGTCGGAGCAGCTTGCGGAGCCGCTCCGGATCGGGCGGGGGGATGACGATCTCGTAAATGGGCGCCAGAAGGTCGAAGTGGTCGATCATAATGGGTCCTGCTTGGCTAAATCCACTCGTCGCGGGCTGCCGGCCGCTGTCACCGATCAGGCCTCAATGCCCAGCGCCTGGCGGATCAGGTAGCCGATGCCGAAACTGATCAGAGCTACGCCGAAGCTGAGGCCCGCCATTTCCAGGAAGCGCGCCCAGAACGGCTCATCCTTGGCCACGGAGATGTAGTACGTGAACAGTCCGATGATGCCCACCGCCGCGATGAGAGCGCAAGCCAGACAAACGAAGTAGTCGTCCAGCAGGAGATAGGGCAGGATGAGGAGGATAACCGTCATAATGTAGGCCCCGCCTGTGTAGAGGGAGGCGCGCACCGGGTGCTTCGTCGACGCCTCGGAGCGAGTGGAGAGGTACTCGGACGCGCCCATGGAGAGGGCAGCGGCGACACCGGTGATGGACCCGCTCAAGGCAATCAGATCCGTGTTCTGGAGCGCCAGCGTCAGGCCAGCCAGCGCGCCCGTCAGCTCCACCAGCGCGTCGTTGAGGCCCAGCACGATGGATCCGGTGTAGCGTAGCCGCTCCTCGTCGAGCATGGCGATGAGAGCTTCCTCGTGATCCGTCTCCTCCTGCGCGATGGAGGCCGCTTCCTCAATCTCGCCCTGGATGGTGGCGTAGTTGTCCTGCGCGTCCTCTTCCCCCTGCTCCATCAGCTTGATACCGAACGTGAAGCCAAAGATGCGGCTGATCAGGTAGTACTTCCAGATGCGCCAGCGATCCGGCTCCACGTCCTGCTGAGTGTACTCCCGCCAGTCGTGATAATGTCGCAGCTCATCCTCGGCGATGTCCCGCAGCACGTTGCTGTTCTCGGGCGAGTCGACCGCATCGGCCAGTTTCTGGTAGATGTGGTACTCTGTGATCTCGTTTTCCTGGTAGGTGAGCAACTTCTGCCTGGTCTCGGGGGTCAGAGCCTGCTGATCAGATTGTGACATCGCGGCGCGTTCCTTTCCCGTCTCCATGTGCCTGACGCCTTCGGCATTGCGGCGTGTGGGCTATTCGGCCGTCCCCTCGTCCGGCTCGAAGGCCAGGGCGACAGAGTTGATGCAGTAACGCTTGTGCGTGGGCGGTGGACCGTCGTTGAAGACGTGGCCCAGATGCGCGTCGCACACCGCGCAGCGCACCTCCGTCCTGGACATGGCCAGCTTCCGGTCCTCGTGATAGGTGACGTGGTCCTCGCCGACGGGGGCCCAGAAGCTGGGCCAGCCGCTCCCCGAGTCGAACTTCGTCTCCGAGCTGAAGAGCGGATTGCCGCAGCAGACGCACATGAATGTACCTGACGCGTGGAAATCGTAGTACTCGCCGGTGAAAGGTCGCTCCGTGCCGCCTTTCCGCGTGATCTTGTACTGCTCCCGGGTGAGCGCCTCTTTCCACTCTCCATCGGTCTTGTTGACTTTCCTCATCGTGATCCTCTCTTTCCTAAGGTGGGGCTGGATGCTGTCCGATTATAGCGCAAGTGGGGCCGTTGGACAACGGCCGTTGCCTTCCTCCCGCTGGGGTTGGTCTCACACCTTCCTCCCGCTGTGGCTGGTCTCACACCTTTCACCTCCAGTTGTGGCTGGTCTCCCGACCAGCCACCGCACGCCTGCCGCTCCCCCCGGATTCACCAAGCCGGGGGCGGGCGTCAGCCCGCACAGACCCTGACCGGCTTTCCTCTCCCGGCGGAGTGCACCGCCTTTCACCTTGACAGCCACCACTGGCGCCAGTAGAATTCCCCTACTACCCGGCTGAGGGCAGCGACAGCGTGCCGCGCCTGGTCCGCAGTCACGCGAAGACGATACCGTGCACCAAACTCTGCCAGCGACGAGGCTCATCAACGACCCTTGCCCCGGCCCGGTCTCTTTTCCGCGCGACGATGGCCTATCACACCGGATAAGGAGCGCCACCATGACCAGCAGAAGACGGATCGCACGCTGTGCCCTCGCGGCAACCGCCGGATTCCTCGTCCTGCTGGCGGCTCTGGCCGCGTCGCCGGCCGTGGGCGCACCGCCACCCCCGGCGTCGACGGGCAGTACGGCAGCGGGCTCGGCCCGGACCACGGCCCCGCCGCGCTGGACCGTGCACTGGGTCGACGCCCCCCGGCATTTCGACGGGGGAGAGCGCGTCGCCCTGGCGACGGGCACCGGCGGCGATCCTCACATCGCCTACGGACACGACCGGCTCTACCATGCCTGGCACGACGGGGCCGACTGGCGCACCGAGGTGGTCGACCCCGCCCCGGCGGCGACCTATCCGTCGCTGGCCGTGGCCCCCGACGGCGGCCTCCACATTGCCTACTACGACGGGCTGCACAGCGTTCTCAGGCACGCCTGGCTGAGCGGTACCCTCTGGCTCAGCGAGACGGTCGACGCCACTGGCAGCGTGGGCAGGTACGCGTCCCTGGCCCTGGAGCCGACCGCGCCCTACACGCCCCACGTCGGCTACTATGATGCGGGCGGCAAGCTCAAGCATGCCCTGCGGCACGAGGAAGGCTGGATCATCGACGTGGTGGACGGTGGAGAGCAGCACGTGGGCCAGTACGCCTCTCTGGGGGTGGACACCGCGGGGCGCCCCCACATTGCCTACTATGATGTCAGCCATGCCAATCTGAAACACGCCTGGCTGAGCGGTGCGGCCTGGCTGAGCGAGACCGTCGATGCCGGAGGCCGGGTGGGGCAGTACGCATCCCTCGCCCTGGATGGGGCGGATATCCCTCGGATCAGCTACTATGATCAGGACGACCGGGGGCTCAAATACGCCTGGCTGAGCGGCAGTACCTGGTTGAGCGTCACCGTGGACAACCTGGGTTGGGTCGGCCAACACACCTCCCTCGCGCTGGAATCCACGGCTCCCTATACGCCGCACATCGCCTACTACGCTGATTCCGGGGACGATTTGAGATACGCGGTGTGGGACGGGGCGGCATGGGAAGTGACGACGCCCGATGGCCCCGACCGGGTGGGTCAGTACGTGTCGCTCGTGGTCAATGAATCGGGCGATCCGCGCGTTGCCTACTACGACGGCACCAACGAAGCCGTGAAGGTTGCCTGGGAGACAGGCGGCATATGGTCGACAGACATCATCGATCGAGGAGCGATCGTCGGCGAGCACACATCGCTGGCCCTGGACCCGACCGGGGCGCCGCATATTAGCTACGAGGATGTCACCAACAGCGACCTCAAGATTGCCTGGTTGAGCGGCACGACCTGGCTGAGCGAGACCGTGGACAGCGACGGCAGGGTGGGGACCTACAGCTCCCTGGCGCTCGATAGCGCCGGCGCTCCGCACATCAGCTACCACGATGACACCAATGGTGACCTGCGATACGCCCGGCTGAGCGGGAACACGTGGCTCAGCGTCACGGTGGACAGCGCGGGCAACGCCGGTCAGTTCTCCTCTCTGGCAATTGATCAGTTCGACCACCCGCACATCGCCTACCGCGGCGCCGCGGGGCTGGCCTACGCCTCGTGGAACGGCACCGCCTGGGTCACTGAGACCGTCGACGATGCCCATGGGGCCGGCCAGTACGCCTCATTGGCGCTGGACACCGCTGGCGTCCCCCACATCGCCCACTGTGTGAGCAGCCACGACGCCGTCCGGTACGCCTGGCTGGACGGCACCAGCTGGCTCAGCGTGACTGTCGACGCGGATGCAGCCACGAAGCGCTACACATCTCTGGCCCTGGACAGCGGAGACGTGCCGCACATCGCCTATCAGTGGTACCGGTCGCCCTACCGTCTGCGCTATGCCTCGCTGAGCGGCGCCACCTGGCTGACCGAGACGATCCCGGGCGATCATCGCGGCTACTTCGTCTCCCTGGATTTGGATGGCGGCGGGGGTCCCCACGTGGCGCACTACAGCACGCGGGAGGATCTGGTCTACTCCTGGCGCAGCGGCGGGACCTGGCAGAGCGTCACCGCCGACGGCGGGGCGGAGTCGGTGGGGCAGCATGCGTCCCTCGTCGTCGACGCGCAGGGCAACCCGCACATCAGCTACGCGGCGCTCTGGCCCACCTACGACCTGCGGTACGTGGAGGGGGTGCGGTGCTGGGTGTTCCTGCCCGTCGTGCTGCGGGGGTCGTGAGAGGCCGGGAGAACCACGGACTACACAGCTGGCACACCGTCAATGTAGAGATCGCATGGCCTGCGGATCTCCCGTCTGGCTGACAAACCTTTGATTGGGGCCGGTCTCCTGACCGGCCCGAGCCCCTCGCAAACCTCTGGCTCGGCTGCAGTCTCACGAAGGCGAGAGACCCATTGAGCGCCCGTTGGATCGGCTGACGGAACCTGGGAGGGTCGGACGGCGTAGCCACCGTCCGTTGCAGCGCCGACGGCCGTCGGTGGATCGTCCGATGGGGCGTGGCCCCGCCGCTTCTGTAGCCGCCGCAGGGGCGGCGCGCGAGCAGGGGGCGCGCTGCCAGCGCGCCGAAACGGTCAGGCGCCGGGACGCACGGCGTCCCGCTCCATCCTGATCATTCTGTCGTGCACGATCTCCGGTTGACCAGCAGCCTGTCCGTCCGCTCTGAGCTGGTCCGCCCGAGCAAGTTCAGGTGACGACCATGACCGTTGCTGGGGAAGTAGGGCTTGCCGGCCGACGAGTCGGTCCGGCGTGTCGGTGCCGGCTGCCCGGGCGCGGGACGGGATGCTGGAGCTCTCCTCCCGAAGAAATTCATGCTCGATCGCTGGTACCCGTTTGCTCCCTGAGTCTGTCCTGTCCTCTCCATCGTCCCTCTCCTCTGATCTACGCGCTGGCTGTCTGGCCGATCTCTGACCTGTCAGCACACAGGCAACAAAAAAAGCCCCCGGCTGGGGGGCTTTGGTGACCTGTGCCGACCTGTGCTGACTAGGTAGTTTGCGGTTCTAGCCTGACACCCTCCCAACCGCCGATAGCTCCCTGCCAATAATGGCAAGGAGACCGGTAACGACGACAATAAGGGCGAGCGCCAGGGTTATGTGCATGTCAGGTATGTCTGCTCTCAGATGCTTTCTGGCTTAGATTGCGGCGATTCTATCATGGATCAGGGGCTTGTCAAGTCGCGGGTGGTGGGCTTGGCTGGTCTCCCCTCGTTGTGGCTGCCCTTTCCCCGTTGTCGCTAGCCCCCCCGGTTGTCGTTGCCCTCCCCCCCGTTGTGGCTGGTCTCCTGACCAGCCACAAGTGGAGTCAGGAGGCGGCGCACGACCAGGGCCAGCAAGTCAGGCACAGCGACAACAGAGTTGAGGGGCGAGGCGCAGCGGTTGCGGGCCGGTGGTCGGTCAGCTACAGTGCGCTGTTAATGGCGTCATTGACGGCCCCCAGAGCCGCGGGCAGTTCCACCGGCGGGTTGGCGTACCGCGCGACGACGTGCTCTAGCGTCTCCTCGTGATACCCTACCTTGAAGCGCGTGAACTTAAGCCCATGGGCGGTGGAGATCACGACCACCCGATCGTCTGCCTTGATCTTGCCGCGCTCGACGAGCTTCAGCAGCGCGGCCAGCGCCACGCCCGTCTGCGGGCAGGTGTACAGCCCGACCCGGTCGGCGCGGGCGGCGGCGTTCGCCAGCTCATCCTCGCTCGCCTGCTCGACCACGCCCTCGAAGGCCTCCAGCACCTTCACGGCCCGCTCGTAGCTCACGGGGGCGCCGATCTGGATCGCGGTGGCGGCGGTCTTTTTCGCCGTCACCGGCTCGTACGCCTCGAAGTCGGACAAGTAGCTCAGGTAGAGCGGGTTGGCGTTAGCCGCCTGCGCGCAGGCGATGCGCGGTAGTCGGTCGATCAGCCCCAGCTCCCGCATCAGGAGCAGCCCGCGGCCCAGCGCGCTGACGTTGCCCAGGTTGCCGGCGGGGATCACGATCCAGTCGGGTACCTCCCAGTCGAACTGCTGGACGATCTCGATGCCCACCGTCTTCTGGCCCTCGATGCGCAGGGAGTTCATGGAGTTGGCCAGATAGATCGTCGGGTCCCGGGTAAGCTGCTCGACGATCGCCATGCAGCCGTCAAAGTCGGTGTCCAGCGCCAGCACGAGGGCGTCGTTGGCGATGGGCTGCACCAGCTGGGCGGTGGAGACCTTGCCGCGGGGCAGGAGGATGACGGCCGGGATGCCCGCGGCTGCGGCGTAGGCGGCGAGGGCTGCGGACGTGTCGCCAGTGGAGGCGCAGGCCACGGCGCGGATCGGCTTTCCGTCCGACAGCATCTGCTTGACCACGGAGACGAGGACCGTCATGCCCAGGTCCTTGAACGAGCCGGTGTGGCTGTTGCCGCACTGTTTCACCCACAGATCGCTGACGCCGATCTGCGCGCCTAAGCGCTCCGCCCAGAAGCAGTTCGTGTGCCCTTCGTACATCGAGACGACGTTCTCGTTGTCGAGCTGGGGGAGCACCCACTCCTTCTTGCCCCAGACCCCGCTACCGTACGGCCAGGTGTTCGTGCGGGTGCGCTGGTCGAACAGCGCCTTCCACTCCTCGGCGCTCCGATCCTTCAGGGCCTCCACGTCGTGCTCGACGTCGAGCAGGCCGCCGCATGCCTCGCAGTGGTAGATCACGTCGTAGACGGAGTACCGCTTGTCGCACCCGCGGGTGCACGCCAGCCAGCTGTGATATGTCGTCATCTGTCGATCTCCTTCGTGTGCCGTCTGCTCGATCTACGCCTCTCCCACCGCGTGCGTCTGGACCCGGTGGATGGGGACATAGCCCTGGCGGGCCAGCGCGTCGCCGGGGATGGAGGCCTCGTCGGGCTTGTCGGAGAGGCCAAAGAGCAGGGCGCCCCGCGCCTTCCAGCGCAGCGCGGCCTCTCGAACCTCCTCGGTGATCACAATCTCCTCCGCCAGCAGCATCTCGACGGACGCGTCATCACCCAGGCAGCCCATGCGCTCCACTGTGGCCACGTACTCGTTGTAGCGGAAGGCCTTGAACGGCGTGGGGTCCCCTGCCCGCACGCGGCCATAAATCCGCTGGTGAATCTCCCGCAGGGACAGGGCAAGGTCATCCCTCCGCGCATCGACCTGGGCGATGAACGGCTCGAAGCTGGTCAGGCCCCCGGCGCGCACCCGGGCCATCAGCGGCTGGAGTTCGTACAGCCCGCTGCCCAGGATGAGGCAGATGTAGGCCAGATAGTCCTGGTTGTCGGCGGTGAAGGGGTGGAACTCGGACTCGTTGAGGACGTCGTAAGCGGCCTGGAAGGCCCGGGGATCGAACGCGTCGCCCAGCAGCTCGCCGACGGTGCGGCGGACCGCCTCGACCCGGGCCTGGTTGATCACGTGGTCGTTTCGGCCCCGGGCGCCCAGCGCAGTTTTGTCCAGGTCGACGATGACGGCCGTGCCGGCGTCAACGGGGAAGTCCCGCGCCCGGCAGAAGCTCACGAAGTCGCTGATGGCGGCCCAGCGATCGGCCAGATACAGGGCCCTCGGTGCCTCTGAAGTCTCGTCCTCCTCGATAATCTCCGGGGGATCGGGGGCCTCCCTCTCGGACGCGATGAACGCCAGACCGGGCCAGTCCCCTGCCCGGGCGATGTTGGTGAAGGCGGTGCCGTCGTTCATGCAGGTGTCGCCGATATAGACCACCCGCTCAAGTGGGCGCTCAGGGGCGTCAAGCGCCCTTGCCGCGCGAAGGATCTCGACGATCACGCGGGCGTAGGCCGGCTCGCTCTTCCGCGGCGTCATAGCCGTGGGCACGCCCGCCCGGTCTCGCACGTCATCTAGGGCGGGCAGGCGCGCGTCCAGCGGGCGCAGGTTCCGGTAGACGAGGAAGTCGCTCAGGAACTCGTAGACTGAGGTAAGGCCGTGAGGTTTCATACGATTGCTCCGATTGATGATGCAGGGACGGAACCTGGAAGACGGAAGCCGGAGGGCACAGGGCGGAATGTGTGGCCCGTGACACGAGCGCGTGATCAGCGAGACGCTCTCCGTCCGTTACGTCTTACGCACACCGTTTCCCTTTTCTCCCGTACCAAAGGTATTCCCCCTGCAGCGTCGCCTCATCTCGCAGGTCCCGTGCCAACCCACTGTCCGCCCGCACGGCCGCGCCTGTGTTGAGACGGTTCCCCCGGGCCACCTGTGCTCGGGCTGTCCTGACGACCGATCGCTGCTCGGCCCGCGTCAGGCCGGCGAGTCCCTCGATCCACAGGCCGCGGTAGGTGACCGTGTCCACAGGCACCAGGGAGACAGTGGCGGGACAGGACTCGGGCTCGGTGGCGCGCTCGGGAGGCCACAGCAGGAGCTCGTAGATGCGGTGGTCCGTGCCGAATCCTGCGTTGTGGAACGCTCTTTGGCTCGCCACGTTGTCCACCCCGATCAGCGCCCGCGCCAGCGCGGCGCCTCCAGCGGCCCGATCCTCGCACGCGCGGGCGATGAGCCGCCGACCGATGCCCTGGCCCTGCCGTGATGGCGTGACCGCGACCAGGTCCACCTCCCAGCGGCGCTCACCGGCGTGGTCCGCGGTGATGAAAGCCGAGATGAACCCCAGGATGTTTCCTCCCTCTTCTTGCGCCACCCAGAGGGCGCATGTGTCGCTCTCCATCTGGGCCCTGCAGACGTCGGGCAGGATGTCCTGGTCCCAGACCGCACGGACGACGGCGGCTATGCCGTCCACGTCGGCGGGGACGGCCTTGGAGAGGTGAATCATCGTTGACCGCACTTAATCGCCACTTCGGACCAACCATTAGGGACACGGAGGAGCAAGGTGCCCGACAGTCGCGCTCCCAGCCGTCTTCCCCGGCGTCGGTTGTGGCGCCCGAGCCTCCCCTGACCAGCTTCCTCCAGCGGAGCCAAACCCGATTCTGCCCAGAACAGTGCTGGCGGCCTCCATTCTCGAGGGCGGCTGTGGGGCCCGAGCCTGCTCCGGGGAGCTTCCGTCAGCGGAGTCAGACCCGTCTTCTTGGTATCCCGAGTGGCCCCGGTCATCAGCATAGCTTTCTTTCCTGGCTCACTGCAGGTCGGCCCGACCCCGGATCTCCTCACGGTACCACGCGACCATCTCCGCCACACCCTCCCGCAGGGTCGTCGTGGGATCGTAATCGAGCACCCTGCGTGCCTTCCCGATGTCGGCGTGGGTCTTCAGCTGGTCGCCGGGCCTGGGCGGGGCGGTCTCGATGATGGCGCTCTTGCCGATGACGTCCTCCACGGTGCGGATGGCCTCCCCCGTGGTGTGGGTCACGTCCGTCCCGATGTTGAAGATTTCCCCGACGCAGTCATCGAACCGCCGGAGCGCCGCCACCAGCCCGTCGACGGCATCGCTCACATACGTGTAGCTCCGCTGGTGGTGCTCGCTGCCCTCATACAGGGGGAACGGTTCGTCCTCCACGATGCAGCGTATCAGCTTCGAGTAAAGTTTATCCGGTCGCTCGCGCGGGCCGTAGACGGAGAACAGGCGGAGGGAGCAGGTGGGCAGACCCCTGTCCCGCGTGTAGGCCAGGGCGAGCTGCTCCGCCGCGAGCTTGGTCACCCCGTAGTAGGAGGTCGGTCTGGGCTCCGTGGTCTCATCGCCGGAGGCATCGGCGCCGTAGACGGAGGAGGTGGAGATGTTGATCAACCCCTGGAACGAGGGCACGTCTCGCACGGCCTCCAGCAGCCGATAGGTGGCCGTGACGTTGTTTCTTAGGTAGGTCTCGAAGGCCGTCGTGGCGGAGATGCCCGGCTGCGCGGCAGAGTGGAAGACCACGTCTACGCCGCGGACGGCGGGGCTCAGATCATCCTCCGCCAGATCGAGGCGCAGGAAATCGACGCCCTTCTCCTGGATCTGCTCGGCGTTCAGCTCCTTGAGTGCCACCGAGTAGTAGTCGGTGAAGCAGTCGAGCCCGCGCACCGAATGGCCCAGTTGGATGAGCCGCTCGGCCAGATGAGATCCGATGAAACCCGCTGCTCCCGTGACGAGGATGTTCATACCCACCTCTCTTCCTGTCTCGTCTAGCTCACAAAGTTCGTGTCGGCTTCTCTTAGAGACGGCAGTTGGGCGTCCTTTGGCGAGAGAATGGGATCGGCCAGGGGCCAGTCAATGCCGATCTCCGGGTCGTTCCAGGCGATGCCGCGGTCAAGCGCCGGCGCGTATTCCTCCGTGACCATGTAGATGACGTCCGCCTCCTCGCTTAGAACCGCAAATCCGTGGGCGAAGCCCGGTGGAATGTACAGCATGTGCCCGTCCTCGCCGGAGAGGGTCACGCCCAGCCAGTGGCGGTACGTCGGCGAGCCCTCGCGGATATCGACCGCGACGTCGAAGACGCGGCCCGCGATGGCGGCGACCAGCTTGCCCTGCGCCTGTGGTCGCTTCTGGTAGTGGAGCCCGCGCAGGACACCCTGGAGGGAGTGGGAGTAGTTGGTCTGGACGAAAGCCGGGGGGACCCCGCCGGCTGCGAACTCGGAGTGCTTATATAGCTCCGAGAAGAAGCCGCGGCTGTCCTCGAATCGCCTTGGCTTGATCAGGATGACGTCCGGAATCTCAAGTCGTTCAAATTGAAAGGGCATGGGTCTGGAACCTCTCCGTCGTTTGGTTGTGGTGCGATTGCGCCATGGTTCCCTGGCTGTGCTGAAAGAAAGTCCCGAAGGCGGGATGGGACCGTGCCAGCGCCCCCGCGACGAGGGTGGCGAGCACCTTCTTCAGGGAAGCCATCCCTGGGCCTTCAGCAGCTCGGCGCTCAGGATCGCCCCGCCGGCCGCGCCGCGCACGGTGTTATGTGACAGGGCGACGAATCGGACGTCCATCACCGGGCACTCGCGGAGCCGCCCGACGGTGAAGGCCATTCCGCCCTCGGCGTTGCGATCCTTGCGTGGTTGAGGTCTGTCAGGCTCCTCCCGGTAGATGATGGCAGGGCGCGGGGCCGACGGCAGATCCAGCGCCTGCGGCGTGCCCTCGAAGGCGCGCCACACCGCGATGATCTCATCAAGTGCTGGCACCCTGGATTCGAACCTCAGGCTGACGCAGGCCGTGTGCCCGTCCGTCACAGGGACGCGGGTACAGTGCGCCGAGATCTGGAGCGAGTCGTCGTACACGATCTTGCCCCCTTCGACCTTTCCCAGGATCTTCAGGGGCTCGCGCTCGGTCTTCTCCTCCTCGCCGTCGATGAAGGGGACGACGTTGTCGATGGTGTCCAGGGAGGAGACCCCGGGGTAGCCGGCACCGGAGACGGCCTGCAGAGTGGAGACGACTAGGCTGTGGGCCGGGTAGCCGGCCTCCATCAGTGCGAAGACCGGCGGCAGATAGCTCTGGAGGCTGCAGTTCGGCTTCACCGCGATGAAGCCCCGCTCCCAACCCCGGTTTGCCCGTTGGGCGGGAATGACGGCGGTGTGGTGGGGGTTGACCTCCGGGATCAGCATGGGAACGTCCTCGGTGTGGCGGTGGGCGGAGTTGTTGGAGATCACCGGTAGGCCGCGGGCCGCGTAACGCGCCTCTAGGTCGCGCACGGCCTGCTTCTCCATCCCCAGGGCAGAGAAGACAAAGGCGCAGGTCGCTCGGGCCCTGTCGATGTCTTGGGCATCCCCGACGGTCAAGCCGGTGACGTCCTGCGGAATAGGCTGGTCCATCACCCACCGCCAGGCGACGGCTTCCCCGTAGGTCTTGCCTGCGGAGCGCGGGGAGGCGGAGAGGTGCGTCACCCGGAACCAGGGGTGCCCGTCCAGCAGCCTCACGTAGTTCTGACCGACCATGCCGGTCGCACCTATGATGCCTACGCGTATACGATCCATATTTCTGTGCTCCCGGTCGTCTCCTCAGCAGGGCCTTATGGGCCTGGCGAGACGGCGTGGTTAGCTATCGCTCGGTGCGCCGCCGACAGCGTTCAGGATGACGTCGCTGTGGATACGCTGGACGGCGCTCGCGGCATCGGCTGCATCGACGGCCAGGGAGATGCTGCACTCGGACGATCCCTGTGCCACCGCGATGACGTTGATCTCGGCGCGAGCCAGGGCGCCGAAGATCCGGGCCCCGACCCCCGGCGTGGTGCGCAGTCCGGAGCCGACGGCGGTCACAATCACCACGTCGTCCATCGACCAGACGCGGTCGATGTCCTTGCGGGCCAGCTCCAGCGCCATCTCTTGCTCGACGGCGTCGATGACGGCTTCCACGGTGTTCGTCGGAATCAGGAAAGAGATCGACTGCTCGGAAGATGCCTGAGTGATCATCAATACGCTGGCGCCCTGACTGGCGACGGCGGCGAAGGTGCGGGCGGCGATGCCCGGTACGCCCATCATACCACGGCCCTCGACGTTGACGAGGCTCAGCCGCTCGATGGCCGTGACAGCCTTCACCGTGCTGGGCGCGGTCTCCGTGTCCTGGTCGATGCGGGTGCCGGGATGGCCGGGATTGAAGGTGTTCTTGACCCACAGGGGGATGCCACGCTCGACCACAGGGCGGATGGTGCGGGGATGGACAACCTTCGCCCCGAAGTAGGCTAGCTCGCTCACCTCGTTATAGGAGAGGACGGGAAGGACCCGCGCGTCGGACACGATGCGGGGGTCGGTGGTCATCACCCCGTCCACGTCGGTCAGCAGCCACACCTCGTCGGCGTCCAGGCAGTCGCCCAGGATGGCCGCGCTGTAATCGCTCCCGCCCCGACCCAGTGTCGTGGTCACGCCGTCCTCGGTGGCGCCGACGAAGCCGGTCACCACGGGGATAATACCGTCGTCGAGGAGTGGCGAGAGGCGGCTGGTCACCCGGTCTCGCGTGTGGTCCATCAGCGGTACAGCGTTCTGGAACTTCCCGTCGGTAATGATCAGGTCGGAGGCGTCGACGGCCTCGCTGCTGGCTCCCCTCTGGCGAAGGACGGCCGCCAGGATGCGGGCGTTGATCCGCTCTCCCAGCGAGGTGATGGCGTCCATCGCGCGCGGCGTGACCTCTCCCAGGACGTGGACGCTGTGGCAGAACGCCCCGTACTCATCGAGGTAGCTGTCGATTGTGGTCAGGATCGGCGCCCGCTCTCCGTTTGGATCAAGCAGCTCATCGACGGCGCGATAATGCCGCACGCGCAGGTCTGCGACGATGGCCCGGTAGGTCTGGTCGTCACCGGATGCGGCGGTCACGGCTCCTTCTGTCAGCGCGTCGGTGACGCCGCTCATGGCAGAGACGACCACCACCAGCTTATCCCATTGGTTCGCTTGCTCTAGGACGACATCGGCGGCCTGATTATGGGCCTCGGCGTTACCCACTGAGGTGCCGCCAAACTTCATCGTTAGCGTCGTCATCTGCCCTCCTGAGATATACAAAAACCCCCACGCCCTGGGGCGCGGGGATCTCCACGCGGTTCCACCCAAGTTCAAGCACAGACGGTATCTGACTTGCACTCTCGCGGCGCTAACGGGCCGTGCCGGGGTCCCATACTCCCCTCTCTGGTTTGGGGGACCCGCTCCCGGGTGGTTTTCTCACCAGTCCAGTCAGGGAGGCTTTCAGCCTGTGGCCTTCCCTCTCTTGAGACCTTCGCGTGGCGGTACTCGTCCCGGTCAACGCTTTACGACATCCCTATGTTGGCGGGCATTATATCATTTTCAGGGGAACGTGCAAGCTCTGTGGCGGAGATATTCTTGTCCCGGTGGCGCCAGACTCGGTCCGTGCGGGCGACGGGATCGCGTTTATGAGAATGTGTCGGGGACTGAACTTTCTCAGTTCCGAAGCACGAGCGGGAGGAACACGCGACAGGGTGACCACCTGGCATACCAGATCTCACCCGGGGTTCCTTCGACCCACACGGCGTGGATGGTCCCATCGCTGGATCCGAACAGTGCCACGTCGTCCACCGGGAGGCTGACCGTCCGGACTGGCTCGGGCCCAACCCAGGCGTCTGGACCGCTGGCCTGGGTGTGCATCAGCGTGAATGAAGGAGAGTCTCCGTCGCCCCACGCTGCGTGGGGAGCACCCGGAGCGCTGAGCGCGAGGGCCGGTATTGAAGTCCCTGCGGTGCTCTGGGAGAGGGTGATCACCGGCATCCAACCGGACCCCCGGGCGACCTGCACCTGCGGCGTTGCGCTGATCGTCTCGCGCCAGACGATGTGGGCCGTGTCTGAGTCCTGCATGACGAGTTGGGGAGCCGTGGAGAAGCTCTCGGGCGTGTTGCTGACGGACTCGGGAAGCGTCCACGGTCCATCGGCCCGCTGCAGCGTGTATATGTCCGATTCGAAGGCGTGCCGATAGGCAATCTGAATGGTCTCGGACGGCATGCCAGCAACGTCAAGGGACGGGTCCTCTCCGTAGGCGTTCGCAATCGGCAGGTAGGTGCCCTCGCTGACGTCGGCGTGGTAGAGCTGCTGGCTGAAGACCTCCACCGCTGCAATGTGAACGCTCCCGTCGGAGGCGACAGCTATGTCCGGAGAGACGGACACGTTCAGGTCGTGTTGGGAGACGTTGTAGGGAAAGCCCCAACCCGAGCCATGCCAGGCGACCCGGTAGATGTCTGGGTAGTTAGCGTAGACCAGCTGGACGTGCTCGCCCGGGCCAGGGGCCAGGGCAGGCTCATCCGCTGTGCCGGTGCCGGGGACCTGCGCGGGCGTGGACCAGGTGCCCCCGGTTCGATAGGCATGGTGCAGCTCGTTATCCTCCTCCCAGACCACGTGGACCACCCTGCTAGCGGTGACGGCCAGGGCGGGGGCCTCGGAGTCGACGGCGACGGAGGCCGAGATGTTCTGCGGAGGGGACCAGCCCGGGCCGGCGGATGATGCGACCCTCGGGGGTGCAAGGGAGCTGGCGGCATTCACCGACGGTCCGCGTGCGCCAATGATGAGCGTGAAGGTCAGGAGGAGCCCGACGATGCGGCTAGGGATGTCTGAGGTCATGCGATCTGCCCCCTGCGTGAGGCGTGAAGCCGTGGTTTTTCATTCCGACGTGCCAACCTGAGAGCACGGATACGAAGCAGCAAGATTGGCTCCCCTGAACAAAGTGCTCGTAGCCCCCGGGGGCGGATGTGCGGGCTCAGCGCCCCTTTCAGGACCTTCTTTCAGTAGAGCCAAGACTGGGCATAGACGACTGACGGCGTCCATGCCCAATGCGCTAACCCTATGTCGCCACCAACCGGCACTGGGCACCAGGCTAGGCCGGAGGGCTAGCAACATAGACGGTCAGCTTCGTTCGATCGGTCCACCCAGCCGCCTATCGTAGCGGCGGATCAGCCAGCCACGGCGTTCGGGCTGGTTTTCCGCCTGCAGAACGGGGGGTTCTGTCTCCATGCCTGCCTCGCCCTTGTCGAGGACTGCCACTTGCTGCTGCGGGGCGGGCTCATCGGATGCCGACGTGACGGTGGTAGCCAGGGCTGCGCCTCCATCCTCGTCTTCATCCTCCTCCAATTTGATCCATAGCGCCTGGAGCGTGCCACCGTTCTGTTGCTTGGCTTTCACCTCGACCAGGGCGCCGACGGTGAGCGACATGACGTCCGGCTCCAGCACGGTGGAATTCGTGACGTGAACGGTCGTGGGTGTGGTAGGCGTGACAGTCTCGTTGTTGATCACCCAATCGCCGGGTACCGTGCCGGTTTGGGCGATGGTCCCTACGAACTCCAGCTCCTCAGACTCTGGCTCCGCTGTCTCGACTTTGATCCACAGCGCGTGGAGCCCGTCTTCTTTCTGGATGGCCTTGACCTCGACGGAGGCGCCCAGACTGAGTTCGGCCCAGGGAGGAACGATCTGGGTCTGGGAGCTGATGTGAACCGTGATGCGCTCCGTGGGGCTCACCGTTTCAATAACCCAGTCGCCGAGAACGGCGTCCGTAACGACGACGGTGCCCTTCAGCTGGATGAAGGGAGGGGCCTTTGGCCCGTCTTCCACCTTGATCAGCACAGCGATCAGGTCTCCATCTTCCTGTCGCAGGGCCTTCACTTCGACCCAGACGCCCACTGCCAGCGTGCCGCCGTGTTCGTGGACATGTGTGCGGTCAGTGACAGTCACTGAGACCGCCTCCATGCTGCCGAACGCATCGGTGTCGATGATCCACTCGCTCGGACGCGTGTCCGAAAATACGCGGAGCGTGCCCTCAAACTCAACCATCTCGTGTTCTGGACCTTGCACGGTGATTTCGTGCGCCAGGATGGAGCCATCGCTCTGCTCCTGTCCCTCCACCTTTGCCGTGAGACTGAGGGCCGGCGTAGCTCCCTTGAATTCTGTCGCGTCCGTAATCGTGACCGTGAAGCGGTCTACGATCCAGGTGCCGGAGTAAGGGTACTCTGGATTGGACAGGTACTTGATCGTACCCTCGATCTCGACTTTGTCCTCTGCCTCATCGGGTCTGTGGAGGGCGATGTTCTTCGCCCACAGGGTGCCGCCCTCCTGCTCAAAGGCGATAACGTTGGCCCTCATTCCTATTTCGGGCGTCCTCTTGTCCGGGTGGATCATCGTCTCAGCGTTGACGGTCACGGTACAACCGCTCACGACCCAGATCCCGAAGTACGCGCTGATATCCTCGGTAGGCGTAACCGTTGGCAGATACTCGATCACGCCGTGGAACTCATGGGGTCTCGCCCGTACCTGAGTCCGCTCTCTTACCACGATCTGCCTCGCCTGCAGCGCGAGCGCGTCATCGTCTGGTCGACTGCCCACGACGTGAACTGGATCTCCGACCGATGGCGTGACGCCAGGCGGAACGATCTTGGTCTGCGCTGTCACGGTGATTGTCCACCGGGAACCAAGCTGATCCGTGACAGCCCACGTTCCCGTCAAGGGGTCGGGCAGCTCGGCGATGATGCCACTGAGGCTCACGTTGCGGGCGCGACGGGGGAGGGATTCCAACTGCTCGGGGGGTCCCACTGTTGTCCTGGAGGGCTGTTCCACCGGCGGTCGGTCGCCAACCTGGCCCTCCACGAGTGGCCTGAAGGCCAATGATGGCGCAACGAAGACCATCAGGCCGGCTACCAAGGCTAAACCGATCACGACGCTACCAATTAACTTGCGCATTTTTCACTCTCCCTGTTCTGGCTTTCGACGGTCACTTGAGCAGGCTCTCCAAAGCTCTGGAGTACCTGGTGCTTCAGGTCCTATAACGAGCATCCCGGGGTGTTCGTTACAGTATTTCGCGGGCCGGAAGGCAAGCGGCCCGAGGGCTATGGCGGACCCGGTGTCCGGGTCTCGCTTGCCGCGCCGGGCAGGCTGTTCGACCCGGGGGGCTGCGGCGTGTACGTACGTCCCGGTGGTTCCGGCGTGTGCGTCTGACCGGGCGGCGCGGGCGTGTAGGTGCGCCCGGGTGGCTCAGGTGTCCGCGTCTGGCCTGGGGGCTGTGGCGTGTATGTACGTCCGGGTGGTTCAGGTGTCCGCGTCAGGCCTGGGGGCGCGGGCGTATAGGTTGGTCCCGGTGGTTCAGGTGTCCGCGTCAGGCCCGGGGGCGCGGGCGTATTGGTGCGTCCCGGTGGCTCGGGTGTCCGCGTCTGGCCCGGGGGCGCGGGCGTGTACGTTCGTCCCGGCGGTTCAGGTGTGTGCGTATGCCCCGGCGGGTTGGGAACGTCCGCAGGATCGGCATCCAATTCCGACTCCGCCGCGGCTGTTGGCCCGGGTGTCCGGGAAGGCCCCGGCACCGGCGTGCGGGAAGCGCCTGCCGCCGGCTGGTGGGTGTCGGTCGTGGTTGGCTCTTGCTTCGCGGTGGGAGACATCCCTGGTCGATCGCCCGGCTCAAGCGTCCACAGTAGAGCGGCTCGCGACGCGGTCAGAGCGTGCTCCACGGCGGGCTGAGCATCCTGTGATACCTGATCCCGGATTCGGCTCAGCTCTGTCTGCTGCTGCTCCAGCTGTTCCTGAAGATGGCTGGCAAGGGCAGCCACGTCCCGATCCCTGTCCCGCTGCCGCTGGAGGATGCCGCTGGCTGCCTCAACCTCCGCGACGTAGCGCCGCATCAGGGGCGCAATCCGCGCCGCGGCATCCCGCTCGACCAGCGCCCCTGCCTCTTCGAGTCGCTCTGCGGCGAATTTCAGGCGTAGTCTGGCATCCTCGTTTGGGCTGAGGGAGGCGGCCAGGCGAACCTGCTCGCCAGCCAGTTTTACCCCATACAGCGAGTCTCCGGGCACGCTGGCGGAGGATGCGTACACGGCGCCGATGCCCAGTGTCCCCAGGAGGAGTATGATGGCCATGGTTGCTACGGCTGGGAGCGCGAATCTCCCGACGGCCCGCCGGATCCCCACGGTGGATCGCAGCCGTTCAAGGAGGCCTGCGGGCTTCGGCTGGTCGGGATTTCTCGCCGTGGACTGACGGGCCCGAATGAGGTGGATCATGCGCTCGCGTGCACCGCTGCGGAAGGCTGCAGAGGGGGTCACCTCTGGAGTGGAACGGATATGGTGCGCGGCGCGAAGGAGCGGTTCGAGCTCTGTATGCCGCTCGGGATGCCGTGCCAGGCATTCCTCAACGCTGCTGCCGTGCTCCATCTCGGTAAGGCACCGGGCCAGTAAGTTCTCCATGTTGCCCATCGTATCAGCCTCTCTGCAGGATCTCACTGAGGGCCATAAGGGCGCGATGTTGCATCACGCGACACGCCACCTCGCTCTTGTCGAGTATCTCCGCGACCTCAGCGTGCGCGAGTCCCTCCACGAAACGGAGAATGATCAACGCTTGCTTCTCCTCCGACAGTTCTTCCAGTGCCTCAAGCAGGCGCGACACCTCTTGCTTTGCCAGGAGCGTCTCCTCTGGACCGAGGGCTTCGTCGGTTAAGGCGAAGGCCACTGAATCCAGCGGCTGCTCATCCCTTTCGGCTCGATAGTAATCGACCACGGCGTTGTGGGCGATGCGGTAGAGCCAGGAGGAGAAGGGGTGCCCTCTGATCTGATAGTCCTCTATCGCCTCCCAGGCGTTGAGAAACACTTTCTCCGTCAGGTCTTCGGCTCTCTTGGCGTCCCCCACCTTGTAGAAGATGTAGCGGTAGATCTGGTCCAGGTGACGCACGTACAGATCGCCAAAAGCCTCGGCATCGCCGTCTGCGGCGCGGTGAATCAGCGCTTTCTCGCTACATCCTGCTGCGTCTTCTACCATGAAGGAATCAGGTCTTCAACGAGCCGAAGCTCACCACTTACAACGAGAACGTAGGAAAACCGTTACAGCCTGGTGCCGGGGCGGGCGCAATCAGGTCTGGTCCGCCATCTCGATGATCCCCTCTGCGGACACGGGGTAGCGGCGGTCGCAGCCTGTGCAGTCGAAGGCGTCCGCCCTGCGAGCCAGGGGGCTGTAGCAGGCGGGACAACGGAGGATCTGCTCCAGGGGGCGAATGCCGCCACCCTTTGGCTTTCCCCTCTTGACGGCCCACACGAGATTGTAGTCGACCTGCCAGGATCTAGTCCTGACCTGTTCGAGGGAGCGCTGACGGAGGATAGCCTCGAACTTCTCTGGATCGAAAGCCCGACCGGGGAGGAACTTGGCGTCTGGCCCTACCCTGTTCGTGACCAGCAGCACGCCACCCGGTCGCAAGACGCGCACCAGCTCGCCCAGCACCTGAAAGGGATCCGGCATGAACTCGAGGGCCTCAATACAGGTCACGGCGTCGAACGTGCCGTCATGGAAGGGCAGGTGAGTGGCGCCCTGCCAGATGAACGTCAGTCGGTCGGCAAACTGGGCCGTCCGGCTTACTGCTTCACGCACCATCTCGCGGGATAGATCTAGCCCGATGACTCGGCCTTCGAAGGGAGGCTGGCGGAGGACAGCCCGAGGGAGCCGGCCGGTCCCTGTCGCCACGTCGAGCACCAGAGGCGCGGGCACCCTCTCGAGTGAACGAACCAGAGGGATGCCCAGGAACCATTGTTCATCGCCCGGCCTGTACTTCTTGATGCGCTCGTAGGCCCGCGCCGACCAATCATACATCAGCGCGACGAGGCTTGGCCCGAGATAGGCCCCTTCAGCGATGACCAGTTGCCAGTAGAGGAACAGGCCGAGCAGTAGAAGCCCGAGGAGGACAAGACCAATGATGACCCACGGCATGGCCTACAGGACCAGCGCGGCGACCGCCATAGCTGCCATCAGCCACGGGCGCGTGTAGCGCACGAAACGCGCCGCGGTGAGGTCATGTGGGATCCAGGGTAGGAGGGCCATCTGGGGAACGAGACATAGCAGCAGTGTCGCGGCGGCCAGAGGTCGGTGAAGGAGGACGAGGCCGCCAGCCGCCAGGAGTTGGCTGGTGAGGAGTGCCCCGCGCCCCTTGCGTGATGGCGTGGTCCAGGCGCTTCCCCAGGCCAGTGCCATAAGCGTCGCCAGGCCCGCCGAAGGGAGCGTGACAGTCCCCAGGATGGCGTGACCGGCCAGCCACGGTAGGGTGACGGCAATGAATCCGTCCCACGCCGCTGGAACGCCACCACGGCCGCCCTCCCAGATGACGGCAAGTTGCATCAAGGCCACGGCCGCAACGCTGAGCAGGAGCACCTCAGGTCCCAGCAGGGCCGCCAGGAGCCCTGTCACGGGTAAGCTGATGACAAGGGCGCGAACGGCGGAGCCGCAGCTGGGCCAGAAGGCTGTCTCCCACCAGGCCGACAGCTTGCCCATCCTGCGGCTGATCCGATCCCCTGGCGTACCCGGCAAAGTGTAAGGAAGCTTGGCGATGGCTCTATTCTGGTCCCAGCTCTTCCAGCGCTGCAGCGGCAGCGCCCAGCTGACGCTGGTCAGGGCACTCCAGAGCGTCCCCCATCCCGCGTCCACCAGGAACAGGAGAAGTAGCAGCTTGACGTGGTCCCCGTCCTGCCACCGGAAGGCGTCGGAGGCGAGGACGCCACAAAGCGTGGCCCACGTGGGACCTAGCCAGCTCCCAAGGCCGGCGGCCTGGGCCTGCATCCGTATGAGGCCACCCGATGGCGGGGGAGCGACAGGGGCGTGGGTCTTGTCTTCCATGCGCACCGCCAATTATACCATGCTTCCGGGACCCTAACAGAGCTGGGTCTGAAGCACACGGATAACGGTTTCGGCGCATGCGTGCCAGGAAAAGCGGGTCACGTTAGCGAAGCCACGTTCTATCAACGCTTCCCGCAGCGCCTTCTCCCTGGAGAGCCGTCCCATCGCATCGGAGATGGCAGCGGTGTCTCGGGGATCTACCAGAAGGGCACTGTCACCGGCGACCTCTGGGAGGCTCGACGTCGTGCTCGTGATGACGGGGCATCCACACGCCTGGGCTTCCAGGACCGGGAGCCCAAATCCTTCGTGCAGAGAGGGGAACAGGAAGGCCCGTGCCCCGCTCAGGAGGGCGGCTTTGTCCTCGCTGGCGACGTAGCCGGGGAAGCGGATTCTGTGATGGATCCCTCGTCTTTCGATTTCATCGTCCAGATCGCGACAGAGCCAGCCTCGCTTTCCGGCGAGGACGAGCTGACTGACGGAGGTGGATTGGTGGGTGACGAAGTCGTCGAAGGCCTCTATCAGGCGACGCAGATTCTTGCGCGGATGGAGTGTGCCCAGGTATAGGAAGTAGTCACCCGAGATGCCATACCGTGCTCTTGCGGCTGCCAGGATGGCGGGGTCGCGCACCGGGTGCAGGGATTCGTCGGCGCCCGGATAGGCGACCGTGACCTTGTCCGGATCCGTCCCGTAGTGCCCGATCAGATCGGCCCTCGTTGCCTCGGAATCGGCCAGGATGTGGCTTGCGGCCCGCGCATTCCAGCGTGTGGACAGGTGCAAGTAGAGACGCTGGCGCCAGGGATGCGCCGCCGGGAAGGAGAGATAGCCAAGATCGTGGATCGTTACTACGCTCTTGGCGGGATGGATGGGCGGGAGGACGTGCGCCGGCACGAAGAGCACTTCGGGCGGCTGGCGGACCATCTCCCAGGAAAGCCGGATGTGGGTCCAGAGGCGGGGGAAGGGAATGGGGCGCAGCTCAGCCCCGGGAAACAGGTCAGATGGTGGCGCGCTGCGTATGTAGAGGCGAAAACGATGTGGGCTCTTAAGATCCAGGAGCGCCCGGATCAGGCGTCGCGAGTAAGTCTCTGTGCCCGTCGGGCGGCGGGCGATGGCGCGGCTAGCGTCGACCCCGATAAGCATCTAGGACGAGCGGCGGCTGATCAGCCCGCGCAAGAGGGCTATCAGACCAGCCAGGATCAAGATGACCGGCCAGAGTCTGGGCAGGACCTCTCTTGTGTTGGGGCCGAGCAACTGAAAGGCGATGGCGAGGGCCACACCGCCGACGCACAGGGCAACGAATCCGAGAAAGAGGGCGTCCCAATCTTGGAAGCTGGCGGCCGCCCACTGGGCTAGGAAGGCGACACCAGCGATGAGGGCGAAGACGGGCCACCACGTGCCCAAACTCTCGAACGTGAAGGGCCCCACTGTGACAAACAGAAACGCGATCCCGACGAGCGTGGCCGCCGTCCCGAAGAAGACGCGCTCGGGATCACTGTTGGGGTCTGTGACGTGGCTGATGAGCAGAGCCAGTCCACCGACGAGAGGAATGGCCGGCCACACGCTCTGCCAACCAGGGAGTCCAATGCCTAGCTCCGAGAGGAGGAGATAGGTCCCCAGACCGATCAGCAACGCAGCTAGCACTACCGTTCCCTTGTCGCGCATGATACAGTCTCCTCTGATTGGCTTCTCGTCGGTCCGTCGGCAGGGTCAGGAAGTTTTCGCCTCAACCTCGGCGTAGACCTCTTCCTTGAGGACACCGATGAAGGGCAGATTCCGGTACTCCTCGTCGAAATCCAGTCCGTAGCCGATGACGAACTCATCGGGGACCTCAAATCCTACGAAATCGATTGCCACGTCTATGACGCGACGTGAGGGCTTGTTGAGCAGTGTGCAGACGCGGACACTGGCCGGGTTGCGCGTCTCCAGATTGCGGGTCACGTAGCTCAGCGTGCGGCCCGAATCGACGATGTCCTCGACGATGAGGACGTGGCGCCCTTCGATGTTTCGTTCGAGGTCGAGCAAGATGCGCACCACACCGCTGCTCTTCGTTCGAGCGCCGTAGGAGGAAGTCTCCATGAAGTCGACCTCATGCCGGATGGTCATTTGCCGCGTGAGATCGGCGAGGAACATAAAGGCGCCCTTGAGGACGCAGACAAGCAGGGGAGGGTCATCGTCACAGTACATCTCATTGATCTCCCGACCGAGCTCAACGATGCGCTGCTGCAATCGATCTTCGGAGATCAGTATCTTGTCAACATCGCCGTGCAATCCCATGACACACCTTCTTCACTACGATTTGTAGATCTTCTCTTTCAACGCCCCGATGAAGGGCAATGTGCGGTAGCGATCGGCGAAGTCCAATCCATATCCCACGACCCAGACGTCCGGGATCTCGAACCCCAGATAGTCGATGGAGACGGGAACTTCACGTCGCGCCGGCTTGCTGAGGAAGACGCAAGACCGAAGTGAAGCAGGGTTGCGCGCCTGGAAGGTCCGCTGGAGATAGTCGAGCGTGTGGCCTGTGTCGACAATGTCCTCGACGATGAGCACGTGACGGTCGGCAACGTTGATCCGCGAGTCCATGATCAGCCGCACCTCGCCCGACGAGGTACTGCGGTTGTAGCTGGACAGGGCGATGAAGTCGACATGGTGGGGGACTGCCAGCTGACGAGCCAGGTCGGCCAGGAAGACGAAGGCCCCCTTGAGGACGCCCACCAGCACCAACCCATCCTGTCCATACTCAACGCCAGCGTACGCCTCACTGATCTCTGCGGCGAGTCTACTGACTCGGGCCGCGATGGCGTCCTCGTCCAGCAGAACTCGCTCAATCGCGTCCGATATCTGGTTCTCGTGGTTCATCGTTCACTCTGTGTGATTTGCCCGAGCAGCGTCCCTGACCTCGTGGCAGCCTCGACATCGCGCTTCGTAGACCTCGCTTGCACCGACGAGAATGACCGGGTCGTCGTAGGCTGCCGGTTTCCCGTCAATGAGTCGCTGTGTGCGGCTGGCGGGGCCGCCACACGCCACACAGATTGCCTGGAGTTTGTCCACTTGTTCGGCCTCGGCCATCAGAGCGGGCACGGGGCCGAATGGCTCTCCGCGGAAGTCCATGTCGAGTCCAGCGACGATGACCCGCAAGCCAGCGTCTGCCAGCGCCGCGCACAAGCCGACGATGTCGCGCTCGAAGAACTGGGCCTCATCGATGGCCACGACCGTCGTGTTGGACGCGATTCGGCCGCGGAGGTCGGTGGCGCTTTCCACCGGTGTGGCCTCGATCTGCAGCCCGTTGTGGGACGTCACCTCGCGCTCCGCATACCGCGTATCGATGGCCGGTTTGAAGACTTGAACCTTCTGCTTGGCAATCTGGGCTCGGCGCAGGCGTCGGATGAGCTCCTCTGTCTTGCCGGAGAACATGCTGCCGCAGATAACCTCAATCCAGCCGCCGCTGGGTTTATTGTACATGGCTTGAGAGACCCCTAAACAAAACAGGGGCAGATGAACCCATCTGCCCCTCTAAATGCATCATCGTCTTGAGCTATGAAGCCATTTCGGCTTCGAGCTCTTCTGCGACGTCTGGTTCTTCCTCTTCTGCTGCCTCGTCTCCAGGGAGGGCGTAGCCCCTGGCCCGCAGTTGTTTCTTGAGCGTAGCCAGCGACTTCATGCCGAATCCGCGGATGTTCATCAAGGCCTCGCTGCCGCCTTCGTCTAGCAGGTCGAGGATATCACCAACTGTCTCGATCCCTGCCTCCAGCAGGACGTTCTTGGCCTGAGTGCGGATATCAAGCTTCTCGATTGAGAGCGCAGGCGACGTCTTCTTGGCCCGGCGCTGTTCCATTCGGGCCACCTTCTCCTTGCGCCGCTCAAGCTTCTTCAAGAAGCGCTCAACCTGACCGCCGGAGTCGAGAATCCTCTGCTCGCCGGTGTAGAAAGGATGACACTCGGAGCAGACGTCCGTGCGAATCTCGGGCTGCGTCGATCCTACGGTCCAGGCATTGCCGCAGGCGCAGACGACCCTGGCCTCAGGGTAGAACTCGGGGTGGATGTCTTCCTTCATGCGACCTCCTGGGCGGGATAGACGCTCACGCGTTTCCGGCCCCCAGTTACGTGTTCGAAGGTCACATAGCCATCCGCAGTGGCAAAAAGCGTGTGGTCTCTGCCAAGGCCCACATTTCTGCCCGGCTTTATGCGGGTGCCTCGCTGTCGCACGATGATGTGACCCGCTCGGACCAGCTCGCCGCCATATTTCTTGACGCCGAGATACTTGGGGTTGCTCTCTCGTCCGTTGCGTGAAACACCACTACTCTTCTTATGAGCCATCTCAAATCCTCCTACACCACGATCTCGTCCACGCGCAGACGAGTGTACTGTTGGCGATGCCCTGCGTGCCGCTGATAGCGTTTGCGGGGGCGGTACTTGAAGACGGTGATCTTTGGGCCCTTCTCCTGGGCCACGACTGTCGCCAATACCTTGGCCCCTTCGACAGTGGGCTGACCGATCTCGACGCCGTCGTCATTGACAAGCAACAGTACCTCGTCCAGCTCGATCTGCTCGCCCGGCTCAGCAGGCAGCTTCTCGACGCGAAAGGTATCTCCAACGCCCGCGCGATACTGGCGCGCGCCTGATCTCATGACTGCGTACACGATAATCCTCCATGCTAGACACAATAAGTGGCCGGGCCAGATGGCACGGCCGCTGGAACAGATATTATAGCGAACCTGCCGGTTTTGTCAACCACGGCGCATCTGTGGTCGGGAGATCCCACACGGCACCCCTGGCAGACCGCAGGCAGAGCACCCCTGCGAGATGGGGCGTAGCACTCCCGGCAGATCGAGGCCACGCGCCCCGTCATTGTACTTGCCCTCTGTTGTCGTGCCTGACCTCCGTCGTCTGCTTGGTCGGGAGACCAAGCACGAACGCCGCAAGGTTCGGGCATAATTACCCGGGGTTACTGCCATCTCCCGCAATCGTCACCCCTGCGCTGGCGAAGGTCCGAGGACCGCTTGGTGGGATCCGGCTGTCTCCTCCCCGACAGCCTGGTGCCTAAGAAGAGGACCTGTTCACTGAACCTTCGCACCCCATGCCCTGGCCAGGTCCCGCCGTTGAGGCGGCTAGGCAGCCTCGGGGCCTGCAGAAACGATCAGTCGCTCGCGATAGTAGCGAGCAAAGGCATCTCCCATACCAAGGACATCCACAACGGCCTCGGGTCGTCCCGTAGCGCCGGGCCGTGCTGACAGCCCCATGTGCAGTGTGATCTTCTTCTCCGCCGCCTTGATCAAGCTCAAAATCTCGATCAGGGGACGAAGATTGTACTCCCTGCCGCGTCGCTGGTGAAGAAGTTCGTCGGCCGCCATGACTTGCGCTATGCGGGCTTTGACATCTTCTGGACCCTCGTCCCATTCCACGATGACGCGGTAGACAGTCCCGACCACCTGAGTCTGCATCGCGGGAGCCCTCGGATCGACCTGGCGGATCTCCTTGACGGAGAGGCCGTCCGGGAGCACGGGCGCCATCATCCTGGCTGCGTTTCCCACCGGGACTGGTTCCTCCAGCCAGACGTCCAGGATCTCCGCCTCGCCGACGTGCCCCAACGGCAGGGCTCGCGCCAGCTGGAGCTTGGGGCGGGGATTGAAGCCGCCCGAGTAGGCCAGCGGTAGGCCGGCCCGCCGGAGGGCCCGCTCCCACACCCGCATCAGGTCCAGGTGCGAAGAGTAGATGAGCCAGTCGCTCTTCGAAAAGGTGATACGCAGTCGCATCGCTTCCGTTAGGGAACTGCAGCCCGCAGCAGGGACCCACTCTCCTCTAGAAATCTATGACGAACTTGCCGTTCTCGTACAAGAGCTCTTTGTCGACCCAGATCTGGCCTCCGTCGCGCAGGTCGCAGATCATGTCCCAGTGGATGGCCGACTCGTTCTTGCTCCCGGTCTCTGGATAGCCTGCGCCCACGGCCACGTGGAAGCTGCCGCTGATCTTCTCATCGAACAAGATCTGGCTCGTGAACTGCGTGATGCCCTCGTTGGTGCCGATGGCGAACTCGCCAAGATAGCGCGACCCGTCGTCGGTGTCAAGGGTCTGAAGCAAGAAGCTCTCGTTCTTCTCGGCGCTGGCTTTGACCACTCTGCCCTCCTCGAACCAGAGCTGGACACCCGTCACCTCGCGGCCCTGGTGGATGGCAGGATAGGAGAAGGTGACATGACCGGAGACGCTGTCCTCCACCGGGCCGGTGAAGACCTCGCCGCTGGGCATATTCCTCTTGCCGTCGCTGTTGATGAACGTGCGGCCGGCGATGCTCAGCTCCAGGTCCGTGCCATGCCCAATCACGTGCACGTGTTTCTTGCCCTTCAGCCAGGCGACGATCTTCTCCTGCCAGGCGGAGAATTCGTTCCAGTAACCCACCGGATCGTCCAGGTCCGGCAGGCAGGCCCCGTAGACGAAGTCCTGGTACTCACTCAGGCTCATCTCAGCATCCTGGGCGAATGCGTTCGTGGGGAACAGGGTGCTCACCCACCGCAGCGACCCGGATGCCGAGCGCTGCATGAACGTCTTCATCAGCTCGGTCTCCGCACGGCTACGCAGGACCATCTTCGCGGGGTCGACGTTGCTCAAGGACTTGGTGTTCTCCGTCGCGTGCACGTGGATGCGCACATCATAGGTCTCGATGATCATTTTCATGGGATCGGGGACGAACTCAAGCTGTTCGTCGGAACCGAGCTCATAGAGCAATCGCTCCGTGTCCGGTAGCGAGGCCAGCAGCAGCGGGTGCCCTCCAGCCTGCAGCACCTTGGCGTAGAGTGCCTCAAGAAGAGGCGCGGCTGGGATGTCTCCGTTGATGAACACTTTGTCGCCCGGCTCCACCGCCGTGGAATAGTCGATCAGTACTTCAGCCAGTTTTTCGACGCGTCGGTCAGTCATGTCCCTCCTATCTGTTTTCAGCTAAGAAAGCGTGGTGGATCCAAGGCCTCTCCCACGAGATTGTCCCCGTCCGAGGTCGGCCCGGGTCTCTGAGTTCCTGCGGCAGCTCGGATCCTGGTCTGGCAGAGCCAGCCCGGGTGCGCTATCATGGTATACTGGATGCCGGTCGTGTTGGTTCAGGGCAGCACCACTCGTTGCTCCAATTGCTTCGAAAAGAGGCCAGTATGCCACAGGCGTGGCAGGCCTCGCGGCAGTCCGACAGTGTCTCCCGCCGTTGCCCCCGTTCGTATTCCTCGAGCAGGAATTGCTTCCTGACCCCAGCATTCACAACCTCCCATGGAAAGCGCTCGTCCGGCACCCGCTCACGATATGCATAGAAGTCAGGGTCAAGGCCATTCTTGGCGAAGGCCCGCATCCAGGCGCCAAAGTCCCGTTGGTCATCCCAGGCGTCAAAGCGTGCGCCCAGCGCCCAGGCTTGCTCCACCACGTCGCTCAGTCGTCGATCACCGCGGGAAAGCACAGCCTCCAGCAATGAGGCCTCGGGATCGTTGTAGTCCAGTTTAATCCCCCGTTTGCGGAGCTCTCGCCGCAAAAGGGCCTGCTTGTCGCGAATGGACCGCCCGGAGGCCAGACCCACCCACTGGAACGGCGTGTGGGGTTTGGGGACGAAGGTGTTCACGCTGACATTCACCTGTGCCTGACGCCCGTGCACGCGTCGTCCGATGAGATGGACGGTCTGAGCCATCTCCGCGATCGCCTGTACATCCTCCATCTCTTCACCGGGCAGCCCAATCATAAAGTACAGCTTGATCGTCTGCCAGCCTCGATCAAAGACCTCCCTGGCCACGTCGAATACCTGGCGGGATGGAATGGTCTTGTTTATCGTGGCCCGCATGCGGTCTGATCCTGCTTCCGGGGCGAGGGTAAACCCCGTGTAGCGCCCTTTCGCGATCGTCTCCGCCAGCGTCACCGAGAAGCTATCCGCGCGCAGAGCAGGCAGGGATATCGAGAGATGCTGATCGCCAAAGCGCTCCATCATCGCCTCTACGAGCTCATCGATTCTAGAGTGATCGCTCGGCGAGAGGGATAGCAGTCCCACTTCTTCGAATCCGGTCTCCCGGAGGATCTCCTCAGTGGTCTCCAACACTTCCTCAACTGGCCGTTCGCGAACGGGCCGCACAACCATGCCGGCTTGGCAGAATCGGCAGCCGCGCGTGCACCCGCGGCTGATCTCGATGGCGGCCCGATTGTGGCTCACGTCCACCGTGGGAACAATGAGCCGGGTTGGCGACGTCGGCATCTTGGAGACGACGCGTTTCAAGACAGGCAGCCGCGCTTCCGGGGCGTTCGGTTCAATGCTGGTGATGGTGGCACGCTGATCGGATTCCGCATACGTGACATCGTAGAATCGGGGGACATAGAGCCCTGGAAGCCGCGCCAATGCGCTCAGTTGCGCCTCCCGGCAGAGCTGGCGCGCTCCTGTGTAGGTGGAAATCACTTCCACCATAGCCTCTTCTCCGTCGCCGATGACGAAGGCATCCACGAAGGCAGCGACTGGCTCTGGATTGAACGTGGCGTGTCCGCCAGCGATGATCAATGGGTGGGCGTCGGTCCGGTCGTTTGAGCGGAGGGGGATCCGAGCCAGATCTAGCAACTCCAGCAGGTTCGTGTAGACCTGTTCATAGGGGAGCGTGACGCCAATGATGTCGAAATCGCTGAGCGGTCGCTTGCTCTCCAGGCTGTAGAGCGGCATCTGCGCCTCCCGCATCGCCGCGATCATGTCGACCCAGGGAAGGAAGACCCGCTCCGCTAGTACGTCGGGAAGCTTGTTGAGGACGTCGTAGAGGATCATGAGTCCCAGGTTGGACATCCCCAGGTCGTAGATATCAGGGAAGGCCAGACATACCCGCGTGGGGGTCGCCTGCCAGTCCTTCAGGATGCTGTTGTATTCGCCGCCCACGTAGCGACCCGGCGTTCGCACCGTGGGCAGAATGCGCTCCAGTTGATTCAGGTCTATCTGCATGCTGGCTACGAGCCTGCCTTCTCCTAGTCTCCCAGGACCTGGACGTGCACCTGCCGTGTCCGTGGTCCGTCAAACTCGCAAAGGTAGATTCCCTGCCATCTTCCGAGAACGAGCTTTCCTTGCTCAATGGGCACGGTCTGGGATGCTCCTACCAGCGACGACTTGAGGTGCGCGGGCGAGTTACCCTCACCGTGGCGATACGCCTGTCTCGGCGGGGATATCTCGTTCAGGCCCACGCCCATATCGTGCTGAACGCTGCGGTCCCAGTTTTCGTTGAGGGTGACGCCCGCCGTGGTGTGCGGGCAGAAGACGAGGCACATGCCATCGCCCAGACCGGCGTTGCTGACAACCTCCTGAACGTGGCTTGTGATGTCGTGAAAGCCCTGTTTTCCGTCCGTCGAGACGCTGATTGTTTGCATAGTCGGTGGCTGCCTTTGTCTATTTGGGCTCAAAGTTCTCTGGAGTTGCGCGACCAGCCAACAAATGACGAGGGCGAGGCCCACCGTGGGTTGGCCCGCCCTCTCACACCCGGACAAGCAATTCTAGCACGGCGAGCAGGGTTTGGCAACGTGTGGTTGCCCGGTTTCCTGGACAATGGAGAGAAGGACAACTTATGCTTCTCTCTGAGAGATGACTGACCGGTGCAGGGGCATAGCTTGCGTCAGCCTGGTCGCTTCTGAGATGGCGGACGCGAGTTAGTGCAGTGAACCGCTGAGACGTGGCCTGCGAGCATGCTGTCGACGGCGAGGTCCGCGGATCGGGTGTGGGCGGTGGTTTCGCGTCGGCGGAGTCGCACCCGAGAGGGGCGATGAGCCAGTTGCGTGGGATGAAGACCGGTCTTCTAGTACGCGCCGTTCCCGAAGATCACCTCGGGCACGGTGCGCAACAGGATCTGGAAGTCCAACCACAGGGACCAGTTCTCGATGTAGTAGATGTCTAGCAGACACTGTTCATCGAAGCTCATCAAGCTGCGGCCGCTGACCTGCCACAATCCCGTCATACCGGGGCGTACCTCAAGCCGCTTCTTGTGCCATTCCATGTATTCGCCGACCTCGGCAGGGATGGGCGGTCGTGGGCCGACGAGGCTCATCTCTCCCCTGATGACGTTCCATAGCTGTGGAAGCTCATCGAGGCTGGTACGCCGCAGGAATCGCCCGACCGGTGTGACCCGGGGGTCGTCTCTCATCTTGAAGATCGGTCCGTCGACCTCGCTCAGATCTCGCAACTCCTCCAGCTCCTGCTCCGCGCCCTGGTACATGGAGCGGAACTTGAGTATCTTGAATCTCTTCCCGTCGGCTCCCACTCGGGTCTGGCGGAAGATGATAGGGCCGCGTGAGTCGAGGCGAATCGCTATCGCGATCAATGCCAGAAGGGGGGAACCCAGCGTCATGCCCAGCGCCGCGCCTGCGATGTCCATCAAGCGCTTGATGGTTCGAACCCTCTGGCCGAATCCAACCTCGCGGACGCCCACCAGAGGGATGCCACCGAGGTCGTCCACGTCCACCCGGCTGAGGCTCATCTGAAAGAGATCCGGCACGATGTGTGCATTGACGTTCCGTCGTTCGCATGCCCGAACGATGCCCATGATCTTGCGATGGTACATCCACGGCAGCGTGATGATCACCTCGTCGATGTGCTCATCCTCGATCAGCCGGGGCAGGTTGTTGACCGGTCCTAGGCCCTGGAAACGGCCGATGTCGCTGTTGCCTTTTTCGGGGTTGTCGTCGACGAAGCCGATGACCTGGTACCCGAGCCCTGGGCGCGCAACGACGGTTCGCATGACCGTCCGGCCGATCTCGCCGGCGCCCACGATGATGGTGCGTTGGACCCCGATGCCCCGGGCATGGAGACTGCCGAGGATGATGTATTGGACAGCGCGCGAGATCCCCAGCAGCAGGATCGACGCGATGCCCGCCTCGACGAGGAGGAGACGCGAGTACTGGAGGGGCTGAAGGAGGAACGTCACGGCCAGCATCACCACCGTCGACTTAGCCGTGGCATTGATGATGCGGTAGATCTGATCGAGCCATTGGCGCCCGGGCCACTTCTGGTAGACCTGGTCCATGCGGAAGGTTAGCAGCATCAGCGCTGTGAAGAGCAAGGCGAAGGGGAGGTAGGCCGATAACGGGTGGTAGTAGCTGATGTCGCGGAACCACTCAAGCTCGTACCGCATCCAGTGCGCGATCACTAAACTGACGTTGAAGATGACGAAGTCAGACGCAATCACCCACCAGGGGGTCGGTCGGCGGCTTCTCATACCATCTCCTCTGGCATCTTAAACGCTGGCTTGGCGGTAAACCTGAACCGTCTCTCGGGCGGTGCGGGACCACGTGAAGGTGTGCGCGTGACCCAGACCCTGCTCCGTGAACTGTTCCCGAAGGGCGTGGTCTCCCAGGAGGCGATTCAAGCCTGCCGCAATCGCCTCGATGTCAAGTGGATCGACCAGAAGGGCCGCCTCACCGGCGGCCTCGGGTAGGGATGTGGTGTTCGAAGCCATCACCGGCGTCCCGCAAGCCTGCGCCTCTGTCACGGGCATACCGAAGCCCTCGTAGAGCGAGGGGTAGGCAAAGACTGTGGCAGCGTTGTACCAGAGCGGCAACTCTCCATTGGGCACGTAACCGGGAAATAGAACGACATCCCTGAGGTCCAGCTCATCGACCCGGGCGAACAGCTGATCATAGAGCCAGCCTTTTCCCCCAACCAGGACGAGCTTACTCTCCTTTTCGCGGATCCGAGCAAATGCTTCGATCAGACGGGTCAGGTTCTTGCGCGGCTCGAGGGTTCCGACGAAGAGCACGAATCGCTCTGGAAGGTCGCGGTTGGCACGGAAGGCGGCCACCTGTCCCGCTGGAAGGGGCTGGAAAGCCGGATCCACCCCGTGATAAACCACGCTGATTCTCTTCCTCGGGACGCCCAGCAGCTCCACAGTCTCGCGGGCCGTATGATCGGATACGGCGATGACACGGCGCGCCGCGCGCGCCGATAGTCTGGTCATCGTCTTCAGGTAGAGCCGATTCGCGGGTCGAAAGAGGTGGGGGAAGCGAATGAAGCTGAGATCGTGGATGGTCGTGACGACTGGGCATGGGCTCAGCAAGGGGCCGACGAAGACCGGCCCGTGAGCTAGATCGGCCTCGATTCGGCGCAGAACGCGAGGCTGTACAGACTGCTCCCAGATAACACGCCGCGATGGCTTTCTGGTGTCCTGACTGGCGCGGACCAGGTCGATTTCGGTGGGTGGTTGAGGGGCCCTGGCACCAATCAGTGCCGTAATTCGGACATCGGCGTCGACGCCGTCCAGATGGCGCAGAAGCTGATGGATATACTGATGGACACCCGCGCTTCGGTAGGACGCTTGCCCGGACAGGAGGTGTGCATTGAGGGCGACGTGGAGGTCCTTCTGTGCAGATGCCTGCATAGTCAAGTGATTATAGCACAGTGTGTTGTATGGATCAATTCGCAGATCACAGCTTCTCCCCATTGTCCCTGGCCGTAGACGCGAAGGACGTCAGACTGTCGGCATCTCGCGTGTCGGTGCCCGGCCGCATACCCGGCCGACGAGACCCAGCGCGATGCTCTCGACGACCAGCAATCCCACCAAGGTTGCCGCTATGTCTATCCAGAACCGGATGGGGAAGAGACGGATCAAAGTATCAGAGTTGGGGAAGATCCAGGTATCGCCCTGGAAGAAAAGGCGGTGGAACGTGGTGAAGAACTCGCCCCAGCTGAGGGCCATGAAGCTGCCCACGACTGCCAGGAGCGCGAGCGTAGCCAGACTACCGTTAAGAAGAGCGGGGAGCACCCGCGCGCGGGCCGCACCCGATGTCATCGATGCCGCTACGACACCGAGCCAGAATAGACCGGCGATGACGCCTGCGACGGTTATTCCCTGGTAGACGGCCTGCACGTCTGACATATGGCGCAACTCGCGCGCGTTGAAGGCTGCTTCGCCGTTGGGGAGTGCCAGGTCAGCGAGCAAGGAGATGTCTGCGTTGGTTGCCAGGAAGTCCTGACACACCGTGGCCAGGTGGATACGCTCTTCGGTGGACAGACCGAAGGGATCTGGAGGAAATCCGGCCCTCCTGTACTCCCAGCGGACGAACCAGTGGCCTGTCACCAGCCGCAGGTTGAGACCGAGCAGCAGAAGCGGTAGCGTCACAACCAGGAGCCATTGTAGCCAACAAGACCATCGAGTCTGCTTCATAGTCACTTCCTCCCATTCCTGGGGATGGCCCATCTAGGGCCGGCAAAAAGCGCACACGATGGGGAAGCCCCGCTCATACTTGCAGTCCAATGGCTGACCCACCCGTGGCGGCGAGGCGGAGGGACGGCCGCTACCAGTCTCCACGCAGGATGTAGTCGAAGAGCAACGCGTTCGTCATCAACTCGATGGATGCCCGATCATCCGTGAAGATCGTAGTGCCTGGCTCTATGGTATGGAGATTATCCAGCGCTCTGCGAGCTGTGGCCTGAAGAAAACCGTTCCCCTGCAAGACATCTAGGTTTGCCGACAGATTGCTGGCCTCTGTAGGCTGGGCAGTGGCAACAACAATGGCGTTGAAGCTGTAGGGCACGTCGATGACGTGCGTCGATGGGAACACCTCTGAAAGCGTCGCCACGATTGCCCTGACCAACCTGTAGTCGCTGCCCGTCCGCCCGACGTTGATTACCAACACACCGTCGGACATCAGATGATCCCTTGCCTCCTGGAAGAATTCGACTGTGGTCAGGTGTGGAGGGATATAGGGCAGTCGGTAGGCGTCAACGCCAATGACGGAGTAGCGCTGTTTCGTATGGGCAAGGAAGGCGCGTCCGTCGGCGACGATGGCGTTGAGGTTGGGCTGGTTCATTGCGAAGTAAGTCTGTCCCGCGCGGACGATCTCGGGGTCGATCTCCACACCGTCGATGGGAAGGGGGCCGTACACCTCCGTGTACTGGTGCGCCGTGGTGCCGGCGGCCAGACCGATCAAGGCGACTCGTTTGACCTGTTCCGGATGATAGGGCGCCGGGTTGAAGTATGGGGCGATGAGGAAGTAATCCCAGGGTCCGGGCGTCTGCAGCCGGTCGGGGCAGGACAGGGAGTGGATGCCCCCTCCCTCGTTGAGGAGCAAGTGCCGGCAGCCGTCGCTTTGCTCCACGACCTGGATGTAGTTGTATGGCGACTCGGTCTCGTAGATGACTTCGCCCGTTGTCGCTGCCTTGACGGGCTGATTGCCCACAAGGAGAGCGAGCAGGACGACGATGATGGGCATGGTCAGATATGGGATCAAGCGGCCGTGCTTGCGCGCCGACATCTCGCGAACCAGACCGACCAGTGCTACGCCAAGGAGAACGAGTGAAAGCAGGACGAACGTGTTTCGCGTGCCGATGGTGGGAACCAGGAGTAGGTCGGGCAGGAAGGCGCCCAGAAAACTTCCCAGGGTCGAGACGGCATAGACGCGGCCTGATATGCGTCCAGAGTGTTTCACCTCCCTCACGGCCAGGCGAATGACGAAGGGGGAGATGCAGCCCAGGAGGGTGACCGGGACACTGAACAGGAGCAGCACGACGACGAAGGAACCGCCGATCAGAGCTACATTGAAGTTGTCGATGCCGGGCGCTGCCAAAGAGAGCACCGGACGCGCCAAGAAGGGCACAAGGCCAACGGCGAAGCCTGCCCAGGCGACAATCTGATAGAGCGTGGCAGGCCGAGGGGAGCGATCGGCCCAGCGCCCGCCGATGAAGGTCCCTGCCGTCAGATAAAGCAGGATCAAGCCGATAATGGTGGCCCAGACGAGGTTAGCCGTTCCGAAATGAGGCCGCAATAGACTGGAGGCCGCGAGCTCTAGGCTCAACGACGCCAACCCACCGGTGAATGCGGTCACGTACAGCAGGGCTTCGGATTTCTGCATCTAGATGATTATACTGACTTTGATTTGTGCGGCAACCTGCTAGCAGCGGGATTGAGCGGCGACTTGACCACCGTGCTGTGACCGATCTGGGGCTTATGTGGTTCAGTCGCTCTATCCAAAGTGTGCGGGTGTCGACGCCAGCCGATGGGGTGACAGATCACCCGTCGGTGCGCACGAGGCCCTCTGGGTGTGCTTCCTGTATTTCGTGCCGGACGGCCGGCTTACGTCAGAGAGCTGCGCCTCCATGTCATCAAAGGCGTTCACGCCCTGTTCTGCCCGTCGGACGACGGCAGATTCGACGGGACTCATCTGTCAGACGGACCAGGTCGCGGGGCCAATGATCTCAGCCTGTGGCATGCCTGACCCACCGCCAGGCAGCGACCAGAATGCCGACGAGCAGGAGGACAAAACTGCCGCCGAGGAGGATCCATTTGATGGCACTGAACGCTGGCGCCAGCATATCCACCACAGCCGTTGGGCTCGGGTAGCGGAGCATCACGAGCGACGTGGAGACGTTCTCCAGGTAGTCAAACGCGGCACCACAAAGAGGCACCAGATTGGCGAGCTGCCAGGGGCTATCCTCAGCGAACGCTCGCCTGACCGCCCAGGTGGTGGCCGTGCTCAGGAACAGGGTGTAGACCAGGGGCCATATCAGGTCGAACGTGAACCGTGACCTTATGTAGGCCCTTCGTCCTTGCTCGCCGTATGCCCGGGCCGTGTCGTAGAGGTCGTCGGCTGAATAGAGGAACGATGTGTCTGGAGACTGGGCATTGCCGGCGTAGCTATCCGCCCGAGCAGACTGGGCAGGTAGGACCAGGGCGGAGAAAAGCAGGAACAGAACAAACGCGGAAAGGGTGACCTGGGTCGTGGAGATGCGGTGCAGCCGGTTCGAGATCGTTTTCCACACAGCCAGTCCCTTGACTAGTTGCGATACCACTTGCACTGGCACCGATGTGGACCCAGGACCCCAGGGAGGGCTGCATGACCTGAGGCCGTGACGACGCGCGGGTCAGACGCGCCGATCACTTTGAAACGTACTTGGTCCACGGGCAGCAGCGGTGCCGCAGTGGCCCAACGCCGACTCTGCGGTAGAAATCAACGGTCGAATCCATGTCTGAGCGCTCAATGTGGCAGTCTGCCACGCGCTGGAAGCCGTCCAGCAGCAAGGCCCTCCCTCGGTCCGTGGCTTCGGACTCAACGTGGATGTCCACCGGCTCGAAGGTGCCGCACCTGTTCGCCGTGTCGAGCCAAGTAGTGCAGAAGGAGACATACTCGCCAGCGGGCAGACCACGAAGGGATTCAAGTCGTTATGGTAGTCGGGTGCCTGCTCCATGCCGCGGACTACTGACGCAGAAGGTGAGTCCGAAGGGGCGGAGTGGCCAGCGAAGGCCAGGGCTCCTGCCCCTCGCTGGCGATCCACGCCATACCTTGTGCAACACGCTTGATCTTGAATCCTGGCGCCAGATCGGGACCCGGTCGGGGCCGCAGCTGGTGCAGCGACGACCGCGTCACGCCTCCGGGTTCTCGTCCCAGGGATAGACCTCGGTGCCTCGGGCTGCTTCCCGGACGGCTGGATCCTTCGAGTAGTGCCCCCGCTTCTCAGGCGGGATCAACTGGGCGATCCGCTCCATGATCTCGTGCCCGATCGCTTCCAGCTTGGGACGTCGCGTCCGACCCCGCCCACGGGCGCCGAACGGCCCGAATGGCTCGCCGATGTTGATGGTGATGCGGGCGCGCTTACCCTTCCGCAGGCTGGGGAAGACTTCGTTGAGGTGCGCGAAGCCCATGGGCAGGATCGGGGCCCCGGTCCGCACGGCCAGGAAAGCTGCGCCGGGCCGTGCTGGGCGCAGTACCGTGGCCCAGTTTCCTGCCTCGGGGAAGATGCCCAATATGCCATTCTGTTCCAGCACGGCTTCTGCGGCTCGCAGGGCGTCGGTGGAGAAGCTGCCGCGATGGACAGGGTAGTAGCCCCAGACCTTGGGCAACCATTTCACTACAGCTGGCGCGTTCGGCATCTGGAAGCCCCCGACAAACTCGATGGGCCAGGGCACGGCACGGATCATCGCCACCGGGTCGATGAAGCTGAAGTGGTTGGCGACCACAAGGAGAGGACCTCCGTTAGGGAGGTTCTCCCGGCCGGTGATGTGTAGATTGGTCAGGGCTGCCAGGGCGACGTGAGCCAATCGTTGCGACACGGCCCGCACCACGCGTCGGCGCGGGTAAGGATAATTCTGATACTTGGATTTCATTCCTGTCTCTTTCTGCGAATGAACGCCTACATCATGACTGTCACGTCTAACAACACTCAGCGCACCCTCCGTCATCTGGCACTACGATCGAGCTGCGGCTCGTCCATGTTCCTCGTTGACCAGAAGCAAGAGAACGAACCCGGCCAGCAAGAATACGACGATCGACACTAGCGCCAGCCGATGTCCGGCCTGCTCCGCCGCGAGCGGGGCCAGCTGCCGGGTTCTTGCATACCATTCCGTCGCCTCAGCCGCTACCAACCCGAAGATTGTGGGGCCGATGAAGGACGACGTCCGCCCGGTGACGGCAAAGAATCCGTAGAACTCAGCGCTCTTCTCCGGGGGGCTGAGCATCCCCACCATAGTGCGGCTGACCGACTGAACGCCGGTGAGGGCGAACCCGGCCAGGCCCCCGATTACGTAGAACTCCAGCCGTGAGTGGCTGAAGATAAGCCAGACAACGGGCACCAGCATGAGCAGCAGGCTGCCTGCGAGGGCTTTCTTGCCTCCAAAGTCGCTGGCCAGCAGCCCGACGAGGTAGGCGCCGGCCACGCTGGTGAGTTGCACGATGATCATGAAGATGATCAGCTCCTGCTGCTCCATCCCAAAGAGGACGGCACCGAGGATCGCGGCGAAGTTGAGGGTCATGAGGATCCCATCATTGTAGATGAGAAACGCGACCATGAACTTGATGAACTCCTTGAGCGATCTGGCCGCCTTGAAGGTTTCTCCCAGACGCTTTAGGGCGAGGGTCAGGTAGCTCTCATCGGCTGGCAGCGCCTGTGGTGCGGCGCGCTCCCGCAGCCACAAGAAAAGGGGCAGGGAGGAAACGGTGAAAAAGACGCCGGTGAACACCAGCGATAGGCGCACGACCAGCGGGTTACTTCCAGTCAGGACGATGGGTACCAGCACGATGAGTAGGCAGATGATGCCACCGAATGATCCAATCGCCCAGCCGTTGCCTGAGACACGGCTCATGTCCCCAGAGTCAGCAATCTCCGGGAGGAGTGCATTGTAAAAGACTTGCGCGCTTCGATAGCCGATCTCCGCCAGAATGAAAAAGATCATGCCCGTCACCCAGTCCCCCTTCTGCACGAAGAACAGCATACCGCAGAAGAGAACGTTCAGCGAGGTAAAGAAGAAGAGGAATCGCTTCTTGGCGCCGGAGAAGTCGGCCAGTGTTCCGAGCACGGGGGAGGTCACGGCGACCACGAGCATGGCGATGCCCACGGCAATGCCCCACAAACGTGATCCTTCAGCCCCGCCCACCACGGTGCCCTTGAAGTAGGCTGAGTAAACTGCCAGGAGGACGACGGCAGCGTATGCGGAGTTGCCAAAATCGTACAGGTACCAGGCCCAGCGCTCCCGACGCGTAGACCGTGCAAGTGAGGCGGGGGAACTCATAGGTCAACCTCCTTGTATTGGATGATGGTGCTGATAATCGCTATGTCATTCGTCGATGCGAGCTGCCTGTTCTCCAGGCCGCAGGTCTCTTCGGCACGCGCAGGGCACCTGATGTGGTCGGACCACTGGCTGGAGTGCCAGGGCCTGCTACCAGGGCGTCTGATCGTGCGCAAGCTATAACACCAACTTCAGGGAATGGTTGCACGCTCTATTCTGGGTCCGAGAGTAACTAGCTTGCACTTGACGGTGACAGATTTCGCTGTTTGTGCGTCCAGGCGCCCAGCGCTGTGACGATAAGGGCGAGGGCTGTCGCGCCCCAGGCTGTTGTCGAGACGATCGGCGTGCCGGCATGCTTCACGGCGATGCCGGCGAATGCCCAGATGATGACGGCTCCGTAGGCGACGTCGCCCCGGGTGAACGTCACAGCCGCGGTGATGGCGGTGGCCGCAAGCAGCATAATGACTGTCCAGATCTGTGGGCTGATGCCCCAGCCGCCCCAGCCCAGATAGTAGAGCAAAGACGACGCATTGGCGATCGTCGCCACCGTGACCCAACCCAGGTAGATCCTGAAGGGCACGCGCACGAACCATTGCTCAGCAGCAGGCACGGTCGTGACGCCGATCCCGAGCCGCACGTAGATTGCGATCAGAGAGAGCAAAAGAAGAATCATGGCCACCATGGTGAGAGGGAAGCGTTCATAGTGCCAGAGGAAGAGCCATGCCACGTTCGCCACGCAGCTCAGGGCAAAGAGGTAGCCGACTCGGCGAAGGCGCGGATTGGTCCGCTGGCCCGGTAGGACCTGGTAGACGGCAAAGGCGACCAGGGTCAGGTAGATGAGACCCCAGATGGAGAACACATATCCTGCCGGCACAAAGTAGGTCTCGAATCGGTCTGAGATCTCGCCGGTCGTCTGTCCGTTGAGCGGCAGGGCGTTCGCCAGACCATTCAGGGCGATGGTAAATACCACCCCCAGCACGTTGATCCATTGTCTAGTCGTATCCTTCTTCACGCGTCTCACTCCTTTCCTATCTGGCTGGGACTTACGCCGCAAGCAACCAAGCAGCGTCCAGCCGTTATGGCTCCGCAGGCCAGGCCCATAGAGGGTCAGGCCGAGAGTCAGTCGTCTACCAGTTTGCGCCTCTTCGATGGCCCGCGCGAGCGCTGCTCGCCGTCGCGCCCAGCGAACCGCATCTCGGAGGACATCCCGCGATATGCCCGCTTCGCGGCGGCCTGCAGGTCCACCCCGGGTGTCTCCCGTGTACCCGGTTCGACGGGAACATCGGGGACTCACGTGAAAGGCAAGCGATTCCGGGCACAGAGTCCCGCCAGGCCTCACACGGTGTGCCAGCTCTGCCGTGCCATTGGCGCCATATGGTGACATCCGGCAGACAGAACGGACGCTCTGTCATCTCTTCGGCAAGGGACCTGATGATTTCGCATCCCAAGTCTGTGTCGTCCCTGTGCACCGTCGCCTGCTTTCTTCCACATTGCGACGAGCCCTGTGCGTTCTCACCCTCAATCGGCGCCGTAGTCGACAAAGCGGGGCCCACCCAGCGCGTAGGTCCGTAATAGGACGCGGGCCGTCTTAACCATCATTTCCGTGATGTCGAGAACTTGCTGAGGGGTATCTCCCAGGGCCACGAGGCCATGGTTCTGCAGCAGAAGGGCACGGGGCGGGTCTTCTCGCTGCTCGAGGGTTTCTTGCAGGGCGCGTCGCACGGCACGTGCCAGGCCTTGTCCGGGTCCAGCGTAGGGGACGAAGAGCGGCTCCCCGCAGACCAGAGACTCAGCGGGGAAGACAGGTTCGCTAAAGGGCGCCTCAGCCTGGCGAGAGCAAAGAATGGCATTGATTGCCGTCGGGTGGGTGTGGCCCACGACCTTGGCACCGCCCAAAGTGAGGCATAGAGCATGCATAGCCGTTTCAATGGACGGGCAGCCCGGGGCACCGCGGTCCACCTTTGTGGAGACCAATCTCGAACGCATCTCTGACTCGGTCAGATGTGGCTCATCCAGGAGGGCGAGGACATCCGATGTCGCAACGCGCAGGAAAGCATCTCTGTCGCTGTCGGCCATTCGGCTCCCGCTAGCCTTCACCCAGAAGGTCTCTGCATCCACGCGGATTGACGTGTTTCCCTCGCTCAGAATGACAAAGTCTCGGTGTGGCTGACCAAGCTGATGGGTCATCTGCACGAGCTGATCCAGTCTACTCAAGAGTCCTCCTGTCATGTTCAACCGGCATCATCGATTGTCGCAAGTTTACCATAGGTCGGCCCTAGTACAAATGTCTTGGGCATCCTGCATCGCGTCGGTCCGTGCTTGACCAGCCTTTCCTGCGTGAGTATAATCAGTAGTAAGAAGAACGCCTCGCCATCAGACGACCAGCTAAAGCAACGGGAGCCAGCCTCAGATAATGGACCAGATTAGAGCCGCGGTGGTGACAATCAGCGATACAGGGTACACTGGCCAGCGAGAGGATGTCAGCGGGCCGCTGCTGGCTGACCTGCTCCGAGAGATGGGGGCCGAGGTAGTGCGCCGCAGTATGGTTCCCGATGAGCGGGAGCAGATCGTGGCGCTCTTGATAGCTCTCGTGGATGACGTGGGGGTGGAGCTGGTGTTGACGACGGGTGGAACGGGCGTGACACCGCGGGATGTGACGCCCGAGGCGACCGCGGCAGTCATTGAGTGTGAGATGCCCGGGCTGGCCGAGGTGCTTCGCTTTGAGGGCTACCGCCAGACGCCGCTGGCCGTGATCTCCCGAGGTGTTGCCGGGATTCGTGGGCGAACACTGATCGTCAATCTCCCAGGAAACCCGCGGGCGGTCCGTCAGGGGATGGAGACGCTCGCCCCAATTCTTCCGCATGCCATCCAGATGATTCGCGGAGAGGATACCGAACACAGTCACGGGGAGCGATGAACGCCCCTGATCGGTCGTGAATGGACGATGAGTCGAGGATACCGTGTTTAGGGGACGACGTGGCTAAGTACAGAGGGGAACGTCCCGTGTTGAGCGTCGAAGAGGCGCAGGCGCAGGTCCTGTCAACCGTCTGTGTATTGGAGCCGGAGCGTGTGCCCTTGCTCATGGCCGCCGAGCGGGTGTTGGCTGAGGCGGTCAATGCGGACCGCGACATCCCCCCGGTGACGAACGCTGCCATGGACGGGTTTGCCCTGCGGAGCGAGGATTTAGCCGCAGATCCGGTCATACTAAGAGTGGTCGGCGAGGTGGGGGCCGGGCACGAGGCGCAGGAGGCGGTGGGCCCCGGTGAGGCGATACGGATTATGACCGGCGCGCCCTTACCAGCGGGTGCAGACACGGTTGTGCGCTTCGAGCGAACGCGGATGGAGGATGGCTGGGTGGTGATTCTCGATCCTTGTGCCCCGGGCAACAACGTCCGCCCGGCTGGCGAAGACGTTCGCAAGGGCCAGTTAGTTCTGGGTCCGGGAGAGGTGCTCCGCCCTCAGGAGATCGGCATGCTCGCTGCTCTGGGGTGTCTGGACGTAGCTGTCATCCGCCGACCCCGAGTAGCAATCCTCGGCACCGGAGATGAAGTCGTGCCGCCCAATCAGGTGCCGGGGCCCAGCCAGATCCGAGACGCAAATTCCTACACTGTCGCGGCACAGGTGCGCCGATACGGAGGTGTGCCCCTACTCCTGGGAGTCGCTCACGATGAGGAGGAGCTCGTTCGGCGCGGGATGCGAGAGGCGATTGACCGCGAGGCGGATTTCATCATCACATCGGGCGGTGTCTCCGTTGGGGACTTCGATCTGGTGAAGCAGGTGATGGACGCCGAAGGCCAGATGCACTTCTGGTCGCTGAACATGAAACCTGGTCGTCCGATGGCTTTCGGTGAGGTGGAGGGGATTCCCCTCCTGGGATTGCCGGGCAATCCTGTAGCGGCCATGATCAGCACCAGGCTGTATGCTCGTCCGGCTTTGTTGAAGATGCAGGGGTACAGAGGTTGGAGCGAGCGGACTGTCCGAGCGCGGCTCAAGGAACCGATTGAGCGGAAGGACGGGCGCCGTCACTATCTGCGGGTTCGTCTTCGCGAGGACGACGGGTATGAGGCGCGACTGACCGGTGATCAGGGCTCGGGCATCCTGAACTCCTTGGTGCAGGCCGATGGTCTGGCAGTGATCCCGGAGGATGCGAGGCGTCTGCCTGCTGGTTCAGAGGTCGATGTGATCCTGCTAGAGTAGCCTCGGGCGCCTCGAGAAGCGGGGACGTGGCGGTAGGGGCCTACGCATAGGGCTAGGAAAATCACGGATTGTCGACACAAGACCTGTTCCCGGCAGTCACGTGATCTAATGAAGAGGGCGAGCCGTCGCCAACTTGTCATGTCGGTACCCGGGGGCCGTACCGCGATGAATAGGCGCGACAGTGCGCGTCCCGCCTCACGCACAAGATCTGGGAGCTAATGGATCTGGATCGCATCATTGCCATCGATGTTGGTGCCGGTACACAAGATGTCTTGGTGTGGGACGCCGACCAACCGATGGAGAACGACGTCAAGCTGATCCTTCCTTCCTGGACGACAGTGCTGGCCCGTCGGGTCAAACGAGCCACCGAGGAAGGACGGCCCATCCTCCTGACCGGGAATCTGATGGGCGGGGGGCCCATTGTCGGGGCGATGAAGCGCCATCTTCACGCTGGCTACCCGGTCTACGCGACTGCCCGCGCCGCCCTGACGATCCGCGACGACCTCAATGAGGTTCGAGATCGGGGTTACACTATTCTGCCGGAGGGGGCCCAGCCCCCGGACAGTCGCGACCTTCTCACCCTGCACACCCGGGATGTCGATCTGGAGGTCCTGGGGGGCGCCCTCGCGCCCTTCGATGTGGCTATCCCCGACGTGATTGCTGTCGCTGTGCAGGATCACGGCGAGTGCCTGGAGGGATCCAACCGTCGCTTCCGGTTCCGCCTCTGGCAGGAGTTCGTGGCAGGCGGGGGGCAGATCTTGGACTTGGTGTACAGGCAACCGCCGGCCTGTTACACCCGCATGCTGGCTGTTCAGCGTGACGCGCCAGGCGCGATCTTGATGGACACTGGATCGGCGGCCCTTTGGGGCATTCTGCAGGATGAGCGTGCTGCCACTCACCGGGACCGCGGCTTCATCCTGGTCAATGTGGGGAATCAGCACACGCTCGGTGTGCTGCTGCGCGGTGAGCGCATCCTGGGCTTGTTTGAACATCACACTGTCCTCATGGACTGGAGGAAGCTCCACCAGTTGGTGCAGGACCTTCGAGCGGGCGTGCTGACCAACGATAAGGTGTACGAGGACCATGGGCATGGTGCATTCGTGCATCCGGACTATGTTCCCGGCGATGGCTTCAAATTCGTGGCTGTCACGGGTCCGCAGCGGCAGATAGCCAGGCCTGGTAAGGACAGCCGGGGTGTGGAATACGTCTTTGCCGCGCCATACGGTGACATGATGCTGACGGGTTGCTTTGGGCTCGTTGCAGCGACGCGGCGGCTACTGGCCCAAGAGGCGTGTTGATCGATCCTGATGATTGGCGGCGGCGAACCGGTCGTTCTGCTGCGCGATGCCGCAGATAGGATCGCTGGGTTGAGATGGCACTGAGAGGCCTGTCATGACCGAACACGTACCGAAGAACTACTTGATCGACATGGACGGCGTGCTCGTGAGTGGCGCCACGTTGATCCCGGGAGCCGACAGCTTCGTCAAGCGATTGGAGGATCGCGGGATAAGGTTCCTCGTGTTGACGAACAACCCCCTATACACACCCGGGGATCTGTCACATCGCCTGAAAGCATTGGGACTCGATGTCCCCGCCGGCAGTATCTTTACGTCTGCGATGGCTACTGCCCGCTTCTTGCAGGCGCAGAAGCCTAATGGCACGGCCTTCGTCATCGGTGAGAGCGGCCTCACCGAGGCGATTCACGACGTGGGCTACGTCATAACCGACATCGAACCGGACTATGTGGTGCTGGGGGAGACGCATTCCTACAATCTTGGTCGAATCACCAAGGCCATTCGCCTCATTGCTGCCGGGTCACGCTTCATCGCCACCAATCCTGATCCGTCGGGTCCGACTGACGAAGGGATCGTGCCTGCCTGTGGCGCTATGGCAGCGCTGATCGAGGCAGCAAGTGGGAAGAGCCCTTTCTACGTCGGCAAGCCAAATCCACTGATGATGCGCACGGCGCTCAACTATCTCGACGTCCATTCTGAGGATACCGTGATGATCGGCGATCGAATGGATACCGACATCGTCGCTGGCGTAGAGAGCGGCATGGATACAATCCTTGTACTCTCTGGTGTCACCGAGCGCGATGACGTCGACCGCCATCCCTACCAACCGACTCACATCGTGGAGTCGGTCGCGAAGATCGAACTCTGATGTAATTAGCTGTTGCAGAGATGCGCTCGTCCCGGGAAGCCCACCCGGCGAACCGGGATATTCGATCGAACTAACTCACGGAGGGATGAAATGGAAAAGACCTGGCTCTCGCACTACGAAGATGGTGTCCCTGCTGAAGTGGAGATACCAGACTATTCGGTGACGCAGAACCTCATCAAGGCTGCCGAGGAGTACCCAGACAGAACCGCTCTGATCTTCGGAAACGTGGTTGAGCCTCTTGGAAACGCACTGATGGATGCCAAGGTCACATATCGGGAGCTGCTCAATGCGACCACCCGTTTCGCCGCCGCACTTCAGGAGTTCGGCGTCGAGAAAGGGGATCGAGTGGCCGTTCACCTGCCAAACTGTCCCCAGTTCATTATCGCCTACTATGCAACACTGATGGTGGGGGGCATCGTCGTGCCCTGCAATCCCCAGTACGTCAGTCGCGAGATGGAGCATCAACTCAACGACTCGGGGGCCGAGACGATCATCACGCTGAGTCTCACATACCCGATTGTCAAGAAGATCCGGGATGACACACCGCTCAAGCACGTCATCGTCGCGAACATCAAGGACTACTTCCCCGGTCTGCTTAAATTCCTTTTCACCGTCGCTATGGAGAAGAAGGAGGGGCATTACCAGGATCTCTCAGGTGATTCGGAGACCTACTGGTTCCAGGACGTGCTCAAGGGCGCGCCGCCAATGCCCGCGAAGGTCGACATCGACATGGATGACACGGCTGTACTGATGTACACCGGTGGGACCACCGGTCTGCCCAAGGCCGCTCAACTGACCCAGCGAAACGTGCACGCGAACGCTGTCCAGATTCGCGCGTGGTTGCCCCGGATGAAGCGAGGGCAGGATTCCATCCTCACCTCCCTGCCCCTCTTCCACAGCTACGGCATGACGACGTGCATGAACCTCGGGGTTCTGGCGGCCAGCAGCATGATTTTGATCCCGAATCCGCGGGTCATGCCGCATATCCTCAAGTCGATCAACAAACATCATCCGACGCTCTATCCCGGCGTCCCGGCGATGTACGTCGCCATCAACAATTACCCCAACCTGGAGGCGTATGATCTCAGCTCCATCCAGGCCTGCATTAGCGGGGCGGCGCCGTTGCCCGTCGAGGTACAGCAGAAATTCCAGGACCTCACCGGGGCTCGCCTGGTAGAGGGCTACGGGCTCAGTGAGGCAACACCAGTCACGCACGCCAATCCCATTGGCGGTGACAACCGGATCGGAACCATTGGCCTGCCGTTCCCCAGCACCGATGCCCGGATTGTCGATGCAGAGACCGGCGAGCGGTCTCTGGATACTGGCGAGGTGGGAGAATTGGTGGTGCGGGGCCCGCAGGTGATGAAGGGGTACTGGCGGATGCCGACGGAGACGGCGAACTCCCTTCGTGAGGGCTGGCTCCACACCGGGGATCTAAGCCGGATGGACGAGGACGGCTACTTCCAGATCGTGGACCGCAAGAAAGACATGATTCTTGGCGCCGGGGGCTTCAACATCTACCCTCGGGAGGTGGAGGAGGTGCTGTACGAGCACCCCGCCGTGATGGAGTGCGCGGTCGTGGGTGTCCCCATCAGCGTCGAGAAAGGCGAGCGGGTGAAAGCCTACGTGGTTCCCAAGGAGGGAGCCGAGGTCACCGAGGAGGAGATCATCGCCTTCTGCCGCGAGAATCTTACTCCGTACAAGGTGCCCAAGTTCGTCGAATTCCGCGAGGATCTGCCCAAGACGATGGTCGGCAAGATTCTGCGGCGGGTTCTGCTCGAAGAGGAGAAGGAGGCGCAGGACGGGTAGCCTCAGTGCCCGCATTGGCCGAGGTCAGTAGTAACCAAAAAAGGGGAGCCACTGGCTCCCCTTCTTCTCTCATGTGGTCTCAGACGGTCGTCCCTATTAAGCCGGTGCCGGTGCCGGTGGCATATCCAATGCTGACTTCGGGCGGTCCGGTGCCTTTCGAGCCACCGGCTGCTCCGACCCCGATGGAGGCGGGGTGCTCCCGGAGGGCTCGGTGGCTCGGTCGGCATTGCCTTCGAAGAGCGCCACGAACTCGTCAGCGTCCAGAGTCTCCACCTCGATCAACGTCTGTGCGATACGGTCCAGCTCCTCGCGGTGCATCGTCAGCACCTCTCCCGCTCGGTCGTGGGCCCTATGCACGATAAGACGTACCTCTTCGTCGATCTGCTCGGCGACAGCTTCGCTGTAGTCTCGTTGCTCGCCGATTTCCTTTCCCAAGAACACTAGCTCTTCCTTCTGGCCAAACGTCATTGGCCCGAGCTTGTCACTCATCCCGTAGCGGGTCACCATATCGCGCGCCAGCTTGGTCACCCGGCTCAGGTCATTCTCGGCCCCTGTCGTCACGTCGCCGAACACCAGCTCCTCGGCGGTGCGACCACCCAGTGCGAACGCTAGATCATCTTCGTACTTGCCCTTGCTGACCAGGTTACGGTCCTCTTCCGGCAGTGCCATTGTGTAACCAGCGGCCATTCCGCGGGAGACGATGGAGACCTTGTGTACGGGATCACATTTGGGCAGGACGTGCGCCACGATGGCGTGACCCGCTTCATGGAAGGCCGTAATCAGCTTCTCTTCCTTGGAGATCAAGCGACTCTTGCGCTCCGGTCCCGCGATCACTCGCTCGATGGACTGCTCCAACTCAGCCATAGTGGTGGCCTTCTTGTTGCGACGGGCCGCGAGAATCGCTGCCTCGTTGACCAGGTTCTCAATGTCGGCGCCGACAAAGCCCGGCGTTGCCTTGGCTAGCGTATCCAAGTCTACGTCGCCGGTCAGCGGCTTGCCGCGCACGTGAAGCTTCAGGATCTCTTCGCGCTCCCGTATGTCGGGCTTGTTCAAGATGATGCGTCGGTCGAATCGACCCGGACGCAGCAAGGCGGGGTCAAGAATGTCCGGGCGATTCGTGGCAGCGACAACGATCACGTTCGTGTCGGTGTCAAAGCCATCCATTTCGACCAGGATCTGGTTCAGCGTCTGCTCGCGTTCGTCGTGGGACCCTCCCAATCCTGCCCCACGGTGCCGCCCGACAGCGTCGATCTCATCCAGGAAGACGATGCAGGGACTGTGCTTCTTTGCCTGCTCAAAGAGGTCACGCACCCGAGAGGCTCCAACGCCGACGAACATCTCCACGAACTCCGAACCGGAGATTGAGAAGAAGGGCACGCCAGCCTCGCCCGATACTGCCTTCGCAAGAAGCGTCTTTCCGGTACCCGGAGCTCCCATCAGGAGAACCCCCTTAGGAATCCGAGCGCCGAGCTGGATGAACTTCTCGGGTTCCTTGAGGAACTCAACAACCTCCTTGAGTGCTTCCTTTGCCTCTCTCGCGCCACCGACATCGTCGAAAGTGACGGATGGCTGATCCCCAGTGTGCATACGAGCCTGGCTCTTGCCGAAGGAAAGAGCTCGGCTGTTCGCACCCTGGAACTGACGCAGCATAAGATAGCCACCCACGAACATGGCGATTACGAGCAAAACCGAGCCACCGGCGCTCAATAGCGTCATCCAATCCGGGGGCTGGACAACTTCGATTTCGACACTCGCCAGGTCCTCCTGAGTCACGCCCAGGTTCTGCAGCTGTTCCGTGACCGTGGACTCAGATCCTTTATGGGAGACCACCTCCCGACCATCTGTCAGATCAACCAGCAGCTTGTCATCTTCCACCCGGATGCCGGCAACATTGCCATTTCTTACCTCAGTGGCGACCTCCGAAAGCTTCATATTCTGAACGTCCTGCACCTGCTGGGAATAGAAGCTGTAGACCAAGAATCCCACAGCAGCCAGGATGATCAGATAGATGAACGGACTTCCCCTAGATTTGCCAGTCACGAACTTCCTCCATTCCAATAACCGATGCCCATCGGCCATTAGGTGGCGTATGGGCACACGCCTGTCTTCTCATTCCAGCGATTTTACAAGATGATTATACCACTAATTGGCCGCGGCGCCACCCATCAGTCCACGTCTATCTCGACGACCAGAATGCTGTTTGCCTCCTGGCTTGTGTGGCCGGAATCTACCACGGCTAGCCGACTGCCGGGCTGACCGTCAAGATACATCCCTACTCGCAACTGATACGGACCGGCGGGTGCCCCGGCAGGGATGGACAGCTGATGGGGATCGACAACTACAATGCCCTGGTTCCACTGAGTCGTCGGCAAGTGCGGTTGGCGATCATCCTGAGCGACCAAATTACCTTTCGGACCGATAAGATGGATGAACACGACATACCGCTGGCCGAGGTCACGCGTGGCCTTCCAGCGTAGCGTGACTCCGAGTATGTCACCTGGCTCGAATGTCTTCTGCTGCAAGACAGCGCCCTCCAGGATGATTCTCTCGTCGAGGTTGACCCCCAAGGTGATATCAGATCCACTGCTCACGGTCAGGGTAACAGCACTGCCAGCGCGGATGACCGAGTCGGCCTCCGGCTGCTGTGCGATCACAAGCCCCTCCGGTTCGGTGCTCCAGGTGGGCTCGGTGACAACCTCCAACATCATCGACTCCAGGCCGGCTTTCATCTCTTCCACTGAACGGCCCACTACGTCGGGCATGGTCAACTCCCTGCCCGGTCCGCTCACGACGACCGAAACCGTCGTGTCCAGGGGAACGTCTTCGCCCGACGGCGGGTCCTGCTCAATGACTGTACCCTCGTCCTTGCCGGGGGCGACGCGTTCTTCCGTGATGTCTAGCTCAAGCCCCGACCGTTGGAGCAAGCGACGGGCCTCATCCACAGGCCTGTCGACGATTCGCGGGACGGTGACCAGCAGGGGGTCTGTGGTCTCTTGGACAAGCGGCGTTGCTGTGGCTCTAGTTGGAACCGTCGGCAGCGATGCGTAGGAGCGGTAGACCAGCCACCAGAGGGGGATCAAGCCCACCACGGCGACCAGGGCGACGACGCTCAACACCCAGGTGAGCGCCTCGGACCCAAGCGCTCCGCTCTGCACCGCGATCGGCTGGCTCTCCTCACGCGATTCCTTGGAGGACACGTGGGGGGAGACGGATCCCACAGCCGGCTGCCAGCCGGTCGGTTGCTCCACCTGCAGCCGGTAGTCCTCCAACACATGGGCCAGCTGCTCGGCTGTCCGATATCGCGCTGACGGCTCTTTGGACAGTACCTTCCGCACGATCCACTCCAGCCGGGGCGGGACCTGCGGATTGCGCACGCCCAGCGGCGGCGGTTCCTCGCGCAGGTGCTTCATAGCCAGCGCCGTGGGATTGTCTGCCCGGAAAGGCGGCGCGCCGGCCAGCATCTCATACATCACAATGCCGATGCTGTAAACGTCGGAGGCAGGTGTGGGCTGATCTCCGGCCGCCTGCTCCGGTGCAAAGTAGATCGGGCTGCCCCACACAGTGTCTGAGTCTGTGAGTCCCGATTCTGAAAGCGCCCGGGCGATGCCGAAGTCTGCCACTTTGGCGATCCCATCTTGCGTAACCAGGACATTCTGCGGTTTGATGTCGCGATGGATGACCCCGGCCTGATGCGCGTGGCCTACGCCGTGTGCGATTTGAGTTGCGATCTCCACCGCCTCGGCAACACTCAGCTGTCCCTTCTGGCGGATCAGGGTCTTCAGGTCCTGACCGTCCACGAACTCCATGACGATGTAGTGTCGGTCGCCATCCTTTCCCACATCGAAGACCGTGACGATGTTTGGATGGTCCAGGTTGGCGGCAGCCCGCGCCTCGCGCTGAAAGCGCTCCAGGAACTCAGGGTCGCCGGCGAAACGCTGGCGGAGCACTTTCACCGCCACCCGACGCTCAAGGAGCATGTCCACGCCCTTGTAGACCATGGCCATGCCGCCGGAGCCGATACGCGTCACCAGGCGATACCGTTCGTTGAGCTTTACGTCATCCATGCTTGATAGCCTCAGGTTGCGGAGTACGGTACAATTATTGTACTTTGTTTCACCAGCTTAGGCAAGAGCCCGCCTTCCTATTGCGGGCAAGGTCTTCGCACTTGGCATTCTGAGCGTTCCCCACTCAATGCCAGTGGGGTCGCTGGACGACACAGAAGTTTCCTGTATCATCTTCCTTGTTCATGTGCTTGGACTTGCTCTTGGGCGGATTTGATGTATCGTTCCAGGGAATTCAAGGGAGGAGGAATAGGGGGACCATGGAGAGAATCGATCGCCGTCAATTCTTGTTCGGCAGCGGCGTGACGCTGGCGCACCTGGCGCTGCCACGGACGTTCTATTATGAAGATGGACCGAGCGCCGAGGCGCCGCCACTGCCATTCGGGCGCATCGCTACCTGGTGGGGTCATGCCGTACGTGCGGAGCCGTCGCAGAGGGCCGATTGGGTGAGCTCTAGATGGCGTGATGAAGTCATTCCCTTGCGCGCTGCCGTCGTTGGCGAGGCCCCATGGCCCACGAACCCGGTCTGGTACGAGACGGAGGGGGGCTACATCCACAGTGGTTACGTGCAGCCAGTGGAGCGCGCCCCTCAGCAAGAGGTCGTCCACCATGTCGAGTCTCCTGGCTTCTGGGCCGAGGTCAGCGTGCCCATCGCTGAGGCCCGCTGGCGCCCGCTTAGTCCCTACGTCTCCTATAAGCTCTACTATGGCACCGTCTACCGTGTCGTTGATGCGGTGGCGGATGAGGAGGGGGGCTGGTGGTACCAGCTGAAGGATGGACTGAGCTGGACGCCTGGCCCTTATGTGCGGAGTGAGTCGCTGCGACGCATCCCTCCAGAACAGCTCCAGCCGATCTCACCCGGGCGGACCGACAAGCTGCTCAAGATAAGTATTCCGGATCAGAGGCTAGTTTGCCTCGAGGGTGAGCGAGAGGTTTTCCAGACTCCCATCAGCTCCGGCGTGCACGGTCTGGGAACGCCGCTGGGCGAGTTCCGCATGCTCTTTCAGCGTCACACGTCCCGAATGACGGGCGGCACCGAGGGCGACGAATATGACCTCCCTGGGGTGCCATTCCCTGTCTATTTCACCTGGTCCGGTGTTGCCATCCACGGCACGTACTGGCACAATGACTATGGGCGGCGGCACAGCCATGGCTGCGTGAACGCGACCAGCGAGGCTGCCAGATGGATCTTCCGCTGGGTCGAGCCGCACGTTCCATACGGCGATCATACGCTACGTCATGCCCAAGATGAAGGCACTCGCGTCCTTGTGACGTAGTTACGTCCGAGGGGAGCAGGTTGGATGAAGCGGCGGGACGTGGACTACATTGTCATCGCCCTGATGCTGGCAAGTGGCCTCTACGTGACGCTCACCGGGCTGATCGCCGATCTCTTCGGGCTCCACCAGGTTATCCTCCACAGCGAAGCTGGCTACATCTGCGCCGGCTCCATCGTCGTCCACATCGCCCTCAACGGGCGGTCCGGAATTGTATACTTGCGGCAGCTGTTTGGTTTTTCGCCGGGAGCTGATTTGGGCCGGGAGCCGCAGACCGGCACGGGATCAGCTGTCGGACGGCGTGCAGTTCTCACGGCTGCTCTTTCGGCCGCCGGGGGCTTCATAGTGGGCTGGTTGATTCCGGACCGAAGGCAAGACCTTCCCGGGGATGCGAAGGACATCGGTGCCCTGTATCACGCTTGGAGCACCCCAGGGCGCTCTCTGAATCTCCCTGTGCCCGATTGGGGCGGCCGACCGCCGCAGTACAAGACTTACCCTGACGCCGACCGAGTTGAGCTCCCTGAGCCGGACGGGGCTGGAGATCTGTCTGTCTCGGAAGCTATCGATACCCGCCGTTCGGTGCGAGACTATGGGGACCGTCCTTTGTCGATGGTCGGGCTGTCGTGCCTACTGCACGCGGCTCAGGGCATCACCGAGCAGCGACTGGGTTTCCGTGCCGCCCCATCTGCCGGCGCGCTCTATCCAATTGAGCTGTACGCGGTGGTGCATCGCGTCTCGGACCTGCCTTCGGGGATCTATCACTACGCAGTAAGAGCGCACGAACTGGAGAGCGTCCAGATCGGGGACTTCCGAGGTGACGTGACGCGCGCGGGCCTGCACCAGAGCTTCCTGGGCCACGCGGCTGTCTGCTTCCTCCTCTCAGTTGTTTTTCAACGCTCTCGGTGGAAGTACCGCGAACGCGCCTATCGCTACGCACTTCTGGAGGCCGGACACATCGCCCAGAACCTCTATCTGGCAGCGACCTCGATGGGCCTGGGAGCTTGTGCGGTCGGCGCGTTCTACGATGAAGAGTTCAACGCGCTCCTCGGGCTCGACCCTCGGGAAGAGGCTCTTGTCTACGTCATAAGCGTGGGTGATGGCGCCTAACCGTTTGGCCTCGGAACCATTAGACGCTACGTCAACAAGAGCAGTCCAGTAGCGGTCAGGATTCCGGCCACGATCTTTCGGAACACCCTCTGATCAAGGAACTGCTGCATCCAGGACCCCACAGCTACCCCGACCACGACAAACGGGGCCAACATGAAGGCGAGACGCAGCGTCGCAGCGTTGAGCAGGTCGTTTGAGACGAAGAGGACCGTCTTGTAGCACGCATCGGCGAAGAAGACACCGCAAAGGGTTGCCCGGAAGGTCTGTTTTTCGTGGAGCACGTGCGAGAGATAGATGATAATGGGCGGCCCGTTGACGCTGAACGTAGCCCCCAATGCGCCGCCCACGAACCCACTCAGCGGCGCCAGCGTGGTGCCCAGCGGGCGCCCCGGAGAGAGTGGGTCGGGTTCCCTGCCCAGGAGCACCGTCAGGGCCCACCCGAACACGAGGACCCCGAGGATGCGCTTAAGAATCTGGTGGCTGAAGGAGACCAGCACCCAGGTGCCGAGCGTGGTACCCAGCACCATCCCACTCAACAGGAGGAAGAGCAGCCGACGATCGATGGAGCGCCAATTTGACGCGACCAGCAAGGCACCAGAGGTCAGGTCAAAGAGCAAGAACACCGGCGTAACGACTTTGACGTCCACAATCAACAGCAGCAGAGGAACGGCGAACAGGGCACTGCCGAAGCCGGTGACGCCCTTGACGAGATGACCGGCGAGGATGATCACCCCGGCCATCATCAGAATGGTGACGTCAGGTTCTGGCATCAATAGCCGTTGTAGTGCACTTTGCGCCTGTCGAATTTGGAGCGAGGGGACTTCGATTCCCCTGGATGTCCCACCGGCACGAGGCAGAGCACGCGCAGGTCGTTAGGAATGTCGAGCACGCCGCGGACGTGCTTTTCATAGCGGGTGTTTGGGTAGATGCCCACCCAGACGGCCCCCAGATCGCGCCCCGCAGCCGCCAGGAGGAGGTTCTCCGTCGCTGCGCTGGCGTCCTCGACCCAATGGCTAGATCCGCGTTCGTGTGCACAGACAACGAAAACGACGGGAGCGCCGGCGCACATGTCGGCCCAGGGATGGGTCTCCGACAGCTGCTTCCGCAGATAGTCGTCCTGTACGACGACGAACTCCCACGGCTGCAGGTTGTCGGCGGATGGTGCAGCCATCGCGGCCTCCAGCAGGGTCTCGATGTCCTCGCTGGTCAATCCTTCTTCCGTGTACTGGCGAATGCTTCGGCGCTTTTTGATCAGGTCGAGCACTGTAGCCTCCTTTGTTCTGTGGTTTCTTGCCGGTACTTCTCGTCACGTATGATTGTCGGATGTGGGAGCTACTCTTACCCCTCTTCCTTGAGGGTGAACCGCCAGGCGCACCAGTAATCCTCGGGGTGTGGGTCGGGTGGACATGCGATACATACTGTCTCAAATCGTGGATCGATGGTCTTCGCAAAGTTGCCGTACTCCACCAGGCCGACTGGCTTGCATGGGAAATCTGGCAGGCCCTTCCGTTTGCGGGCGGACTGCACGCGGCAGTCATTCATTTGGAAGATGAAGGTGCGCTCGTCCACGTCGATGCTCTGTTGCTCGTTCAGCCGGGCATAGAGCCGGTACTGGAGCGCCTGCTTGAGCGCCGGTATGCCTCCCCCGGGTTCGATGTCGAGGAACTGCATGATGCGTCTGGCCTCAATCACCGTGAATCGCTCCCAGGCGCGCCGATCGAGTTCGATGGCAGTCTCCATGTCGAAGGCCTCCTCAGCAGCCAGGAACCACAGACCATCATGGGCCAGCCAGTTCTTTGCCGCGATCTCCAGCAGGTCGATCAGTTCCTCTTTGGAATGATGTCGGAGTATATCTCGGTCAGGCATTGATGCGCTCCTTTGTCCAGGTGCTCGGCATATCGATCATAGCGGTCAACCCGACCGATCGTAGCTTCCCAGCCAGGCCAGACGATGAGCTGCTCCTTGGGCAGGTGAAGGTTGTATCAGTCACGCAAATCCTGTAGATGGCACGTGTCGTTGAGTACCACGATGGTGGCGTCGTCGTTCTGATCGACGTCAAAAACGTTCACTGCGCAGGTGTCTTGACGAAGCCGCCAGAAGCGGTCATTCCCCAGGCCCAGCACGGCACAGAGCAGGACGCGGTTGACGACGGTGTGCCCCACCATTGCTACGGCCTGACCATGGTGGCGATTGGCGAGGGCGTGCAGTCCCCGTGTGACACGGTCTCGCACGTCATTCAGGCTCTCGCCCCCCGGGATCGCAATGGTGTGGGGACGCTCGAACCAGGCTCGCAGTAAGTCCGGGTGGTTCTCCTTCACCTCTTCTGGTGACCGTCCTTGCCAGTCGCCGAAGTCAATGTCAAGGAGGCCCGGAAAGGATTGTACCGATAGGTCGTGGGCCGCGGCGATGACTTCCGCAGTCTGCATCGCTCGCCCCATGGGGCTCGAGTAGACTGTTTCTACCGGCCAGCGTCTGAGCAGGTACTGTGCGGTGGTCGCTGCCTGTTTCAGCCCCACGTCGTCCAACGGCGGGTTGGCTTGACCACGGAAGCGTACGGTACCGTCCGATGTGAGATTCCAGGCGGTCTGACCGTGGCGGATCAGGACGATGCGCGTCGTCTGTTCGTTCATGGGGACCTTTCTGTCTTCCGTTCGATAGACTGCCCCAGGTGGTGCCAGGCGGCCAACTGTCTCCTGATGAACCCCTCAGAGTCCTCAACGCCATATACCAGCCGCACAGGCCCCGCCCTACTTGGATCTGTTACCAATCGCCCGCAGCGGAGATCGTCGACCGTGATCGGGAGATGGACGCGTTGGAATTGCAGGTATTCCGGGTGCGTGATCGCCATCGCGGCAATTGACTCCCACATAGCGAATCCATCATCCTGGAACCAGAGCCGCATCAGGCCAAACCAGAGTCGTGTTTGCCTGACGATAAGCCTACATACGGGGTCCTCCAAGGCGCGCAGGGCGGCGAAGTGCGGGCTACGGAAGACAGCCGTAAGGCCCGCCTCACCCAGCGTGATCGTAGTGGGGCAGCGTGCCTGAACCGCCCGATAGGCAGCCTCTGGATCTGCGGAGAAGTTCCGTTCCTCTAGCCGACGCCCTTTCCATGTCAGTGATCCGGTGCTGCCACCGACCAAATGGAGGCTGCGAAGCTTCCCGAAGAAGTCCGGATCCAGGGCAACGGCGTGCTTCAGGTTAGTCAGTGGGCCGGTCGCCAGAAGGACAACTTGACCAGCACGGGCGTTTACAATGTCGACGAGATACCGGGCGGCCTTGTTCTCCCCGGGATCTTGATCGGGCTTACTCGCCCCGCGGATGACGTCTATGCGGCCTAGGTCGAGTCGAGCCAGCAGGTCCTGCGCGGCGCGCGTTGTCATGCCCACCGGGCCGTTGCCGTGTGTAGTCGTGACGGCTTGGAGATCGATGAGCGGTTCACCCAGAAGCTGAAGGAGAGCCAGCCCGTCCCCGACATTTCGGAGGGCGCGGCCCATTGTCAGATCGCAGTCGTGGATCAGGGGAATGCGGTCCTGGTCCCGGACACGTTCCAGCCGTGGTAGGTCGGGGACTTCCACGCGCTGGATTACGTAGGCGTTGTAGAGGAGAATGCCGTCGACGATCAGGATGCCGATGGCCAGGGTCAGAGCCAACCAGCTGAAGACCCCTAATGCCGCGGTCACCGCCAGACCCACCGCGATGAGTAACAGCGTGAACCAGAACCAGGGACTACGAAGCAAGACTCATCCTCCGCACGAGCTCGGGGATTGCATCACGGCTCCTGAATGCCGCAACGCGTAGACCTTGCCAAGCCTCGAATTGGGCTGCAGGATGCCACGAGATGACGGGGCTCTGCACCGGGGGGGCAGAGCCAGCTCTGTTCTAAAGGATGTAGCGAGCCCACTGACGTACCTCACTGCCTGATCCCCGATGGCATGATCAGCCCCATAAGGACCGCGGCAGTCAGGGCCAGCGTGCCTCCGAAGAAGAAGGGCGCCGCCGGGCCGAATCCCTCCCAGCTGCCCACGCCCTGCCACAGCACACCCGCGATGAGCGATGCCGGGAAGTCCAGGATGCCCACCACGGCGTTGTACGTTCCGTACGCGGTCCCTCGCAGGTCCTCCCGTACGATGTCGGCGACCATGGCTCTTATGACCCCGTGGGTCATCCCATAGTAGACGCCGTAGAGCCCGTACAGCGTCCATATGTGCCAGCCTTTGCCCGCCAGGGCAAACCCGAGGTAGATCAGGGCGTACACCAGCCATCCCCCAATGATGACCCAGCGCCGATCGATGCGGTCCGACAGGGACCCGGCCGGTGTGGAGACGAGAGTGTAGACGATGTTGAACGTGATCAGCATGCCGAGCACGCCGATGATGCTCAGCCCTCGTTCTTTGGCCCGAAGGACGAGAAAGGCGTCGGCCGAGTTGCCGAGATCGAAGATCCCGACAATGATCATGAAAATGGCGAAATGGCGGCCCAGACCGCGGAAAGAGATGCGTGGACGCTCTTGCTTTTCCGTGACGTGCACGTCGCGGGCGCCGATCGCTAGTGAGAGGACGGCCAGCACCGCCGGCACCAGGCTGATGAGGACGACGGTGCGAAACGTACTTTCAGTCAGCTCGCCGGCGCCGCGTTGCGCCAGCCAGACCGTCACCAGGGCGATGAGCAGGCCGAGTACAGCGCCACCTGTGTCGGCAGCGCGATGAAAGCCGAACGCCAGGCCCCGTTGATCTTCTGAGATGGAGTCAGCGACCAGGGCGTCCCGGGGGGAGGTGCGGATGCCCTTTCCGACGCGGTCAGCCCAGCGCACAGCACCCACGGCCAGCCAGGAGTTGGCGACGTAAAAGAAAGGCTTCGAGAGCGTCGAGAGAGCGTATCCCCCGACTGCCAGCCACTTGCGACCCTGCAGTTTGTCGGACAGCCAGCCAGAGAAGACCTTCAGCAGGCTTGCCGTGGACTCAGCCAGGCCCTCGATGAGGCCGATGATGGAGGTCTCCACGCCCAGCACGCTGGATAGGAAGAGTGGCAGAATGTTGACCACCATCTCGCTGGAGATGTCGTTGAAGAAGCTGGTGAGGCTCGCGGCCCACACGTTGCGCGGGAGTGAACGGAGAGCGCGTTTGGATGAATTGTCTTCTTGTGTCACGAACTTTTCCCCCTCCGAATCGGTTGATGGTTCTCTTAGTCAAACCTCTTGCACGGATCCTCAGCTCGATCACTGGCTGCCGAGGGGACGAGTGGATGCCCATCCAGGCATTCAGTCATTCTATCAGAAACTTGCACCGTGGCCTCACCTGCTGCTTTTCAGACTCATCCAGGACCTCATTGAGCAACTCCCCAGCTTTCTCTCGAGCACGATCGAGCGCCTCGGCCCCAGCTTCGGTGAGGGCACAGTGCTTACGTCTTTTGCCCTCGACGACCGGGGTGTCGCAGGCGAGGGAACCGTCTTTGCGCAGACCGTGCAGCGTGGGATAGACGGTGCCGGGGCTGAGGTCATAGCCGTGTCGGCCGGACTTGTCAATCATCCAGACCTCGTACACGGGCCTGCGACCGGTATGGTAGAGGACGCGGAGCTTGACGAAGCCCAAGAACGGATCACGGGAAAGCGACACCGGAAACTCCTTTAACGACCACGGCTATCGGTTCCCGAAAGTGTAGTGGGAGAGTCCTCGCATGTCAAGCAATTTGCCTAGTCGCCCCTTTTATAGTACGGTATGAAGCGCAAGACACAAAGGGCAAACTGTAGGACACATCGCGTGAAGTGTTGAACGTAGGAAGTTAGCCGAACAACCCAATCCTTGAAGCGTGAGAGCGATTCGATTTTCTTTGGAGCCCTCACGTTCCACCTATCACGCATTGCGCAAGGAGGTCAAATATGCCCATCAAGGTTCCATGGCTGAAAGGAGTCTTCCCCGCGTTGGTGACTCCTTTCGACAGGGAGTCGGAAGCTGTCGACGACGAGGCTTACCGACGCCTGATCCGTCACGCGTTGCCGGACGTCGACGGCATCGTAACCAGTGGTACGACGGGCGAGTTTCCCTATCTGACCCGTGAGGAGCAGCGAAGACTGGTCGAAATCGGCGTGGAAGAGGCAGAGGGAAAGCCGGTCGTCGCTGGATGCGGCGCGTCCTCAACGCAGGAGGCCCTGGCGCTGGCGGGTGATGCAAGGGAGGCTGGGGCGTCGGCTGCGCTGATCGTCACCCCTTACTTCCTCCACCCTTCCGACAAGGGCGTCTATCAGCATTTCTACGACATCGCGGTCGGCGTCGAACTCCCCATCATCCTCTACAATATCCCCCAGGTGATGGACCGGTACCTGCCGCGCACAGTCGTGGAGGACCTGGCAGATCTGCCGAACATCATCGGACTGAAGGACTCGTCCGGCAATCTTACCTACACTATGGAGATCCTGGAGTACGCCGGCGATCGAATTGACGTCTTCGTCGGTCACGACGAGGTGGTGCTGCCCGCGCTGGCGGGCGGTGTGAACGGGATGATCCTGGCCAGCGCCCAGGTCTATCCGGAGGTCTGGCAGGAAGTTGTTCGGCTAGTTGGTGCAGGCAAGATCCCGGCGGCCAGGGCCAGGCAGCGGGAGGTACAGAAGCTTTCGCGGATTTTCTGCCGCCACGGGGGCGGCGTGGCCGTGAAGGCGGCGCTGAGGATGATGGGGCTCGACATGGGCCCACCCCGCAGGCCGCTGGAGAGTGTGGGTGGGGCGCTGATCCACGAGACCCGTGCCGAGATTCGGCTCGAGCTGGAGAAACTGGGCAAGGTCCCGATCCGAGGGGTGTCCTTTGAATACCCCGACGGGCCGCTGACCGGGAGGTTTGCTGACCTGGAGATCACGGCGGAGGAGATTGGCGAGTATGATCTTCGGGTCGGGAGTGCCGTCGCCGGTGAGGGTGTCAACAAGGTGCAGATCGACTTGATCGCCGGGGGGAAGGAGACACCCCTGGGCGACGCCTATGCCCTGCAGATGACCTACCCCCTCCACCGGCGGGAGGCGCTGACCACGATTCTGGAGCCGGCGTTGACGGTTCGACCGTCGACGTTGCTCCTTCCGACGCTGCCCCAGAAGAATCTGCGCCAGGCAAACATGATATACGGGCCTGCGCAATCAGCACTCGGACGGGCCATCGTGGACGCAGTGGAGATGGATCGCATTCCACAGCAGGTCGTGGACAGCGACGTGATGGTCGCTCTGGTGACGATTCACCCGAGGGCGATGGACCGCCACACCGTTGCGAGGAGCGTCCAGGCTGCTGCGGCTGAGGCGATTGAGCAGGCTTTCGGTCTCTCTCCCTCCCCGGGAGATGGCCGGGATGAGCGTGGGAGGTAGGGAGGCGAACCATGGGATACAAGACCGATTGGTTGAGAGGCATCTTTCCGGCATTGGTGACCCCCTTTGATTCGGAGGGCGTTAACGAGGATGCGTATCGGGAGCTGATTCGTTTCCTGCTGCCGAACGTCGACGGCATGGTGCCCTGCGGTACGACCGGCGAGTTCTCGTACATGACGCTGGAGGAACGGAAAGAGACGGTCGAGATCTGTTTGGATGAGGTCGATGGACGCGTGCCCGTGCTGGCTGGGACCGGCTGCACCACCACGCGCCGGACCGTCGAACTGACGAGCTGGGCGAAGGAGGTCGGTGCCGACGGTGCGTTGGTTGTGGCGCCCTATTTCCTCAAGCCCTCGTTCAACGAGATCTATGATCACTTCCGGGCTGTGGATGAGGTCGGCTTGCCCGTCGTGATGTACAACATCCCGCAATGTGCCGGTACACACTTCAAGTGGTGGACGGCCGAAGGTGGCCTGCTCGACTTCGAGAACACGATCGGGATCAAAGACTCATCTGGTGACCTTCCCTTCATGGAGGCCATGTTTGAGAAGGTGAAGGGGAAGGTCTCCATTTTCGTCGGGCATGACGAGGTGGTACAGCCTGCCCTCGGGGCGGGGGCCGACGGGGCGATCCTCGCCAGCGCCAACCTGATCCCTGACATATGGCAGAAAGTGCATCGAGCCACGCTGGAGGGTGATTTCGCCACCGCGCAGGCGTGGCAGCAGAAGGTTCAGAAGCTGGTGCGTATCGTGGTCCGCTGCGGCTCGACCCAGGCATGCAAAGAGGGGCTGCGCATGATGGGTGTCGACGTGGGCGACTCGCGCCATCCCATTGTGCCAGGCGGGGCTTTCCGCAGGGAGGATCGCGAGGAGCTGCGCCTGCAGCTAGAGGCTCTCGGTAAGATCGAGAAAAGCCCGGTCACCTACCACCTGGGCGAGAAGCAGGTGATGACGGATCTGTTCGCCACGCACCAGACGCCCGACACTGTTTCTGACTGGACGATGAAGGTGGGCGAGGGATTCGCCGGGCCGCCCTTCCAGGAGTTGGCGCACGTGGACCTGCTGATCGGGCTGAAAGACGGGCCTGTGGGGCGCGCCATCAAGCGCTCAATGGCTGAGTGGGGTGAGGAGCGCGGCTTGCACATCATCGCAGAGCGCCCGCGGACGCTGCTGGTTCCCACGGTGACGATACGGACGCAGGAGCAGCGCCGGCTCTTCGAGCGGGCTGCTGCGGGTGTGAAGCTGGCGATTGACCTGAGTATCGAGGATGGGTTCCTGCCGGAACCGATTCTGGATGACGTAGTACTGATCGTGCACGCTTTCGTACACCCGGCCGCGTCTATCGCCCGACGGGTGGAGGGCAATAACTACAAGGCTGCCCGCCACGCCATCCGGAAAGCGGTGGAGGGGCGCCCGACAGTGGAGGAGTTGATCGCCGAGAAGGCTGCGGCGCGCCACCCGTTCCGCTACGCCCCGTAGGCCCGCAAGGGCGAATCGCACTGTGCTGAACCCTTGGACACAAGGTCAGGACATATCCGCGGTTCCTAGAGGACACCCCCTGCGCAGGTTGGATAACCAAGCCTGCGCAGGGGGTCTTGCTTTCAGCCGAGAGGTTCATCTCCCAGCGTCCGGGGGCTGGAGTGGTGGGTTCGACAGGATCGACTTGCGCGTGCTGGGGGACTGGCTTAGCCTCTATACGGCGTGTCGAAAGTCTCAGCGTGCGACTTGATGTCCACTACGGGCGTCCCGTCCAGCGCATCCAGGCCCGTGACGTGAACGACGTTGTCCTCGATACGCTCTATGCGGGCGCTAGTCACGGCGATGGGGTTGGGCCGGGCGGGGCTGCGGGTGGCAAATACGCCGCGCAAAGGGCTTTCCATATTGCCCATGGGATGAACCTGCAGCACGTCGCGAGCGGAGCGGTCGAAGAAACAGAGCACCAGGACGTTGCTGCCAGGCTCAAGACCAAGCAGGGCGTCCGTGACGGTAGGATCGACCACAATTCTTGCCAGGTGCTCCCGGAGCGCTGCGCCTCGCAGGGCGTCATCGCCCTCCGCACGGTCCACGTATCCGATTGGATGCAGCGTGAAGGTTCTGTTGTAGTTGTAGCTTTTTCTATCCATAGCTTGTTGCGAAAAGAGGCCGCTCCCAAGCAGACGTCCACCTGGCAAGAGCAGCCTCAATAACACCTTTTTGCGTTACGCCTTATCCGGGACGCGTGGTGCGTGACTTCTCTCCCAGGGCGCATCATGCCCCTCAGCTTGCTCATCACGCGCCCTTGCTGTCCAGCCTACGTCCCAGCCTCCCAGGACGCCAGGTACTTTTCCTGCTCCGGCGTGAGCACGTCGATCTTGACCCCCATGGACTCCAGCTTGAGCTTGGCAATGTGCTCGTCGATGTCGTGCGGCACGTCGTAGACGGTGCACTCCAGCTCCTTGGCGTGCTCGAGCATGTACTCGGCGCAGAGGGACTGGTTGGCAAAGGACATATCCATCACTGCGCTGGGATGGCCCTCGGCGGCCGACAGGTTGACCAGACGGCCCTCCGCAAGCAGGTAGATGTGCCGACCGTCAGGCAGCATGTACTCATCCACGAAGGGGCGCACGCGGCGCGGCGGAGCCTCGGCCATCTCTTCCAGCCGTGGGATGTTGATCTCCACGTTGAAGTGGCCTGAATTGGCGACAATGGCCCCGTCCTTCATCGCGTCGAAGTGGTGCTCGTCGATGACGTTGATGTCGCCAGTGGACGTAATGAAGATGTCGCCTTGAGGGGCGGCCTCGGCCATCGGCATCACCCGGTAACCGTCCATTATGGCCTCCAGCGCCCTCAGGGGATCGACCTCGGTGACGATCACGTTGCCGCCGAACCCCTCGGCGCGCATTGCGATACCGCGGCTGCACCAGCCGTAGCCCGCAACCACGACGGTCTTGCCGGCGACCAGGACATTCGTGGCTCGCACCACGCCATCCAGTGTTGACTGGCCGGTGCCGTACCGATTGTCGAAGAGATGCTTGGTCATTGCATCATTCACGGCGACAATGGGGTAGGCCAGTGCACCCTCGTTCGCCATGGCCCGGAGGCGGATGACACCGGTGGTTGTTTCCTCTGTGCCCCCGACCACATTTCCGATCAGCTCCCTGCGGACCTTATGGAGCGTGCTCACTAGGTCGGCCCCGTCATCCATGGTGATATGGGGCTCGTTGTCCAGTGCGGCGTGGATGTGCGCATAGTACGTGTCGTTGTCCTCTCCCTTGATGGCGAAAACTGGGATCTCGTAATAGGAGACCAGGGCCGCGGCCACGTCATCCTGTGTGGAGAGAGGGTTCGAGGCCGTCAACACCACCTCGGCGCCCCCAGCCTGGAGTGTTCGGGCTAGATTTGCCGTCTCGGTTGTGATGTGGAGGCAAGCTGATAGACGCGCTCCCGATAGAGGTTTCTCCTTCTCAAACCGTTCCCGGATGAGCCGCAGCACGGGCATCTCCCGAGCTGCCCACTCAATGCGGCGACGGCCGGCGGGGGCTAAGTCCAAGTCTCTTACGTCGTAGTCCATGGCCTGAAGATCTCCTTGAATTGTTGTCGAATGTCTCTATGCGTCGTCTCGTTCGTTGCACGCGGTCCGCTGGCACCCGAAAGGGATGTGGCAAAACCGGCAAATGATTGTAACACGAGTGACATGGAATGCAACTTGAAGCCACCTGGCCTAACGACAATCAGTTTCTGTCGGGCCTCGCCGCTGGTCCAGACATCCACGTGTCCCCGTGCTACCACATGAAGGGCTATGCAGGCGCTACGTCAGGCTTCCGACCGTGAGCAGGAGACACGACGCGAGCATGTACAGCGACGCAGCCTTGAAGAGCACCCAGTTGCGCTGTGCCGAAGGGGAGGCGAGCTGAATGGCTGAGAGGCCAAAGATCCCCAGGCTCAGGCCGGAGAGTGAGATCAATGCCACTGGGTGGACGCGAAGGATCCATCCCACGGAGGTCAGCAGCACCGCGTTCAGCAGGTTGGCCGCAGCGATGAAGAGCCGGGTGGCCCGCGGTCCATACACGTTTGGCCACGTCGGCACACTTGCCCGTGCGTAATCGTCGGCGTACTGAATTGCCAGGGTGAGGATGTGCGAGGGGATCCAGAGAAGCACGGAGGCAGCGAGCAAGACTCCTACCGGGTCAAAGCGTCCCAGTGCCAGGACCCGCCCGGCGAGCACCGGCATCCCGCCGGAGACACCGCCTAACACGATGGAGAGAGGCGTGACGCGTTTGAGCCAGACCGTGTACACGAGGAGATCGAGGGAGAAGCCGGCGCTGATCACCAGACCGAACCGGAAGTCAAGTGCGAAGGACAAACCCAGTCCCATCAGGGAGAGTGTCCCGCCGAAGCCCAATGCCTCACAGGGTTGGAGACGGCCCGCCGGCAGTGGTCTTGTGGACGTGCGCTTCATCATCCCGTCGATGTCACGATCAAGATACATGTTGAGAGCGGTGCAGCCACTGATGGAGAGGAAGAGGGCGGCACCCATCCACAGGCCCTCGACGGGGTCGAAGGGCAGCCCTATTGTGAGTGTATACGTGCAGATCCCGGTGACGAGGAGGAGCGCCGTCTGTGGGGCCTTCGTCAGTGCCCAGAGGCCTCTTAAGCGGGCTATGTCGAACCGGCGCTCGGATAGTGTTTCCACGACTTGACCCTCAAGTGTGGAGACGACCAGGCCGCGGACGGCCCGATCGTCTCATCGCAGTTGTGATGGGCCTACGCGTCTTCCAGAAGCCCGGTTTTCTCGTTGAATGCCTCAATCAAAGCATCGATCTCAGCGACCTGACCGTGCATGTCGTCCCAGTACGCACGATCGTACCACTGGGCGTTCAGTTCTTCCAGTTCTTTGCCCTGCTGCTCAATCCAGGTGAAGTATTTCAGATTGTGTATCCGCTTACTGTCCCAATAGCCGAGCTCCTCGACGTAGTCGATTGCGGTGCCCAGCAAGTAGCGCTCATAGTCCACTGCCGCGTCGGACTTGCTGTACTGTCCGTGTTCCTGGTGCAACTCCTTCAGGCGGCTCTGGTAGAGCTCCATCGAGTCCGTGAAGACGGTCAGCACCACGTCTTGCTCCCCCAGCTCATACCACTTGGCGAACTTTATGGCCGAGAGGACGTTGGCGATGCTCGAGATGCCGAGCAGGTCCAGGTTGCACACCAGCTTCTCTGGGATACCCTGCTCGAGCAGATATTCGCGTCCCCCGGGCTCGTTGAACAGCCGCGTCAGGCTCATGCAGGCCTCGTCATCGATGGCCATTACCATGTCGGTGTTCTTCAGGTTGTGAATCCAGGGCACGTGCTTGTCTCCGATACCCTCGATGCGATGTCCGCCGTAGCCGTTCAGCATAAGCGTAGGACACTGCAGGGCCTCGCTGGCGACCACCTTGCTGGTGGGGAAGAGCTCCTTCATGTAGTCTCCGCAGCCGAGGGTGCCCGATGATCCACTGGTAAGCACCACGCCGCGATAGGCGTCGCCCGAGCGCAGTTCGCGCTCCAGGACCTGCTCCATGGCATGTCCGGTGACGTCATAGTGCCACAGGTGGTTGCCGAACTCGTCAAACTGATTGAAGACCACCACGTCCTCGCGGGTCTCGCGCAGCTCCCAGGTCTTGTCGAAGATTTCCTTCACGTTGCTCTCGCAGCCAGGCGTGGCAATCACCTCTCCCGCCACCTTGGACAGCCAGTCGAAGCGCTCTTGACTCATCTCCTCGGGCAGGATAGCAATTGATTCACACGCCAGCAGCGAGGCGTCATAGGCGCCGCCCCGGCAGTAGTTCCCCGTCGAGGGCCACACCGCTTTCTGATAGGTGGGGTCGAACTGACCGGTGACCAGTCGGGGCACCAGGCAGCCGAAAGTGGCGCCGACTTTGTGGGAGCCGGTCGGGAACCACTTACCGACCAGGGCGATGATGCGGGCCGGCACACCGGTGAGGGACGATGGGAGTTCGACGTAGTTCACACCGTCGAACCCGCCACCTTTCTCCACCGGCTCGTTCTTCCAGGTGATGCGGAAGAGATTGAGCGAGTCAATCTCCCATAGCCCCACCTCTTGGAGCTTGGCCTTGATCTGGTCCTGGATGAGCGACGGGTTCTTCATCTGCTCAAAGGTGGGAATGATGATGTTGCGCTCCCGCGCGCGCTGTACGGTGCGTTCAAGTTGCTTGGCATCAATGGTCAAATCAATCATGTGTCTTTCCTCTCTCTGTTTTCTTATGATTGGCAGAACGGTGGACTGATAGATGGGTCAGCGTCTCTTCCTGAGCGAATCTATCAGTCCACCGGCTTGCCAAGTCAGCGCGGTTGGTCCGGAGACAATGACAAACGCTGACCGTCCTCAGGGACGATTACCTCCAGATCCGTGTCAGCCCTTGCCTCCTCGACAAGGACGTCGGGGCGCTCCCCGATCTCCGGGCCGAGATGGATCAATGCGAGGCGTTTGCAGGATGCGGCCCGCGCGATCTCGCCGGCCTGCTTGGCGGTGCTGTGATAGTGCTGCCCCGGATCGGTATCGGGTTCAAGGACGGCGCTGAAGGATGCCTCGTGGATCAGCAGGTCGCTGCCCTGGGCAAGTTCAACGCTGCCCTCTCCCGGTCGCGTGTCGGTGATCAACGTGATGGCGGGACCGCCATCGAAGTCCCAGCGCGCGGATAGCGTGGGGACACCCGGTGGGTGGTCCGGGACGGCCGTACGAAGCTGCACACCTGTGTCCCAGGATACCTCGTCGTGACCCTCCTCGGAAAGCTCGTGCCAGCGTAGGTTGGCTCGGTTGGGACTCAGGTTGGCAAAGCTGACGGCGTTCAGGATGCGGAGACACGCAATCGTGCTCTCGCCCGCGTAGATGTGGAGTGGCGTCGCTGCGCCCAAGCGGTTGAGGGCTAGCATTGGGAATCCCAGCATGTGATCGCCGTGACCATGAGTCACGAACAGCTGATCGATGTCAAGGGCTTTCAAGCCGGCCCGGTCTAGTTGTTCCAAGATCACGGGCCCTGTGTCGGCCAGCATGCGGAAGTCGGGCCCCTCGATCACGAGCGCCAGAGTCGTGCGTCTCCCGAAGGAGAAAGCGCCGCCGGTTCCGAGAAATGTGACACTGACCATTAAAGCCTCCTGCTGTATTGGATAGTGCGCTCTTCTGGTCTACCGGTTGTCCTCACGACCCAGGTCCAGCGCTCGCTGCACCGCCGTGAGTGTCGGTTCCACTACCGGAGGTTCCTTGTCCACGGCCTTCATCACGCTTGCGACATCCTTCAGGCCGGATCCAGTGGCGAGCACCACCACCTGCTGGTCAGCGTCTACGAGCCCCTCGTCCACTGCCCTCGATAAGCCGGCGTATGACGCCGCGGCAGCGGGCTCGGCGAAGACCCCGCAACCCTGCGCCAGGGCCGGGATCGCACTCAGTATTTCCTCGTCACTGACCGCTAGGTAGGCCCCGTTGGTTTCTCGTACCGCTCGTAGCGCTTTGATGCGATCCCGGGGCAGTCCAGCGACGATGCTGTCGGCCACCGAATGGGCATCAACGGGCTTCATCTCGGTTGGGTCGAGGCCGTCCTCCCACGCGGTCACCAGAGGGGCGGAGCCCTCTGCCTGCACGCCGAAGATCCGGGGCATATGCTCGATCCATCCCAGCGTCATCAGGTCGCGCAGTCCCTTGTGCACGCCGCCAATGATACACCCGTCACCCACGGGAACGAAGACCGCATCCGGTGCCTGCCACGATCGCCCACTGGAACTGCCTTCGAGGGACGTCAGTTGCTCGCAGACCTCGTAAATGACGGTCTTCTTCCCCTCGCTCATGTAGGGATTGTAGGCCGTGTTGCGGTTGTACCAATCGAACTGTCGCGCGACCTCGACGCAGAGCTCGAAGGCCTGGTCGTAGGTTCCGTTTACGAGCAAGACTGTCGATCCATAGGCCAGAAGCTGGGCAATCTTTGCCTCGGGAGCCGAGCGTGGTACGAAGATGACGTTCTGCTGATCAATGGCGGCACAGAGACCAGAGAGCGCCGCCGCAGCGTTGCCCGTGCTCGCGGTGGTTATCACGTCGTACCCGTCCTCCCGCGCCTTGACCACGGCGACAGCTGACGCGCGGTCCTTGAGTGAAGCCGTGGGTTGCCGACTGTCGTCCTTGATCCACAGGTGGTTCAACCCCAGGTCGGCTGCCAGGCGTGGTGCGGGATAGAGTGGGGTGGCACCCACCGTCGACACCACGGTCCCTTGGGTGATCTTGGCAGCTATGTCCGGATCCACTGGCAGCAGCGGCATGTAGCGCCAAACAGACCGCGTGGGATCGTCCCTCAGCGCCGCTGGATTGATCCGCCGGGCGATAACCTCGTAGTCATATACCACATCGAGGATGCCGTCGTCCCCGTGCTCGGGACAGACGTAGTCCACCTCGTCGACTTCGTACTTCTTGCCGCAGATGGTGCACTTCAGTCCGAGAACTTGGTCCATTTTTGAATCCGTCTCCTGCTATACCGGATGGCGAGGCCCGCATTGGAGAGAGTTCACGAGCCAGGCATGAATCACCCCGCCACTTGACCGGGCTCTTTTCTCGTACCCTCTCCTCCGGGGGGACAGGCACCCTGCACCTTTCACCCCGCAATGGGACCTTCCGCTAGGGCACGATACGCGTGCCGGTCTCGCCCTTCAGCCCTCTGGCAATATTCTCGGGGTTGGTGATCAAGGCCTGGCCTCCGCCGTTCTCCAAGAACCAGACGATGGCCTTCATCTTGGGCAGCATGCTGCCCGCGGCGAAGTGCCCTTCCTCGATGTACTGCTTTGCCTCGGCCGCTGTCATCTCGCGTATCGGCTTCTGATCGGGCTGGCCGAAGTTCAGGTAGACATACTCCACCGCCGTAGAGATTAGGAAAAGATCGGCGTCGATGGACTGAGCCAGGAGAGCAGAGGCATAATCCTTGTCTATGACGGCTGCCACGCCCATCAGATCCCCATGCTCGTTTCGTACGACGGGAATGCCGCCCCCTCCGACAGTGATAGTCGTAATGCCAGCGTTGATCAGCCGCCGCACCGCCGCCAACTCAACAATCTCCTTGGGGAAGGGCGAGGCCACGACGCGGCGCCAACCGCGTCCCGAGTCCTCGACCACTGCCCATCCTTCCTGGTCGGCGCGGCGCTGCGCCTCGGACTGCTCCATGAAAGTCCCGATGGGCTTGGCTGGGTGCTCGAAGGCCGGATCGTCGGCATCTACCCGTACCTGAGTGATCACGGTGGCGGCTGTCTTGTCGATGCCACGCCGGTCGAACGCATTGCTAAGGTTCTGCTGCAGCGCGTAGCCGATGGCGCCCTGCGAGTCGGCGCCGCAGGCGTCGAGGGGCACCTCATGCATGCCAGCCACGCTGGCGGCGATTTCGGAGCGGCGCAGGATGAAACCGACCTGCGGACCGTTCCCGTGGCCGATGGCCACGTCCCAGCCTTGCTCGATCATATCGACGATGTGCTGGCAGGTCTCCTTCGCCGCCTGATATTGATCCTCCACAGACTGGTGCTGCTTATCCTTGATCAGGGAATTGCCGCCGATGGCGACCACGGCGACTCGTTTCTTTGTCATATCATGTCCTCTCTGGTGCTAGTCCGGTCGATTCCTACCAGTTCCCCATGGTGAGCGCCATCACCGCTTTCTGAACGTGCAATCGGTTCTCGGCGATGTCGTAGATGGCGGAACGCGGGCCTGACGCAACCTCGTCCGTCACCTCGCTTCCCCGATCGACGGGCATGGGGTGGGTGAAGACGGCATTATCGGTGCGGGCCATTCGCTGGGCTGTGCTGGTCCAACCTGGGTGTGCCATCGCTTTCTCGATCTCAGCCTGTTTCTGAAGCTCTCCATCTTGGTAGGCCTGGGGGCTGACCCAGTTGCGGGAGTAGACGATGTGCGCGTCCTCGTACCCGCTGTCGGGGTCATGGACCACATCGAAAGCGGCTCCATTCTGCGAGCAGTTCTGCTTTGTCCAGTCGACAACTTCCGGATCGAGATCGTAGCCATCGGGATAGGCCATTGTCACGTCCATCCCGAACCGGGAGGCGATGAGCAGAGCAGCTTGCACCGAACACCACGAGCGGGCCAGCGCGCCCGAGCCCCAGGACAGGAGGAATTTCTTCCCTCGTAGTGCCTCATAGTTGGGGCGGCCCGGTCCCTGCCCATACCATTCGGCCCAGCCCATGACGTCGGCCAGAGCCTGGCAGGGGTGGAAGCGGTCGTCGGCCATATTCAGAACTGGCACATCTGCCCACCTGGCGTATTCCAGCACCATCTCGTCCCCGGCACCGTAGTGGGGTACCTTGTCCTCGAGAATGCGGATGCCTAGGCCTGCCGCGTAGCGGGCCATGACAGTGGCGGCATCCTCAATCGTCTCGCCAGCCTTCTTCTCCGTCTTGAAGCGTCCGGCGGACGGCGTCATGAACTGCGCATGTCCACCTAGCTCTGTGGCTGCTGCCTCGAACGAGATGCGGGTGCGCACCGAAGGGTTGTAGAAAAACATGATGAACGTCTTATGCCCAAGAATGGTCGTCCAGCGATCCGAGAAGCGCTCACGCTTCATCTTGGCGGCCAACTCGAGTGCTTTCTTCAGCTCACCAACTGACCAGTCCTGGGTGCAAATGAAGTCGCGACCGTAGAGATCCATTATTCCCTCCGTAAGGTCATTGTCCGTTCTCTAAACAGTTCCGATCTGAGGACTGACAGATTCAGTCTGGTCGTCTTGGGCGAGTCACCTCTTGGCTCCGACGCCGGGGCCAGAGGGGGGTATTCCCCCATCTCCGTCAGGCCTCTATTGTCCTCTCTGGAAGAGCGAAATGGCGGTAGGTCGCTTGATGAAGGGCCCATCCAGCGACCTACCGCCGGGGTCTGCTAAGAAAGAGCCTCCTTGACCCGGGGGCTGGAACGGTTGAGCAGAATCGTGCGGATCTGCTGCTCCTCACCCGAGTTTGGATCTATCTTCACGTACGTGCCTCGCCGGAAGAGCCGCTCCTCGATGGCATCATTAAGCAGAGCCGACACCTGCGAGCGAGACATCTTGTCGAAGAGGTCCGCGCCCATCGCGCGGTCGACGAGGAACTTGAAGGCCACGTAGTCGTACGTTTTCTCCAGCTTCCCCGCAAAGCGGAGTAGCTTGTTCACTGCCTCTTCGTCCGACGGGGGAGCGGCCGAGGGCTCAGCCTCGCCCTCGGGTACGCTTTCCGGCAGATAGACCCAGTCCACCAATTCGTCCGTGATCAGGCGGATGTATCCGCGCCTCTCGGCTTCCTTGAGGAACATGCGGAACTGGTTGAAGCCGTACTTGCTCTCATCGAACTCTCCCATCCGTTTGATCAACTCGAGCTTGACGTAGGAGGCGAGGGCTCGACCCGGGAAACGCGATCCTTCCACGATGTCCACGACGGTCTGGAAGGCGGAATCCAACTTGTCCTGTTGTCCCTCTGTGCGCTGTACGGGCTGCGTCTCCGGCTCGGAAAATGGGACGACATCCTTGTCGTACTGAAGGAACTCGTCCACAGTCTGGATGAGACGCGTGGCCGAACTCCAAGAAACACCGACCGCGACGACGCGCTTGCCATAGGGGCGTAAGATATTGACCACGTGAACAAAATCCGCATCTCCTGAGACCAGCACGAATGTCCTCACCGTCGGATAGTCATGAGCGCACTCGATGCAGTCCGCTGTCATCTTCACGTCCACGCTGCCCTTGATGAAGAAGTCCTCTGTGTCGTGAGCCTGCGCACGGATGGACGCTTTCGTCGGGACGTAGACAGGCTCGACCCCGGCTCTGTAGAGCCGGGCTGACTCGTCCATGTGCCAGCGCTGCGTCCAATCGGCGTACGCCTTCGCTACCACGACGCGACCGTACCGCTCGGCGGCGTCACGGATCGCAGAGACATTGGGACTCATCTCTGCGTCCTCGAGGCTCCACTTGATGTTCTCCCAATCGATGAAAAGTGCTACATCGCCTTTGTCTTGAGTAGGCATAATCTCCCTTTCCTCAGCCTACGCCATCGTCAGGCTCATGACGGCCTTCTGGACGTGCAGACGGTTCTCAGCCTCGTCGAAGACCACCGACTGCTCACCGTCGATCACGTCGTCGGTAACCTCCCATCTTCGATCCGCGGGCAAGCAGTGCATGTAGACGGCATTCGGATCGGCCTGCGCCATATACTCCGGCGTGGCCTTCCAGTCTTTGTAGTTGTCGAAGATCTCCTGCGCCAGGTCCACGTCATCCTTGCCTATTGGCGGCTGAAAAAGCTGGACAGGGCACCATGCCTTGGGATAGAGAACGTGGGCGTCTTCGGCAGCACCCATAAAGTCGTCCGTGATCTCAAACGAAGCCCCATTCATCTCAGCGTACTGCTCGCAGGCCGCGATGACCTCAGGATCGAGGGCCATCTCCTCAGGGCGAGCGAGGACGGTGTCACACCCCATCATGCTGGCGGCGATGATGGCGCTCTGGGGCACGGCCCGTGGCTTGTGGATGCTGGGGGAGTACGCCCAGGACATGACGAATTTCACGCCCTTGAACCCACCAAACTTCTCCTTCACAGTCAAGACGTCAGCGAGTGCCTGGAAAGGGTGGTACTTGTCATCCTCCATATTGAGGACCGGAATGTCTGCCCAGTAGGCGAAGTTCTCAATCAGCTCGTTGGCTCCGCCGTATTCCCAGTCCACGGGGTCGCCATAGCAACGGATAGCGATGCCATCGCCCATCCGAGCGAGCACGCGGGCGACATCGGAGACGCGCTCGGTGGTGTATGCAATCTCCTTGCCCGGCAGCGCCGGGGTGTAGATCTTGCCTGGTTCGAGGAAGTGGGCGTGACCACCCAGTTGGGTCATTCCTGCCTCGAAGGAGTTGCGGGTCCGCAGCGATGAGTTGTAGAATATCATGAAGAGCGATTTGGCTCTCAGGATATGATCGTGGTACTCACCGATTGCGTTGCGTTGTTTCAGGTCGAGTGCGACATCTAGGACCGTTTCTATCTCCTCCTTGCTCCAGTCGAGCAAGGTGATGAAGTCACGACCGCGGAAACTCTTGGTCTGCATGTTGGTTTACCTCCATTGTGTAAACTGTGTTACCAAAACTGGTAGATTGTAGAAACTGCCGACCACAGAACGCTCCTCTGACAATGCAGAGGATGTCCGTTCTTCTTCTCGGCTGGATCCCGGTGTTCGGGAAGCGCCAGCGTGGACATCGCGTTCCTGCAGGGCTCGTTCCGGCGAGCCTGGATTCGTTTGAGTCATCACAAACGTCATCATCGGCGCAAAACGTGAAGGTCGAAGAAATCGGGTAGGAAGTAGTTGCGCGAGAACTCAATCGGGACAAAGTCCTCCGTCAACAACGTCTCCGACAGCAGGAGGAGCGCTTCTCCGGGCGTCACATCCAGATGCTCCGCCAGCAGTGAATCGGCGGTGATGGCCGTGATCTCGGCCACTGCCTCGCAGACTCGGATGGAATTCCTGCGTCTCAGCAGGTCCAGGACCGATCCGTCAAATGAGGCGTCGACGCTCTCCGGGGGCAATACCTCCGTCGATGCGAAGTCGACAAGGTAGGCAGCGGAGTGTCCGTCGACCGCGATGGTACGCCGGACACAGGTCAGCGGCGTCGCAGTCGGAAGCTGGAGCTTCCTGGCAAGCTGCTCATCCGCAGGTATCTGTTCGACACGCAGCCGGAGAACCTGGGTCGACATGTCCTGCTGGTCGGCCATGGCGAGGATGCTGTCCAGCCTTTCCAGCCCGCTTGTCAGCCGCTCCCCATAAGCTGAGGCGACGAAGGTGCCGACGCCGTGCTTCCGCACGATCACCCCTTCCTGCTCGAGGTTGAACAGCGCCTCGCGCAGGGTGGGGCGGGAGATCCCCAGCTGAGCCGCCAGGTTGGACTCAGACGGGAGTTGTTCACCGGGATCGTACGTGCCCTCCTCAATGAGCTTGAGGAGGTGCTGTCGCGCCTGGATGTGGAGGGGGCGTCGGTCGATTCTGAGCTCGTGCATAGTCCTAATGGTAAGATGTCTTACGACTTCTGTGTAACTATACCCCACAAGAGCCAGCATGTCAAATGCGGAGCGCTTTCTGTCTCGCTGGGGGAGTGGCTTTTCTGCCTGAGGCGTAGCCCATCGTCATCCTCGCGCCCCGGGATGATGCCGGTTGGATCAAACGGGTCGCTCACGCGGCTTGCTTGACACGCCCGGGTTCTCACCTATCATTGCGTCATCACGGCCGGTGGGCGTTCCGGGGTCTTTCTGCGGCAGCGGGAGGGTGACTCATGACGGTTGGTCTGGCTGACATCTATACGGCCGGTGAAGGGCTAGGCGCATCGACTCCAGCAGCGCTGAGGGCGTGGGAGATGGTGATGTCTGTTGTGCCTGGCCGCGGAGAGGTCACCCCGTGAGCAGGATCAACGTGCCGGAGTGGCCGTGGCGCGCTGTGCACGGGTTGGCGGAGGAACGGTCCATCCGGCTGTGGCTCGTCGGTGGCGCAGTGCGCGATATCGTTATGCGACGCCCGGTGCATGACTGGGATTTTGCGGTTGATCGTAGTGTCTTGGCGCTGGCTCGTTCCGTCGGCGACGCGTTGGGTGGTTTTTTCTTTCCCCTCGATGAGGAACGGGGCACAGCCCGGGTCGTGCTCAAGACCCGCGAGGAATCGGGCTTGGTGCTGGACTTCGCGCGCTTGCGGGGCCCCAGCCTGGAGGCAGATCTAGCAGGGCGGGACTTCACCATCAACGCGATGGCTGTGGCAGATGGTGGCGAACTGGTGGACCCGTTGGGCGGGAAGGCGGACCTCGACGCAGGGCGGATTCGCGTTACGCACAGGCAAGCCCTCAGCGACGATCCTGTGCGCCTCCTGCGGGCGGCGCGGTTGGAGGCGGAGCTCGACTTCCATACGGAGGTCCAGACTGAGGCTTGGATTCGTGAATACGCGCCGCTCCTGGCGGAGCCGGCCCCGGAGCGAGTGCGGGATGAGCTGGTGCGCGGCCTGGCGGTCCCGGACCCGGCTGGCTTTGTAAGGCGGGTTGACGATCTGAAGCTCCTGGTGCACATCGTGCCCGACTTGGTGGCCCTTAAGGGAATCGTGCAGTCGCCCCCGCACCGATTCGACGTATGGGAGCACACGCTTTGTGTCGTCGAGACTTTGGACGGTATCGTTGCTACGTTGACGGGACTACCGCTCCGGTCGCGCTCGCCGGAACGGGCTGGCGTTCCCGCTGGGGCCTGGGGTGCTTTGATCCGGAGGTTGGGCCAGTTTGGCGGCGTGATTGAGGAGCATCTAGCGGCGACTGTCTGTGATCGGCGGGATCGACTGCTTCTCCTCAGGCTGGGTGCCCTGTTCCACGACATCGGAAAGCCGCAGACCCAATCGAAGGGCAATGAGCAACGGATCCACTTCTACGGGCACGAATCAGAGGGGGCGCGGGCCGCGGCCTCGAGGATGCGGGCACTGCGCTTCAGCCGCGACGAGGTGCTGCGAGTTCGGACCGTGGTGCAGGCTCATCTGCGTCCGGCACAGCTGGCCCGCGAGAACAGCGTCACACGCCGGGCCATCTATCGCTATTTCCGGGACACCGGCGACGTGGGGGTCGATGCGGTGCTTCTTAGCCTGGCCGACCACCTGGCAACGTGGGGACCTGAGCTCCGAGGAAAGCGTTGGGCGAGGCGACTGGATGCCGCCGAGCTCCTGCTGTACCATTATTTTGAGCGACCGGAGCAGACAGTCCATCCTCAAGTGCCGGTCGATGGACATGATCTCATTGATGCGCTGGGGCTGAAACCGGGCCCAGAGGTCGGACGACTGCTCGATCTTCTCCGAGAGGCGGTAGCAGCTGGCGAGGTCGAGACGCGCCAGGAGGCGCTTGACCTGGCCCGGAAATCGGCGGAATAGATGGCACGCCGTTTCCTCTGACGACCATCAAGGAGCGCTGATCAGTGGCATCATTAACGCGCGTTCAACCTAGGTTCAGGTTGCTCCATCCCTCTCATATCTCGAAGATCTGCGACGCATCACTGGAAATCCTCTCTTCTGTGGGTGTGTGTGTGAATTCTGAGCGGGGGAGGCAGCTTCTCGCGAGCGCTCCCGGCGTAACCTGGGAGGGCGACCGGGCCCGGATCCCAGGTTCGTTAGTCGCTAGAGCCTTGGAGACAGCCCCGAGCAGTGTCGCTCTCTACGACCAGCGGGGCGAGTTTTCTTTCCAGCTGGGGATTGGCAAGGCAGCGTTCGGCGTTGGCGTGACTGCTCTCAAGTACCAAGACCCAAAGACTGACGAGGCGGTCCCCTTTCGCCGGGGGCACTTCCGAACCATGATCAGGCTGGGGCACGCACTGCCTAGCTTTGACGTGGTTTCGACAGTCGGCATTATCCAGGACATGTCGCCGGAAGTGGCGGACTTGTTTGCTGTTCTTGAGATGACGGCCAACACGACGAAACCCCTGGTGGTGCTTGTCTCCGATGAGGAGCGGTTTGGCGATGTCATCGGTCTGCTGGCGCATCTGCACGGTGATCTGGCATCGCGTCCGTTCGTTCTTCCCTACGTCAATCCTATCACACCCCTGGTCATCAACGAGGCGACTGTGCACAAGATGCTGATCACCATTGAGCACGGGTTGCCCCTGATCTACTCCAACTACGGCATGATGGGTGCCAGCACGCCTGTCACGTCGGCGGGCACCCTGGCGTTGCTCAATGCTGAACTGCTGGCCGGCTTGACCCTAAGCCAGCTTGTTAAGCAAGGCACGCCTGTTGTTCTCGGTGGCCTGCCGGCAACGTTCGATATGCGAGGGATGGGCACGTTCTACCAACCCCAGGGGTATCTGGTGAGTCTGGCGTGTGCCGAGTTGATGGCGCACTACGGTCTCCCTCACTGCGGAACCTCGGGCAGCGGCGTCGGGTGGGGCCCCGGGCTAGTCGCCGCGGCCCACCAGTGGACGAACCATATCCTGGCCTCCTCCAGCACAATGGAGCTGGTCCCTTTTGTGGGGGACATTCTGGGGGCGAAGGCGTTCTCTCCCGCCGTGGTGGTGTATGCCAATGACGTGATTCGTGACGCGCGTGAGCTGGCCGAGGGGTTTGCGCTGGACGATGCCTCGATTGGGCTGGATGAGATTGCTGCGGTTGGCCCCGGGGGCACCTTTCTGGAAACCGAGCGGACCTTCAAGCTCTTCCGGGAAGCGTACCAGCACAGTGAAGTTCTGCCCCACCTGACGCTTGAGGCCTGGCAGGAGAGGGGCTCGCCGCGCGCGGAGGATGTCCTTAGGCGCTACACGTGTGACCTGCTCGACGCTCTGGAGCCGCCCGCGGACTACGAAGACCTGATGGGGCGAGGAGAGGCGTTCATCCGCAGCCTCAGGGTCTGCTGAGGCCCCTGTCGCAAAGCCCCGGCGATAGTCGGCGTCCCCAACCAGCAATGCTGCGAGGCCTGAGCATCGACTCGCCTCGCCAGTGCTGCATCCCCTACGCGCTGTACGCCGTGACTATCTCTTCCAGGTCCTGCAACGTGTCCTCCGACAGGGGTTCGGGGTGATGGGTCGCCAGGATCTCCTTGACCTTCTCCCGAGCCACGTCAACTCGGCTCCGCTCTCCCTTCTGAACCCAGTCCTCAAAGCTGTCCCGATCACAGAGTGTGGACAGAGACAGCGCCTCCCGCATGTGGTCGACCGTATGCTGTTGACCGAGATAGACGCCACCGGGGCCCAATTCCTTGATCAGGTCCAGTGCAAAGGCCTCGTCGCTGAAATCGCTTTCCTCCAGAATCCGACGTACCGTGGCAGCCATCTCGGCTTCCAGAACGATCTCTTCGTACCTCAACAGATTTGACCCGTCGAGAAGACCCAGCCCAAAGAGCACGCTGGCCCCAGCCATCGAGGGCAGCAGGAAGGAGAGCGTGTCCTCCCAGGCGGCCTGCGCTCCGGGCACCTTGGCACTCGTGGCCCCAGCGCCCACGATGGAGGGCAGCCCGTAGAAGCCCGCCATCTCGGCGACCATCATTCTTAGTTGGAGAGCCTCGGGTGATGATGCGAGGTATGAGCCCGTCCTCAGATCGAGTGTGGCCGGGCCGCCCGAGTAGAAGACTTTGGCGCCAGGTTCGGAAATCTGCAGCAGGGCCAGGGCGCTGATGACCTCCGCGTTGAGTACGGCGATGGTGCCAGCGATGGTGACCGGGGAGGTCACACCTGTCGTCGCCATGGGATACATGCCGACGGGTATACCCGCCTTGGCGAACGTCAGGGCTGCTTCTATGCCTCCGGCGTCCTGGGTAAGGGGAGAGATCGTGCAGACGAAATTGCTCAGTATGGGACGGTTCCTCAATTCCTCCCTGCCTCCCACCACGGTTGCCGCCAGCTCGATTTGCGCCTCTGCGTCCTTGGCTGAAGTGACGGATTCAGTCAGCACGTGCTTGCCGCTATTTAAGAGGCAGGCTTGAAGCTCATGTGCGGCTATGCCTTCGCTGGTTACATCCTGAGCACTGACCGTCGGACTGACAATGTCGACCGCGTCGAGGTAGTCGGATATGAGCGCCATATTCTCAATGTCGGCCTTCCGAGTGCCCCGCCGCTTTCCTGTCTCAAAGTCTATCGCCAGCGCCGCGCAGCCATCCTGCGAATAGAAGGTCTTCTCGATTCCTAGATCCAGATCGTGTTCGCCGTCGCGGGAAAACAGGGTGAACGAGGCAGGTGCCTTTTCAAGGGCGGACGTGATGACGTCGGGCTCAATCTTCACCACCTCGTCAAGGACCTCTGCTCCTGCACCGTACCATATTTCTCTCGCTGTCTTTGAGTGAAATCGAATACCCCGCTCCGCAATGAGCCGTAGGGATTGGTCGTGGATCCTTTGTAGGGTTTCGCGGTTGCTGCCAGCCAGTAGCATCATTGCCTCCTGATCGATAGTGCCTTCGGACGCTTGAAGTGCTTGACACCTCGCAATTATCGTATATAATATATTATACGCGAGGCTGATGGCGTGTCAAGCTCGCACTGGAGAAGCCCGGCAAGTGGGTCGGGCGTTTCACGGGATCGTATCTGGCACGGATACCCAATACAAGGAGGCAAAGGCATGCGACCGCAGTTCAAGATTCTGGGCGATGATTTGCTCGGCCAGATCATCGCTGAAGGATTTGAGTTGCTGAGAGATCCGGGCGTACGGGTCCATAACAGCGAGGCACTCAGACTCCTCGCTGACGCGGGGGCTGATGTGGACTTCGATGCTCAGATTGCGTATATTCCCCGGGATATCGTTGAGCAGGCGCTGGAGACGGCGCCATCAGAATTCGATCTGTACGATCTGGAGGGCGAGCCTGTGGTCCACTATGGGGGCGACAGTGTTCAGTTCGATCCTGGATCGGCGGCGATCACGGTGCTGGACAGCGAAACGGAGCAACAGCGAGCTCCCGTGACGGCGGACTTCGTCAAGTTTGTCAAGCTGGTCGAGACTCTTCCGCAGATCGATGCTCAGAGCACAGCTCTGATTTGCACTGACGTGGCGGAAGAGATTGGTGATCTTTACCGGCTGTATCTGGCTCTGCTCTACATGCGGAAGCCGATTGTCACCGGCGCGTTCCGCAAGGACACGTGGTGGACGATGAAGGATCTGCTGGTGGCGGTGGCAGGTGGCGAGGAGGCGCTGGCGGAGCGACCGATCGCGATCTTCGACGTCTGTCCGTCCCCACCACTGCTGTGGAGTGATCTGACCTGCCAGAACATGATCGACTGCGCTCGACACATGATTCCGTCGGAGTTGGTCTCTATGCCGCTGGCCGGTGCCACGGCCCCGGTGACGATAGCCGGTGCCGTCGTACAGCACACGGCGGAGTGCATGAGTGGGGTGACCATTTGTCAGCTGGCCCGAGAGGGGGCTCCCATTGTCTGGGGTGGGTCGCCAGCAGCCTTCGACATGCGCGAAGGCACGACGCCAATGGGGGCCGTCGGGACCTGGATGATTGACACGTCTTACACTGAGGTTGGCAAGGCCCTCGGCTTGCCCACCCACGCTTATCTCGGTATGAGCGATGCAAAGGTCGTAGATGCGCAGTGCGGGCTGGAGTCGGCTGGAGGCGCGTTGATGGCTGCACTGGCTGGGGTGAACATGGTCTCAGGGGCCGGGATGATGGACTTTGAGAGCTGCCAGAGCTACGAGAAGCTGGTGATTGATGCTGAGATCATCGGCATGGCCAAGCGCCTAGTCGCCGGGGTGGAGGCTCGCGATGAGCCCATTGCGTTGGGACTTATCCGCGAGCTAGGCCATCGTGCGGACTACCTGGGGCAGCTGCACACGGCCAAGTGGTTCAGCGAAGAGCAGTATATTCCCTCCAGCGTCATCGACCGTGGTTCCCTTGATGGTTGGAAGAAGAAAGGGAGCAAGACCGCATGGGAACGAGCGCAGGATCGCGTGGCCGTCCTCGTGGCTGAGTACGAGCCCACCGGTATGTCGGAGGATCTCCGCAGCGAACTGCGCGCCGTCACGCTGAAGGCAGCTCAGAGTTTTGGTATGGATGAGTTGCCGCCATTGCCCGAAGACTGATAGCGAGGAGAAAGAGAATGCCAAACGAGATCCTGAAGGAGATTACGCGCAGTCTGGTGGAGTGTGAACCAGATCTGACCCCGCAGCTGACGCAGGAGGCGCTGGAGAATGGTTTAGAACCCCTCACCATCATCAACCAGGGCCTGGTGCCCGGTATGGATATTGTGGGGGAGAAGTTCCAGACCGGGGAGTATTTCCTACCGCAGATGGTCATCGCGGCCAATGCGATGACACAGGCGATGGAGTTCCTGGAACCTGAGTTGAAGGCCCGCCACGAGGTCTCCGAGTCTGTGGGGACGATCGTCATTGGGACGGTGAAGGGCGATATCCACGAGATTGGGAAGTCGTTGGTGGGGACAATGATGTCGGCCCACGGGTTCCGGGTCTACGATGTTGGGGTGGACGTCCCCGCAGCCACCTTTGTCGACAAAGTGAAGGAGACGCAGGCGAACCTGCTCGGTCTGTCCGCACTGCTGACCACGACGATGACGGCCCAGCGAGGCGTCATCCAGGCACTGGAAGAGGCCGGAATCCGAGATCGTGTCAAGGTCATGATCGGCGGGGCGCCGGTCACTGAGGAGTGGGCGGAGACCATCGGTGCCGACGGCTACGCCGAGGACGTCGTGGGCGCGATCGCGCTCGGGAAGCGACTGGCCGGGTGACGGGTCGGTCCGGTCTTGGCAAGGAGCGTGCCGTCCCTTGGCTGAGACACGGCATCAGATGCTGCTCCGGTAGCCGAGACGGGGCCCAACAGGATGGTATGGATGGTCTCTGATCCCTGGAGCGAAGAAGGCGGCCCGCTGGAGAAGAAATCGCTGAAGAGCGAGGTCTTCGAGCTGTTGCGCACGAGGATCGTCAGCGGAGCATACGCGCTCGGTGAGTGGCTCCGGCAGGAGGAGATCGCCGACGAGCTCGGCGTCAGCGCTACCCCGGTCCGAGAAGCACTTGATCAGTTGGTGGCCGAGGGATTGGCCGAGCGGATTCCGTACCGGGGGGTCCGCGTCGTCCAACTGACGGCGGACGAGATCGTGGATGCATACGTGTTTCGGCTTCTTCTAGAGGTCACTGCGGCACGGCTATCGGCCTACAATGTATCGGTCGAGCAGGCAGAGGCCCTGCGGGGAATTCTGCGGGAAACCGAGCAGCACCTGGAACTGGAAGACGTCTCTGGATACCAGCACCTGAATAGACAGCTACACCAGGGGATCGCTGCTGCGAGCGGAAACAAGCTCCTGGCCCGGCTTTACAAGCTGGTAGCCAACAGATTTCCTGACTGGATGATGTACGGAGACCTGCTGGATCAGCCCGAGCTTCGCCGCAGTGCCCTGGAGAAGGATCTCCAGGAGCATCGGACCCTTGTGGCTCTCATCACATCTCACAAGGCTGATGCGGCATCACGCCAGGCGATGGAGCATATGCAGAGTGTTGGGAAGGAGTTGGTCGCCTGGGCCGGCGTGCCAGAAAGGATGTTACGGGAGAAAGAACGCGAGATTCATGCTCTGCTGCCTGAGTCTCACGACTCAGAGAACGGCTGACTCGGTGGCAGCAATAACTCCTTCGAGCTCCGAAAGCAGTTGAGGATCGAGGGGCGTGGGATGGTGGGTATGCAGAATTCTCTGCGCCTCTGAGCGGGCCCAATCTCGCGCCCCGTCTCCTTTCCTCTCCCACTCCACGTAGGGACGCCGGTCCATTAGCGTGTGAACCCAGAGGTCGTTCATGTGCTCACGGGTATGATGCTCCGTGAGGAAGTGACCGCCCGGGCCGACGGCATGGACAATGTCCAAGGCCAGCGTCTCCTCGTTGATCGGTATCCCCTCCATCATCTTCTTCACGATGCGAAAGATCTCGCAGTCCATCAGCATCTGCTCGTATGACCAGATGCGACTGCCATCCAGTAGTCCCACCCCCAACAGCATGTCCGACATGGCTACAGAAGCCATGAACGTCGACAGGCTGTTCTCGATGCCGGCCTGCCAGTCTGGCTCATTGGCGCCGGTGGCAAACGATCCCATGGAAAGCGGCACCTCGTAGAAGTCGGCCAACGCGTTGCTCGCAGCGCCAAAGAGGAAATCCTCAGGGCCCCCGCCGGTATAGGCCCCGCTGCGCAGGTCCATGGCAGTCTGCGCCGCTGCATAGTAGACCGGGGTGCCGGGGTAGGCCAGCTCGATCAGGGCCAGGGCGCTGATCACCTCGGCGTTGCCGACGACCAGGGTGCCCGCCATGGTGGCCGGCCCAGTGGAGGCGCACGATGCCATCGTCATGAAGCCCACGGGCAAACCGGCCTCGGCGCCTATGAGGGCGGCCTCCAGGCTCCCACTGTCTTGACCGAGGGGTGACAGGGTGCACTGCATGATGGAGAGGATCGGCCGCTCCCGAAGAGCCCGGCGTCCACCAGCGATCAGTGCGGCCATTTCCACGCTGGCCCTGGCCTCATGGCTCGAGTAGACACTTTCCGTCTGGACGTGCTTCGTGGAATGACGCCACACCGCGAGCAGCTCGTGCAACCCCCGTGTCTCCGGAGGACAATCTTGCGCGGAGACCGGAACCCAGTGGAAGGCTATCTCCGGGACGTAGTCAGCCACGCGAGCAATGTCGACGACATCCTGGAGGCGCGAGCGGCGCAGCTTGCCGGTCTCGATGTCGATCACGTGTATGCCACAGCCGTCCGTCCCCACATAGACGTGATTGCCGTCCAGTGCCAAATCCTGCGTTGCGTCGCGGGCTGCGAGGGTATATGCGGGCGGCGCCTCATCGAGGGCCTCCTCGATGATGTGACCAGGCACCTTGACGATCATCGTCTCCCGATCGACCGAGGCGCCGTGGGCCTCCCAGATATCGAGAGCCCGGGGAAGGGGGAAGCGGACACCGGTCGAGGCGATGAGATCGAGTGTGGCCGTGTGGATGCGTTCAACATCGCGTTCGCTGAGGATCTCAAGGCTCAGATGGGGATCGCTGATGGATTCTGGTCTTTGGCTCAACCTGAGTGGTTCCTTTCTATGCCTGCGACTTGGCCGAAGAACACGGCACGCAGAACGTATTCTACGTATGATTCATGCCCTGTCAAGCTCACATCCGATAAGGCCTTTGGAGCTGGTTGACCACTTGCAGCGACTGGATTCGGGATGTGTGCCCTCACTGGGCAGGAAGAGGCCTGCGAGGGCAGATAAGGACCTTGGGCACTGAGTTGGTCAAGGGAAGCGTCTCTGAAGCACTCGGAGGTGCTGCCAGATCCGCTGTGCGGGTCTGCAGCGGCGGGCAGCTCAGACTACCTGCTGACGCACGCTGACGTCGGCCTTGATGCTCCGATCGCGTGCCCCCTCCGGACAAGGTTCAGCAGGGGCTGACGCTGGCGCCAGCGATGACCCGGCGAGTTGTCATCGGCAGATCAAGATTGTCTGACGGCTCTTCCGCAGCACCTTGTCGACCTCGCTGCCGAGCACGATTTCCCTCACCGGGTCGAAGCCGTATCCTCCCATGATGATGAGATCACACTCTCGAACTCTGGCAGTCCGGATCACTACACCTGCCACCGGACCGTAGCCCTTCAAAAAAGTCGCTCTTGCTCCTCGTTCCTCGAGATAGCGCTGCGCCCGCTTGAGTGTCTTTGACGTGGTCCGCCCCATCTCTAACACCGTCACGACGATCAGGGGAAGTTCCCAACGAGTGCACAAGTAGGTGGCCACGTAAAGCGCCTCTTCCGACTTTGGACTGCCGTCATAGGCGAGCAATGCCCGTTCTGGCTTCGGCGAGCCCATCGGAACCGCGAGCACCGGCGTCGGGCAGCGCCGTATGATGTGGCTTAGACCAGAACCCAGCCTGGCAATCGGCCTGGGCGCAGGTGGGTAACGGAGGCTTAGAACAACCAGATCAGCCCATCGAGCGCGCAGGCAGAGCTCCCGAGGCACCTCACCAACGCTCACCACCAGGTCACCCTGTACGCCGGCCTCGGCACAGCGGCGGTGCAATTCGGCCCGGATCGACCGGGTGGTGGCACTTTCGAGCTCGGCCGCTGACGGCACGACGTGAAGCCCGTGCACCCGGGCGCCTTCGCGGTCAGCTGCATAGATTGCATGGTCCACAGCGCACCAACCCGTCTCATGGCCATCAATGGCTACGAGGAGGTCAGCAAACATGTGGGAAGTCTGGCGCGGTGCGACGCGTTCTCGGCGCCACTCTCCTGGTGGGGGGCCAGGCTCGAACGTGCGGGGTGTCAGGGCATCCAGGATCCGCTCGCTGACCCGGGCTGCAACGCGCTCAACCTTGGGACTGAAGCGGGTTGCCAGGTCTGCGGCGGCGGCCTCTGGTTCGACGTCCCATCCCAACTCTTCCCGAAGCGTGGCACGATGTTCGGAGACCCAGACGTAGAGGTCTGTCTCCGTGCGGCCCGGAAAGTGGCGCAGGATGTTTCGACCCCGAATCACTCGCACGACGGGCAGGTAGACGTTATCGTACCAATCGGTGACAGCTTCGTTATACGGGGTGTCCCGTGCATCCTGCAGGTCCAGGCGGAGCTGGTGCTCTCTGATCTCCTCCTCCAAGGTTCGGTACTGCCCGGGCGCGGTCACTCTCATATCGATATCGGGACGAAGATCATTGAGATGCGTCTGCTCCAGGAACTCGGCGTAATCTGCCTTAAGAATCAGCGTATCGGGATCGACGTCGGGCGACAGAGAGATCTTGGTCTCGACATCGGTTACATAGGCCCGGATGTGGGTGTCACCAAGTTGTCGTGCCGCGGAGACGCGGTGGTTCCCGTCCAGGACAAAGTACACCTGGTCGATCTTGTATACCTGGATCGGGCGCATGCGGACTGTGCTGGTCAACTGTTCGCGCGCTTCGATCCATCGCTCCCGGGCAGTGTCCTGCCGCGGTAAGAAGCTACGCGTGAAGTCATAATACCGCCCCACGCTACCAACGACGGCATCGAGGGGGATTTCCGCGAGCCTGCGGCTGCCCGTGACCTCCCCCTTCAGCTGCTCCCGCACCTCCTCATAGGCGAGGAGGTTGGCTGGACGACCGGTCAGCCGGGTAATGATTTCCTGCAGTGTCGCCCGATTGCGGGCTCGTCGGAAGTCGTGAACGGCTAGCGAGGATTGACGCTTCACAGTCTTCCCCCGGACGTTTCTGTCACAGGATGTGCGACAGGAACTGACGGGTCCGCTCTTCGTCCGGATTGGTGAACAGCTTCTCCGGGGGAGCAATCTCGGCCCATCCCCCATCTGCCATCAGGATGACGCGATCGGACACATCTCGGGCAAAGTGAATCTCGTGGGTCACTACGACCATTGTCATACCCTCGCTGGCCAGTCGCTCCATGACCTCCACGACCTCTGCGATGAGCTCGGGGTCAAGGGCGGACGTGGGCTCGTCGAATAGCATGATTGTGGGCTCCATGGCGAGGGCTCGGGCGATGGCCACGCGTTGTTGCTGCCCCCCAGACAGCCGGGAGGGATACTCGTCTCGTTTGTCCGAGAGGCCGACCCACTCTAACCACTTCTCGCCGTTGGCGGTGGCTTCCTTCTGGCTCAGCCCTTTGACGATGAGGGGGGCTTCAATGACGTTTTCCAGGGCCGTCATGTGGGGGAAGAGATTGAACTGCTGGAAGACCATCCCTGCCTTCTGACGAAGCATACGGATGTGATGGCGCTGCCGCCGGAGCGGTTCCTGGGCATCGATTTTCAGTTCATCGATCTCAATGGTACCCGCCGAGGGTTCTTCCAGGAAGTTCAGACAGCGCAGGAACGTGCTCTTGCCTGCGCCCGACGGCCCGATTATGACCACGACTTCGCCGGGGGGTACGTCCAAATCAACGCCCCGAATGACGTGGAGGGGGCCGAAGTACTTGTGTAGCTGACGCACCTTGATGATTGGCTTGGTCATGCGCCTATCTCCTTTCGCTGCGGGCCATGTACTCCTCGAGCTGACCTTGGAGGAACTGGAAGATCACGGTCAGCACCCAGTAGAAGGCCGCGGCGACCATGAAGGTCTCAAGGGACCGGAAATTCTGGCGGCCGATCTTTTGCGCCCGATAGGACAGCTCCCAGATGCTCATTACCGAGACGAGCGAGGAGTCCTTCATCATGGCGATGAACTGGTTGCCAATAGGGGGTATCACGATACGGAAAGCCTGCGGCAGAACGATCCGGCGGTAGAGCTGAATTGGCGACATGCCCAGTGCCTCGGCAGCCTCGTACTGGCCTTTGCCAATGGCCTGGATGCCGGCCCGGAAGATCTCAGTCATATAGGCGCCGTAATTGACGCCCAGCGCTAGTGTGCCAGCAACCTGCGCCGGCAAGACGATATTGACGCGAGGCAAACCCAGGTACCAGATATAGATCTGCACGAGCAGCGGGGTGCCTCGAATCAGCGAGATGTAGAAGCCGGAGATGCCGTTCGCGACGGGGTTCTTGGAGAGTCGTCCCAGCGCGCCCAGGAGAGCCAGGATCACCGCCAGCGCGATGGAGAGCGCCGAGATACGCAGGGTCATCCAGGCGCCTCCCATGATAAAGGAGAAGAAATGCCGCATGAACGCCACGTCGAGATTAAAACGGCGCAGAACTGAATAAAGGACCACCATGATCAAGAACCATACTGCGGCTATGAAGATGGCGCTCCGCAGTCTGCGTGTTCGCTGGCTGGCCATGAGTTGTTCCGACAGGGATGATGACTCCGCGGCTTCGTAGGAGACTGAAACCGGTTGACGCATCAAAGTGCCGACGATCAGGCCATACCAAGCTAAGAGGACGATCAGCGGCCAGGCGATACTCAGTTGTTCGACGAATGAAAGTGGATAGATCAGGACTTCCAGAATCGGCAGACCCAGCACCACGATAGGTCCCAGGACGTACAGGCAGAGCGCCAACAAGTGGCCCCACGGCCGCATTCTCCTGAGGCCCAACAAGCTGACGATGCCCAGGATGCCACTCAGGAGCATCCAGACGCGAAGAACCTGGCCCCAGATGGGCTGAAGACCCTTCTTCGTCCAGGCGATGAACGTGACCTTCTGATTCGCCGTCTCCCATGCTCGGACAGTGCCATCGGCTCCCCCTGAGAGGATCATCTCTGGGGCCCAGCCGAACGCAACGCCGTTGACGGCGCTGAGGTGTCCCTCGAAGATAGCCGTGCTCTTGCCGCCCGTCACGCGCCATGTCCGAATCTTGTTGTCGTCACCTCCGGACAGCATAGTCTGTCCATCGGGATTGAAGACCATCGCCGTCACACCTGCCCAGTGACCTATTGATGGCCACTTGACCTTCCCCTCCTCCAAGCTCCAAAAGATGATGGTCGTGTCGGCGCTGCCAGAGGCGAGAAGCTGGCCATCAGGGCTGAAGGCCAGAGCCGTAATCTGCTTTTGATGACCCAACCAGTCTTCGTCCGCTTTCTCGCAGGCTACCTCGGTCGTCTTCGTCTCATCCTCGCAGTAGTTGGTGAGCGTCTGAACAAGACTGCCGGATGCGATGTCCCAAATCTGGATCTCCATCCCGTTGTCGGCTGCCACCCGCGTTCCCTTCGCGTTGACGGTCACGGCGAGTGCGGGGTTGGGATTGGGGCCCAGGGTTTGGATCTGCTGGCCTGAGGCGACGTCGAAAACGTGGACATTAGCGTCCTCGCCGACCACGGCGAGGACCGATCCATCCCCGGCCAACGAGATGTCGTTGAGTTGGGTGTTGGTCTGTATTGTCTGCTTGATCTCTCCGGCTTGTACGTCCCAGAACCTTATCTCCCCGTTGCGCGCGGCTGAAATCAACGTGTCGCTGTCCGGCGTAAAGGCGACTCCTATCACGGATCGTCTGTGCTGCGCAAGAATGCTGCGTCGCCATCCTCGCTGCGTGTCCCAGACGTAGACGTTACCGTTGCTGGCGCCAGCAGCAATCAATGAGTTATCGGGGCTTAGCACAACGTCGTGGATGCGGCTGACCACGGCCAGCCGTATGGGTCCGCCAGCATAGTGCTGAATGGCATAGAGCAAGCTCAGCACGACCGTGATGGAGATGAGAATTAACGGCAATCTGGTTGACCGGGAACGGGATTCAGAAACAGACGCAATGGACGACACGGTGCCACGCCTCCTTTCTCAGGACGTACGATCCTGAGCGCGCCGAGTGAGAGTTCCTCCGGGCTAGTCTAGCCGTGAAGGCCTCCGGTCACCGGGGAACGGGTACGCGAGTTTCTCACGGGGCTCTGTGGTTGACAAAGGTCCATCTGGGCAAGCAGGGGCATCGAAAGACATGCCCCTGCTTGCTGATTGCACTTTCGCGGTCTAAGTCACGCCCTCTCCACCTGCGCGGCCCCCTACTCCGGCGTGACCAGCGTGGTGAGGTCGATGCCGTACCACTCCAGAGACAGCTCGGTCAGCGTGCCGTCGGCGTGCATCTCGTCGAGAATATCGTTCAGCTCCGTGATCATCCTATCCGACGGGCCGCGGGCCTTATCCAGGGAGAAGACCAGAGGCTCGTAGAAGGCGGGGGTTCCGACGTACTTGAGGTCGACCCCGCTGTCTATCGCGGTCTGGATGGTGGGCTGGGCGGACATCACGGCGTCCAGGCGGACGCCATCGCCCAGGGCGAGGTCCTGAATGGCCTCGGCGTCGGTGGGATAGGGCCTGATGTCGACGCCGGAGGGGGGATCGTACATGATCTGCCCGCCCATGATGGCCAGCGAGTCGTTGAGGTAGTCCTCGT